>Ga0302122_10000228_pt1 | contig 32904 bp, 27 predicted proteins | sample CB21_SCM_MG_FD_203115 | JGI IMG/M metagenome (GOLD analysis project Ga0302122, IMG submission 203115) | Marine microbial communities from Western Arctic Ocean, Canada - CB21_SCM | ecosystem: Environmental > Aquatic > Marine > Oceanic | place: Canada: Western Arctic Ocean | collected 2017-09-28 | reverse complement strand
TAGAAAATAGTTTTGAAATATATGATTATTATTTAGAAAATGACTGTTGGTATATGGGTTGTTATTTCGTAAACAATCCATTTAATAACATCTTAAGTATCTATGAATTTGAAGACTTGTTTAGAGATGTAATGCTTAAATTAGGTTTTAATGAAGAAGGGAAAAAATATTTCAAAGGAGATAGTTATGAACAATTATTTATTAAGATTGAAAAAATGATGGAGAGGCTCATAAAGACATTGGATGACACCAAAGGCGGCAAAAAATGGAGTTATGAAGAAGATAATATTGGTAGAATTAAATTAAATTTCCAAAAAATAGACCAATTTTTAAATGAAAACATTGTTACAAAATAATAAAATAATAAAACCTACAGATAATTAATAAATACTTAGTGTTTTTACGGAATATAGCCCAAAGTCTAAGGTAGTTATTAGGATGGGAATCAAAATTTGAAAAAAAATATATCTTGGCCCACGCGAATTTGATTTGAATCAAATCAAAGAAACAATTATATATGGCCCACGAGAATTTGATTTGAATCAAATCAAAGAAACAATTATATGGCCCACGCGAATTTTGATTTGAATCAAATCAAAGAAACAATTATATTGATGGCCCACGCGAATTTGATTTGAAAAAATATATATGAACCACGCGAATTTGATTTGAATCAAATCAAAATTTTTGACTCTTATTCTGAACATCTTCAAAGACTGCAGAGATAATTTTGCCCATGTACAACTTATTAATGTTACGTTTCGATATCATTTTTATTTGCATGACATCATCCATCGATGGTTTTTTGATGAGCTTACGACCAGAGATAAGAACATGATGTTCATTCTGACGGTCTTCTATATGTTGGATCAAATTCTTGCCCGTCATTTTCGACTTTGGAAAGACATCATCTACAAAGATAATGTCGAATTGACCCGTAGACATTTGTGGAATAGCATGGTCAATATTATCAATAGATATGATTTCTATCGGATGACCGTGAACATTTGTGTATTTGATCAGTTTCTTCAAATATAGTCTATAACCTTTACTATCATCAATGATAAGAATAACGATTGGACGACTCATATATTGATTGCTGACTCGTCAATATATAGTCATATCATTCACATATGAGTCTCCATATATGAGTCTCATATATTGGTTCAAATTTTAGTACAAAATACTTTGCACTGTTGGATTTCGAAACACAAATCGTGAACGTACAGATTAAATACTTTGTACTGGTCTGTAGTGTTTATGGTGGGTGTGTTTTTTCAAAAGAAAATAGTTTAAAGCACGTATAAAAAGTATTTGTTTTTTTATTATAAAATGACAAAAATACCCAAGAAAGATTACGCGTATCGTTCCACCTGGAAGCACAAGTTTTCGCGTGCACGCAACCTGGCACAACGCGGCGGTCTCAACAAGAAAGAGATGCTCAAAAAACACGGGCGCTTTCCCAAAAAGAATGAGTGGTGGACTCCTGACAGTAGTTATAAACTATGGAAAGAGAAATGGGTCGCTGCCAACCCTAAATAATGAAGTTATTTTTTTTCTTGTCTGTGCCAACACCTGTTAAGCTACTAATGCCGCTGTGCCAACACTTTTATTGCCTGTCGTAGTATTTCTTAACTACCTCTCTAACACTAACATTTACACCCTTTTATATTCTCTATAAAAGACTGGTAACAACTACGCGGGTGTAATGCTTTTAATATAAGTCCATATCTGCCACGGCTTTTCGTTCGCACCGGCCGTTCGCCACATTTTGGAGCGCATGCGCACGTGCCCTTCCTTGATATCGCTGAAGGGAATATCTCGGTCTACCAGAAGCATATAATTCGTACCACATAATGTGGGAATCTGAAAGAAATTGTCCGTGCGAACGATGTTCACAATGCTCTGACGACTGCTCTCGGGCCCATGGTCATTCTGGTACGAATAAATAATCCGGTGACGACCACCTTCTTTCGAAAGATTGATGTCAGGCAGTGCTTGTGTCATCAAAACGGAAACAGGGGAACGTTCCATATTTCACTTGGCTTAAAATGTTATACTTTATTTTGATTTGAATCAAATCAAAATCGCAACCAAAGATATTTTTTGGCCAGGTGAGTATAAATTCAAATCAAAACAAAGTATAACATGGATGCAAATCCACTCCATATTAATTGTCGGAGCTGTAGAGCGTGCGGGTATAGGACTTTCGACGAAGCAGACTATTATAAACACCTAGTGGAACACATTAAGCACATCGCAGAGATCCGCGCAGCGTGTCAGTTTTCAAAACCAACCGACGAACACATTCTAAAATGGATATCTTATTTTGTTGAACCAGATGAAATAGGAAATATTTTAAACTATATTAATTAGTGTGCAAATATTTTAAACTATACATTGCACCGCTGCCAACCAGTCGTGTATTTGAAAACCTCATCATCGAAGTACGCAACACTGTGCCCAGACCTTACCTGTCGTGGACATGTTCTCGAATGGTTCAAATAAATTTTCCTGTAGACGATTTTGATTTGAATCAAATCAAAATGAATGTCGGCAAAAAAAAAAATGAATAAATTTGATTTGAATCAAATCAAAATGAATGTCGGCAAAAAAAAAATGAATAAATTTGATTTGATTCAAATCAAAAAACAAGCCGGCGGCAGGCCCAAAAGTTTGAACAAAATGGCCAGTGTTAATATGTCGCGACCCGAAGTCGTCTTGTGTGCCCACGACAAACCCGTCGTTGTCGACCTTGCTGTCATCTCCTTATTATGTCCACCGGTTCTCGTCCGCCTTTTGGACATGTCCCAGTCGTCTGATTTCACCGGGCGCTGTTTTAAGGAAGCGGCGCGCGACGAACAGGGACGGCTGACCTTTGCCAAACATTTGGGCATCAGCCGCTCCAATTTTCAAGCATGCATCACCTTTATTAAGACGGGCTACGTGGGCTCTATCGAGGTGCTCGTCCGTACAATGGACATCTTGGGCGGTTCTGACAAGCTCGACGCGTACGTTGCGAAAAAGCAGGCCGAGAATGAAGCTAAGGAAGCTTATCTTTTGGCGAAAGAATTGTCGGAACGGGAAAATCCTCTGACGCCCGCGGCGGACATAGATAATCTTTACATTTGGAGAGCCCAACAAGGCAATTGGCTGCCTGGGGACAGTGCCGACGAGTGGTCAGTCACGAATAGAGTTGGCAGAAACACTATGGATTACTGGTGGCGCAAGCGTCGAGAGACTGTAGAGGAAATGGATGAAGAATTGTAAAAATAAGCAGAAATTTTATTGTATAAAAACAGTATATATATATTATTTAGAAAAGGTAAATGAACCAAACGGCATGTAACCCCAAGCTCACTTCTTATATGCGATTTAAATATACGGGCGTGTTAAACATATACAAACAACTCTTAACAGACATCAAAACATCGAGGTCCGCGTATGTTTCCACGGGCGAGGTCAAAATTATTAATGATTACGATAATGAAACGAGGGCAATAAACGCAAAAAACACGGAAAATGATGCCCTATGTAACAAAATTGTCGCGCGCATAGACGCCGCACAAGGGCAGTACGACGCAGCTCAGGCATGGTTGGATGTGGCACTACGTGGTAAAACTGGAGATGTCGTTAACGATATAGGTGCCATATGGCCCGGTGAAGAAAGCAAAGATTCTTTTGCGGCAAGTTTTTTGCCGCTTTCTAACCCCGAAATTCGTAATACACTGGGTATTGTAGCGTCTCGAACAACATACAAGTTCAGTAACCCAGACAGAGGATACGGTTATACACCACTGGGTGATGTAGCCACGCCTAACCCCAAAAAAGAAGCAAAGAAGTATATCCAAATTCTACGGAAACAAATCGAAGATGTCGAAGCCGGGCACGGTTTAAGAGGGGGTACTAACGGACAAAAATTAGACGCGTTGCGTGCCGAATTGGCGCTGGGATATAGTATAACCGGGTTTGTCGTGGACGCCAAAAAAATACTTGATAACTGTGAACAGAAAACCCGAACATGGTACCGGGCATATGCCGACGTCTGTAAAGACGATGTGTTTGTTTCTACGGCATACCAAAACGTATTTAACGTGCTTGGCAGCGGTGCCGTCGGCTTATCGGTGAAACCGTTAAGCACGGACTATACGCCGGAGCAAATCGCTTGGATAAACTTGTACAAAGAGAGAGGCATTGACACATTCAGATTGCCGGGGTATTTCGAACAAGATTTCATAGCAATATACGAGAAACACCCTCTACCCGACACGGGGGTTATAAAACGAACTTTAGAGACGGGCAAAAAAAAGGTGATAGAAACATTGGAAATATTATCGGGTATGAGCCTCGATGGCGAGCTGCCGATACTGGCAAAACGTACAAAGCGACGCATGGATTTACACGAATATGCAAAGCCCGTGGAGATAGACCACGCCAGAGCACGCATGGCCATCAACACGTTCATATTCGAGTTCGTGGGACTGCGCGACATTAAGCGACAACTACTTGAACTGTACAAATCCGTACTCTCCAACAACAATGAAACCATTCCGGCACAGATAAAATTAGTGTTGAATTTTCAATTTTTGGGCAATGCGGGTACCGGAAAAACGTCCATTGTCGAGTTTTTAAGCCAGTTTTTGTTTTTCACCGGGTTGAGGCCCATGCCCATCGATTTTTCCGCGCTCGTGCCCATAAGAAAAGAAGAAATCAGTCTCGTTGAAGATTTTGGCAAATCGATTGAAATTTACGACTATTTGAAAAAACTGGACAAGCAGTATGCCATTCGCCTTGGATTGCCGGGGCCCAATATTTTAAGAACGTCTGCGTCTCAATTGATTGCCGCTACACAGGACAAAACAACGTATTTTAATAATCTCGTCCAGTCTTTTGTTCGAAGAGGCGGCGGCATTGTATTTATTGACGAGGCCTACGATTTGAGACCTCTGTCCAACGATAAGGGGCTTGTCGTTTACGGCACGCTCATGACAGCCGCCGAAGATTACAGAGAAACCCTCACGTTTATCATTGCGGGCTACCAAGACCGAATCGAACAAGAACTCATTGTTGCCAATACGGGATTTCCGAGTCGGTTTACCAACGTATTTTATTTTGAAGATTTCTCCGACGAAGATTTGACCACGCTGTGGAAAATGTGGTTGAAAAAATCACAGGCGTGTGAACCGGGTAGGTTCGGCCCAAAATACACCGGTTGGGAAATGGCAGACGAACGAATTATATCGATTGTCGTCAACAGGGTGTCTCGCCGCCGAGGAATGAAAGGTTACGCAAACGCACGTACTCTGCGGGAAATGTATCAAAAGGTGTTACTGACCGCGGAAGAAGCTTTGAAAGTCTATCGACAAAACCCACCCAACCAACATGTTATGAAATGGCCTAATAAACGTGAGTTGAGAGCCACACTTACGTTAAAAAAAATAAACGCGTGGGTACCGCGGGCACGGTTATTTGGAAAGGCACTCAGCAGCTATGCCAAGAAGTGGAAAAACGACGACTTTCGAAACAATAAATACACCTATCAAACGACAGATGGGGAAGAACAAATTGTTTGGCACAATCAACAAGATACACAGTTTATATATGATGACGGTCTGTTTATCGGTCAGACTCCGGACGATAAAATTTCTGATACAGTTTGTTTTGAGTGTAGAAATACAAAAGTGGGCGACGAAGAAGCGTGTTTCTATAAAACATATGTAAAATATTACGTACTAGAAGAAGTTCGAGAAACCACAGCGGAAGAAGGCAAAACCACAGCGGAAGAAGGCGAAAGTACGGAAGAAGGCGAAAGTAAATCACAATACATATGCGCTGTGTGTATGGCGACTGTGATGGCGAACACACTAAAATATAAAGGCAGGAGTGTAAAACTCGAAGAAGGTGTCCCGACACCATTTGACGTGCTTAATGACGAAAAAATGAATGAAATATTTCAAAAATGGCAGGATTCTCATACATTGTCCGACTTGCCCGACAATATCGATACACAAATATTAGCGGCGAGACTGGGCATACTTAAACCTACAGGACTAGGGGAAGCAGTCAAAAAATATTTTACTGAACACGTCCCAACTACTGGTTGGTGGCCACGAGAACAAAGAGAAAATCTTAAAATATCAGTCGAGCACGTGATTGGTAAAGAACCAGATGAAACAAAAGGTGCTCTGGGTAAACAATGGGAAAAATTAAAGGAGTTGCGCGGCCTTAAAAAGGTGAAAGATTCTATGAAAGAATTGTTGGGCGTGGCTAAATTTAATTGGCAATGCGAAAAAAATTACCAATTGCCCAAGCCCATTACTCTTAACAAATTATTCGTAGGCAAACCCGGGACGGGGAAATCGACGGTTGCTACAATATACGGCAACATATTGAAAGAACTGCGGCTCCTGTCGAACGGTCGTGTTCTGGAGCGCACTTCTTCAGCATTCGTCGGTGGATATGTGGGCCAAAGTCAAACCAAAACCAGAGCACTCATTTCGGCCGCGGACGGCAAAGTACTCTTAATTGACGAGGCGTACGTCTTGGCAGAGTCGGATTTCGGCAAGCGTGCGCTCGACACGATAGTAGAAATGGTACCGAATAAACCGGGAGCAGACATTGCGGTGGTCATGATAGGGTATCCGGACGAAATGTTGACGATGTGCAACGAAGTAAATCCCGGTCTTGCCCGGCGTTTTGATATTGAAAACATGGTTGAGTTTGAGGATTTTTCCGATGAAGATTTAGAATGGATTTTGAAATTCCATTGCGATAAAAGAGGCGTGCGTTGTCCACCAGACGTCGTAACTGCCGCCATTGGCAAAATTACGAAGAGCAGGCCCCAGCCTACGTTTGGTAATGCCGGGACGGTAGTGAACGCGCTCTCGGACGCTATTAAAAAGCGTACAAAACAAACTAAGTCAGGGTCTGAGTTGGTACTGCAAAAAGAGGATTTCGGCATTACCAAACGTGCATCTTGGGAAGAAGATTTAGAAAAGTTGAAAGGAGCGGACATAGAGAGTATAAAGAGTCGTTTGAAAATGTTGGAGCGGTCGGTTCTTGAATCTCGCAAGCTTTTCCTGAAAAAGGACAACATGCCCCAATTAAGTAATTATGTTTTCGTGGGAAACTCGGGCACCGGCAAAACAACCGTGGCCCGCGTTCTTTCCAAAGTTTTGTACAAGATTGGTCTTTTGCCGAGCGAAAAGGTTATCGAAACAAACGCGGACTCGCTTGGAGGTAAATTTCTCGGCGAGGCCCAAGACATAGTGCAGAAAAAAATGGAAAAGGCGCTCGGTGGCGTGCTATTGATTGACGAGGCGTACGGATTTAAGACGAACAAGTACGGCACACAAGCCCAAACAAAATTGATAGCCATGCTCGAAGAAAAAAAATACAAGGGCAATATCGTCGTCATTTTGGCGGGCTACGAAGACGACATTAATGAGATGATGGACGAAAACCAAGGAATGCGTTCACGCTTTGCAACCACTTTTCGTTTTAATGACATGTCAACTGGTGATTGTGCCACCATCATCGCGAATAAACTGAAAAAGGAATTTAGATGCGAATTCGGAGACGGGCTTCGCCAAATATTGATAGATTGTATAGAAAAGTTGAAGCAAGCGGGACGTTTTGCGAATTTCCGCGACTGTTTGAACGTGGCCAATAAGATACGTATGTATACTTATAGCGCCAAGTATTCAAGTGAAGCGACGTCTTCAGGAGAAAGAAAAGAGGCGTCTTCAGGAGAAAGAGGAGAAGGAGGAGAAGGAGGAGAAGGAGGAGAAAGAAAAGAGGCTGGGCCGGTTGTCACTGAAAATCATATAAAATACGCTGTCTATGACATTTGGACGACGCGCGCCTCAAACGCACGAAATTTCAACCGAGATAGTTGGCTGACAGCACCCGACCCTCGTGAACGTCAAGACCTCGAGGCACTACGCAGACAGGTCGAGTTAGAAGAATTACAAGAAAGAAAACGCAGAATTGCGAAACAACGTGAGAGGGATAAAAATATACCAGAAATGTATTATTAAATAATACACTATTTAATTGTTTAAACTATCAATAAATGTACAGTCAACATGTTCCTGTGGAATTTGTTTACACAGAATCAAAGCCGCTTTTTGAGCCGGCCGAACCTTCGCGTTGGGATAAGTTTCACAGTTTGGTAAGATTGTCGCGTGAAAAAACACTCGTTCAGAACGGAAAACGCGTTACAAAATCCGTGGCTCTACGGGAAACTTCTATACATCCTACGCAACATACGCCCGCCCACTCGACCGTATACGACACCGACGGAAACCTATACACAATACAAGAATATGTAAATTACGAGACGGGTGAGTCTGAAAATGAACTTTTGGGCGTTGCGCATGGAAATAACGCAGCAGTGGTTTTAGACCAAGACGCTGAAGAAAGAACTTTTTATTTAACCGACTTATTCATGGACTATTGGTACATAAATTGTGGCGCCGGTTCTGGTTGGCAAGGATACTGGAACCAACTTTTAGCCAGTACCACGGAGGCCCATCGTGCTTCGTTCGAATTAAGTATTTTTTTGGGCCAACGTGAGCGTCAGTACGAAGAAACATTTACGGAAATGAAAACATGGTTTGAAAATGACGACGATTTAACTTCGTTGATTACGTCTTCGGACAAATATATTAACAATTGCAGTCCGTACGTCGTGCAAGAAATTTGTAATTGGCTTCGAGACCAACCGCTTATGGCTTATTTTAATCTTTATGTGCAACCGATAGACCCGGAAGGTGAAAAACAAGTTCAATTAAGTGTTATGTGGTATGCCATTAAAAAGTGGTTAAATCAAAATCACGTGACGACCCTTGATGAGACGGCCTTCAAGGCATTTATCGATGATAACACACACATTTTCGAAGACATGAACTATTTGACGTCTTTGTTTACGTTTCAACATTATAAAAATATGTTCGTTACGGAAAACGGCACAACCCAAGCGTCCGCTCTACAATTGAGCGACGACGACATCTTCGAATTAAAAGGAAAAGCACATACTATAAAGGACATAAAGAGATTGGTTGCACGTCGAATCTCAGAATTGCCCGAATTACCTGTGGGAGACGACATACCGTGGTTAAAAGTGCCGTGTCCGGAGTGTCCCAGCCACTTTCAATATATGCATCGAAAAACCAGAACCACAGTGGACTTACCACTCATGGCGACAACCGCAAATAGCACCGACATACGAAAAACATCTGTTGCGTACGGTGGATTTGAAGAAGACCGACCCATGAAATCGGCAGTTGTTCGTGCGGGATGGCAATCTGTCGGTCGATTCGAATGGTCATATCTACAAACAAAGGACGGCCCACAGCTTAAAAAAGACCCGGAAGGACGCAATTTGCATTATCGTTTTAGAAATTTTAATGATATGAAACTACAATTGCACGAGGTGGACGTCGCGACGGGCGTCACTAAAATGAAGAAATTGGGCTTTATGATTGCCGAGGAAGAAAATGCATCGTATAAAAGCGAAAAACAAGTAAATGCGCTCATTAAAATAGGCACGGTTATGGTGGCGGGAGGATTGGCCATCTTGGGCGGCGGGTTGGCCATGGGCGGCGGGTTTTCTATGCCTCCACCAATGCCGACCACACTTGATAAGTGGCAATCTGTTCATGATTTTTTTAAAGTCGAAACAATGCTGGCGGTCGGTGCGTTTTTTACGTCGAACCGCGCATTTTCGGAACCTCGTGACGAAGCCGATATCCGTGGCAAAGCTTCAAAATGGTACCACGATACATATATAGACGACGACTTTTGGGCACCTCCTCTGCGCCAATTGTTTGACGGAATGAAAAACATGCGTGCTACATTGGTGTATCCCGGCGACCCAGCGCATTCTTGTTACGGCGTAGTTGTAGATATACGCACAGTTAACGTCGGCAACCCTAACGAAGCCTCGGAAGACGCCTCGGAACAATCAAAGGACGAAATTTGTGTTATGTACTGGGAAAAACAAAAGTGGGATACAACATTAGACACATCGCGTCCTTATGAGACGCGATGGTTTGACGTAGATAAAGTACTTTTTGTAGAACAAATTTACACAGATTTTGAACGCAGTCAAACTTACGCGGATATTCAAGAAGCCAAACGCCTAGCAGCGGTGTCGAAACTCGAAAAGGCGTTTATAACAGACGAAAATAAACAAAGAGACTATGAAGAGCAAAAACGCGACGAAGACCCGGCGTTTTTATTGAGGCCCGGGGTCAAGTACGTCCCTAAAGAGGGTGTTTTTGTCCGCGGAGATTTTACAGCTTTACAAGCCTCGCATTTCATAGAAAAACGGGAAGAAGAGTTGTTATACGATTTTATATTATTGCCCCATCGTGAAGGCACCGAACCAAAAACATGGAGTTTGTACGCTTCTCAGGTCGTGGAAGTTTCGGAAGACAATCCCGTTGTCAAAACACTTAAAAAGAATTCTATGGACGATTTGGCTGCTAAGTTGAACACGATAGATATCGATTTAGAAGATTTAAAAGATTACGAGTACGCTACAGAGATGAACGAAGATATGGAGCTAAATTTATCAGAAGAAGATATAGAATTTTTAGACCGGCTTATAAAAAAGTTAAACGAGTTAAAAAAATAAACAGTTTGTGACTATAAATAAGCTATGTACATGTATAATAATATGGCTTCCACCGGACAACGTCAAGGACAACCTTCGAATCAATCAGAGTCTAAACAGACATCCGATAGCCCGACACGTCCAAGACGCTTTACAGACGAACCTGATACTCTGTCGGATTATATTAGGGAGGCACAACGACGTTTAAATTCTAGCGTTGATATTCCCGATGAAGAATTACAAGAAATGCTATCTTTGTTTCAAGGTCAAATTGCGGAATTCAACAAAATGATAGGTGTTTCCGAGGACAAAATTGAACAACTAGAAACAAAAATCGGATATATGCAAGACGATTTAAGCGCATATCAAGAAGACGACCCAGAAGATTTCCAAGAAGAAATTGAAGAACTCGAACCCAAAATTATAAAGGCCATGCGAGATAAATTGAAGCTCGAAGAGATAACAGCATCACTTAACATAAAACGCATACAATTTTCAACTATGATAGAACTTATAAACGGTCGTTCTACGCCTGAAGACTACGTGGAAACCAAAAACGAGCGATTCGGGGGCGAGACAAAAAGTGAACAGAGGCGAAGGCGAAATTATACGCCTCGAAAACCACGTCTTCCCACGTCCACGACCGCAAGACCTTTGCAACCGATGGACGCTATCGAAGAAGAAAAAGATTTTGTGGAAGACGCATGGACACCAGAACAATTTGAACGATTTCACGACGAAAAAAAACGAGTCGAACATACATTGTTGCGAATCGAAAATGTGGAGCACATGTGCGAATTGTTGCGCGAAGACCACGGTGACATATTGGATGCGATGTCGGTTCGTATCTATGAAGATATAGATTTTTCAAACCGCGAACCTCACATTGTACAACGTTATAACGATTTGTATCAACAATGTTTGGATGACCGTTTTGAACTCGGATGTAGCGAATTGACCGCGATGAAAGAGCAATTACAAAACAGTCACCAGGTTAATACACGCGAAATTTTAAAAAGAGGTGGGGAAGCACTCAGGCATTACGATGTCTACACTGCATTACTACAGAGTTATTTGCCAGACGATGATAAATACAACGCATTAATAAATTCGTCACGAGTTGCTTTAAACATAGAAAGTGTTATTTTAGGAATATTAAAAGGCGCCGGGCAAAAAATAGCAGACGGTGAAAGAGAATTTCGCCAACGTCTGGTGGTCGACCCTAGAGACGTATCTTCTGGCAATACAAAATACGAATTTTCCAGAATGATAAAAGGGGATTTCAGCGTACTAAATATAGATAGGCTATGGGCCCAGCAGGAAGAAATTCCCTATCATATACGCGATTTGGACGACCTCGCCTCTAATGGCGCTGATAAAGTGAGGACAGATACAGAAAAAACGTTTAAAGTGGCGACCAAGACATCCAAAAAAAAAATACGTGCCCGTAAAATAGAAAAATTAAAGGGATTGTTTGACGCACTACAGAGAGAGCAAGATGAACTGACTGACCAAGCTATAGCACGTCCTGACACTGCATCTTCACCCAGTGAAGAAAGACGAAAACGGGATGAAAGATATCGAAAAAGTCGAGAAGCGAGACAAAAACAACATGTATTTGATTTTTTGTCGACCATGTACGCCTTTGGGCCCGATAAAACGTTATCAGACCTGCTTACGTCACACAGAATTGAATTGAAAATGGACGATGCTTATCGTCAATACGACGATGCATTTCGCGAAGGGCAACGCGCCGGGAAATATACTGAACAGAAAAGTCAAGATGGATATCTTCTGCGCGCTGTTGATAAAATAGACACGCTAGAAAGAAGCGCCGAATCACTGGCACCCGGGATGCACGAAAGACAGGAAAAATCAACCCCTTGGTTGGAACTACCGCCCGTTCGAAGTGCGGCGACTGCAGAATTATGGCGCGGCGTTCTAATGGCCATGAAACTGGGCGAAAAGGTCGCCGAGGTGGCGCCACACATTATCAAGGCATTTGGAGCCGTCATTGTGGAAAAACAAGAACGAAGGCGCATTGCCGAAATCATTGACGAGGAAGATTTTCAAGTAGAACAAGTTCAACGCGCACATCTCGGTCAATACAAATCGCGTCTTAGTCGATATGTATCCAGTGCAAAATATAAAAAAACTGCTCAATACAAACGACTAAGAGCCAAAGCGGAAAAAGCAAACAAAGAAATACGCGAGTTTGTCGACAATTTTGAGCTGGACGGCGAAGAAGATTGGCGAGACCCAGTAACACGTAACGCAAAGATTATATTATTACAAACACAGGTAGTACGCAAGGCACAAGAAGCTTCAAAAAACATTCCGGGCGGTAAAAATAATCCGGCTGTTGAGGATGTATTCAGTGGTGTGGAGCAGAAAGTCGAACACAAACGCCAAGTATACGAAAGCGCCGCAATAAATGCAAGATATGCAAGATATGACACTATACAACAGTGGAAAGGCACCATGGAAACGGTCGGACGAGAACTTGCACAAATAAGACATAATAAAGCCCAAATGGGCCGGGCCGCGGAAGACTACAAGAGATTCGAGACAAGAAGAGCCGGTGAAAAATTATTTGGAGACATCGCGCTCGCACAAGCCCAAATGGAACAGGCCGCGGAAGACTACGAGAGATTCGAGACAAGAAAAGCCGGTGAAAAATTATTTAGAGACCTCGTGCTGAAGCAGGCCCAAATAAAACGGGCCGCAGAAGATTATAAGAGACACAAAACGAGGAAAGATGGCGAAAGATTATTTGGAGACATTGTGCTGAAGCAGGCTCAATTGAAACAGGCCGCTGAAGACTTTGAAGATTATCAAAGACAAGTCGAAGCTAGTAAAATAATCAACGACGAATACGAGGCCCGTGAAGCTCAGCGAATTCAAGATGAACAAAAAGCCTTTGAACAAGCCTTCCAAGAACATGTTATAGATAAAGTCATCGAAAAAAATTCGGAAATATTATCCAAAATAGCTGCCTTTGCACCGCCAGGACGCCCTCAAGAAGAAGGAAAGCCTAAAGCCACTGTTGTACCCAAAGTAAGGCCAGTAGTAGAACCGGAAGGAAAGGCGGAAGAAAAGACAGAGCCGGCGGTCGAACCGGAAGGAAAGGCGGAACGACCGGAAGAAAAGACAGAAGAAAAGACAGAGCCAGCAGTAGAACCGGAAGAAAAGACAGAGCCGGCGGTCGAACCGGAAGGAAAGGCGGAACGACCGGAAGAAAAGACGGGCGAAGCCACAGTCGCAGAAAAACTGGCTAAGGTTCAAGAAAGTGCTGTTAGCGAACAAGAAATAGGAGAATTGTTAGAGGCGGCGAGAGAACAGCTTGAAAAAACTGCATGGAAGGATTTCGTAGACACGGGTACGGGCGAGGCTCTTAAATTTGCGATAGGAAAATTCGTGGAAAAGATTTCCACGGAATTGTTGAAACAGGGTTCAAAAATCGTTAATATCGAGGGTCTGAAAAGAAGTGTTCTCGTTAGATTGACAGACAGGATACGAAAAATGAACCCGGATATGGCCAATGTAATCGAAGAACTTGTTGGAAAAGGTATGTTTACGTCGACAATGGATGGTAAATGGACTAAGGATGGCGGACAATTCCAAGGAAGGTCTGATGATTTGAAAATGCGTTTTAAGTGGAACAATCCATCAGAACGCGATGCTTATTATGAATTACTATCTCAAGCCGGAACATTGCCTGGAATGTTTGACCCATCTCGAAAAATAATGGAAGATTCGCGCCACGGGTTTGAAGCATTTTTAAAGTACGCGGCAAGCCAAACTGTCACTGACAAAGCGACAGACGCCGCCGCCGCCGCAGCGAATTCCATTTTGGGTACTGGACTTTTTAGGGAATTGGCGGACGGACTTGCATATAGAAGTATAGATTATATACCTTGGATAACGATGGCGGCCGACGCGGGTATTACATTGACGGCTGGTGATATCCAAGGTGCCTTGGAGCAAAAATTTCAAGCAATGAAGGGGATGTCCCCGGGTAAATATCAGATGTATGGTAAAATGATAGAAATTGTCTCGGATGGAACGGTTTCCGCCGCCGGTGCGGCCGACGCACTTGTGGATGTTGCATTAAAAGCTACACATAGTTCTCAGACAAATACAAACGCACGTGCCATATTTGAAGTGAATAAATGTAAAGGTGGCAATTCTTTAAGTGTGGGAGTTGAAGGCCAATGTAATATGGACGGCGACCAGCGCGCCGCCCTCGGTGTGATTGGTATTGGATTTGAGTCATCGGCGGAAGAATCGAGTGAATATATTATAGACAACCTCCATACGGCGACAAAAACATTAGATGTGGCCATAGATGCGGCCATAAAAGGTGCGGATGCAGTATGGCTTGGAGCATTATTAGGTCAAGGCGCGACCGCTGTCCTCGCTGTTGGGGCGGCACCGGTCACTGGAGGGACAAGTGGTGCGGCAGGGGCGGCGGCGCTGGCGCAATTAGAAGCGGCAAAAACTGCTGCTTCGACCGCGGGTAAAACTCTCCGTTTACTCAGACCATTTGCTAAAGTAGGCAATGCCGGAGTGACGTTCAAGCATACCATGGCCAAATTCGATTTAAAGGCTTCTGTATTTAAACAAGCCGCACGATTAGAGACTGTCTCCGCCGTCAATGATTTACGCGTCGCACGACTTATAAATTCTGGCGCTCCTGCTGATTATATTCAAGCGGCGAAAGACTTTCAAGCAGGTACGCGTGTTCTTCTCAGAGACGTGGGTCATCAAGCGCGCGTAGCAAATCAACATGCAGAATCGGGGTTAGCAACCAAAATGTGGAACAATCAACCTGAACCTATGTCTGGATTGCCCTTTCAACGCCGGGTGGATAACTGGAAAGCGGAAGAGAATGTGAACGACATACAGGAGAGATTAAACTCTGAACCAGCATTTAAAAAAGCATGGTATGCCGCGGAAAATTGGGGGTTCGGCCAGTTTGGCGGTGATCGAATTTAGGGTTAACGCGGGGAGGTATTAATATAAATTACATATTTTATCAAATGGATGTTCTAAACAATTTAGGTTGGCATTTGTGTTCGCGTCGCTTTCCGATTCATACTCGGTGGTCAACGGATTTGGTCTATCGTAAAGATATGAGTCTGTTCATCCTAGAGACCAAACGTGCGGCGCCGGCGGCACACATTACGGCCGATTTGATGGGACATAGTGTCAAAGGTTTCCGACTATATTATGGTTATTTGGATGTCGGTAATAGCATAGGCGACATTCGCAAGTGGCGATCACAGGATTATATCAAGACAATTTTGATTTGATTCAAATCAAAGTCAAGCTGGTCAACATTTTTTTTAAATTTTGCAGAATTTTGATTGCAATCAAATTTGATTTGAATCAAATCAAACTCAAACCATCTTCAGCATAAAAATTTGATTGCAATCAAATTTGGCGCTTCGCGACATCAAATCAAACTATCTTCAGCATAAAAATTTGATTGCAATCAAATTTGGCGCTTCGCGACATCAAATCAAACTATCTTCAGCATAAAAATTTGATTGCAATCAAATTTGATTTGAATCAAATCAAACTCACGCTGGTCAACATTTTTTCAAATTTGGCGCTTCGCGACATCAAATCAAATTTGCAGCGAATATTTTTTTTTCGCTAGCTGGTCAAATATTTTTTTGTCTCTGTGGTCTGAGTTTGGCCGACCATCCCGTGCGACAATCAAAATTTTGACGGTATATAATATGAATTGTTGTAAGCATTATGTCTTACCTGAGAAAAAAAGCAGCAAAGCGGTCAGCTATTGTTGCGACACCTGCTCCTGACGATTACAAACCTCAACATCCTATGCATGACTGGCGTCCGGCTGCCACTGTCGAGCCCGACCATCTTGACGAGCATACTGAAGGAACCCCGTTTGAAGCCTCGGAAGCAGGCTTTATCAGTAGGAAACTTGCGAAGCATAAAGCGAAAAAAGGCGCTGTAAAGGACTCGCTCAATAAGTACGCGAAAATTATTGCTCAAAAGCTTCATACGTCCGACGACGTGATTGACGAGGCGGTAAAGGCCGCCGTAGACGCGGGCGTTTCGAAAAATACATTGTTTAAAAAAGTCATTAAACTAACGGTCAAGAGTGAGAGAACAGAAGCAAAACGAGTCTACAAGGCCATAACTAAAACACTTTGATGAATTAATTTAAAAAATACAAAAAAGTAGAGAATAATTGTATTTTTATTTACTTGAGGGATATTAGAGTAAGAAAAAAAAATGTCCAGTTCTATGACCAACTACCCACTTCCAAAATTTTCGATGCTCAACTTTCGCACTCAAGGTGATATGAAATTCACTGAGACACAACGGCTGAACAAGGCAACTGGCAAGCAAGATACTTTCTTGGACTTCCAGAATGAAGCCGGTTACGGCTACAAGCTCATGACTCCGCCGTGCGAGTCTCGCTACCCTCACATTGCTGAGGGTGGCAACTACAATCGTTCTAAGTTTGCCAAGACGCCGGCGACGTCCAACATTTTGGCCACGTTGCTAAAGGATGGCGGTTCTGACCGTTTTCAGTCTGAGCGTGACGACTTTTTCGCCCGTCTTGCTGAGTTGAACAAGTCTGGTCTCGACCAGATGTACGACGCTGACATTGGTGGTGCTGCTACAGCGGCGCGCAGTAAAGCTTCGCGCTACTACAAATCGAAGACGCCGGAGGAACAGGAGGCTAAGGCCCGTGAAAATTTCCACAAGTCTGCTACGATTCCGTTGAAGGAACGTGATGGTGAGACCCAGGTCACGATTAAGTGCCGCGCTTACAACCGCGATGGTAATCCGCGCAGTATTCGATATGTTCAGCCCACTGGAGGCAAGTACAACGAGATGGAGGAGGTTCCTGAAGTGTATTCTGGTGCCTGCCTCGGCATGGTCTTTACTATGCGTCCGTATTGCATGTCTAAGGATAAGTATGGTATTACGTACACGTTGACACCGGACATTATTGTGTATTCTACGGGTACGCCGGGTGGTTCCAGTATTCCCATGGACGTGATTGACACGCCCATGCGCGATTACAAGTTTGAGACCGTCGAAGGGCAAAACGGCAAGTATTATCTCAACACTAAGGATACGGAGGGGCGTCGTTTTCTGACTCGCCTGCCTTCGCACGAACTTGAATGGAATGACCTCCAGACTGGCACTTTGGGCAAGTTTTCTGGCGTCACTGCGGCCACGGCCAAGTTTACGGGTACCCTTAAGGAAGATACGGCTAACCCTGAGTCTGTTGCCTTCTTTGATTACGCCGAAAAGTTTGTCAAAGAAGGTGTTCAACATTGTTTGGACGATACCAATCTTTTGAGCAAGGCCAAAGCTGAGATTGAGGACAATGCCCGTGAGATGTCCGCAGAAACTGGTGAGTCTTACGAGAGCACTTTTCGCACCATGATTGATGACGTTTTCAACGCCCCTGTGGTCAAACGCGACGACAATGATTATCGCCAAATCAAGATTACACAGCGTCAGTATCCGTACGACAACGTGGAGACGCCCAACATCATTCCTCTTCAGGACGCCGATGGCGCTACCGTCACGGATACAATGGAGCTTCGCCGTGGAGCCAATATTGCGCCCGTTGTGTCGCCTTCCTTTTATTTTATGCCGGACGGTGGCTTTGGTATCAAGTTTGATATTTCGCTTCGCCACGGTATTCGCGTCGACTCCAATCCGGAGTCTTCGGCCTCTGTTGACGCCGTTCTTTACAGCATGGACGAGGAACCTGTCAACAACAAGCGCGCACGTGATGAGGATGAGGAGGGAGATGCCAAACGCGTTCGCGTTGCCTAAGTAAAGCTAATATAAAAAGTAATAATAAAGTATAAAGGTATCGTTTGTTTGAACTATAATGATTCAAGTAGAATCAGATAAATTTATCAGTTCTAGACTCGCTTCTTTAGAGCAAGGTGTGACTGTGTTAGATAGTCGCGTTTCTGCGCTAGACGACAAGGTTTCCCACGTGATTCAGATGAACTCTGAAATGATGACACAAAATTCTGAAATAATGACACAAAATCACGACAATTTTCGCGACATGCGCCAACAGATGACCGATACTCGTAGAGAACTGAAAAAATCTATTCGGCAAATTCGCGGTAGTTTTAGCACGAAATGCCAACTTATGATGTTTGCGATGGGCCTCGCGACATGGACGCTGTTTATGGCCTGGGTCATGTGGGCCTAAGCGTCCATATGCCATTTCGTGGACAATCTTCTATGTGAGGGCGCGCCCTCCTTTACATAGACAGCATATTCTGCGACACCACATGCATTTTTGCCTCTTTCTAGATAGAGGTAACCGTTAATGCCCCATTTTGGCCCCCATGAGTTTTTGATAATCCATGCGTCCTTAGTATAGCCAACGATGGTGACGGCATGGTCGATATCATTGGTGCACATGGTGGCCGGATAAACGCCGCCTCTGTAATTATTCATGTTTGACGAATCGATTCCGATGGATATGGGGCCATAGTTGTGCAAAATGTGTTCGAACTGTTTTTCGGCTTTGGGGTTGTCTTCTATCATGAGGACTCTGAAGTCTTTGACGGCGACATTTGTTCGTAGGTGGTGTCTGGGACATTGTTTTAGGACGCCTGACCATTGATATTCCATTTCAAGTGTGATAGGATGATATTTGGCGTATTCAAAGACGTACTCCATGAGGCCGCCGTCGCATCCTACGTCGGGCCGCCCTGTTCCCGATGTACAATCCATGATGTTTTGTGGGGACAGTGATTTTGGATGTTGTTTCGAAGCCCAATATTCGAGTACGGTGGCCGCCGCGAACGCAAAACATCCGCCGCAGTCGCCTTGGTCTTTGACGGTCGTGACGCGTCCTCTCGAGCGCCAATCTATCGGCCCCAATTTTGGAACGGCTTCTAGATGGACGTGTTTTTTGTGCTCCGGTCGGGCTAGTGATTTGTGATGACCATAGGCAAATGCGTTGTTTGAACGAAGTTCGTGCGGAAAGGTGTCTGACTTGGAGGTGAGTCCAAAGTGCGTGGTATCGGGGACAGACTTTAATCTGGATTTCCTTAGGAGAAATTCCGAAACTGTAGAATAGTTTTTATCGTGTTCCTGCATATAGTCGCAAATCCACGTCTCCTCGCGCCGTTTTTGACAGTCGTGAGTGTCGAATGCTTGTGCCACAGAAAATAAGAATAAGAAGAGATTAATCATTTAATAATTTACACGGTCTATTTATAATCAAAAAATGTTTAGTCAAGAATTCAAAGGACATTCTCCGGGCGCACATAAAAATGAGCATTCGTCCACTTCTTATACATTTGGGCCTCATCACAAGCGACAGGGCGATTACATCTTCTATTCATTGGACAGTCGCGTTGTCACGGCCGACCCTGATAAAATACCGGTCGTTTTTGAATCCACGCCGGCCTGGGTTGTGGCAGATTTGATGTTATCTGCTCATCGTGGTCAGCCCCTCACAGAAGCGGAAAAAGTACTGTGCAGTGCCAATGTGATGTCTCCGGGCTTACACTGGCTTCAAAAGAGCCTGGCGTCATTTTCAAAGTAATGGTTCATATATTTGTCGACGTACGACGATGCTTTGTATAAATCACACAAATTTTTGATTTGAAAGTGTAGACCCAATAGTTTAAAGTAAATGTACATAGCATATTTAAATAAATTTTTTTCCTGTGAAGCGTGGTAACCTAAGATAGTGGCTATTTCCGAATAATCAAACAGTATTTGTCTGAGTTTGTGTGTATGGACGCACCCGGGCGGTGACACTGGTGTTCCCAGTGCGATAATTCGCATTTTTAGTTTTTCACAATGGCGCTGCAACGTGCCCAGCATTAGTATGGGCTTAAAATGCTAAATACTCTACTTTGAATAAGAGTATTTACATCCATTGTTGTAAAAGCAATGTCATTGTTTCGAACGTATACGCCCAAGTTTTTGTTTCGTGAGACGCTCAGTTTAATCAATATATTATTCCACGCGCCGCCCCGAATAAATACGGTGGAAGATCATTCTTATTTTCAGGCGACGTTGAACATCCACAAAGAAATTCGCAAAGATTTGAATGACATTTTAACGGAAGACGTCGAGCCGACTTCGGACACGACGATTGATCAAGTGCACGCCTCCCTCCAAAAACTCGAGAAACAATTGTTTGGCACGTCCTCCAAATTTGACGTCGATATCAAAGGATGTTGTTTGTACACCCATTCTTTGGAAGCTCGTTTATCGACAGGTGGTGGCTGTTTAGTGGTTTAAAAGATGTGTCGCGCGTAATGATGTACGAATTGAATGACGGTGGTCAACGCGATTTGTTTTTCGCGATTGGATGTTATTTCGTCGATTGTTTTGGTACCAGCAAAGGGGTTGGGTATGCAAGTTTCTAGCGACTCGTAGTTTTGTTTCATTTGGGCACGTACATACGACAAAAGTCTGAAGGAATCAATTGCCTCGTCTGCTCCGGCATCTGTGGCGGGCGAAACTACTTTTGTTATCCAACCCGTGTAGGGTTGTTGTTCGATTTCTTCAACTTTGCGTTTCTTTTTCGTGTCTCTTTTCCGCATCCTCGTCTGCATGGAGCGTTTGGTTCTTTTCTGAGAGACAAAGTCGTCAGGTATGAAAGGCATAACAACGGAAGTATTTTCGGTCAGGCGGACTAGAATGCGATTGTCTGTGGGTATACTGTGGATGTTAATGTTTCTGAAACAGTGCGAGTAGAGCCTCTTCGGCAAATGTATAAATACGTTGTTTGAACCGAGTACTTTGTGATGATATACGTTTGTTCCCATTTCTTGAGTGACAAATACATGTTCCGGTGTAATTTGCGAACGTAAATCTCTGGACTTGGTCGAGCAGTTTAACTTAACACCAGGGTAAACGATGCGCTCATCGACGTCGTCGTTCCTAGGAACCTTTTTGTTCCACCATCGGCTGAAACTTTCTTGTGTTAGAGCCGGTAAAGTAAATTCCATTTGATTTAAATTATGTTTGCCTCACTTTATATTAATTCGGCATATAAAAAATTGGATTCTACACATTTGTTTCACATATGTGTTTGAAAAAATAGTTTACCATTTTATGGTATAAAAATTAAATTATGGAAGGTATGCATATGGAACCACTTGCACTTTGGGGCGATAACACTTATGCCAAACCTGCGACAAAAACGGTAGTATCCGGTATTCAAGACTATGTAGCACTCTATGTGCCGCGTGATATGCTCCGCCCGGCCGCCAGTAAGTTTACGGACGTGCGTCACGCCGAATCGAAGGCGCGCTTTGATGAAATTAATTTACAATTATTTCTGCAAATGATTTATGAGACGGGCAACTTGCCCATCGACCAAATGCCGACCGATGTGTTTCCCTACGTTGAGGCCTGGCTTCAATGGATACCGTCCACCACCATCAAAGATACGGCGGTCGGCTACATTATTCACGCCGTGTCTTTGCACAAAGACATCAAATTTGGCAATTCGTTGAATAAAATGCTCTTTGAATCGAGTCAGTTGCATCGCGACTCGACAGCACGCAAATCGAACACGCGCAAGACTGATCCGTTGTCCGGTCTTCAGCCTTATCAAAAATGGATGTGTATCTCTGGCCCAGAAATGTACGTCCGTACCGTGGCCGACCGCTACGTCGGTTCACAAAAGTACACCTCTAGCATGGATACGATTATCAATCCCAAACGCCCGCTTTCCGATGGGAACAACATTGCGAACCCAAAATGGGTTTTTTCGATTGATACTGCGTTGTCCAAGATTCCAGACAATGTGAACACCATGTTTTCCGACCGCCAAGCCTATACCGGCGAACCTAATTCGCAAACGCCCGTTACAAATCTGGAGTTTCCCACGGAAGAGCACATTATGCGCTTGACACCGGCACAATTGCATCCAAAAATCTTTTGCAGTAAATACTTGCCCGACTATCAGGCATGGATGAAAGCGCAACGTGCCATTCCCGAAAAAAATATTGATGACGACTATGACCCCAATTGTGAGACGGAGTACGACATTCGCACTCCCGCCGACATGGAACGCGCTCGCCTCGACGGTATGGTCGACCGCTCGGCCTTTGCCTCATTGGCCTATCAAGCCAAAGTTCGCTACACCAAAGAATGTGCACCGCACGAACATGTCCCAGAACTTTTTGAGACGTCGTACGCCGAATATCAAGAATGGGCCGTCAAATCTTTGGAAAAACAATGCCTCGATCCGGACGCAGCCATTTCAGAGGTCTGTTCTAAAATGCTCACGTGGCGCGCAAATAAATCTAAGCATCAGGTGGTCAAGCATCAAATCAAAGACCCCACGTTGTCAGTCTTTGCCAATCGCACCATCGTACTCTTTGAAGGCTACGAACAGTATTATTTGATTTCAACGGCCCATCGAATGATGTACCTCATTTCACAGGCGCGATTAGATGCCTTTCGCCGTTGCTTTGGACTGCATCTCAATTGCTTTCAGGCGGGCGACGGTGCCACGTCCAAGTCGTTTCTCTTCTTGCTGATGGAAGAGATGTCGATTCCAGGCACTACCGAAGTCTTGTCCTACCAGACTGGTAAATCTGATGCTGTCGATGGCAATCGTAATGACATTACAACAGTGTGTCACGAAGCGCCACCTGGTATGTTTCGCACCGCGAAAAACCCCAATGCGGATTCGTCGCAAGAAACGATGTTTAAAGAAAAGCTCACCTCGCAAAAGGTATCCTGTAAAACGTGGTGCCAAGACGAATCCACGGGGAAACGTTCGTCACGCATCACCAAGTCTGAATGCATTGGCGTCTGGATGGGAGCCACCAACGACGCCAAGGGAGACGTCGAAGAAGCCCTACAAACTCGTTTCTTTTGGGGCAACTTTGAACAGCAGCAACGTCGTGGTCGCGACATTGACGATTGTATGAACGGGGAACGTATGATGTCTTCTGCTGACAAGGCGCATCGCAAGATACTCTTTGAAGAGGCGCGCGAAGAACAGTATCGTGTCATGCTCGTGGAAAAAGCCATTTGGACTGGTGTCATTAAAAAGGTCAACAATACGGCCAGTAATATTTTAATCCCACGCTTCAAATCCAAAATGACCAAGAATTCGATTATTCGACCTGGGCCCCGTGATTGGGAACGTGTCAAATTGTTTGCACGCAATCAGGCCATTGTCACGGCCATTGAACGTGTGTGCAATCTGCCTGGTGGTAAACACTATGGCCAACCTTTTCACGAAGGCATGATTCCTGATTTAGAGCCGTTTCTCAAAGTCACTGAAGAGATGGTTATCTTCACATTGTCGTTATTTGCCGACCAGTTTCGCTCACCGGTCGAACACAAGATTTTAAATACCATTTGGTCAATGGAAAAATTCAAACCAGAGTTTGCGAATCCGTTCAAGTCAGATGATACGACCTGTGTCGATTACATCAAGCTACCACGTCTGCGACAACTAGTGACCAAAATAAATTCACGCATTCCACTCGAAAAAGGACGCACTTCGGAAAATAACATTCGAGATTTTATCCTCCGAATGGGCAAACATTCGTTCCAAAGCAAACCCTACAAGATGCCGGCGCCCGGTGCAGCTGTTTCGGACAACAACTTTCCCGAAATTGATACCAAAACAAAACGCAGAAAAAGATATGATTCCGCCGTTATCAACAACGAGGGGGTCTTTATTCATGTAGCACACATTCTTCATCACTCTACTGGTGGCCTAGACAGTGTATTCGAGACGCTAGCGTCAGAAACACACAAATATTCGGCGCAAAAACGTATTTTGACAGCATGTCCTCTCAATTCCGAATATTTTCACGTGATGCGCGTCATCGAGAGGCGTCCAGGCCGTGGTGAACTCAAGTACAAGAATGTTCTGGCCAATTCGGAAGAATCTCGCTATTTAACATCGACGGCACCGTCATCATCGGCCACAAGAACAGCGGACGGATACAGCATCCAGTGCGACATTGACGAAGAAGTCTGTCGCAAATGGGCTACGAAGATTGGCAAAGCGACACAGACGTTGTCTGAATCAATGCAACATTTATGTCGTTCCGACCCCACGATTCGGGACGATATCCGCTATCCAGACTGTCTCATGATGGCCGATGTGAACTCGGACGACGAATCAAATGAAGACGAAGAGCCACCAACTAAAAGACAAAAAATAGCTTAAAAAATCCATCTTTATAATATAAATATATATATATAATAACGAGTAGTTTATTTTAAATGTGTGGTATTCTAGCTGTCGTCGAAGGCGCAACTCCAACAACCCTTTCTGTGTTAAAAAGACGCGGCCCCGACGAACACGGGAGTTATTTAGACGAACACGTCTATCTTGGACATACGCGTCTATCTATTGTTCATCCAGAAGCGGGCGCCCAGCCTATTGTCCATGGTGAGTGGGTTGTCACTATGAACGGTGAAATTTACAACTATCAGGCCGAATCCGACGAAACGGATTGCTTTTTCGTCCCTAAATTGTTGGAACAACTCGGTAAAGACGGTGTAGCTCTATTGGACGGGGTGTTTGCATTTGTCGCGTGGAACAAGTCAACCAAGCAAGTTATCGTCGCCCGAGACCCCATTGGTGTCGTTCCGCTGTATTATTCCGAGTCGAACGTATTCTCCTCTTTACTGGCGGCCATGCCCAAAGATTCTCCAGTGCACATCGTACCACCCGGTACAGTGGCTGCCTTTCAAGCTGGAGAGTCGCCCACATTCGAATCCTATACGAAACCGTATTCCGATTGGTCGGTCAGCGAGGCGGGGCCCGCCCCACCCGACGTCCTGGTGGACACGATGCGCGCCGCCGTCTCCAAACGTCTTTCTGGAGACGTGCCCTGGGGAGTTTTACTGTCCGGCGGGCTCGATTCGACGATTGTGGCGTCACTCGCCGTCCAAATGGCGCGTGTTTACCGGCCGGACTATCCCGTGGTACATTCTTTTTGCATTGGCCTCCAAGATTCTCCCGATGTGGCCGTCGCCAAACAAGTTGCAGCTGTGATTGGGACGAATCACATTTCAATAGAGTATACTATTGAAGAGGGCATCCTCGCATTGCGCGAGGTCATTCGCGCTATTGAAACGTACGACGTAACGACGGTGCGTGCCTCTACGCCCATGTGGCTACTAGGACGTCGGCTCAAAGCGCGAGGCATCAAGATGGTCTTGTCTGGCGAAGGGTCGGACGAGTTGTTTGCAGGTTACCTATACAATCTATACTGTCCATCGGAAGCCGCTATGGTACAAGAGTGCCAGCACAAAGTGGAAGAGTTGCACGCATACGACTGTCAGAGGGCCAACAAGACACTGGCTGATTGGGGCGTCGAAACACGCGTGCCTTTCTTAGACAAAGACGTCGTTGATTTTGCGATGAATAAGCTGCCGCCGGTGTACAAAATGTCGGGAACACATCCAGACGGCCCCAAGCCAGAAAAATGGTTTTTGCGAGAGGCTTTTCGAGGAATTGTGCCCGCAACGGTAGTGGACAGGACAAAAGCACAGTTTTCGGACGCTGTGGGTTCAGCATGGATTGACTCACTTATTTTACATGCAGAGCGCCAAGTTTCGGACGCACAACTCGAAGCGGCCAGTGCCAGGTATCCTTACAATACACCAGCTACAAAGGAGGCGTATTTGTACAGAAGCATTTTTGCATCACTATTTGCGCACACTAGGGCCGAAAAAACGGTGCTTTACCAACCAAAATCAATAGCCTGTTCTACCGGAGCCGCGAGTGAATGGCATGAAAATTTCAAGACGCAACTCGATCCATCGGGAGAATCAATCCAACGTGCGTTTCAAAGTTTTTAGTATATACACACGTCTTCTTGTAGAAATGCAGAAGCAGGATTGGGTCAATCGCATTCAACAAGTTCTGTCGACAGGCACTGTTTTCACACACAAAACATTCGAAAACAATAAGACTCCACTTTTGTTTGCTGTAGATGTATTTCGACGGTTGAATCACGTGGTCACGGTTGATATAGAACCCACAGAAATCTCGAAAGCATGTTTGCACATAACGATAGCGCCTACCAAGGGATATTTTGAATTTACAATGAGACGAGAAGATAATCCTATGCAAATCATAGAATCTATCACGAGCCATGCGCAAGCCACAACCATATCCATACGAGGCTGTGGCACTGTCATCAATTCATTATTTTCCATCATTGATTGGGCCATACACCATGGTTGGTATGTTGACAAAACATTTATGAGTACATTAACACAAACACTTGCAAATCAACAAAAACAGCGAAACACAACGCTGAACATAGTTATACAAAGAGGTTCAAATCTGGGCAGTATATAAGCATTATTTTTTTTTAACAAATGACTAAAACTACATCCCAAAAACTTTACATCGCACGTGGATTTTTCGCCGCACTCGCGGGCATATTGGCCCTCGCAACCCTCATCACATTGGGCATGGGAATGGACTATGCTAATTTCCCCGGTTCCAATCTGGTTCTCGATTCTTATGGAGATAATGATAACGCTGGACGTACCGGCCTTAAGAAACTTGTAGACGGATTTCGACTCAAAATCGTCGACACCTGTTCCAATTTCAGAACATTGACAAATACAGAGCCCTCCAAAATATGCGCATCTGTCGAAGACGATGCTGCCGTTGCCCTTGAAGTCGTGAATGAAAAAGGTGAAGCCACCACATCAGCAGCACAGGGAGATGTGGCACATGGATGGCTTTTGGGCCCACCATGTGTTAAAACTGGGTCTCTGTCAGACTGTGCACCCTTTGGATTTGGCTCGCCCCTTTCAGGACTCGGTCAAGCTGCCTTTGGCGCACTTGCCATCAACGTTATTCTCTATGGTGTCCATACCGGTGTCCTCAGTGAATCGAAAACCTCCAAGCTCTTCGTCCTGAACGTGCTGTGGACGATTGTCGCTTTCTCACTTTACGTATGGGCTGCCGTCGCTTGGGGTGCCGTGTGCGACAAAATCGATACGGGCCTGGGTAGATACGTTGTTGTTGCAGAGGACAACGTGCCCGCCTGCGCCACTTCGTACTGTTGGATTAGTTTTGGCGGGCTCACCGCATCGTTTGCCAGCGCCATCACGTTTGCACACCTTCCAAATATCATCACATTCTTTGGACTTGGTGGCCTCTCGGAAGACATTTCGGAAAAATACAAGCAATACAGAAGATTGAAATCGGGAGACGGCGCCAACGACGAAGACGAAGAAGACGTCTAAACTTATAAATTTTTTTGAATATCTAAATGTACTCTTAAAATTTCTTCTATATTCACATCGAGTGTTCCGTGTAACCTTTCTATTTCAAATCCGTGTTCGTTGTAATAACGACGAATTCTAGAAACATGCTTTTCATGCTTGACTGGTCGCAAAGTCGCCATCATTCGCACGTTCGAATGCAATTCTTGTAGAAGCCCCATGGCTCGCTTCACCTGTAAACAAGAAATACCTACATGGTCGTGGTACCAACAAACCACTGCGTCCATATGAGGTACAAAGGACGGTGCCAAATGGTCAAAAAGCGGATGTAAACACGCCACCCACACAGAAACCGACACCGGTCGGTCTTGGCGAATCCATTTAAATTTTTGAATTGTACCTTCTTGTGTATCAAATGTGATACCGTGGGGTTTCAAATTATCCGCCGTATCTTGGGGATTCATCGTAGACAATAACATTATATGAACTTCCATTTATAAAAAAATAATCAGATTAAATACTCAAGTTTTAGTTTTAAATGCCGTTACGGCTCTTAATTTTCGTTTCGCGCGATGTAAAGTTAGTTTTCGTTCAATCTCGTTTCCAGAAGTCGACGAAGCTAAATCAAGCATGTCCGAAACAGTCTGCGTGTCAATGTCTACCGGGATCTTTTGTACCGACACCGCCAATTGTTCGATGTCGCGGTGGAACTGCTCGATGTCCACGGACGCGGGAATATCGGGCAATTCTGCAAAACAATCGGACATGGCCGCTTCACATTTTAACTGTCGGCCGTCAAATGTAGGCTCGAATTTGCCGTTTTTGGGGACATATAGGACGCCGGATTGCGCCGGGTACCACCACTGTATCGCGCGGCATATTTCCAACTCAAATACGCGCATATGTACGGTGATACCGTGGCGCCAGAATGTTTCAGCCATTTCCTTAGTAGGTTTCATTTATGAAGCTGATTTGATTTAAATAGTTCTTTCGTCGATTTTCATGTCAAACTTTTCTGAAAATCGAGTCATCTTGAAAAGCAAAAAATCAATTGCCAGCTGGGCGGGGAGCGACTGTCGCCCAACGAATTACCGTTGTCATCCACTCGGGGGACAATTCTTCTTTAAGGTATGCACGTTGGATTTTTTTTCCTCTGGCGGGAAAAATATGCTTCTGAAAAAGAGCCACGTACAAATGGAGATGCGTTTTGCGGACATGTTGCCGTCGCGGTCGATATACATTTCTACAATAAAATGTATATTTATACAACAGAATTTACAAGTATATAAGATTGACAACTATTGTAAATGACAAGCATAGATTACTCCGGCGTACCACAAGACGAAGGCGCAGAAGTCGAAGAAAAATCATGTTCGTGGGGCAAATATAAATCTACAGTGACATGGACAGAACGCTGTTGTCCCCAAAGACCCGACGCTCCTTGGTTTTGGATTATTAACTGGGTGGCTGCCTTATTGCATCTAGTGAACACCGTAGCGACAATTGGTCTCTGGGCAGCTTCGGACGAACAGAATCAGACGTTCGCGCTGTCCGAAACGTACGCGCCATGGGTCAGTACAATTAATGTAACACATCAAATGCTTCCAAACCATCCAAACACAACGCTCACCGTATGTCCAGCATCTAACGCCACGCGCATTTTCCAAATTTCAGAAGACTGGTGCATTGAGCGCCGCACCGAATACACCAGTGACTTGTCCCTGTGGTGGTTGGTCATCGCGTTTCACTTTTTGTCGTTTGCGTTCCAAACGTTGGCGATGTCACAATGGAGATGCACCTGTTGTGGTACCTCATGGGTGCGCGACTACATTAAAGAAGTCGATGTAGACGGTACCAATATGTTGCGCATGCTCGAGTATTCGATATCCGCGACGTTGATGCAAATTTCCATCGCGCTTATCCTAGGCATATGGCAGCGTCTGGTGATTGCAGGTGTTGCCGCTCTTACGGTAGTGACCATGCTTTGTGGTCTCATCGCCGAACAACTCAAGTACGACCGGCCAGATATGGCGTGGGCCGCCCACTTTACAGGGTGGCTCTCCATGGGTTCTGTATGGGCTATTCTAGGACGCCAATTCTGGTACACTGTCGAAATGTCTGCGGAGAGTCCACCCAAATTTGTATACGCCATTGTCGTCGTGATTGGCCTGTTGTATACGGGATTCGGCGTGATTCAGCTGGTGCAGTTGTGCGTTGCGGACAAGGATGCGCCCGACAAAATATACTGTGAATGCAAGTGCAGCCGCGGCTGCACACTGAACCGCGGCGTCGAAATGACATACTGCGTCATGTCGCTGACGTCCAAGTCAATTTTAGGATGGGTAATATTTGCCAACGCGTTGGGAGGTATGGCCGAAAGTTAACTAAAAAATAAGTATAAATACTATTCAGTTCTATATAATGGATATTCTTCCCAATCTAGATTTTGAAGCGGTCGCAGACAATACTGGAATGCTTGAAGAAGACGATCCGGGCGAATTTGTCCCTTGCCACTTTTCCGACGACGAAGAGGACACACACGACCTTGGTTGCCAGTGTGCCCTCTGCCAGTACGGGGATGGTGGTTCCGGCGAAGCACATTCTGTCATTCAGCGTATGCAAGAAATCGACTCCCAAATGGTTGGTAAAATCAAAGACGACGAGATCTATAATTTGCAGGCCGACCTGTACAGAACACACGTCAAAGAGCCGTTAGAACGCCAAGGCATCGATGCACCGGACGTGACTGCCGAGACGTGTAGGGCACACTTTTCCAAGCACAGAATGAATATGAAGCGTATGATTGGTTCTGAGATAACGTTTGTGAATTCGATGCAGCGACATGTCCGTAGGGAGCAAATTTTGAGTCGCAACAATGTGACGGGCCGTACAAAGGTGGATACTGGTGCGATTAAGCAGTGGATAGCACTGTCCAAGCACAAGTTAGACCTTGTCAAGTATTACAAAGGGCCTTTGAGTAAGGAAATTGCTTCCAAGACCCAATCGATTAAACCATATTCGTTTAAATAAAAAAGTAGGCCTGCCGCCGACAGTGAAAATATATTGGAAGTTAATTATTTCGGAGCCTCTGTGAGCCATCTAAAAAAATCCAGTTCTGGGATTGTTCTTCCACAAACGACGTATTGACAGTATAAATAGGGTTGTGATTTTTTGCAATAACAAATGGCAAGTCAATCAGTAATGTCAGCATTCGGTCGTCAGGCCCCAGGTCTTGGTACTGTTAATCAATCAGCACCCTTTTCATTTAAATCTTCTCCGGCTGTTAAAGGCGACTATGGTTCAAAACCGTCTGTATCGGCGCTTATGAATCCAACTTTACACAATAGTGTCCCCGAACCCATGGTGAACTCGACGGCGCGTGTTCCAATTTTCGCTCGTCCGTTTACCCGTGGATTCGAAAAGACATACTCCGAGGGTGACATCTTGTTTGTGCAGCGTGGTGACGAGCGTTCGGCCCACACGGCCAGACATGGCTCTCACAACGTTGTTGCCAATATTCCCGTCCTCAATCACTTGTTGCGCACGACTACTGTTGGCGGTACAGGCGCCGATAAGGACAAACTTAAGTATAACACTGTCGCGAAAGTGCTCGACAACTTTAATTATTTTGGGATTTTGAACAATGATATGGACACGGGTTCCAAGTGGCAGCGCTTGCTCAACGTCAATATCCGTGGTCGTTCTCGTGTCGCCCGCATGTGGAAACCCGTCGAAGGTCGCCTCAAACGCGGCGACCAGCTCTGGCTCGCGTTTATTGAAAAAGAAACAAACGGCATTGAGACTTTCCGTGGCCCTGGTGGCGTTCGCGAAGCTGTTCCCCGCGAGACTAAATACGTCCAAGTCGTCCCAACATTGGATTGTTGTCAAGATTACGCAGACGCTGAATACTTAATTCCCGTCGGCATCGTGTCCCAAGTTACGATGAAAAGGCCTTCCCCCGTTCAAATTAACGATGCTTTATACGTCACCGAAAAATGTAAACTCTTAGAACGCATCGAGGTGCTCATGCGTATTTAAACAAAAATGACGTATATAAATCACTTCATATTTATTAATCTTATCATGTATCAGTCTCAGAAACGTAGACGTATTAAACCTTTTGCGCGCCCCACTTCTTTTGACATCAATGTTGTGTATGATATCCGTCATTACCAGTCTATCAAGTACGGGAATGTTATCGACCCTTACTTTCCCGCTCATGGCACCGATGAGGCGTATCATGTCCTTGAAGGTGAAGTCTTAATGCAGACCAACACAAAACAGGTTCGCAGATATGGCGACCACCAATTGCACGTCTTTTCTTTCGCCAACGGTCTCAAAGCCGATGGTGCTGTGCTGAATGCCAGCTACAACAAAACGAAAAAAGTTCTGAATGAAAAAGGCGAAGAAGTAGAAGTCGATGTTGAGGTTCCTGAGAAGGCCGCCGTCCTTGAGGGACTCAAATATGCTGGAGTTGCGGTGACTGAATTTTCGCCCGAGAAAGATATTTTCGAACAGGGATTCGTCATGACGATGGCTGGCCTCAATACTATTTTCAACAATGGTGCTTCCATTCTATACCCGGGCGATGTTGTCTGTGCCGATATTCCTTTTGCAGCAGCCAGAGGCGTGAAAAAAAACAGAGCTCTGCAGACGGGTATCCCGCGTGAAAAGCTTCAGTTTATCGTGACACCTTATCGCGACCTTCTCGCTGCCGTTGGCAATGACGAAGTCCTCGCTTCTCGTTTCATTATGGGCACAGCTCTTTCTTACTCGCGCCCAGGCAGTTCTGTCGATATTGTGCTGCACAGATGTAACGCAGTTATCCGACGCAGAGGCGGCGACGCTTCTGTTGATGCCTCTAAAGAGAGAAGTGGTGGTGGGTTCATGGGTGTTCCAGCAGAAAGTTCTAAAAAAACGAAAAAGGCTAAATCTAAAGATAAAAAGTAAATATTTTCAAAACAAGTAATTTCTATTATAAATAGACCCGTTTATATTTTTATATACCATGGTATGTACTCTATGTTCTAAAGAATTAGGAGACAGTAATTTAG
>Ga0302122_10000227_pt1 | contig 32905 bp, 26 predicted proteins | sample CB21_SCM_MG_FD_203115 | JGI IMG/M metagenome (GOLD analysis project Ga0302122, IMG submission 203115) | Marine microbial communities from Western Arctic Ocean, Canada - CB21_SCM | ecosystem: Environmental > Aquatic > Marine > Oceanic | place: Canada: Western Arctic Ocean | collected 2017-09-28 | reverse complement strand
CGAGGAATAAGATCTGTGCTCAGATCGTTGTTACAAATCAGTGAAACCTTTGGATCGTTAATTCTATTGCTGAACCGGCGTACTTGAAGAAACTCAAGCGCAGGGGCAAAAAAGTAATTATGGAGCAAGCGCAGCGTGTGTGAGAATAATTTTTGTAGAGCAGCATGGCCAGGTAGCCGAGGAGCACTGGACAAAAGCGCAAACATGATATTACTTCAGCGCTGCGGCGTTGTAGCACTAGCAGGCAGGCAAAGCAAGGCAGCATGACCTGCTGGCCAGAGTGCCCTCTTAGCAGAGTATGCAGGTGCGCACTCAAGATGAACAGAGTGTTTTGGGCGCCCAGCGCAGCGCATCAGGAGGAGGCATTGTCCACGTTACCTCCAGGCGTTGTACTCGCGCGCAGTGCCGCCATACTAGGTCCGGCACATCCTGCCTTCGATGCCTTTGATGCTGTGACTACTGCGCAGGGGGTTATAATCGCCGGCTGGGACTTCTCTCTGACCTGCAAGTAATGTCGCCAGCCAATTTATTTGCAATGGCTTGCAGTCGCCGCGGACCTCTCGGGCGTGCTCTACCGCGCAACAGTTCCTGTTGAGCTTGGCGTCCGTTCCGCTCTCCGTCTTCTTCTGCTTGACGCCGACTTTGGGCACGGTGGTCTAGGCGCATTTCTACCACTCTAGAGCTCTTGGACGATGTGGCGGGCTCAGTTGGACACACGAAGCACGGGGGCTGTAGCAGTCGAAGGCATGGACCTCAATACTCTTTATGCACCGGTCGTGGACTGGGCGCGCGACGCGCCGCTGAGTTTCATAGCCATCTGTTGACTTCAAATTTGGAAGACGCGCCCGGAACGGAGGCCCGGAGAGGGTTTGGTGTGTATAGTCTTCGCAGTGGGGGAACAGTTGGGGTACAACTACAAGGAGAAGAAAACACGCAAAACTGGAATCCTGCTGTAAACCGGGCCCTGGGCGGATGGGTAAAAGATTTGTTAAGAGTGACACAATTCGTCAAAACCCTTCTTCTACGACGAATCCGAGTCCGTGCGAGTCCCCAATGGCCCCCACCCAGGCATCGCGACGTCCACGTGCCGCATGAAGCGCTGCTTCGCGGCGCTCTGGCCCGGCAGCCTCGAGCGCGGCGCTAATGAGATCCAAGATCTGCTCATTCAGGGCTCGGGCCTGAGAGCTTGCATGGGCGACATGAAGGGCTTCGAGCAGCGTTTCCCTGTCTGGATCCACATCCCGGTACGCAGCCTCGGCCTTGACGACGTCACAGCCAGCTTCAATGAGAACTTTGGCCACCTCGTAGCGCCTTTCGCTCAACGGGCCGACGGTTAGGGCCCAGGACAAGGGCGATCGTCCTGCGGTATTACCAGGCGCGCACTCAGCATCGATGTCCGCGCCGGCCGCGAGCAGCAGACGGCATAAATAGACCGCATCGGGAGGGGCGTATTCCGCCACGAAGTGCAGAGGTGTCGTCGCTCCATAATCCGGGTCGCTCACGTTTGGGTCGGCACCGTATGAAAACCCCCGATGCCGCGAAATCGGGACCGCTCGGCCTCGTCCGTGCCTTTGCGTAGCGCGGACCGCGCCTCTACGCTCTTGCCCGCGGCGACGACGAGTCCTGGAGAGACGCAGTGCGAGGCGATTTTAAGGAGCATCTCGGTAGGTAGCCGAAGGAGAGGACAGCAATGCACCTGGGCCGCCGGCTGCGTTTGCGCCATCGGGCTGTTGATGTTTAACAGTGTGGCTATGACTGTCTGGCCAGCCGCGACGGTGGAGCCGCGTGGGTGCGGGTGTCTTAGAGGCTAGCCGCGCGACAGTGCACGGGTTCGGGTTCGGGTTTTACTGACGGGTTTTATTTGTAAAAAGGAAGACCAAAAGGCGCGCCAGGAAGACAAAACGCAAGCCTATACTAGTAAAAGTTACCCATCGGCGCCATGGGCACGTACTCCGCGACCTCGGCGCAGAACGCCGACGGCTTGATCGTCCGCCGCCGCGCGAAGCCGGGCGTCCCGTCGGGCCCCTTCGCGAGCCGGGACACGTCGGAGAAGGCCTCCTCCGCCGGGCCGTCCTCCGTCGTCGTCCGCCGCATCAGCCGCAGCCGCGACCGCAGCCGGTCGGGCCGCGCCTCGTTCTCGTCGACCTCCACACTCTCCGCGGCGCCGCGGCCCTCCTCGACGCGCAAAGCCAGGGCCTCGAGCTTGGACACGGGCGGCGCGTTCCGCCGTTCCAACGCAGCGGCCGCCAGCGCCGCGACGCGCGCCGCCTCGGCCGCGTCCTTTTGCAGTATTTCAATTTGTTTTTTGGTCGGCTTGTTCGGCCGCGGGGCCCGCGTCACGCCGCAGGCCCGCGGCTTGCCCGGCGTGCCGTGCTTCGCGTCGCCCGTCGCGGGCGTGAACTCCAAATAGTCCCCCAGCTTGAGCTTGAGGTTCTTGGGCAGCTCGTTCATCGCGAAGAAGGCGTGCTCGTCCTTGGACTTGGCGTCGCGCGGCCGGATGAACCCGAACTTGCCTGCGGCGGATCGCGTCGACGAGCCGCGGCGATGGCGTGCCGGCGGGATAGTGCGGCCGCGGCGTTCGCGAAGGACCAACCACGCCATCGCCGCTGAAGCCGCCAACACAACACCGCAACACGGACCCTCCTTCAGGTACACGAGCTTGCCCCGCTGGCGCCCCTCGGGGATGGCCTCCACGATCACGGGCACGTGGACGACCGGCGGCGGCGGCGGCGCCGCCGCGCGACTGCTCCCCTCCGTCGCGCACCGCTCCTTGTACGAGGGCTTCTCCGGCTTCTTGACCCGGGGCGGGAGGCCCGCGTCCTTGCGCGCCGCGGCGGGTGCCCTTCCATCCGCGAGGCGCACGCGCAGGCCGAAGCGCCAGTTGTCCTCGTCATTGAGTTCCTCGACGGCGCGGATCGCGCCGAGGTCCTTCTCGAACGTGATCGACGCCGTCGGCGCGCCGCGCTCGTCCGCGCCCAGGTCGACGGTCTCGACGGCGCCGACCTTGGCGAAGGCCAGACGCAAGGCGGGCGCGGCCTTGCCTCGCAAGTTCGTGACGGCGACCGTGCGGCTCGCGGCCGGGTTCGACTCGAGCAGCCTGCGCGGGGGCGCGTCGACGGCGTCCCGGCGGGGTCCTCTCGACGGCGCCGCGCCACGAAGACGCCGTCGCCGCGACGTCCGTCGAAGGCGCCGAAGACGCGGAAGGCGCACGCCCAGAGCTCGTCGCTGAGGTCCTGCGTCCGCACGACCCGCGGCCCCGCCGCGTGGTCCGCCACGGCGCAGATCATCGTGCCCGGCGCCGCGGCGTCCAAAGCGGCCCGGCACGCCTCTATCTTGTCGGTCTCGTGCCTCAGCAACTCCTTGACCTTTTTTGTGGCGACGACTGCAACCAGCGGCAGAAACAAGGTCTCCTCGTCCTTGTCGAGCATGGCTCGTAGTTTAGCGGGCGGACAGGACTGCAGGTTCGCGTCCGAGAAGAGGTACGAGACCTGCCGCCTTAGTTGCGTATCGTACTGAGCCAGCAGATCCGTCTCCAACACCAGAGACCGTTCAACCACATTATCAACAATGTCTACGACGGCGGACGCGAGGAGCGCTTCCCGTAGGGTCTCGGCGCTCGGCCGCGGGACCCCCTTCCAGCTTCTGGCGGCGAGGTCTTTTAACGACATGCAGTACTTGCCCGCGTCCCGAAGCTGGGCGAGCCGCTGGCGGCCCAGCGCCACCAGGGCCTCGTCCGAGAAGAGGGCCTCGACCTGCCTCTGGAGCAGGGCGCGCTGCTTGGCCGCTTTGTTATCCGCGGGCGACGGCGCGGCCGGCGCGTCGGGCCGGCGCAGGATCTGGGTCGGCGCCGGCCGCGCGGCCTGCTCGGCGAGGTAGGCCTCGACGCAGGCCTCGGCGGTCGTCATGGTGGTCTATGCGACGGTGTTCCTAAGCCGCGGCGACAGCGTCTTGGGGGCTGCCAAGTATGTCGTGCTGAGGAATGCTACCTCGCGTCGTGGCGTTTAGATCGGTGCGTGCGAGGCGGATTGCTGTAGTGCGTGCTTGCACCGTTGGTACGAGATGAGCGCTTCGCCTCGAGGGACTCGATCACAAAAAAACCCGTGCAGGTCTGGCACGTTTCGTTTCGTGGGCGGGCGAAACTTCCGGGTAGCGCCTATATAGTGGTAGCCCGACCTCTGGAAGGCGCATGAAAAAAAATGGCAAAACGGGTTTGCTCTCTCAGACAACACGTCGGCTCGAGTCAACCGGCTCCTGCTGATCGCTCAGCACGCGAGACTCGTCACGCATCCAGACCACGCGAGACTCGTGGACCAGAAACCGTACTGGTACGCGCGCCAATGGCTACGCTGAAGGCTCAAATAGCCAACATCTGCGAGCAGCTCGAGGTCACCGTGGAGGGCGGTCTGATTCCCCAGGTCAAAGCGGAGGCGGAGGCTTGTGGTCTCGAGTACACGACGCTCAAGGACACCGCCGCGGCGCTGGTGCAGGAGGTCCTCGGCGAGGCCACGGACGCCCCCGGCGCGGCCGCGGCTGACGACGGCGACGGCGACGGCGACGGCGACGCGGTCCTGATGAAAGTGCAGTCTCCGGAGCAACGCGCCACGGAGTCGCGGGCCAAGGCGGAGCGGGAGGGCCGCGTGCAGGAGATCGACGACGAAGACGAGCCCGTGCCGCCAAAAAAGAAAGCAAAGAAGGCCGCGAAGGGGGCCACGTCCTTCGACTTCGAGCCACCAAGTAGCGGCAAAAACGAGAAGAAGAAGCCCGCGGGCCTGGCCGGGGTGCCGGCCACGGTCCGGCGAAAGTCGGTCGCGCCCTGCTGCTGCGACGCGCTCGCCGGCAACTATTCCAACACCTCGAAGTGCAAGGCCACCGCCCACTCGTGCATCTGTGTTACGCGCGGACCGGACAAATGTCGGAGCGACGGGCTGCACCCATGTCACTGCGGGAACCTCGTCGACAATTATAAACAGGCGAGCAAATGCAAGGCCGCGGAACACAATTGTATCTGTTCCAAGAAGCCGGGCCAATGCCGCGCCCCGGCCGGGACCTGTGAGTGCTCGTGCTCGCGGGGTTTCGGGGTAGACTGCCGCTTTACGGGGGCGCACCCGTGTTCCTGCAAGGTCCTCAAAAGCAATTACAAGTCCAACTCCTACTGCAAGGCGACGCACTCGCACCACTGCTTCTGCGTCGAGGGCAAGCCGGACATATGCCGCGAGCACTAATCGTACTGTAGATCGAGTAAGACACTGTCATGAACCCCGCAAAAAATAAAACAAAAAAATACGCCATCGACGCGAGACTTTGGGCGCGGACCCGCGGCGGAGGGTAACACAAGACAAGCGGAGGGCACCAGGAAAACAAGACAGGGACAACACTCAGGGCATACTTAGCAACCCATCACTCCGCCGCCGCCGACCGGAAGACCACCGCCGCGATGACCGGGAGACAGGAGGCGCCGCGACGCGCACGTTCCGCCGCAGGTCCTCGGGAAGCTCATCCAGGAACCGGCTGGCCTCCTGGGTGCGCGTGACGCCCCAGGTCAGGCGCGTGCGCGCGCGCGTCAAAGCCAGGGACTCTTTCGCCCGCGTCATCGCCACATACAGTAAACGTCTTTCTTCGTCCACGGCCTGCGCCAGTTCCTCGCCGCTCTTTTCGTTTGTGGCGTAGTAGTGCGGCAATAAGCCCTCCTCGCACCCCGCGACGATCACGGTCTGGAACTCCAGACCTTTGGACGCGTGAACCGTCATCAGTTTGACCTTCGGAGGCGCCCTCTCACCGTCGTTATCCGAAGCCATGTCCTGGTCCTGCACGAGAGCGAGCGTGTCCAAAAAATCCTCCAGGTCCTCGCAGGCGTAGGGCGCCGCCAAATTAGCGAGCTCGCGCACGTTGCGCCAGCGGTCCGCGCCGTCGACGCTCTCGTGTTTCAAGTAGTGCTCGTAGCCCGTGCGGGCCAGGACCTCGAGCAGGAACCAGGCCATCGATCCTTTCAAGGGCCCCGCGCGGCCTTGTTCGGCCGGGACCGGCGTCGGCGTCGCTTCTTGCAACGCCCGTAATTCGTCCAACGCGCCCGTGAAAGATTTGAGGGCTCTACTAGCGCGCGCGGGCACGGGCGGCTTTGCATCGCTCGCCGCTTCGAGCATGCCCACTTCATGCTCCAGCGCCTGGACGCGCAGTCTTTCCAAAGAGCGCGACCCCACGGCGCGCGGGGGCACGTTCGCCACTCTTTCAAACGCGTCGTCGTCCTTCGGATGCGCGAGCAACTTCAAGTAGGCCAGCACGTCCCGAATCTCCTTCCGTTCGAAGAAGCCCTTGGCGTGTAACAACTGGTAGGAGACGCCCGCCTTGAGCAACTCCCGCTCCAGCGCCCGCGACTGGGCGTTCGTCCGATATAACACGGCCACGTCGCCTTCCGCCCGCACACAAACGTCGGCGATCCACCGCGCTTCCTCGTCCTGATCTTCTAATTCCACGACAGACGGCACGAGCGTGCCCGCGCGCCCCTCCAGCTCCAACGCGTCCCGTTGCCGGGACGTGGACGCCACGACGGCCGACGCGGCGTTCAGGATGGGTTGCGCGCTCCGGTAGTTCCTTTCTAATTTGAGCAGCGTCGCCCCGAAGTCCGAATCGTAGCGCGCCTGGTTCTCGTAGTCCGCGCCGCGCCAGCCGTAGATGGCCTGGTCGCTGTCGCCCACGACAAACACCGAATCTTTAGCGAGTAACTTCAGGACGTTATATTGAATACCGTTCGTGTCCTGAAACTCGTCCACTAATAAATGGCGCCACCGTCTCGCATACTTGAGGCGCGTTTCTTCCGAATACTCTAATAAGCGAGCGGTCAGAGAAAGCATATCATCAAAATCCACGGCGTTTCTTTGGTGGATCGTTTTCTCGTACAGGCCGAAGACGCGGCTCACGATTCTATCGCCGTGGCCCTCGGCTGTTAATTCAGCGTAGGTCGTGGCGTCGAAGCCCGCGTTCTTGAGCGAGGAAATGACGCTCTGTATTCGAGCGGGCTTCACTTCGGACTTGTCCCAGCCCAGACCTACAGGTGGCTTTTCGGAGATGCACCTTCCACACAATTTGATCATCGCGGCCTGGTCGTAGACAGCGAAGCCTCTGCGGATTGGGCTCTCTAAGGCTTCCACGTCATCTCTCAGCATGGTCAAGCAGACGCGGTGGAAGGTGCCCACGGAGATGGACTGGGCGTCCGCCATGCCGACCTCGCCCTCCAACCTTTCCCTTAGTTCCGTTGCGGCTCGATTGGTGAAAGTTAATGCGAGCACAGAGGACGCACGGGCGCCCGTCGCCACTAAATGCGCCACGCGTCTTGTGAGCACGCGCGTCTTGCCCGTGCCCGGGCCCGCGACCACTCGAATGGGCGCGCGGGCGCACTCGACCGCGGCCTGTTGCTGCTCATTCAACAAGAGCGGCGGCGCTCTTTGAACGACCTTCTCCGCCACGACCTCCTCCACTCGTGTGTCCTTCAACGCCTCCAGAATCGTGTGCCGCTGGTCCCGCGTCTTCTGCTGGTGGCACGGGATACACAAGGCTTGTAAATTCGCGAAGGAGTTCGAACCATTTAAGGCGACGGGCACGACGTGGTCGATCTCGTGCTCGGGCGGCAACAAGCAGCCGCAGCCGGCGCACCGGTACTCTTGCCGGAAGGCGACCTCCTTCCACGTTTTGGCGGGGAGCGGGAGGCGGTGCGCCTTCTGCGCGACGCCGGCCGCGGCGTGTTCAAAGGTCGTGTCCGCGGCCAGCGCGGCCGCACCTTTGACGTTCGTGGACTTCTGGCGGGCGCCGAGCGCGACGGCGCGTGGCCGCCGGCCGGACCGGGGCACCAGCCCCCTGCCGGTGCGCGCCGCGAGCGCCAGCATCAGCAGCAGCTTGGTGAGCATCAATGAAAGACCATGAGCATCAATGAGAGAACATGTGCTATTCTGCTGCGAATCCTGCCAACCGCTGGTACGCACTGCCCCAGAGAAACTAGCTTTTTGAAACCCGTTTTGAATTCAGAGGGAACGTTCTCTTCGAAGAGGCATAGGTAGGGGGCGGCGCCACTCCTGCGAGCCTTGGTTAACTCAAGAAAGCTGGAACTTGTGACATCTCCGGCCGCCCTCGAGTGTGCTCTGCCAAAGGGCAGCCCCGCAATTCAGGAGCAGCGAGAGCAACACGCATCAATCAAAATAATGGGCCGGCGCGCTAAATCGATCGCGGCGGCCACGAAGAAGAGCCGGCGCACTCTCGAGGGGATGCAAGCAAAGCGACCAAAAGCCAAACCCATCACTCTGCCGGAGCCGCCCGCCGATCTGGCGCAGGTGCAGCTGCGCGACCTACCATCACTCCTGGGCAAAGTAACAATCGTGGACGCGCGCCCGGCCGCGGACCGCGCGAAGGGCCACCTCGCCGGCAGCGTCCACGTCCCGCAGGAGCACTGGGACCTCCTGTCGAAAGAAGCGCGGGCGCTCTGCGAATGTGGGCGGCGCCTGGTCTTCCTCGAACCGCACTGCGCCAAGGCCGCGGCGAGGGCCTATCCTGAGCTAGACGTCGCCGTGCTGAGCTTTCGCCAGTGCCTGGCGGAGCTCTGGCCCGGCCACAAGGAGCTGTTCCGCGACGTCAGTGAAGACCTCGAGCCCTACTGCCGATGCTTAAGAGACCGGCGCCGCCTCGACTGGGCGGCGGGGCTCACGGAAGAGGAGCGTTTCGCGGAGGTCAAGCGCATGCATCGCCTGCCCGTGGACGTCACACCGACCCTGTACCTCGGCGACGCCGGGTGTGCACAGGACGTCGCGCGGCACAAGAGCTTGTTTATTACGCACGTCTTGAATTGCGCGGCTGGCGAGACCGCCGACTGGAGCGACGCGTACGCGGCCGCGGGCATCACGCTGATGGCTGTTGGTGCGAAGGACGATTCAAGATGCTCGCTGCTCTTGGACGAAAACCGAGAAATTGAAGCTTTCCTGGCGACCGCGCGAGACGCGGGGGCGGTCCTCGTGCACTGCGTCCAGGGTTTAAATAGGAGCGGCTTGGTCGTGGCCGCAGAGCTCGTTCGCAATGGCGCGGACGTGCTGGACGCCGTCCGGTTACTGCGGGCGCGTCGCGGGAACGACGCGTTGTCGAATATGAATTTCCAGCGGCAGCTGGTGAGGTACGCGGCGCGGTTGAACCGGCTCGGGCCGGCGCCCGCGAGTCCCGTCGACCTGCCCGCGGCCGACTTGCGTCCCCCCGAACCTCCGGCGCGGCGACAGGCTTGCTGCGTGGTGTGCTAACCACTAAGTGTTGTTTGTGTTCTCGGTCCTTGGACCCGATCTGAGTTCCAGGTCGGTGCGGTCGTTCGACACGGGTTTTTTCATCGAGTATGGGTGCAAAGTAAAAAGCGCGTGCAAAGCACCAGCTCGCAACAGGTGAACTACTACACGTACCAATCATCGCGCGCGCACATTCGCACATCCGGCACCAAGCTTGGACAGCGCAAAGCGACGCCTGCGAGCACTGCAGCAACCAGCCTCTCACTGCAAACAGCTGCAAAGCGCGCGCTGAAGCCATGCCCTCCCTCAGCAAGGTCCTCGCGCTCGCAGTCGCCGCCGACGGCTTCCAGAAGCAGGCGGCCAAACCGAAGCCGACGGCGCTCAAAGCATTGACGACCCCGGACATGGTCTCGATCTACGGCCGCTTGTGCGAGACGACGTGCGTGGCCGAAGACGAGACGACGCAGCTGGCCAAGAAGCCCAAGTGGATCCCGGCCTACTGTTTCCGGAAGGACCACGTGCCCACGTGGATGGAGGTGTTCGGCGGCAAGGAGCAGATCACCTTAATTGAGTGGGAGGCCGGCCTGCAAGCCCTGCCCTTCGCGGAGCCCTGGCACTGCGGCAAGAACCTGGGGGCCGCCGAGGCGTACTCCAGTGCCGGTGGTAGGGCCGTATGGACCTTGTTAGGCGGCGATGAGACGCTGGACATCGAGGCCGCCGAGGCGAAGCTGTTGGAGCTCGCGCCGGAGAACGACGGCGTCGTGTGGCAGGACTTCCAGATCGCCCTCATTGAACTAGGGCAAACTAGATCGCGGGACTGGGACGCCTTTGTCGATGGCGGCTGGTCCGACCTGCTGGAGGACGACGACTGGGAGTCTGCGAAGGACGACGAGGGCTCCAACCAGCTCATGACGGACGTGGGCGGGGCGCCGCCGCCGCCGCCCTCGGGGGCGCCGCCACCACCTCCTCCGGGCGGAGCGCCTCCGCCGCCCCCACCACCTCCGCCGGACCGGACGGAGGGCGGCATCTACCTCTCCTAGCGCGTAAGTAGGATGGTAAACATTATGCGGACACGAGGTCCACGCGCCCGGAAGGCGCCGGCTCCTGCACGTAGGTCAGCGACCGTAATAGCGCCTCGATGGTCTCGATGACGCCGTCGCCCTCGGAGCCCAGGCCCAGTAAAGGTTCCGCCGGCAGGGACGCCGTCGACGCGTGCCTCAGCAGCGGACCCAACCGAATAAGGGCGTCGTCGCAGGGGCCCCGAAGTGGGTGCCCCGCCGGGAACGTCTCGGGGCCCATGCGCGCGCGCGCGACGATGTACGCGGCCGGGTCCGTGGTCCCGGGGCCGCTCTCCACAGATTTGTGAGCCAGCACGGCCTTCAGCAATTTCGGTGTCGGCCGCGCCCCGTACCGCAAAAACAACAGAGCGACCGTCCTCAAACCCAGGCCCACACCCTGCTGTGGGCAGTCGTCGGACGGGACTAAATGTAAACCCGGTAATAAGCAGCAATCACATAACGCCTCCAGGACCTCGCGGGACCACGAGACCGAGGGGTTCGGCAGGCCCGCTCGTTTCAAGGCCTCCTCGCCATTCGAAAAAACGTTCGACAGCTCATCCGTTAAGGACTGCACGGGCGCCGTGATGTGCTCGTCGCCGGGCCCCAAACAAGACTTCTTGTGCCGCGCCCAGTCCGTCTTTTGGCAATCCTTGGAGCAATAGGACGCCTTGCCGCACCGGCCGCAGCGCCGCGTCGCGCCGGGTCTCAAACACGCAGCGCAGCACCGCAACGACGCGGCCGCGTCCTGCTTCCTCTCGTGCCGTTTGGTCGGCGGCGCGAACGCCGAGCCGTCGAGGCACTGCCGGACCAACGCGCTCTTCCCGAACTGCGACGACGGCGTACTCCTCAGGACCGCGTCGGCGGCGCGGTGGCTGTGTTGTCTATGCGGCGGCGTCGCCGCGCTCGTGTCCATCAGGCTGGCCATGGCTGCGGGCGCGGAGGCTTCCCGGCCGCGCCCTCCTGTTCCTGCTCTCCGAGCCTACAAGCTGGTAGGAGTTATTGCCAGCCGGTGCAATACGCGTAATCTGGCTGAGCTGCTCGCGAGTTGTACGATAGCAGCGATGCTTCCAGCTATCGCACACTGCTGCTCTATAGCGAGCGAGGAGCGAGCGCGCGCGTTCACGATGGTGAAAATACCCGCACGAAAGGCGGGATAGCACGAGGGACGAGTACAACCGAAGCCTGGTACAGAGGAGTAGCGAAGGACCACAAACAGACGCCTCCAAGATGTAGGGATTTCGCGCGGGTTTCGCCATATTAAATTTCAATTTTAAAAGCTGGACACGAAGAGCCTGCTTATCTCAGCGCGCCAGCCTTGCTAGGACACATGAACGTGAACAGACCATACGCATTGCAAAAACAATAGCAGCATCAAGACGCACTGAATTGACTGCGCTACGCGCTAAAATCAGCTGCCGCCAAACTCCAGCGCGCTCTCTCACGTCACCGCCGATACGTCCGCGCCAGCCACCGCCGCCGCACCGCAACACGCCATGACCGAGCGCAAGCTGAGCGGCGTGCGCGTCAGTTTGCCGCGGCTCACGCGCGTGCGGAGCTTGAGCCACGCTGCGTTCGCCGGCGCGACCCTCTCGTACGACGACGAGCGCCGGGACTACGAATTGGCCAAGCTCGAGACCGTGCCCGGCGTCCGGGAGGACGACCCGTTGACTGGCGCGAAAGTGGCGCTGCCGCCGGCGACGCATAGTTGGGACCCCGTCCTTCTGCTCTGGGTCCATTCGAGAACGAAGGCCCCCTACGCCGAGATGGCTCGAAGGCCCCTGCCGCCCCCGGAAGAAGAGGACGGCGAGCGGCCCGCTGAGGCCGTCGGGAGTCGGTCTATCGCGTGGACGTGGGCCGAGGATATTACTAGTTTGCGAAGGGCCACGGTCACGTCGCATAGTTCTGAGGGAGATGACTTGGGCACGATCGGGACCTGGACGCTGACGGTCTCGGTACAAGGCACGAACCGACGAACGAGCACGATAGAGGTCCACGCGCCGGAATTGCGGGCAGCTCTGGACCTGCGACACCACGCGGACTGCAAAGGCGCGCCGCCGCCCCTAACCCCAGATCTACGCGCCCACGGCTGGTCCGCCAAGCAGTCGCGGAGCACCGGCGACTGGTACTACGTCCATACATCCCCCGAAGGCCACGCCACGTCCCAGTGGGAGCGGCCCGGCTGCGACTGGGCTCATGCGCCCTCGTGTGCGTGTCTGGGGCATCGCACGTCCACACGGACGGACTCGCACTTAGATAGGATGGAGCGGAAAGCTTTACTGGCCGCGTCGTGCCGCTCAAAATACGCGGACTACGAGCAGGCCCAGGAAAACCGCGCGCTGTCGAGCGCCGGGAACCCGGTGGCGGCTCTACAGAGCTACGCGGCGTGGTGCCGCGCTAGATGTGAAGCGTACTACGAACCGCCGCCCCACCTCGAGCACGTGTCGGACGACGCGCCGGAACGGCGCTCAGATTTAGACGCCCACGTGGACACGATGTACGGCTTGATGCGCGAGTACGACCACGTCGCGAGCGACTCGGAGTACTCCGACGAGAGCGAGTCGGAGGACGAGGAGGCCGAGTTTAGTGACGTGGGCTTCGTGGCGCGGCCGCGCAGCGCGAAGCGGCGGCGCACGGAGCGCGTCCTGCGGAGCGGGCTCGAGCAGTTCATCGAGTCGCCCGGAGTGGCGTCGCGCATTTTGCACGGGGACGGCTGGAACCGGACGCGCAGCGGCCAGGTCTTCGGGGGGAAGCGGGACGAGAACAGCGAGAGCGACCTGCGCAAGCACCTGGACTTCGACTAGTACGGCGCCGGGTAAGTTCCGTTTAGCTAGTCGTTGTCCGGACCGCGCGTCGGTGCATTTGGCACAGCGCCCGATCGGCCTGCGCGACGGCGTGGGGCGCATAAGTGCCCGGCTATAAAGACGAATCGCCTGACCTGCACCAGCCGGCCGGAGGGGGGGGTGTGCGGCTCGAGCCTGCTTTTGCTCTCCTTGCCAGTGCAGACGAGGAAGGCCCCGTGAGCCGCCCCGGACGCCGCCCAGCAGCGCCGCGTACGCCGTCGCCCAGCACGAGGTTGTCCCCACGCCGCTAGCGAGAAAACGCAGTACTAAGAGGCGCACAGCTGGCAGCCCCCTGGCAGGCTCAGCCCCCACGCCAGGTGCCGCCGTCGCACAGCCCCTGGCAGCCCCCACGTCACCGCGGTGGACGCTCGAGGCCGCGCGGCAGCCGCTCGAAGGATGCTCGGGGCGCGGTACGCCGTCGCGGCGGCCCCGGCCCCGGCGCCGTCCGTCGACGGCCCCTACATCGAGGTCGAAAGACCGGCCAAGAAGAAATTGCTGCGACTGACGACTGGAGCGGTCGTCCGCCTCCGGGCGCTCGACGCGCGAGCGGCGCCCTTCGGCGTCTGCGACGCCTTCGATGCGACATCCAACAGCTGGGAGGTGCGCTTCTTTACGGGAAGAGACGCCGCGGCGTTGGATGGACTCGAGCGGGCGCCCCAAAGTCCAGATGGGCGCCTGGTAGGCGAGGCGCGCCTCGTGGGGCCTCTCAATGATGCCGAGGCGATGCACGAAGCGACGCGAGCGAGAGATCGGGGCGCCGTGCGTGCGTTGATCGAGAGGCGGCCCCCGGAGTCCCACGAGCGGACGACGGGCTTTACGGAAGAAGACTTTGAGTGCCCCGTGTGCCGAGATGTACTGTGGAAGCCGGTGGTCAAGCAGTGCGGCCACGCGGCCTGCTTTATGTGTACGCACCGGGCGATGGACCAGCTGGCCGAGAGCGCGTGTCCGCTCTGCCGGGCGCCCTTCCACCACCTGGGGGCCGTGTGCGAACCGCTGCACAATTTCATTGCCAGGACGTTTCCAAGCGGTGGCTCGGCGGTGATCGAGGACGAGCAGTTCCGGTGCCGCACGTGCGGCGTCGACGGCGCGGTCTACGTCGGGAACTGCGGCCACGCCGTGTGCGAGGCGTGTCGTCAGAACGACTGCGCCTGCGGGGCGCGGCGCGTGTTCACGCCGCGGGTCCCGTGTGCGTTGCTGGAACTCGCGTCCAACAAAGCGCGAGCACCCGCGCCTCGTATGATGGAAGCGCAAGCGCCGGAGTCGTCCGACGCGGACGAGGCGCCCTACGTGCACTTCGGCGTTGGGTGCGACGGGTGCGGCGCCTTCCCCATTCGTGGAAATGCGTTCCGGTGTCTGGACTGTCCCGACGCGGTGGGCTTCGATCTGTGCGGGGAGTGCCGCACGTCGTCACCGCACGTCGTGGGCCGCTTCGAGCAGGGGCACGCCCCCTCCCACCGCGTCGTGGAGCGGGAGCCGGTGCGGACGTGGCTCCACGAGCTCCAGGCGGCGCACCCGCGGCTGGGGGTCCACCAGGTCCTGGACCTCGCGCGCATGCAGCTCCAGGCCGCCGCGCCGCCGCCGCCGGACACGTCGTCGGACGACGAGTCCTTCTCGCGCTACGGGCCGGGCGACCCGCCGCGGACGGCCTAGCGTTCCCCTCCTTTTGTGCCCCTAAGAACCTTCCTTGACCCGGTAAACGCACGATGTAGTTGCTTTGGTGCGGGGATTAGTGGGCGGCGTCCCGTGGGTCTAACCTATCCGGTCGATCCAGGGACGGGTTTTTCAGGCCGCCTGATCGATCGTGGATCGAGCCCAGCTCGCGCATTCCTGGTCGCTGCGATCAACCTTTTATCCACGCATTATTGCCAGAGCTACCACAGTCCTTCTGCATCGACACGCGCAGCACAGGAGCACAGCACAGGACAGCACAGGACAGGACAGCACACACAGCACAGCACAGCAATAATGGCCCACTGCGGCTTAGAACAGATGCGCTCGCAAGCGAGCCGCCACAACAACCGGAACCACCCGGAGCTGCGGCCCGTCTTCGTGGTCCGGGCCGTCGAGTTCGGCAAGACCTTTAAGAAGGGCCTCGCGCGCCTCGAGTTGTGCGGCGAGGACGGCGACGGCAGGATCAAGTGCGTGTTCTGGCGGGACGAGGCCGAGCGGGCCGCGCATTTGGTGAAGGTGGGCGACGTCGTGACGTGCGCGACCTCCCGGTGCCACGCCGACGATAATGTGGTGGTGTGCGAGGGCTGCCGGGCGTTGCGCAAGGAGTGGCGCGACGGCGCCGCGGCGCCGGTGCGGGCGGCCGCGCGGCGCTGCGTCGAGTGGGCGCGGTCGGCGCGGCCGGCGAAGCGGCAGAAAAAGCCGCCGCCCGGCTCCTACGCGAGTCCGCTGCCCCTGGGCGAGGCGGTGGCCCGCGGCCGCGCCGCCTGGACGCGCGCGGCGGTCCGCGTCGCCCAGCTGTGCATCGACACAGGGGAGGACGACGTCGCCGTCGGGAGGCTCCTCCGGATGATGCTCGACGGGAACGCCCCGCTAGTTTTGCGGCTGAGCGACGGCGCGACGACCTGCGATTGCCCGGCGACGCCCCAATTGGCCCGGGCCCTCCACGGGTGCCTCACGGCGCTCGACGTCGAGACCGCGGACGCCCACGCGGCGATTGCTGGAAAACGGTACCGGCGCCTGCAAGCCGGCTTCCCGCCCGTGTCCTGCGAGCTCCTGGCCGGGAGCCTCGTGCGCCTGGCGCTGCTCAGGGAGGACGCCGCCTGGACGCCCATGTCATAATGTTGTTGAAGTTACCCATCCTACGTCTCCGCCGAGCCCGGCGCTAGCCGCGCGTCGTCCGCGGCGCTCAGGTCCGGCTTGAGGCCCCGCAGGTTGATGGAGACGGCGTCGCCGACGAATTCCAAAGTAGACACGCTGGCCGTCGGCACGGAGATTTGAGCGACGGGCGTCGAGGGCTCCGCGAAGGACAATAAGGAGCGCGTGATGAAGAGGTGCGAGACGACCACGGCGCACTCACCTTCTTTTATGGTGGGCAGGACGTCCTCCAGCAGACACTTTTTGGCTCTCATTTGAACATCGTTGACGCTCTCGCCGCCGCCCGCCGGGTGGAAGTCGTAGTCGTCCAAAAAGCGCTGCATGTCCTCCCCCGGGTACTCCTTTGCGACCTGCTCGAGGCTCTTGTCGACCCAGGCACCTCTTTTCACTTCGCGCAAGGCCTCGCGCGCGTCGACGGGCAGGGACGTGCCGAGCGCTTCGACCGTGCGCTCGGCGCCGTACATCGCGCGCTTCATGGGCGACGCGAAGACGCTGGTGACTCTGGGGCCGAACTCCGTTGCGACGAAGGCGGCCGCGGCCCGGGCCTCGGCCTCGCCGCGCTCGCTCAGCGGCACGTCGACGTCCCCACCGTAAAGCCCCTCGGGCGTCAGGCCCGCGGCCTCGCGGTTGACGGCGCCGTGGCGCACGAGGATCACTGTCTTGGGCGCCAGGGCCCAGGTCGTCATGGTCGACGCCAGCAGGAGGGTCCGCCGCATGGCTCCGCGGAAGCGCTGCATGACAGCACCAGTGCGTCGGATGAATTTATAAGGCGTGCACCGAGATCAACCAGTTGTGGCCGCGAGTGCGTCGATTTGTGATCACGCTGAGAGCCTGTACAACTCCTGTACGGGTTTTGCGCGCCGATACGCGTGAGGACGACGACCGCCGACGTGAATGTTTGATAAATAATTTTCTTTACACATAGACTTGGCGCGCGGCTCCGCTTCGCGTAGTGGCGGCGTGCGGCGCGGGGCGACAGCGCCTGCACCTAGGCGACACTAGGACCCGAGTGGGCCCAGCGCGCCGCCGGCCGAATCGAACGCGACATGCGGGAAGCCGCGTTTGAGATGGGTGCGGCCCGGCGCCCGCGTGAACACGTCTGGGGGAGACCGCGCGCCGCAGGTCCTGAGCACCACCTCGATGGCGTTCTGCAACGTGCCGTGGCCGAAGGCGACCACAATGCGGTCGGGCTCGTCTAAACTTTCGATCCAGGCGGCCGCGCGTTCTAAAACGTCTAATTGCGACTCGCCGGCCCGACAGCTATTGCGCCCGCGGAGTTTCGCCGGACCGGCCAGGACGTCGCCCGCGCGGTGCGCGACGGCGGCCGCGCGGTCCTCGCCCTTAAGCTCCTCCACCGTCTTGCCGTGCCAATGAGAGTGGTCGATCTCCACTAGCGCGGCGTCCACCTCTATAACAGGCGCCGCCAGGCCGCGGCCCGCAAACACATCCAAATAGGCGTCCGCGGTCTGTGCGCAGCGGTGCAACGGCGACCGTCGGAAGCTACACGTATCGAGGCGGTCGCCGAACGCGCCCAGGAAGACCTCGGCGCCGCGGCCGGCCTCCACGAGCGACTCCGGTAATAAAGTCGCGTCGGGCCCCTCCGAGTGGTCCTGGAAGATCAACCGCACGTTGGAGGGCGTGCGACCGTGGGGAACGAGCACGAGCGCTCCGACGCGCGGCCGTGGTGGCGCGAACCCTTCGACGAGGGCCGCGGCGTTCCGGTCCAGGCGCAGGCCGAGGCGCGCCAGGCGCGTGCTCGTCGCCATCACTTGAGCGGCGGCAGCGCGTACTTCTGCGCCGACACGCGGGCCTCGACGAGTTGACGCGCCGCGTCCTCGTTGGCCTCGCGCTCGACCTTGGAAACTTCCTCGTGCACGGTGACCCACGTCCAGTACTTGAAAGCGTTGCCCGCTATAAATAGGCCGCCGGCCGTGAGCCAGAGCTTCTTGATCGATGGCGAGAGCGTGGCCCACATGCAGACTTTTAGCAGTGGTGTGTCTGTTGCCCGGATTGCAACCAAAATTCGTACAGCCGTCGTCGAGGATGCAACAGGACTGTGGCAGCTGTCTCTATGTGTCTGCAGGTCTGTGGTGGCGTGTGCCAGCGGTGGTGTGCTTGGACGACTGGCTCATCAGCGGGTATGCCGGGGTGGAAACCAAGGATCAAAGGCGCGGCGGAGGATTGGTACGGCCCCTCAGAGGGATCCACGGACGAATAGACTTTTTCGTGCGGGTTTGCTTAAGACATCCGCGACCGGCAGCCGTAAATTTGCGCCCGCTCAGCTGTTTATTGCTGCCAGCGTTGATTGCGTAGTAGCATCGAACGCCATACACCAGCTGCGCGCGCCGAGGCATCCTCGCTGCACGCCGTCGCCGCGTAGAGCCGCGCCGATTGACTGCTAAAGTAAAAGCCCGCGCTCCGCGGCACCGCACGCACCATGTCCATGGTCTTCGACGAGTACGGGCGGCCCTTCATCATCCTGAAGGAGCAGCAGGCCAAGAGCCGCATCAAGGGTCTGCAGGCCCAAAAACACAACATCATGGCGGCCCGCTCCGTCTCCGGTCTGCTGAGAACTTCTTTAGGCCCCAAGGGCATGGACAAGATGATGGTCTCGCCCGACGGCGACGTGACCATCACCAACGACGGCGCCACCATCTTAGACAAGATGGCCGTGGAGCATCAGGTGGCGCACCTCTTGGTCGAACTCAGCCAGTCCCAGGACGACGAGATCGGCGACGGGACCACGGGCGTCGTCGTACTCGCCGGCGCATTGTTAGAGCAGGCGGAGAAGCTCCTGGACCGCGGCCTGCACCCGGTAAGGATCGCCGAAGGCTTTGAATCCGCGTGCAAGGTCGCCATGGCCACGCTCGAGGACATCGCGGACACGATCCATTTTGAAAAAAACGTCAACGACAAAGTTCTCGTGGAAACGGCCTCCACGACCCTGTCGTCGAAGATCATCAACGTCCACAAAGTCAAGATGGCCCAAATTGCCGTGGACGCCGTGCTCAGTGTCCAGCAGACGGTGGGCGACCACACGGACATCAATTTTGACCTGATCAAGATGGAGGGCAAGCCGGGCGGGCGCCTGGAGGAGACGGAACTGATTAAGGGCATCGTGATAGACAAGGACATGAGCCACCCGCAGATGCCCAAGGAGATCAAGGACGTGCGCATGTGCATTTTGACCTGCCCCTTCGAACCGCCGAAGCCGAAGACGAAGCACAAGCTGGACATTTCGTCCAAGGAGGACTACGACAAGTTGTTCCAGCGGGAGCAGGCGTATTTCGGGGAGATGGTCGAGCAGTGCAAGGCCTGCGGCGCGAACCTGGTCATCTGCCAGTGGGGCTTCGACGACGAGGCGAACCATCTCCTGTTGCAGGCGGACCTGCCGGCGGTCCGGTGGGTGGGCGGGGTCGAGTTAGAATTGATCGCCATCGCGACCGGCGGGCGCATCGTGCCTCGGTTCGCGGAATTATCTGCGGATAAGTTGGGCCGGGCGGGCGTCGTGCGCGAGGTGTCCTTCGGCACGTCGAAGGAGCGCATGCTGGTCATCGAGGACTGCGCCTCTTCCGATGCTGTGACCATCTTAGTGCGCGGCGGCAACAAGATGATCGTCGAGGAGGCGAAGCGCAGTCTGCACGACGCCATGTGCGTCGTTAGAAATCTGGTGAAGGACAACCGGATTGTTTATGGTGGTGGTTCGGCGGAGATCGCGTGTTCCATTGCCGTGTCGCAGGCGGCGGACGACGCGGACGGGCCCGAGCAGTACGCGATTCGAGCCTTCGCCGACGCTTTGGACGACATCCCCATGGCCCTGGCGGAGAACTCCGGTTTAAGCCCGATCCAGGAACTCACGGGCGTCAAGTCCGCGCAACTCGCCCAAAAATGCCCCTATTTGGGTGTGGACTGCCTCCAGCAGGGCACGAACGACATGAAGCGCCAGAAGGTCTTCGAGACGCTCATCGGCAAGCAGCAGCAGCTCCAGCTCGCGACGCAGGTCGTGAAGATGATTCTGAAGATCGACGACGTGATCATGAGCGGCGCCTACGCCTAGTTTTGGAGCTTCCCCTTTCCCTCTAAGTGGATCTCCCTCGTGGTAGGAGTAGTATGGGGGTCATGGACTGGGCAAGTTACGCAACCGGCGCCTCGCGGGCGCGGAGCACTTCGCGCACGCTTCGCAGGGACTGCTCAGTCGCCCCTACGAACGGATGTGCGCTTCCGAGCACGCGTCGCGCCGCCCGTTCCGTCTTCTCGAGCGTTATCACGGCCTCGTGGAGATCTTCGAGCGTGGCGCCGTCGTTCTCGTAGAGCGTTCGTGCGTAAGTAGTCCTCATCTTGAGCGTGAGAACGCGACTTTCACCAAGAACGCGTCGCGCCACGGGCATCGTTTTGCGGAACAGTGCCTTGCCTTCTTCGGAGCTCTCTAGTCCCCTAAGGTCAATCGCGTAGTTCAGCGCTGCTATCATGGTATTTTCATCTTCTTCGCCGCTGAGCTTCAAACGTCCCAAGTATACATCGCGATCGACTAATATAGCATCTTCAAGCCGCCCAAGCGCTTGATACGTGATCGCAAGGTTGCCCTGCGTGATGAGGATGTTGTGTTCTGAATCGCCGATGCGCCGCATCATTGCCAACTCGGCCTCTCCCACAGTTAACGCGTCCGCTTGGAGATTTGTGACGGATAAACCATTCCCGAGCTGCGTCATCGCCATGCCCCGAGTCTTATCTTTCTCCGGCCGACCCAAGTACGTCTTCCAGCAAGCCCACCCGAGCGCGCATTGCACGACGCCGTGGTAGTTTTGCTCGCACAGGCTACAAGTGTACCACCGACTCCACCTCTCACGCTTCACTTTGACTCCCAAATTGTCCTCCTCGGCCTCCTCCACCAAAATCTTCACCTGCTCCGCCAGGCACGACACGTGCGCGACGCCCAGTTCTGGAGAAGAAACGCCGTCACGATCTCCGCACGCGCATCCACGCACGAGGCCTTCTCCCGTGCGCGGATGTGCGGCCTCGAGGCAGATGTAGCATTTTTGCCCCTTCGTGTCGTCCGCGCACGCCTCGACCGCGGCCGCGACGGCCTCCTTGTATCTTTTGTCGGTGTTGTACTGTTCCGCGTTGCCGCCGCGGTGAATTTCTTATAGATCTGCTTGAGACCGCGGCGCCAGTGGCCGTGTTGGCACGTCGAATTGCAGTATCTCGTTTTGCACCGCACACATCGCGGGGCGTCGTGGGCCAGTGGGGCGGCGCAGGCGGCGCAGTTGGTGATGATCATGCTTCGCGTGTGAGTTTTGCGGAGCTCCGTGCGGCTGTGGGTCGCTATTGACTCGCGGCTAAAACCCGTCCAGTGGCGGTGATCGTGGTACTGGAGGGCCAGGCCAAACCCGACCACGCCAAGTCCGACAGGCCCAAATACCAAGTACGAAAATCTCCTTGGGTCCGACGGGACGTCTGAGAGAAGTACGAATATCCCACGCAGTCCGACAGGGGAGTCGTGAGTTAGTACTAGTACTTAGATGGGCGCGTCACGCGATCACGAGTGTCCCCCGAGGGTCCGTCCGCGGAACTTGAGGCTGATGCGCGGCCGCGTGCCCGCCTCGGGCGTCGGTGTGGCCTCCGTCATGGCTACGTCTTCCGCGGGCGCGGCGTAGTACTTTTCCTACTAGTACCCATATCTATGCGAGAAGTACGAATACTCCTCTTCGATCCGACGGCCACTTTCACAAGTCCGAATCTCGCTGGGTCATCCGACGGGCCCCTGAGTGTCGGGTTTGGCCTGGCCCTCCAGTACCATGGTGATCGCATGCGTTGTTTGGTATAAGAATGTGTCATGTGTACAGACAAACAACATATTACTACCGACGACGACGAAGACGGCCCAGTCGTGCCTGCGTCCAACGGCAGTCCCCGCGTGCCTTCGGTCACGCGCGTCTCACCGCCGCGGTCCGAGCATGAGCGTGACCTCGTTCTTGTTGGAGAAGAAGTGCTTCGCCCGCGCGGGGTGGCCGTGGCTCGCGGCGGTCGCCAGAGCGGTTTGGAGAGATGGGAAGTCCACCTCGCCTTGGAATTTCATCGTCACGATCGCGCCACGCGTGAAGAGCCGCTTTCCACACCAGTCATCAATTAATGAAACGCACCGGTCCGACGTCGAAATGATGTCGCTCACGAGCCAGCACACCGGTTTAGATGGCGCGTAGGCGAAGGCGTCCCCAATAATCAGGTCGACGCGTTCATCCTCCTTCAACTCCGGCTCCAGGGGCGCGCGGTCCACACTTGTTACGGAACCGCAGCCGAGCTTGAGAAGCCCTTTCGTCCAGCTCCCGGGCGCGGCCCCAGGTCCACGGCGTCGTCCTCAACACCCGGGCACTTGTCGACGCAGTCCAGGGCCTCGAGCAGCTTGCGGTAGGCGGAGCCCGGCATCGGCCCCGTCCACATCTTTTCCTTCGGGACGAGCGCCGAGGCGCACAATCCGCCGGGCCTCTTCCAGTTGGGCCAGCGGCTCCCGACCTCCATTTCTTCGCAGGGGCTCAGCGACACTATTAACTCCGCGGGTCCCAGCAAGAGCAGCTGGAGGACCCACGGGTCCGTCACGGTTTCGTTTGATAAACGCGCCGCTCTATAGCGTTTCCGTAGACTCTTCTCCACTGCGTCGCCGACACGCGTGGCCCGGTCTAATAACCGTGGCTTGGGCGCGCCCTTGATCAGATCGGGGGTCAGCACGTGCACCTTTAAGGCACCGCGCTTTAACGCGTCGAGCTCGCCCGCGCTTTCTTCCACGACGGCGAGGACGACCTTGGCCAGCGCCGGCGCCGTCTCGCCCGTGAGTCGCCTCGCCGCCGGCAGCGCCTGGAGCGCGTAGGCGGGGTCGTGCACGCGCCCGGCCTCATCGCGGCCGTCGTGTTTTTCCGCGCGCACGAGGCCGGGGTGCGCCGTTTCGACCGCCGGCACGCCGACCGCTTCGAGCTCGGCCACGAGCACGGCTTCGTAGGTGTGCCGGCACGTGAAGTAGGACCCCGCCGGCTTAAGGGCGGCGATTGAAGGGAGGAGCAGGAGCCACCGCACTAGTTGCATGGCTCTGCCCGACCCAGGTCTTGTGTTGCAAGCAACGGACGTGCAGCGTTGCAGCAAGATGCGCGATGCGCACAGTGGAGCAGTGGTGCAGTGGTGCGCGCTGCAGCGCGAGTAGCGGGTGCAGCGGTGCAGCGATGCAGCCAGCGATTATACCAGCACAAGCAACAACAGGTATGTGCACAGTGGAGCGTGTTATACTTAAGTACGCGACGCCGTCGAAACCCGTTTTGACCGCGGAGAAACCCGCACGACGACGCAGCTGCGTAATCGAATCGCAGCTGTGCTTCGCCAAACATCGGTCATTCGTCAAGATGTCCTCCTGGATGGACGACGGCGCCAGCCTGCACTGCCTCCTCTGCCACCAGAGCTTCTCCTTTACGAACCGGAGGCACCACTGCCGGAGCTGCGCGCGACTCGTGTGCGGCGCCTGCTCGAGCCGAAGCATGCGGTTAGACGGCGCGCAGCGCGCCTCGACCCTCCGGGGCGTGAGCTCGCAGCTCGCGAAGACCACGCTCGCGACCGCCGCCTCGATGCTGAACAGCCGCGAGGACGACGGCGGCTCGGAGCGCGTCTGCGACGACTGCTGGGCGCGGCTCGGCCGCGGCCGGGCCGCGACGCCGCCGCCGACCCAATACACCGACGACGACCTCGCGTACGCCATTACAATCACGGACGGCGCACTGCTGAGCGACGGCCGGCGGGCGCCCGCCGTCGCCTTGGAACTGCGCGCGCCGGACGGGCGCGTGCTCGGCGAGGCGAGCGCGGGGCCCTCCGGCGCCTTCGCCGCCAACAGCTTTGTTGTCTCCTTACCGGCGACGACGCGTACGTCGGGCGCCTACGTGCTCCTCGCGGCGCGAGATAGATCCAAGTCCTCCGCCGTCAAGGACGACCTGATCGGGCGCGGCCGTTGCTTCCTCGAGAACAATGAGAGTAGCGTGTCCTTAACAAAAGACGGCCGAAATCAAGGCATGGTCCGCGTGCGGTCGACGAGGTCCTCGCCGCGGCGACCCCTGAGCGTCGCCGTCGTGCCCCCGGGCACGTCCAAAAAGACCTGGCCCGTCTCGTTGGAGGAGCTCTACCCGCCCGGCACGCGCGTCCACGCCGCATGTTTTGAAACGGTGGAAGGGCGCGTCGTTCCCCCTCGTGAACTCGCCCTGGACGCCTTCGCGGACGTCGACAACGGTCTTCTAATAGTGACGTCGCACCGCTTCCTCCACGTGAGCCACGCGTTAGCGGTCGTGAGCGTGCCACACGCGTCGATTTTAGGAATCGAGGTCGCGCAGCGTGATGATGCGCTCGTGCTGATGCTCACGACGCGGAGTTATCAGCAAATCGCCTTTGCGTCGCGCACAGCCACGAACCGCGACTTCAGCTGGTGCCGGAGCGAGTGGCGGTGGCGGTTAAATGAGGACGCCTTCTGGCGGCGCCCGGTGAACGTGGAGGAGGCCGTCTGGGAAGACCTGGCCGACGAAGGCGCCTCCCCCGGTGCGGAGCTGCTCGCGAAGTTGGGTTTAGACGACCTCGACGACCGCTCGGCGCGCCGCCGCAAGCTCCAGCGCTTCCTGGACCCGAAAATATCGACACCGCCCCTCGTCGGCGCCGACGTGGACCTGGGCGCGGAGTTCGCGCGCCAGGGCGTCGCTACCGATACGCGCTGGCGGGCCACGGACGCGAATCAGACCTATGAGCTCTGCGAGACGTACCCGCCTTTACTCATTGTGCCAAGTGCTTTAAGCGACGCGCGGTTGAATGAGGGCGCGCGCTGGCGGGCCAAGCGGCGCGTGCCGGTGCTCACGTGGTACGACAAGGCCACGGGCGCCGCCCTCATCCGCGCGTCGCAGCCGCGGAGCGGCCTGACCGGGACGAGTCGCCCGGAGGACGACGCCGCGCTACTACACGTGCGCGCGGCGGCGGCGAGAAGTAGAGGCGCCGTCGCGGCGCGCTTGGACGACCCCACGGCGTTTGACGACGAGGAGAGCTTCCTGAACGTGACGTCGCCCAAGCAAGCGCGGCACGAGACGCCGCCCGTGCTTCGAATCTGCGACTGTCGGAGCATAGTGGCCGCCAAGGCCAACGCGGTGCTTGGCAAGGGCCACGAGGCGCCGGCTAAACTAGGCGGGCACCAGGCCGCTACGCTGGAGTTCCTGGATCTGGAGAACTTTCACGTCATACGGAATAGCCACCGGCGCCTCGCGGAGGCGTCGTCAGCAAACGTGGAGGACTACTACCGGGCCCTCCACGAATCAAAGTGGCCGTGCCACCTCCAGCAACTCCTGGAGGCGTCGCGGGTGGTCGCCGACCATTTGGAGCGGGGCGACCCGGTCTTCTGCCACTGTAGTGATGGGTGGGACCGCACCGCGCAAGTATGTGCATTGTCTCAGTTGATAGTGGACCCCTTCTATCGAACGTTAAGAGGCTTTGCGGTCTTAGTGGAGAAGGACTTCTGTTCCTTTGGCCACCCCTTCCGGACACGATCACTAGTTGAAGGGGAGACCGGGCCCGTTTTTGAGATGTTTTTGGAGGCCGTCCAATCTTTGCGGGCGGGCGCCCCCGCTGCGTTCGAGTTCACGGAAGCCTTACTGGAGTTATTAAAGAATGCGGTGCACTCGCGCTTTTATGGCAACTTCCTACGCGACGCGGATGCTGAGAGGCGCTTGGACGACGCCGTGAGTGTGTGGCGCGTCGTCGAAGGGGACCCGGCGCGCTTCCGGTCGCAAGTCTACGACGCGACGGCGCCGCGGCGGTTGCGTGTTAGAACGCGGCCCGTGGCCTCGGCGGACGCCGAGGTCGCGCTCTTGCGGGCGCTTTTGTAGTGTTGTGTTAAGGTTTAATTAGTCGTCCTTGATGCTCCCCGCGTGGAAGTGGTCGTGGTCCAGGCCCTCCTCGTCGCTGTCCGGCTCGGGCAGCTGCATGATGGACTCGGAGTACGCGCCCATGGACGCGAGCGCGACGCCGACGGCGTACAGCGCGAACGCGCCGAGGAGCGCCAGGCACGCCCGCTCCAGGTTCCTTAAACCAACGTACCGGGCGCCGCAGAATATAATAGTCGTCGCGGCGAGGCCGTACGTGGTCAATCGGTCCCGGCGGTCCCGGCGCGCGCCCTCGCGTCGTGATAATGCGGCGCGGATGCGGCTCTCGCGCTCCGTGGTCATCTTGTACGTCCTAAAATGAATGCTTCTTGCTGAGCGTGGGCGTCGAACTAGTTGCGCGGGGCTCTCTGGGAGGGCTGAGAGCCTTTTTTTTGTGCACGGCTCACGATGCAATGGAGGATCTCGGTCAAACTGCAACCGGCTGATCTTCCCGTGCTGGTGGACTGCGGCGTGACTAATGCGTAGCGTTGAAGCGCAAGACGTGTGGTAAACTGACTGGTTTGGGCTGTTTTTGGCCATCGTGCGGGTATTCAAGCTATCGCACGGGTTTTACATAAACGCAATTAGCCAAGAACGGCGCAGCAAGCACTTTACTGCACGCGAGGACGCTCTGTGTTGTGACCTTTCAGCCCTTCTGAGCGCCACAGCAGCAATCTTTGCGATCCACGGGTACGCCGCCGAGCTATCACCCCTCCAGAGCGCCAGCCACTATGATCACTCGGTGGCTCCTCGCCGCGGTGCTGCTCAGCACCGGCGACGCCCTCGCGAAGGGCGGCTTCGCAGCCGCGAAGCCCAAGAAGAAGGCCAAGAAGGCCCCGACGCCGGCGCCGCCGCTGCCGCCCGGGCTGGACGGCGTGCCGCCGGTGTCGCGCTTCGAGGTCCTGAATAAAGACGGCGTCGCACCGCAGTTCACGGGCGCCTTTTTGATCGAGGACGCATCCGTCTCTGACGACCTCGTGAAGGAGTTCCACGAAAGGCCGCAGTTACGAGGCATGGTCTCGAACGCCGGCGGCGGCGCGCCGGTCGTGGACACGTCCGTCAAGGATTCGTTAGAAATGTCCTTCCCCGCGAACGACCCGTCTATAGCGTGGCGGCGCTACTTACTTGGGCTAAAGGCGGCCATGGGCTTGTACCTGGAGGACTACCCCTACGCGGGCGCCTACGGTGCCTTCTCCATCACGGGCCGGACGAACGTCCAGCTCTACCCGCCCTCCGGCGGCTACAAGACGTTCCATACCGAACGAACGGGCAAGGGCGAGCCCGAGGGCTCGCGGCACCTCGTGTTCATGACCTATTTGAACGACGTCACGGACGCGGGCGGCACGGAGTTCTGCCACCAGAACTTAGTGGTGCAGCCCAAGAAGGGCCTCACGTTGATCTGGCCCGCGGACTGGACCTTCACGCACCGGGGCGTCGCGTCGCCCTCGCAGGAGAAGATCATCACGACAGGCTGGTTCAACTTCACGTAGGGGGTAAGAGTGGTGTTCACTACTAAAGTCGGTGTTTTAGGCTTACTAGCCCAGAATGACGGACTCGGAGGCCCGACCGTGTCTTACTTTCCCAGGTTCGGCGACTTCGTAGGGGTGCCACGAGCCGTCTGTGGCTCGCTCGTATGCCGTTCCGTCATATGAGAAGACCACAATTCGGTCGTTGTGGACGCAGGCATGCTCCACATGATAGTTGGGTTCTACGGTCCACGTATTGGACGGGGGTCGTAAACCATGACTGACGGAACATTTTTAGCGAACACAAATAATTTCCCGTCGACAACAACAGCATGTGACCCGAAACGTGGGAGCGGCGCTCCCAGTTGCCAAGTCCTGGTGGCAATGTCATAGATCGGCAACTTCCATATGAATGGGAAAACAACATCCAGGACCTCGCCACCCGCGACGAATAGCTCGTTGCCAATGACGCCCGACATCCCGCACCAGCATCTATGCGGCATAGACGGCAACTCCTCCCACAACCCAGTTGCTTCGTTGAACGCGTTGAAAGAATTAAGGAGTTGACGTGGACCGTCGCCGCGCCACCAGGCGGCGACGTACAGGCGGCCGTCGTGCCACTCGATGCAATACCGATGTGTTGCCCCGTACTGGTGCAGCGGCAGGGTTGCGAAACGGCTCCATTTGCGAGAGGCAACATCCACCGCTAAAACATGAGGGGAACCCGCATGGCTTGCGATGCTGACAAACAACCTGGTGCCGCCGTCGGTCGCCACGCTGTTGCGACCCACCGGATAATATTCGGCCGAGGAACTAGTGTATTCGGAGATGATTGGTGTCTCGACACTTTTGTCCACCACGCAAACCATCACGTCGTTGCCGTGATGGGATTTGACGACGACGATGCCGCGCTCCAGGAAACCGTACCCTCGACGGAGCGCGAGAAACCGAGGGCCACAAATGACCGCGCGGAACGCTCTGCAGACCGAGGCCGTCGCGCGGTGATCGTCTAAGGGGACGCCCACAAGCACGCGCTGCAGCACATCGTCCGGCAGCGTCCGGAGAGTAGCGTAATCTGTCGCCATTGGTGGTTCTACTGGGGCGCAGTCGGCTTTAATCAACGGGGGCACTCAGAGAGCAGCACACAAATGAACTGGAGAGGCCGAAACCCGCACGACCGCGCGTCGTTTTGTAGCCCAGGGTAGATTTCTTTCCTTACGAGTGGCTTACACACTACTTCTTCTTTCTGGCGGGCGACTTCTTCTTCTTAGTGGGTGATTTTCTTTTGGCGGCGGCAGGCTTCTTCTCTACCGCGGCGGGCTTCTTCGCGACCGTTTTCTTTTTGGCTGGGGGCTTGGCCTTGGCCACCGGCTTGCGGGCCGCCGGCTTCTTCTTCGGCGCCGGCGGGCCGCTGCCAAGCCCGGTGCGCAGCCTCGACATGTCCTCGCGCGACGCTTTGTGGATGGGTTCCTCGAAGTGCTTGAATTTGCTGGCCTCGTATCTGAAATAAAGCGTGCTCGAGTCGCGGCGCGAGATGTAGCCCGGATACCAGGTCCCGGATACCTGCGTGGGATCCGTCAGAGCCGTCCCATCGAACGTGTATGCCAACGTAGCATCGATCGCGTGGAACTCCCACGCCGTCGTGCGGACGCTATGCGCCGTCGAAGCGAGTGGATCTTGGCGTTTTCCTGATTCAGCGACGCGCCTCGTAGTCTACCGCATCCCCCACGACCCAAGACTTCATGCTTGGGCTGGTTTCTGGCGGCGCCGCCTCCGATGATTCTTGCGCACCGATGATGCAACTGAAAAGGGCTGCGACCGCCTCGAGTTTAGCGTCGCACGGGCAGCTGTGCGCGCCCTCGATCTCCATGCTCTGCCAGAGAAACCCGCACGGTACGATGGGACGGGTTTCGGGCGATTTGGTCGTCCGTCGTACCTGTGCTAGACGAGGCAGGAAACGGGTCGAGCAGCAGCACCACACCAGCATGGCGCAAGCCGGCGCGCGCTTCGACGCTCTCGTGCCACCGCTCAGCGCCAAGACGCTGGCCTGCCTCCAGGACGACTTTAAGTTCCAGACCATGACGCCCGTCCAGGCCGCGGCCCTCCCTTTGCTCCTCACGCACAAGGACGTGGTCGCGGAGGCCATCACGGGCTCGGGAAAGACCATCGCCTTCGCGGTGGCGGCCGTCGAGGCCATCGCCCAGCTCGCGTCGGCCAAGGGCCCGCGCGTGGTCTGCGTGAGCCCGACGCGCGAGCTCGCGTCGCAGACCTTTCGGGTCTTTGGAAGGCTCTGTGCAGCTCATTCGCTGAAGGCGCCCGCGTTGATCGTGGGCGGCACGTCCACGGAAACGCCAGACGCTTGCGACGTGCTGGTCGCGACGCCGGGGCGGTTGGACGATCTGCTCACAAGAGACGCCGTCGATGGCAAGCACGTCGAACTCTTGATCCTGGACGAGGCAGATGTTTTATTAGAGTTGGGTTTCGCGTCGCAGCTTGATCGGATCATGAAGCGCCTACCGCGGCAGCGGCGCACGTGCTTGTTTAGTGCGACGCAGACAAAGGCGGTGCGGGACTTAGCGAGAGCGGGCCTGCGGAACCTGGCCAGTGTCTCGGTCAAGGTCGCGTCGGAAAGTAGAAGTAACCAGCCGACGGAGCTCGTGAGCCAGCATCTCATTTGTAAAGGGGAGGACAAGTTGCGATGCGTCCTGGACCTGCTCAAAACGGCGCGGAAAGCGCTGGTGTTTTTGGATTCCTGTGCCGCGGTGGACTTCTTCGCCCGCGCGTTGCGGGCGTCGGGCGTGATTGAGGAAGCCGGCCTGCCGCGCATCGACGCCTTGCACGGCAAAATGGTCCCCAAGAAGCGGCGGGCCGTCTGGGCCAAGTTTCGGGAGGAGTCGACATCACGGGTGGCGCTGCTCTGCACGGACGTCGCGGCGCGGGGCCTGGACGTGGACGACGTCGATTTGGTCATCCAGCTCGACGCGCCGCAGAAGCCCGACACATTCGTGCACCGCGCGGGCCGGACGGCGCGCGCCGGGCGGGCCGGGCGGGCGGTCCTGCTCCTGGAGCCGCACGAGGATGCCTACCCCGAGTTGTTGCGACTGCGGGGCGCCGCCACGACGCCGGTCGAGGTGGACGTGACGGGCGCGGCAGAACTTAGATTGAAACTAGAGGACGCGTGCGTGCGCGACCGGGCCATTTTGGAGAAGGGTACTGTGGCCTTCACGTCGCACGTCCGAGCGTACTTGGAACATCGGCTGCCCTACATTTTTCGCTGGGAGAAGCTGGACGTCGGTTCGACGGCCCGGCTCTACGCGTTACTAAAGCTGCCGGACATGCCCGAGCTGCGCAAGCGCGCGAAGCAGGCCGGGACGCGGGGCAAGGACTGGGCCGACGCCTTTGCCTTTGAACGGCGGGATATCAAGACCGGGACCATCAAGTACAGTGACCAGAAGCGGGAGGCGGCGCGCTTGAAGCGGTGGGAGGGCGAAAAGGCGTCGCGCGAGGCGACCAAGGCCGCGGCTTTGAGCGCGCCGCCGGTCCCCAAAAAGAAGAAGGACGAGCCGCGCAAGCGCAAGGGCCAGCACGACCAGATCCTCGAGGACTGGGCGGACTTCGCCGAGGACGAGCGGCTGCACAAGAAGTCACGGAAGAAGAAGAAAGTGGCCGAGGACGACCCCGACTTATTGGCGCTCGACGCGATCGGCGACGGGAGCGGCGCGGTGCACACTGCCTTCAACCACCAGTCGAAGCGCAACCTGCGGGCCCAGAAGAACACGGTCAAGAAGAAGTCGCGGGCCTACCGGACGCTGCGGGGGAAGAAGAAGCGGTAAGGTACCCGGGGTGCTGCCATGTGTAAAGAACGGTAACTGTGCGAACTTGACTTGGAAATATAGACTAGTACTGTACCCGCCGCCTACTTGAGCGGGACTTTGGTCCACGCCCAGAACCCCGCGAAGAACCGTGACTGCGACGGGTGGTCGAAGCCCTATGTCAAGTACGTCATCAATTATTATAACGATGTGGCAAGGAGCGTGGCGGAGCTTGCAGATGTGGACCCTACAATTTCTAGAACGGTTAGATCCTTTTTTGTTATTGGCGAAGTGTGGAAAGAACACTTGGCTTCATTTGACGCCAATGCTTCGGCGGCGGCGGAAGCGCCCGGCATGGTCTTGGCCAACCCGCCCGTCGGCGCCCATCACTCTGGGCCTAGTGGTGCGGCAGACAAACCAATTGATGTGGACGCGCCGGCGCCGGCGCCCGCCGCCGACAGCGTCGAGGAGGTGGACGCGCGGTCGCAAACTTCGGAGGAGGAGTTCGGGATCGTCAAGGACGTCGTCTACGAGCCCTAGTTTCGGACCCCGTCGGCCTCTCTTATGCTCTGTGCATCGTGAACATGACAGACCGCGCGGTCCTCGCCGTAGCCGGAGTGGCCGTGCTGCTGTTGCTGTCCTCGCTGCTGCTGTTTTTGGGGGCGCCGCGCGTTGTGGGGGCGGCGGTCGTGGGTGGGAATGTGGCCGTGCGTGCCCGATGTGGCCGTCGGCTTATTTTGGGCGCCGTCGACGCGCTGCTTCCTTGTCCAGACGGGTGGGTGGCCGGCGGCCGTCGTGTTGACCTGCTTCGTCTCGGCCTCGGCCATTTTCTTTGGTGAGCAGCCGGGCGCGGGGTCCGCGGCGGCGGAGTGTTTTGTGAGCTCTCTCACTTAGTCGAGTTTTACGGTCCCTCGCGCCCGGCGGACCGCGGTTTCTTCTCGCGAGCAGCACGGCCTACGTATCAGCAAGCGGCGCAGAACGGCGCAATGTCTCTTACGCTCGTCGCTACGTGAGGCGGCGCCAAGACACGATGCTAAGGATTTTTTCTCTGCGGGCGAACTCAGTCTTTGCGCTTTCTACCTGTGTACCGGCAGGCGAACCGCCCGAGCGATCCAGACTCCCAGGACGACGTGTCGGAAAATTGCTAAAACCGAACAATACGGGTTTCATCCAGCACATCACATCAAATTCAACTCGCTCCGAGCACTGCAGAGTACTTCGCCGATACCTAGGCACGGCTGCGAGCTCAGCGCACGCTCCGCCTAGCTCATCACTGAAGCGGGTTGCCCCTGCGACGCCGCCGCGGTGCCGAACTCCGTCTCTCTCGGCGGCTGGCTGCGGCATCGCTGCGGCGCTGGCCTCTAGTAATTGAGCGGTAGGCACCACGATGCTGCGCGTGGCCGCGAGCCGCGCGCGGCCGATGCGACGAACCTTGGTCATCGCCGCGCGCCACAAGCCGCAGGCCCGGTCCTACTCGTCGCCCAAGCCCCCGACGCTCGCGAGCGCGACGCTGCCGCGGAGCCGATTGGGCTTCGTCGCCGGGTTGCGGGCGCTGCAGAAGTCCTTGATAGAAGACAACAGACCCACGTTAACGGAACTGCTGCCGCCGGACGCGTCAGTCATCGACATCGAAAAGGAGGCCATCAAGCACCTGCCCCGCTTCGATGCTGCATCAAAAGCCGAAGTGGTCCTCTGCGCGACGGAAACGGGTTTCGACCTCGGGGTGCGGAAG
>Ga0302122_10000225_pt1 | contig 32934 bp, 23 predicted proteins | sample CB21_SCM_MG_FD_203115 | JGI IMG/M metagenome (GOLD analysis project Ga0302122, IMG submission 203115) | Marine microbial communities from Western Arctic Ocean, Canada - CB21_SCM | ecosystem: Environmental > Aquatic > Marine > Oceanic | place: Canada: Western Arctic Ocean | collected 2017-09-28 | reverse complement strand
GCGAGCGGGTTTTCCCGTGAACTTTCATTCTGATGTAAAAAATGGTTCAATTCATATACTACTCAACGCCGCGAGCCTCCGAATCGCCGCCGCCGCCGGCGCGCCCAAATCCCGCGGGCAGCAGAGCCGCTCGTCTAAGTCGCGCGCCATGGCGGTCGCGTCCTCGTCGAGAGCGAGCACGTGGGCCTCGTCGCTGAGGCCCGCGACGACGCCGCGTAGACCTGCCTCTATGGCTTCGCTGTCGCCGGCGAGCACCCCACGTCTCGTGGCATCGTCGCAAATCGCATCGCGCCGCCTCAAAATCGTCGCTGCGGCCTCCTCTTCGGGAGACGGCGCCACCCAGGGCCGGTCGGTTGCGTACGCCGTCCACGTCGCGGCACCGCGCGCGGACGCCGCGGCGTCGCTCGCCGCCGTCCTATCGTCCGGATTTTGCTCCGGAACGCCACCGCAATTGCCGTGGCCTGCCTGGTTAAGCACCTTGGACCACGACTCCGCGTCGCCGCGGACGCGGCACCCGTACGCCGGAATTTGCGACTCCATCGCGTCGTACCAGCGACTCAGATGCGGGTAGCGCCCCGCGTCGCGCGGCCGGAGACCATCGTGCAGCAAGGGCAGCTGCGCCGCGTAGCGCTCCAAGAACGGCGCCCAGCAGACGTCCGGCGCCGTCGGGGTCGTACCGGCGAAGAATGGACCGCCTTTCTCGGCCAGCAGAGCGTCCGTCTTTTCCAATGTCGATTCGAAGTCCTTGCGCGCCACAGATTGACCGCTGCTGCGAAACAAGAACGCCGCCCGCGACGAGGGCCGCGTCATCCTAGGGAAGATATCTTTGAACGCGCCAATTAGGGCCGCCGAGTGCTCATCGAAGAGCGGCGTCTCCGAGGGATAACGCTCGTCCAGCGCTTTCAAAATATCAATCGATTCGCCCTGGTCCGTGCCGTCGGCCCAGCAGATGCGCGGTGTCGTGGAGCCAAACCAGCTTGGCCTTGAGCTACCCGTGTTGTCGATGAGCACAGTTTGATACTCCACATTTTTACACTCCAATCCGAGCCACACGCGCTCCGAGTAGGGGCACCAGCCGTTGCGCTCGCGGAAAAGGACTACCATGTCGTCCTCGAGCGGCGGCCGCTTTTGCTGGTGGTGCACCGCGTCGATGATCGCCGGCGCCTCCCTGGCAGCCGATGGCAATGTTTTGGAGAGCTCAGACCAGGAGGGTGGCTGCAGCGCTGCGACGGCGTACGCCGCCAGCAGCAGCGCCCGGGCGTCAAAACGCATGTTTGTCTTGTGCAGTGCAACGTGATGCTCGCGATCGCTGCGATGCTCGCGATCGCTATGCGATGCTCGCGATCCCTGCGATGTATGCACAACTTGGGCAAGTACTATCTGGCTAAGTTTGCGCACAAAACCCGTGAGGAAAACCCGCGTCCGATCCCATAAACTTAGCAAGTTACTTAGCACATCTTAGTCACACAGACGACTCGACCGCCGCGTACTCCCGGCGACGGTTGCGCCGCCGCCAGATCATGTACACGGCCAGTGGGAGCAGCACGAGGTCCGCGACGATCCCCCACCGCGAACCGAGCCGCGAGCCGGCGGGTGCGACGCCGCAGCCATCGGCGTCGCAACCCCGGATCGGTGCAAACCCAACTCGTGGGGACGACCCCATGTCGTGCGCCACGTAGTAGCTCTCGAACAGCGTCTGGCCCAGGATGATGTTGCGACCCTCCGGCATGGGACCGACGGAGAAGAAATACATGTCTTCTTTGTGCGGCGGTGGTGCGGCGGCGCAGTAGATCGTCTTTGGCACTCGGTTCACGTAGCGGCAGGCCGGCATCGTCAACACGACGTCCTCGTCCGCCGCGAGCGTCACGGTCAGCGGCGGAAGCGCCGAAACGTCGAGCGATAAAATGCCCACGCAGGCCTCGCCGCGCCAGAACGCACTCGGGACGTCGGGCGCCGCCGCGGATAAAGCTTCCACGGCGGCGTCGAACGCCCGCGCCGGCAGGGTCAGGCCGCTCGTGCCGGAGTCGACGATCGCTTGATCGGCGCCGTCGGGATATGCGTCGATCGTGGCGATGTCCGCCGGCAGCACTTCTACGTCGCCGAACTTCACCGACGTCGTGCGCACGGCCCAGTACGGCTTCTTCGTGACCGGCACCCACTGGATCGGGCCGTAGAAGCGCCGCGCGTCGAAGCCCCCGACGTCCAACGCGCCGCCGCCGCCGCGCCCGCCATCAAATCCGCAGCACTGGAGGCCGAACACGGGATCCACGTCCGCGTGCGTCGCGAACAGCACTTCGAGGAGGGGCGCCGAGCCCTTCGCCGAGCCCTTTGTGCTTCCGGGCTGCCCCGCGCTCAGGCCGACGATGCCTGTGGAGAAAAGAAAATGTGCGCTCGCACCACCCGCGCGCGCGGAATAACCGGAGGGGGTCGGTGGCGAGCTTGCTCTCTGCGCCAGATGAACTGGAGCGGCGCCCACTGGTAGGATGCAACTCCGAAAGTCCGGCGGAATAGAAAAGACGCGGGTGCACTGACCCTGCATGTAGTTCGTCGGCCGCACCATGTGCACTGGTGACGAGGCGTCGTCTTCCGGCGTGCGCTCGCAAGTGGTCATGGCCTGTTGTTTTTGGTAGGCGCCGAACTTATAATTTTTGATCTCATATTCGCCAAGCGTCACCGTCGCTTCGCACACGACGCCGCTCCAGAAGCCAGAGCCGTAGACTACTTTGATGGGCCCGCCGTCGCACGACGACGCGTCGTAATAGAGATCACATCCGATGCTTTCGTTGCCCGCGACGCCGAGCAGGGCGCTGCCCGTGTCCACGTTGAGTGCAAAGGGGCCTTGGCCATTAAGATAGACTGGTGTCGTATAATCATCGGCGTTGTCACCTTTGAGCGGCGTCGTCGACAAACTTACGGGCGAGCGGTGCTTGTGGAGCTTGAGAGTGGTTTTTGGTGGCAGGATGGATGCAACCATGATGCGCTCGCAGTTGCGCTAGCAGTTCTTGCAGTTGCTTGTGCTGCAGCCTCATGAGGTCTGCCGTACGAGATGTGACAAGAGTCAAATTAAAAAAAATTCAAATGCACGGGTTTTACGCACGATTTCACACGGGTTTTCTACAACACATTAAAGCGGAGGATCCAGTAGCATAGGTGCCAGCAGCAATGGTTTCGCATCGTTTGCATCGATTGCTCTGCACCACACTCACCACAGCACTCATCCACAGACCACAGAACCACGATACAATGGCATTGCGTGCAGCGCTGAGTCCGACGGAGGCCCGCAGTAACATAGAAGCGGTGTACGACGGCGTGATAGATGTGAGAATGCCCGCCGAGCACCGCCTGGAAGGGCGGATAATCAACAGCGTATGCGTGCCGGCCCAACAGTGGGAGCACGGCATGTTCTTGCCTCGAGACGCGTTTGTGCCCGGCGTTCTAGAATATTACGAGTCCGGCTGCCGACTGCTCTGTGTGTGTGGCGACGGTCGGAGGTCGAGGTTGGCCGCACAACAGCTCGCGGACGCGGGCTTCTCCGTCGACTACATCGACGGCGGCCTCAACGCTTGGGCCGAGCAGTCCCTCGAACTTGAGGTTGAGGACGACGGCGGCCTCGTCGGGAGCTATGTGTGGGCTATGTGTAACAAAACCAAAATTTATTCCTCGACGGCCCTCGTCAATTGAATCTCTCGTCATCTTCCTCGTCAACGAGGGGCTTGTCGAACGTCCTTTTCTCAAAATCGAGCGAGCGGAGCAATATATTCCCGGGCCACTTGAAAACATAATCGCCCGTGTTGACAGTCAGAAGCTTGTACTCGCCCTCGAACGTCCGCCCGGCCTCGTCGTACGTAAACTTTTCGTCGCCGACCAGAGTCAGTATGGTGGAGGGCGATCCCGCCAGCCGAAACACGCGCAGCGGCAAGTACAGGTAAAGCGCGATGCCGCCCACCAGCTCCCGGCGGTCGGGCGCCCAGCCCGGCACGGCGAACGTGTACGCGACGACGGTCACGTCATTAAGCCGCAGCTCCGCCAGCCGCGGCGCGATCGTCTTCAAACCGGTAGGCACCAAATAGAGGAAGAGCTTCGTGCACCGCTCGAGCGGCTCCCGCAACGCGTCGCCGTGGATGATGCGCGCGTTCAGTCCCGCCACGGCAGCCGTCGCGCGTTCCGCGAGCGCGGCGTCGAGCTCGACGCCGACCGCCTCGGCGCCCCGCCGCGCCGCGGCGGCGACGAAGCGCCCGTCGCCGCAGCCGATGTCGTAGACCACGTCGGTGGCTTGCACGTCCAACAGCTCCAGCGCCTTGGCGACGGCGGCGGCCGGCGTGGGGTTGAAGGGCGCGAGCTCGTTCCGCGCGGCGCTCGGCGTCGCGGCCGGCGCGGTGCGCCGGTCGACGCGCCCCCGCAGCAGCGCCTGGAAGGCCGTCGCGCGCTTCACGTCGTTCTCGAGGACCGCGTCGAGCCGCGCGACGCTCGCGGCGGCCAGGACGTCGGCGCTCTTTGCTTCCCGATCCCAGAGCTCTCGCGCGGCGAGCGGCGTCAAAACGCTTTTCGTGCCCGGCGGTCCGACGGCGGCCCCCTTCGAGGCCACCCAGGCGGCGAAACTTGTCGTGGCTGCGGTTTGGGCGCTCATCGTGTCCGAGACGCGTTCTTTCCAGCTGCACTGGCAACTGCTCTCCGTTGGAGAGCCGTTGGATGCTGTCGAAAGGGTCCTCGGTCGTGTTCTAAGGCTGCAAACGAGTGTCTACAGGCAATTTGCAATTTGCACGACGTCGGAGTTGTTATCGATCGTGACCTTTTAACAACGATCTGTGCAGCTATACTGGCTTGCCTTGGCGTCGTGTGCTTGCAATTTACTGCGCTGTCAAGTGCTGCTTGCCTGCGGCCTGCCAGCGTGAAACCCGTTTTTGCCAAGTTTTGGTTGAGCAGGTCGCCCTCGCGGCTAGGAGGCAAATACATCACTAGCTGAATGACTAGTGCCCCTGCCGACGTCTCTTGTTCTTAATGTCTCAATTCGGGTTTTGTTGGGCGCTGTGTGCAGCCCTTTGCTACAGCCGTAGACAGCCCACCCTGCCGAACGCCTGGCGCTCACCGCAGAAGACGACCGACCTCTCGCAGCCTCGGCCTAGCTAGGAAGCAGCCCCACAGGAACCTCTCATCGCAGCCCGATGGGCAACGATGTGGCCAAGAACTGCGCCAACCGCATGGCCATCGGGGCCATGTCCAACGTCACCGATTTAGAACGACCGGTCATCCAACGCATGTCCGAGAAATTAAGTGATATCGCGAAGCGCGAGGGGAGCAAGGATTTAGTCACGAAAGAAGAATTCGCCGAAGCACTCAACGGCCTGGAGATCAGCCAAAGTGATCGGGACATCCTAGATAGGATCTTCGTCATGCTCGACCGGACGGGCGAGGACCGCATTAACCACAAAGAATTTATTGTCGGCGTCTGTGTGGAAATCAAATTTCAGGCGCCCCACGCCATCGACGCGACGTTGTCCCCGTCACTGTGTCTGCTGGATGGCGTGGAGGTTCACAAAGGTCTCCACAATAGTTCTCAGGATAACCTAACTCACTGGTTGATTTCCACACAGGTCGGCGTCGTACCTTTTGCCCTAGGCAAGACCGAGGAATTGATTCAAATGGCGTTCGAGCTCTTCGACAGCGCTTCCGATAGGATCACGCCCCAGGACCTGCGCTTCATCCTGATGACCCTGAACACGGTGGCGTCGTACTTCGGAGACCCCGTTATGACCGTGGCCCAGGTGGACAAGACTGTGGACGATGCGTGCGAGAAGCTGGACCCGCCGCCGGACAAGAAGAATGAGCTCTTGATGGCCGACACGTCGGCCTACGTGGCGGACCACGAGTTCGTCCACGAGTTCGTCGAGGGCAAGGGCACGAGCCGCTACGGGAATAAGTTGTAGCAGACAAAATACATGTTACTCCCTCGCGTTCGTCGTCAAAAGCGGCCCGAACATCGTGTACTGAATCGTTTCGAAAAAAGACGCCCGCCGCACGAATAGCGACTCGACGGCGCCCTCGACGACGACGGCGCAGGCGTTGACGATCGCGAAGAAGAGGAGGTTGAATCCGAAGATGACGTTCAACGCGAAGCCCCTCATTTTGATGGGCTCGAGTAATTCGTTCGCGCAGATGCCCGGCGCGTCAACGTGCGCGAACGGCCCGTCCAACCTAAACAACGGCGCGTGCGCCTGACCGAACGCGCAGGCCAGCGCCACGGCCGGCCGCTCGAGCATCCAGCGCGCGAGGTTCGGCGCCGCGCCGATCTCCCGCGCGAGAGAGAACATATACAGGCCGTAGTCGACGCCGTAACTCAGGCGGCAGCCCGTCAACCGGTACGGCGCCGCCGGTACGCGCGGACCGGTAGCGACGCCGCGCAGTTTTGCTACCCACCATATGGTCTGGAGCTCGGCCATGGGCGGGATGGCGCCAACGTTGGGCCGCGCAAAGCCGAAGAACGCGAGGTCCGGCTCCTCCGGGTCGCAGATGAAGTGCTCCGAAGGCAGGACGTCGTCTTCTCCGTCCGTTGCTCTTTGCAGAAAAGGAAAGGTCTGCCGATAGCCCGTGGCCAGCACGACCACATCCGCGTCGACCTCGACGTCGGCGCCGGCCCGCGTCGACCGGAAGCGCACGGAGCGCGCCCCGAAGGAAGATGCCTCGTAGTGGTCGAGGAGGTCTACGCCCCGCGCCACGTCGGCCTGCGCCGCGTCGAGCCAGCGCCACGGCCGCGCCCACCACGCCGCCTTCGCGCGGCGGTTGAGGAGGGGCATGCACTTCGTCGCCTTGTTGACGATGTGCTTGCGCCCCTCGACCCAGTCCATGGCGTCGGCGGCCCCTTCCCACTGGTTGAAGCCGCAGGAGCTGCCCGAAACGAAGAGCATGCCCAACCTTTGAAACTTTGTGGTGAGCCACCAGTGGAAGCCGACGCGCCGCGACCAGCTGCTCTCCCAGCAGTGCGTGCCGCAGTTCGCTATCAAGCAGTCCAGGGGCGCAAAGTCCTCGCCGAAGGACGCCGGCACGCTCACGAAGCCGCGCCGTGTGCTCAGAGTGACGTGCGCCGCGCCGGTCGCCGCCGCCGCGTGGGCGACATCAAAGGCCGTCTCGCCGCAGCCGACGACGACGACGCGCTGGTCTTTGAACAGGGACGGCTCCTTGTAGTCTTGGGAGTGCAGGACGCGACCCGTGAAGGGTCCCGGGATCGCGGGGATTTTGGGCGCTTGGTGCAGCCCGGAACAAACCGCCACGCGGTCGAAGGCCTCAATCGTCGTGCCGCGTCCGTCCCGGATCGTCGCACGGTAGCCCCGCCTCGTTTTAGAGACGTCGACGACCGTGGCCGTTCGCACGTACCGTTTGAGATCATACCGGTCCGCGTAGGCCTGGAGGTAGTCCACGTAGTCGTCGAGGCTCTGGTGCGACTCGGCGTCCGGCCCGAGGCGCAGGTCGGAGTAGGGCGTGATGTACTTGCTCGAGACCTGCCGCGCATCTTCGTAGGCGTCGGCGAAGACGCCGCCAATATTTCCCGTCTTCTCCACAATAAGGACCTCGGCGCCGTTTTCAATAAGCGTCTTGGCCGCCGTCAAGCCGGAGGCGCCGGCCCCGACGACGAGCACGCGGCCGAGCGGTTTCGTGAGCGAGGGAGCCTCGTAGGCGTCGCGGACGGCGGCGGCGCGTAAGGCGAGGTAGAAGGCAAACGCGGTGCCCGGCGAGAATGCGAGTGACGCCACACAAAATATCGCCGCGGTGGTCAGCCCGCGGTCGCGGCGCACGGCGTCCCCCGATATGGCGGCGCACGCGACGAGATCGAAGACTATGGAGCGCTGGCAGTCCGTCTCCGGCCAGCAGGCCACGCGGTCTCCGCGAAGCGCGACGAGGACGCCGAGGACTGCAAAAACACCGGCTTCGTCGAAGGACCGGCCGAAGGACGGCAGCCAGCGCGGCGCGACGAGCAGGACGTGGAGTGCTTTCAGGACCAGACCGAACTGAAGCGAATCCGTCGTCGCGAGCTCCGGGAGGCGCTGGATCGCCACGAGCGATAGGATCGAACAGATCACGTAGGCGAGCGGCACACGTTGCGATCGTTGCGGCATCGCCGGCGGCGTGAGGGCGAACGCAGCGGACATGGCACCTAGCATCCCCGTCCAGAGCAGCTCCGCCGGCTCGTGCCGCGCCCAGACCGTCGCAACCACAACCCAGGTAAGCAATTGACACGAATTTCTGTCGTGCGGCGCCCGGAGCACGTCGGCATAGGCGTCGTCGAAGAGATTGTCGCCGCCGCCCGCCTTGTAGGCGGTCGTATACCATAGGATATAGTACCACGTGATCGCCACGATCGCCGCAGCGATGCTGGCCTGCCTCGGCGTCGTGCGCTTCAACTGCGCTCGCAGCGCCCAGCCCAAAATGGCAAAGTAGGACCATACTTGCCAGTCGTAGAGCAGGTCCTGCACCGGCATGATTATGCGTGCGGTGCCGCAGTGCAGGACAACGTCCGCTACCTTCCGAGGCTGCCCCGGTGATCACACACGTGCGCTGCCTTGCGAGGCTGCCCGGTGATATTGCGCGACCAAAGCGAAACCCGATTTGCGGCTGCAGAAACCCGCACGATATGAACTGGGTGTTACTTGCCAGGCTGCTATACGCTCTAAGAGTAGGCATCGATGCTCGGCTCGAAAGTCACATCTAAGGCGGCCGCGCTGTCGGTCGTGCCCACACTTCACGCGTTGCCTGAGGTCTGCAAGCTGCACATCCTTAGCTTTGGCACGCCGCGCTGCGCGCTACGGCTGGAAGCGGCGTCGCCAGCGCTCGACCTACGCGCGGTGGTGCGGACGGCATATGACGCGCTATGGAGCGGACATTTGCGGGAGTGCTGGCCTTGCGAAGGTCCGGCGCTGTGCTCGCTCGTCGGCCCGCAAGCGACTGCGCGGCAGCTTTACGAGGCATTTGCGACAAGGAGGGTTGCGCAGAGAAATATAACTCAGCATGGACAGCAGGTGGAGGCCGCCCTCCATCGAGTCGCCTTTATCCTGACGATCGGTAGATTTGCCCGCACGGCCCGATTCGGGAAAGCCAGCCCGGATCAAAGCACAGATTCGGCTTTTGGGCGTATTCAACCCGGGCCAGCCTGTTTGGACGCATGGGACTTGCAGGGTGGTGAGGCGCTATTCGACTTCGCAAGCACGAATCCGCCGAATCCGAGTCAAGCAAATCTACCTCACTGGGACCCGGTGGTGACTAGAGAAGCCACCGGAAACCAGTTGTCGCAGTCTTTATACGCCATCGACTTGCAGAGCTCAAAGTGCGTGACGCTGTTTGAAAATAACTACCCGGATGATATTGGATTAATGTCTATCACTGGCCGTATGTGCATTCGATACTTTGGTGATTCTTCTAAACTTCCTACATACTTCCAGCATGCGGAGCGCCTACTCCGCATTGATGCTGTGTATATAGACCTGGACCGCTGCGTCGACGCCGGGCCCTTTGTTTATCGCCTTCGACATACCGACATTTTTTTTCGCTGTAACGGGGGATGCAATGTCGGCGACAGGGAATTTTGCCCTTATCTCGTGGACATCATCCAGCAAACTCACGCCATGTAAGTATAGTACTAAGTGTTATTATCACATTACTCCGAGTAATTCAAAGAGTCATCCACAGAGAATGTCGGCGCGATCGAGCCACCAACCTCGTACGCCAGCCGCTTGACGAAGTCGTCGTACGGGTCGTCGCCGCGCCGCTGCAGGAGGTACTCCATCTGTAGCTCCACTTGCGTGCGCACCGCGCCGTAAAGCGCGTCGCAGGCGTCCGCGTTCGTCGGGTCTACCGGGGCCGTGTGGAACGGCCGCCCGAAGAGGTAGTAGTTCCGGCGGGGGGCGGCGTTCGGGGCCATCAGGGGCGGGACGAACGTATCACCCTCGACGAGGGAGATGAGCCCGTCGGTCCGGTTCCGCAGGAAGTCGCCCACGCGATTGTCCATTCCAACCAAATCGTCCGTGTCAAACGCGTAGGCCTCGTTCCCGAAGAACTCGTCGCCGCCCACGCCGGCGAAGGGGACGATGGTGGCATTAAACTTCGCTGCGATGCGCACCAACGCCGACGAGTCGCTCGGCCAGCGTAACGTGTAGGCCTCGCCCTTGCGCTTGAACACCTCCCGCGCGCCGCCCGGGAACACCAGCGCCTTCGCACCCCGCTTCAACGCCGCTATCAATGTTTTTGCGCCCGCCGGTTCGCCGCCGAACCTCCTCAACATGGCCGCGGACCCGGGTAATGGGTACGGCAAGGGCGCCAGCGGGCTTTCGTCGGCGAGGAGCGGCGGGTAGACCAGGGGCGTCAGCGCCAGACGCCGCTCCCGCAGGAACTCCTCCACGATGTGCACGCCGTCCAGACCGAAGAGCTGGTGATTACCCACGAAGAGCACCGGGCCGTCTGTGGGCACGTTGAACAACCCGTCCTCCACGGAGCCGTCCGCGGCGGTCGAGAAGAAGCGCGGGGAGACTAAACGCCGCGCCGCGAGCATGCTGCGCTCGGTCGGCGTCGTCGCCGTGATGCCGCCGGACGCCTGCCGCGGGGTAGTCGGCAAAATTCCGCTGTCCGCATACACGTCCAAAAGGTTGCCCGCGTCGAAGAGGACGTGGGGCGCGCCCCGCTCGACGCGCACCGTCGCGCCACGAATGAGGCGGGCGAGCCGGTTCGCTTCTCTGACGGACGGGAGGACCGCATCATTTTCCGACGCGACGAAGACGCACTTCTCGGCCCAGGTTGGCGGTCCCTTGAGTCGCTTCAACGCGTCATTGACGGACGCCGCGCCGGCCCGCAACAGCGCCGACTCGCGGTGCGTGAGCGTGTCTCTCGGGAGTGCCGCGACCAGGCCCTCGCTCAGCGCCGAGGCCCAGCCCGGCCTCCCCATGATGGGCGTCACGACGGGCGCGAGCGTTTCGTAGAGGCGCGTCGGCAGGCGCGGCAGGAGGCCTGTGATCCTCGAGACCGGCGCGCGCGCGTAGGACGAGGCGCTGTTGCACAGGACCAGAGACTCGACGCGCTCCGGGCGCGCGAGCGCGAGGCCCAGAGCCGCCAACGCGCCCATCGACTCGGCGACGACGTGAACCTTACCGCCGGGTGCCGCGGCCGCGGCCGCGGCCGCGAGCCTGACGAGATCGCCGTGCGACGACCGGTCGGACGGGTCCAGCACCAGCGCGCGCACGTCGAACCACTCACTGAGGCGCTTCCAGTTCGTCGCGCCGACGCGTGGCGGGCCGTCGAGGCCGCCCAGGGCGAGGAGCACCGGTTTATCGGTTCCTTGCGGGCCGATGGGCACGAAGCGCGCCGTCTCGAGGCTCTCCGGCACCTCTGTGAACTGGCGGCGCGTCTGCGGTGTAGTTTTGAGAACGCGAGGGGCGAAGGCGTAGGTGCATGCTGCTACAGTCAGCAGCCGCAGCATCATCAATAACTCGTCGCACGAGTAGCTGCTGATGAAAGCTATCCGCCGATGCGGCGCGTCTGGCTTCTCGAGTGCAGTGGCGCGCAAGCGTTTTGACGATGTCGAGCTGACGCCAGAGGTCACGAGGGACCAAGGCGCAGCGTTTTGACCGATCACCTACCTGAAAACCCGTGCAGGAAACCCGTCTTAGATACCCGCACGTTACATAGAGGACTGAAAATATCGATGCGAGGACAACGAAGGCCTGCTTGTACCAAGCGGCCGCTCAGGCACCGACAGCCCACGTGTGGGCATTAGCGGTGGACTGCTCGCAGTTACCGGCGTCACCGACAGCTCACGTGAACTGCTCTGCAATAGTAAAAAAATGGGGAGCATGATCAAGGACCTCGCCGGCTTCTTTCTGGGCGGTGCACCCCAGTCCAGCCAGGCAAGACAGCAGCCCACGCCATCGGTGCAGCGCGACGACGCCAAAGCCTGGTGGTGGGAGAAACGTGACGTGGAGCGCGACGTCTTCGCGAGCAGTCGGCACCGCGCGCACCTGCCGCGGTGCAAGAAAACGGGTCGGCCCCTCAAGATCCTCGCGCTACACGGAAGAGGCTCGAACAACGACATCACGACCATCCAACTCACTTCATTGGAATGCCCGACGCGCTGCGTCGCGGACTTGCTGTCGGCGCCGCACGACGCCGGCCCGCAGTCCGGGGTCTTCCGCATGCTCTCGAACCGGCCCTTCCACAAGTGGGGCTATGCGGAGGAGCCGCTGCGGGGTGTCCTAGCCTACATCGAGACGCACGGTCCCTTCGACGGCCTCTACGGGTTCTCACAGGGGGCGGCGGTGGTCACGGCGTTGTCCAAGCCGGGTGTCGCCGAGGGCTTCGGCGCGAAGCGAACCTGGCGTTTCGTCATTTGCGCCTGCGGCGTGCCGCCGCCGGGCGGCGGCAAAGTGGACCTGCCCTCTTTGCAGATTTCGGGCGCCGCCGACCCGTTCCGGGCCGCGTCGCGCGCGCTGGCGGGCGTGTATGACGACCCCGTGCTCCTGGAACACGCGGGCGGCCACGAGCTGCCCCTCAAGCTGCGCCACGACGCGCCGTTCAAGGACGCGCTCGACGCGTTCTTCGACCGCATGCTGGCGCTGTAGTTTTTTCTTGTGTTAAAGTATCTATGTTTCCGTATTGCTTGTGGTGCTTTGCGTCGATGGCGTCTAGGTGGACGCTAGGTGGACGCGATGATCTCGGCGGCGACGACCACGGAGCTGACCACGGCAAGGGGTGCTTATACCTCTAGACAACGGTCGATTAGGATTTATTGTTACGGTGCTAAGACTAGTGGGCGGGCCCCGGGGGTGACACGTAGATTATCTTCGTGCGGGTCTTTCGCGCAGGTTCTAGCCGCGGCCTCTTGATTTCTCCTGGCCAGGCCGCGCTGGTACGCCATAAACGTCGTGCACCACAGGAAAAGCCCGCCACTTGCGCCCTGCCAAGCGTGCGGCGCCGCGCCTGCCGTGTCGCGCTGTCCGAACGCCAAACACCCAAGTCTACCATGCGAACGCTGGCGCTGCTCCTCACAGCGGCGACCGCCTGCCGCTACGAGGAGGCCGCCACCTACCGCGCGAACAAGATGTTCTTCACGGAGTACTTCATGTACGCCTCGAACGCGGGCCCGTGGCCCTTTTCGGAGGGAGAGAGTTATGTCTTAGCGGATCTAAGAGCAAGACTCAACGTCAAGGGCACGAAAGCGAACGTGACGGTCATGGCCTTTAGCACCCAGGATGAATTAGATTCGATCGACGCCATGGACCTGTGCCACGGCGCCTCGGAGGACGAAAAACACAAGCGGAAGGTGTATCAAGTGAGCGGCGACCACCTGTCCCATCTGTACCTCAAGTACCCCGTGAAGGTGGCCGGGCTGCAGTACTTGGCCTTGCAGGTCTGCGAGGGCGGCTGGACGAGCGGGCTGCAGGTGAACGGCGTCTTCGAGTTCAGGAACTCGTATGGCTTCGTGCCCGGGCGGTACTTCGGCTTTTTGCCCTTTGAGGGGGCGCGCTGTATTTTCTTCGCTTTGTTCGTGCTCTACTACCTCTGCGTCTTGTGCGCGCACAGCGGGCGGTTGCTCACGTTACATTTCATGACCTTTCTGGTGTTGCTCATTTGCGTGGCGGATTCGGCATCGAGCTTTATCGGGTTCTACCAGCAAAATCAAACGGGCCGGCCCCAGTGCTGCCCCTTCCCGAAGATTGTGGTCGCGTCCATGATCCTGGAGTTGCTGCGGCGGGGCGCGACACGCGTTTTGCTGTTGGTCGTGTCGCTGGGCTACGGGTTGGTGCGGCCGCGCCTGAAGCGCACGGAGGAGTGCGGCGTGATTTTGTTGACGGGGGCCTACCTGACGGCGAGTTTTTTTGCCACGGTGGCCAAGGTGCGCGCGGCGGCGGACCCGAACGTGGCCGGCGGGCCGCTCGTGCCCCTCAGCGTGGAGCTGCCCGTGTTGCTCTTCGACTTGGTGTTCCTCGCGTGCATCTACGCCGCATTGGTGAGGACGATGGATTGTTTAAGGGACTCGGGGCAGACCTTCAAGCTGGAGAAGTTCTGGCGCCTGGCCAAGGTCCTGGGCGGCTTCGTCGCTTTGGTCAGTGTCCTGAACGCGTGCATCTTCGCGGCGCGGCCTCCTTTATCCCTTTTTGCGTGGCCCCACCAGATTTATTGGCTCCAGGGCGTCTCGCAGGAGCTGTTGAACGTGGGCGTCATCGCGACGATTTCTGTGATCTGGCAGCCCACGGCCCACTCGCGGTTGCTGGTGTCCATGCAGCAGCTGAACACGGACGAGTTCGGCGACACGGGCCTCGAGTCGGACGAGAACGGCGAGTTCGGCGAGTTCGAGATGACCCCCGTCGAGAAGGAGGGTATGGCCTAACACATTTTACCACATATTTTATCACATATTTTATCACGTGCGCCGCTCGTCCGTCGAGAGGTCGCGTCCACACAAGTGATCACATTCGCCGATTGTCGGTCGAGAGGCCGCCTCCCCCTGGAGATTCGTCGTCACATCTCGTGGCCCTGGCCCGGCCGCCGGTGTGCCCGTCGCTTCGCGGCCAGCACCGCCGCCCGCGTCGTCAATTGCCCGGGCATGGGCCTTTTCGCGGCCGCCCGCTTTGTCATCAACTTCCCGGGGAGCGTGCCGTAGGACACGTTGTACTGCAAAGCTCTCAAGTGGAACACGTCGCGCCACTGCCCTTTCTTACGTTGGACGGGCGTGCCCGTATTGTCGAGGAAGCTCCCGTCAAACTTGTAGGAGGGCGGCCGCCGACTCAGGTACGCCTGGAAGGAGGCGTCGTTCATGAGGAAAGGCACGCACGGGTCGCCGTCGAAGGACGTCTTGTCGGGCCGGTAGGTCGACGACGGACCGTCTCGCGGGCAGTGAATTGATAGGCGTCGCTTCTGGAGCCGCAGGGCGTCCCGCTCTTCCATACCGTCGGGACCCAGCGCGTCGAAGCGCTGTGAGACGGCGGCGTTCGCGGCGTTATATAGGACGAGGTCGTTTTTATGTAGAGCCTCAATGTCCTTCAGCAGATCTTTAGGAAGGTCCTTGAGCAACGGCTTCACGCATAGCACGGGGCGACCGTCGTAACGAACAGCATCAGAACAAGAATCATGCACATCTAAATGTAAGATATCGTCGGCCGCCCAGCCGAGCGCCCGCCGAAAGACAATGAGACTCTCGTCCCACGACGCCGTCGTCAGGAGGAGCACGTCGTCCAGCGAGCTTAGGAACGCGGTCGTGGCCGAGGCGTTCCGCAGGCCCAGCACGCGGCTCTGGTAGTCGCCGCCTTTGCCCGTGGCGACGTGCGTCCGCAACGCGCCGTAGAAGAGCCGCGTCTGGGCCTCGGGTGTGATCCCCTCGATCTCCTCCCTCGTCACTTGGCGCTCGGCGTGGGCGAAGTAGTTCATCATGGAGACGTAGCGCGCGAGCGGTTCCCGCAACGACACGACGAGCCGGGCGCCGGGCACCGCGACGGCGTAGTACGCTCGTAGACGAGCAACGTCGTAAAGAGGTAATCGCCGCATCCGGAACTTCTTGCCGCTCGGCAGCATCATGACCTCGGCCGGGTTGCCCTCGTTGGCCGAGCCGAAGACGTGCGCGTACAGGATGCAGGGCTTCTCCGCCGCCTTGAAGCGGCTCCCGAAGCGCGGCGCCGGGTCGAGGGGATTTATGGCGCCGTACAAGCGCGCCCGCCACCGGTACTTGTTCGCCGCGCGCGCGAGGATGCCACCCAAAGTTGTGCTGGCGGTCTTGTGCATCTTCGGACCGGCTAAGCGTGGTTCCGGCGGTGCGGTCGCGGCGGCCAGCACGACGGCCAGCACGACGGGTAGCCAGCGGAGCATCGCTATGGCTGCGGTCACGCTCTTCCAAAGGGAAAATCACAAGAAACCCGCACACATGAAAACCCGTCAAATGCTGGCCTTCGCGGCGCGGCGTAAAATCACAAGTGACCACGGCATCGCTGCCTTATTAAGGTTCCCTATGATCCTCACCAAATGCGCCTCGTGCGCTGCCCCGCTCCCACACCTTGCCAAGCAATGCAGCCGCTGCAAAACGCGGTACTGCAGTGCTCCTTGCCAAAAAAAACACTGGGAGGAAGGCGGCCATGACAAGCTCTGCAAGAAGATTAGAAAAGGTGGCGGCGCCGAGCAGTACAACGCAAATAAGAAGTACGCAGAGGCCACAACGGTCGCGGCGGAAGCGTGTACGGTGGACACAAAGGGGCAGACGTGCTACATCTGCACGCAGGCCCTCCATTGGAAAACGAAAGAGGGCCTCGTGCGCGGGTGTGCGTGCCGCGGGACAGCGGGCTTTGCGCACGTGTCGTGTTTGGCAGAGCAGGCGAAGATTTTGATGGACGAGGCCGAGGAGAACAATTTGGGCGCCAAGGTGCTGACTGCGAGGTTTCGGCGGTGGGAAATGTGTAGCCTGTGCGAGCAAGACTACCACGGCGTCGTGCGGTGTGCGCTCGGGTGGGCGTGCTGGAAGACGTACGTGGGCCGGCCGGAGGGGAACCAGGTTCGTCAATTGGCGATGGAGATGCTTGGGAATGGCTTATTCAATGCAGGGTTCCACGCAGACGAGTTGCTAGTGAGAGAGGCCGATCTGTCTGTGCGGCTGCGTCTTGGTGTAGCAGAAGATCACATACTCTCTGCACAGGGCAATTTGGCGGACGTTTATGGAAAACTTGGACGGCGCGAGCAATGCCTAAGCATGCGACGAGACGTATACTTGAAAACATTGAAGCTCCATGGCGAAGAACATGGAGACACCCTCCGAGCAGCCGACAACTACGCGATAGACCTTTATGACCTACGGCGCTTCAAAGAAGCCAAGGCACTGTTGCTCAAAACGATACCCGTGGCGCGACGTGTTTTCGGAGATAGTGATGAGATCACGCTCAGAATAAGGTCGATTTACGCGGGAGCGCTCTACATGGATGACGGCGGCACGCTCGACGATCTCCGCGAGGCCGTCGCGACTCTCGAAGACACGGCACGGACCGCGCAGCGCGTGTTCGGCGGCTCTCACCCGCGGGTAGCGGCAATTGGTAAACACCTACAAGAAGCGCGAAAAGTGCTCTGCGCCCACGAAACACCGTCGCCGTGAGGTGCGTAAACTGTCTGTACTCCTAGTAAGACTACTACGAATTCTGTTAGGCGCGCCCTGGCTAGCGGATCACCAGCTTCAGGACCTTCTCGATCCAGGGGTGCCTCGAGACGGGCGCCAATAGTGCCTGGGCACCCTTCGCCGCGAGCACCGTGACCCATAAGACGGGCGCCGACGCCATGTTCAGCAGGTACTTGGGCACGTCCACGAGCCCCAGCTCGCCGCACTGCACGAGGTAGCCCGCCCGGCCGACGACCCACGGCCAGAGGTCGTGGTGCGTGTCGGAGACAAACCTTTTCACCCTCTCCTTGGAGAACTTGACGCCCTTGCCGTAGTACCGCACGCCCAAACTAAGAGCTTTCTTCGCGTAGAGGAGGGGCGCCAGAAAAATTGAACACGTCCGTGTTAGCAATGGGTTCGGGGGGCCCTTTTTCCTCTTCTTCACTGTCCGTCGCTTAGGGAAGATCTTGTGGGCCGTCTTGGCCGCGTCGGCCCCGGCCTTCTGCACGCCCGTCACGAGGGCCACGGCCGGGCCCAGTATCAAATCCGAGTGCCGCCCGACGAAGCCGACGCTCTTTAGGGCCAGCCGCTCCAATTGGTACTTGTGCACGTACGCTAAATCGCCGATGCCCGCCGTCAGTTCAAAGGCGCCCACGACGGCCGGCGCGTACAAAGCTAGCACGGACGGCGGCGGCGCTCGCGAGGCCCAATAAACAGGCAGGGGCCACACGCCCGTGGACACCGCTCTTAGACCGCCCGCCGTGAAGACCACCGCAATCAACGTGCGGGCGATTTGGATCTTCAGCGACAGGCCGTGCGCGTGGCGCGCGCGCTCCGCCGCCACGCTTTCCCGGGTGATGGTCGCGGCCACGGCCTTTCGCGCTGACTCGGCCGCGTCCTTGACGGACTTGCGGTGGTGGTGGTGCGGGTCCAGGCTGAACAAATCGTGGAGCTCCTCCTCGCCGGGGAAGGCGTGCTCCGGGCTTAAGATCTCGCGCGTCGCCTGGCCTATTCTTAACCGCTCGATGATTTCCGCCGTCGCGTGGTCGAAGACGCTCGTCGCGGACCGCGCGACGAGGACGCCCCAGGCTAAACCAGGCGCCAGCCGGGTGGGCTCCGGTATTTTTAAAACAGCGGCGCAGGACAATGCCGCGATGGACGCACTGGTCGCGCGCTTCGTCCAGAGGAGCTGGGGCGTCTTCGCCCGTTCGAAGAAGTCCACCTTGGCCACGGCCTTGACCGCCAGCCGCAAATAGAAGTGGGACACGTAAAACAGCTGGAAGGCCGCCACGCCCTGCGGCCCGAAGGCCGCGGTGGCGCCCGTCGGGCGGAACAAGAGCAACGCGCCGACGGCGGTCCGCGTCGCGGCCAGCGGCGTGGCGACAATGTCCGTGCGCTCCTTGATGGAACTGGCCTCGATGGCGTCGCGGGCGACTTGCCCAAAAATGCCGCCGCCCCGCACATGTAGGGAGCGTGGCAACGGCGGTGGCGTTTTGGTGATGCGGGCAGCCCCGCCCACGGCGGCCGCCGCGAGGAGATACGAACGCATCGCTGCTTTTGGGGGCGACCCTCTGGTGGCAGCCGTCGGATCCCTAGGCTGCCCGAGCGGCACGGCCACCGCTGCACTGCCAAAATGCTTCTTTTGCAAGTTGCAAAACCCGTGAGGGAATCGCAATTGTCCACCTCGTGCGAGCAATGCCCGGATGCGATGTTTGCGGTAATGTCTCCGGTGCGACGGACGAGTGCCTGGGAGATTCGTGCGGGTTTCGTTTAGTACGTTTTGCATCTCGTTTTGCAAAGTGCATCTCAGTTCGACGTGCGATCGCATCAGACGCGGTCTGTACGCTGCGGCCGTGCGCAGCCGTCCAACTATGGCTCCGCGCCGCTTGGCGGCAGCGCTCCTCCCAGCCCTGTGCGTCGCGTTCAGGACGCCGCGCCTCGGGCGCACGCTCCCGAAGCTCACCGCGGCGACGACCGCCGAGTGGCGCGCCGAATGCGACGCGACGAGCGTCGTGTCGCACTACGACTTCGGCGTGCGCGCCGGCGCCGCAACGGAAAAGGTCAAGCTCGTCGAGGGCTTTGGCGTCGGCATCAGAAGGGACGTCAAGGCGCGACTCCCGTATTACAAGTCCGACATCGCGGACGGCGTCTCGGTGAAGAGCGTCTCGGCCGTGCTCTACCTCTTCTTCGCGTGCCTGGCGCCGGCCGTGGCCTTCGGTTCAGTACAAGGCACGACGACCAAGGGCGCGATCGGCGCCGTCGAGTACGTGGCCTCGACGGCCGTGTGCGGCGTGGTGTACGCTTTAATGTCAGCCCAACCGCTGACTATTATTGGGTCCACGGGTCCTGTATTGGCCTTCACGTCCGTCCTCTACGGCCTCGCAACCAAATTAGGCGTGCCGTTCCTGCCGCTCTACGCCTGGACGGGCCTGTGGTCCTCCTTATATTTATTCCTAGGCGCGCTGTTCTCGACGTCGAACGGCGTCACTCTATTAACGCGGTTCACGGACGAGATCTTCTCGAATTTAATCAGCACGATTTTTGTGTACGAGGCGGCGAGAGATGTGATCTTCGGCGCGTTGCTCAACCCCCAAGTTGCCGCGGGAGAAGCCTTCGCGGTCGTGGCCACGGCGTGCACGACGTTCGGAAGCGCGTCGTGGCTGGCGGCCCGGAGGAGCGCCGACTCGCTGAAGCGGGGCGCGCGGAACTTTCTGGCGGACTTCGCGCCGGCCATCGGCATCTGTTTGGGGATCCTTGCGGGCGGCTGGTGTGGCACGAGGGCGGGCGTGCCGCTGCCTACGCTGGCGATGCCCGCGACGTTCGGCACGACCAGCGGAAGGCCGTGGCTCGTGCCGCTAGGGATGTTGCCGGTCAAGTACCGGTGGCTTGCTTCCTTGCCGGCCCTCATGGTCGCCGTGCTCCTCTTCTTCGACCAGAACATCACGGTGCGCATCGTCAACGCAGACAGCAACAAGCTGACGAAGCCGACGGGCTACCACCAGGACTTATTCGTGGTCTCGCTCCTGGCGGCGGGCTGTTCCTTAGTGGGCTTCCCCTGGCTCGTGGCGGCGACCGTGCGGAGCATCAACCACGTGCGGGCCAATTCTCTCTATGAAGACGGTAAGGACGACGAGGCGTCCCTGGAGTTCGTGGGCTGCAAGGAGCAGCGCATTACGGGATTGGCCATCCACGCGGCGATCGGCGGGGCTTTGCTCTTCGGGAGAAAAACTTTAGCGAGGACGCCCAAGGCTGCTTTGATGGGGCTGTTTTTATACTTAGGAACGTCCGCGTTGAAGGGGAACCAGATGTTCGCGCGGAGCTGCGAGTTGCTCGGCGGGCCCCTGGTGGACCTGGACGCCCTGGACTCGAAGCGCAAGGACCGGCCGTGGGCTCAGGTGCCTCGGAAAGTAGTAGCCGGGTTCACGGTGCTGCAGATCGGCTTACTTGCGTCGATGATGGTCCTGAAGAACTCGCCGCTCGGCGTCGGCTTCCCGATCATCATTGCGGCCCTCGGGCCCCTGCGTTCTTTGATGCTCCGCACGAAGCTCGTGTCCCCGGCGGAGATGGCGCTGCTGGACAAGGACTAGGCTAATTTACACAACTTATACTTTAAACGGCGCGCCGCTCCGTCTCAGCACGTCCTTGAAGCCGAAGACGGCCACGAGGCTCCCGACGGCCGCCGCTTGCCCGAAGACGCGCGTGTGGATGATGGCGTGGCTCAGCTTCCAGCCCTCGTACCGCGGCTTCGAGAGCTCGCTGTGCAAAATCGCCCCGTACATGGGCGTGATGATCACGCCGAACGCGATCAACGTGTGCTCGTAGAACGTGTTCGCCAACCTCAAATGCCACGTCGCGCCGGGCTGGTGCGGTGCCACGTCGTCGCCGCGGCTCTTCGCCTCGCGGTGGACCGTCAGGTCGCCGGCGAGGAAAAACGCGAAGAGCGGCGGACTGATGGCGAGCGCGACCTTGGCCGACGCCGACGTCGATTTCGCGAAGGCCGGCGAGAACTTGTGCGCCGCGGCGACGGCCGCCGCCGAGGCGACCCCCCAGGGCAGTGCGGATGCGAGGCCGGCGGAGGCGGCGGACCGCTTCGCTTGCTGGGCGCTGTCGCTTTCCATTGACCCTTGAGGTTCCTTGGAAGGCGGCATTGTGTCGCAGCTGGAAAAAAAGCAGCGCACGACGATGGGAGATGGTGCCAACACTTGGTGGTAGGTAATTTGGTCTTGCTACGCCCCTTGATGAAAACGCAGCAGCGCGTCGCAGCGCGTCGCAGCGGTCGTCGAGTGATCGTTTGGTCACTAATGCTGCTCGTGTGCAGCACCTTTATCAAGGGCGAGGACCGCGTCAGCACAGAGCTTTTTTTTGTTGTTTGTCGAAACCCGTCCCAAACGGGCAACCGCAACGTCTGCGCGGTGCCTCCGAGGCGTGCGCGAAACCACGAACCGAGCTATGGTGTGAACGCCTATCGTGCGGGGCGTGCTTCGGGTTCGAAGCCAAAAGAGACCCAGCGTAAAAGAGATCTGTAGAGGAGTGGAGAGCCCCAGCAGCGTGACCAACGAGAAGGTCGCGACGGGTAGGCAGCCTTCCCATGGCCGAGGCACCGGCCGAGGCGCCGGCACCGGCCGAGTTCAAATCCGATGAATCCGATGGGGAGGACTCCAAGGCGGACGCCCCGGCGCGCCACGGCGCTCATGTCGCGCGCTCCGATGGAAGTCCACGGCGGAGCGCACCACCTTCCGTCGAGGTCGGCTCGCTGCTGAACACGTTGTCAATCGAGGCGACGGCCCACTTATTAGCGGGCTACTTCCACGTTGATAATGAAGTAGTGCAGACAGGCTTCCGCAACATCGACGGCGCGACGCTCGCCTTCTACACGGACGACGAGCTAGAAAAGGCGGGCATCGCGAACGCGCCTTTGCGGCGCAGGATCGTGCAGGAGCTCGCGCGGTTCAGCACGCTGGGCGTCCCGCCCGCGGCCCAGCGGTCGTCGCGCGACGCCGTCACCTCGCCGACGCAGCCGGGCCACTTCTTCCCGAACGAGCTCACGCCCACGTCGCAACGCGTGGCGCCCTTGCCGGCCGAGGCCGTGGCGGTGTACCCCGCCATCACGGCAAGTAGACCACAACGGGGCCGGTTCGCAGGCCCGCACCGGTCGCAGAGCGGCTTCGACGCGGAGGCGGAACGGCGCGCGAGGCAGCGGCGCATCCTGTCTCATAATAGCGGGGCGCGGTCCACCTCGGCGCTGGACACCGGAGCGGCGCCGGGCGGGGACGACCGGCCGTCCAGCGCGGACCGGGGCCCCGGCTTTTTAAGGAGGCGGTCGCGCGAGCTGACGAACTTCTTCAAGGGCTTTCGGAGGTCGCACGAGGATGCGCTGCCGAGTCGCAGGGACGGGCGGCTGGCGGGCGAGTTAAAAAGGTACGCGGTCTCGCTGCCGGCCGGGATCACATCTGTGGAACCCCTCCCCGTCGACGAGGCGAATGACGACGAGGTGTGGTGGCGCGCGGACGTCCTCTTCGGGAAGCAACAATCCCAGGAACGCGTGACGATCCGCATACCGCCGAACTACCCCTTCGCGGGGCCCGTCTGTGCGTTGCGGGACCGCGAGGTGCGCTTCGTCCTGGGCCAGGGCGGCGTGCAGGACGCGTTCGACATCGTGTGCGTCTGGACGCCGGCCATGTCCGTCTGCGACGCTATCACGGAGACGTTGGACGCCGTGCGCCAGGCCGAGTACACGGAGTCCGTCTCCATGTTCAGCGAGGAGGAGACGCTCAGTCGGTGTACGTCGGCGCCGTCGCCCGAGTCCGAGTCCGACGACCGGCGGCGACCGGCGCCGGGCGCGGCCGAGGCCAAGGCCTAACTGTGGAACCCCGTTCCTTGTTTTGGTCAAATTGTTCGGGGGGTGCTGTTTTTTTTCACGGTGCTAGGACTAGCTGTTGGGTTCGGGTTGCCACGCAATACGGGTTTCCCACCGCTGGCCTCGATGCATGATCACGCGCTTCTGCCCCAGCAAGAGCTCAGCACTATCGGCAGCATGAACTCCACCAACACGACCGTCACGGCGACCGGGTTCATTTTCTCCAACGCGCGCGACTGGTGGATCTTCTTCGCCCTGGCCGCGGTGGGCTGGACGTTCGTGGCCTGCGTGCTCAGGCAGTCCCTGCACGACGCGCGCGAGCGCGAGCGGCGAGCATAAGGTGCTGCCCCCCGGCGCGGATGCCCATACGTCGGTGCCGCTACGCTCAACTCTACTAGATGCCGCGGCGGGCACCAATACACCGCGAGCTCTGGCTGCTGCGCACAGCAGCCTTGCTAGCCGTGCTGGTCGCGCTCACGCCGGACGTCACCCCTTCAGGGGGGCGAGGCTTCGCGCCGATCACGTGCGAGACCGACGCGGACCTGGGGCCGCCGCTGCGGAGCTTCAACGGCACGGTGCCGCCGGACCGGGCCGTCATAGTTGTGGGCGCGGAGGGCTCTGGTTCGAAGTTGGCGGCCCTCGCGGCGGCCCAGGCCCTGGAGGGCGCCGCCTTCCGGTCCCCGGGCTTCCCCCCGACGTATGACCCGTCCTGCGCCGACAGCCGGGGCGTCTGGAAAAAATGGAATGGCCACGGCGTGCACGCGAACTACTGCGCCGGGAGTGTCGTAGTCCACCGGTCCATGCCGCACGGCGCCTGCTTTCCCGATGTTCGTTCACTTGTGAGCCGTCTCGCGGGCGCCGGTTTTGCCGTCCAAGTCGTGGTGGCGGCGCGGGACCCGGCGTTGACCCTGCGCACGAAGGCGCGGCACCACCAGCGGAGCGCCGCGGTCGCCGCGCGCGAGCAGGGCGTCGCGTTCCAGTTGTTGCGCGGGCTCGCGGCCGACCCGCCGTGTCCTCTATTCGTGTGGAGCTACGAGGCGTTTTTGGAGCTACGCGAGGCATACTCAGGGCTCCTGCTTGATTTCCTGCACCTGCCGCGCCCGGCGCGGGACGAGCATGAACCAAAACTCCTCCCGACCTACGACGGGAACCGCGCCTACGCGCGCCGGCGGCGCCCCTGGGAGTGGGTCCGGGGCGCGGCGCTGGCGCTCTTCGCGCCGCGCGCGCCCGCCTACGTCGCGGGGGCGCGGCCGGAGCTGAGATAACGAGGCGCTTCTACTAGAAGTACTAGAAGTAGTCCCGAAGCGAAGAATGGTGCGGGTTTGCTTTATCTGGCTCGATTCACTGGCCGCTGTGTCGAGGAGTGTAGCCGATGACAACGCGAATCAATCAAACGTCGAGTCGATCGATGCGCGCCTGTGCGCACTGCGCATCGTAAAGGAAGAGCAGATGCGCTATGGGGGCAGCCTGCTATTGCTCGTCGGCCACACTAATGCCGTGACGACGCTGGCGCCCACAATAACGCCACCACCAACAAGCGCCTGCCGCCCCACGCTCGCCATGACGCGGCGCTCGATCCGCGCCAACGTGACGGTCACCGTCGAGGCCGCGAATACGCCGCTGGCCGACATCGACTACGTCCAGGACTCGAGCTACGAGCTCTACGAATACGAGACGGACGTCGTGACGCACTACACCTGCGACGAGGCCTCGGAGGCGGGCTTCTCCTGCGCGGAGTTCGAGCGCCAGGCCTACGAAGCGTGCGACGGCTGCGCGTGCGCCGGCCAGGCGCCGCGCTGCGAGTACTGGGACCGTGAGAACGTGCGGTGCCAGAAGACCTACGGCGACCGGTTCGCGGACAAGTCCTGGGCGCTCGCGGCCTGCGACGCCGACCCGCGGTGCGTCGCCGTCACGGAGGTCGCGACGGCCTCCGGCCGCGCTGCGGACCGGCTCTACGACCTCTGCAAGCATGCCCCGCACCGCGATCCCCACGACGCGTGCGGCACCGGCGACTTCACGAACGGCGACTGGGGGCGGGCGACCTTCGTCTGCGGGCAGCTGGGCGGGTTCAAACCCATGCGGAGCCGCGCGGGCCACGGTATCTTCGCGTTCCTGTCGTGCGTGAGCGCCGTGCTGGGCGTCGCCGCGGCGTTCGTTCCGGCGTGCGCGCCGAGCGTCGAGCCGCGGCGGACGGCGACGCTGAGTTTGGCCCTGTTCGGCGTCCTGCCGTGTTGCGTTTTCACGCTGATCGGCTTCGCGATCCTCTCGGACTGGTACGGTCCCGGCAAGCCGGGCCAGGGCGCCTGCAACGGCGAACTGCCCATCGCGGGGGGCGTGATGACCGGCCTCGGTGCCCTATTCCTCGGGCTCGGGGCCTGCGCGTACTACATGCAAGGCGGGTTTGATGAGGACCAAGTTCGCCGCGGCGTGGTTCCCCATCTGCACCACCTGCCGCCGGTCGTGGCCGCCTGGGAGGCCGCGCCGGCGCCATTGGCCCCGGCCGTTGTCGAGCCGGGCGTTGAGCTGGCGCAGCGCCCGGGCGTCGAAGCGCAAATCGTCCAGGGCACCCTCGTGCCGGATTCGTTCCGCCGCTGACTGTTTTAGTTGCCTAATTATTTTGTTTGAACCATATATAATTCCATATATGGACATACACTTACATTCAAAAGTAGGGGGGGCTCCCGCGCCCACCTAGGCGCCCCGGCGCGTCGGAGCATACATGCCCGCCTGCGACGCGAGGCGGAAGAACGCGAAGCTGCCGCCGATCAGCGCCAGGAGCGACGTAACGTATGAATACCAACGGTGTGGCCGCCGCTCCACAACGACGGCCATGTGCGAAATGTCGTACGCGAAGCGGGCTTCCGGCGCGGTCTCCAGCGGGTACATCACTGCGTGAGAGTGGTGCAGCGTCTGGAACGCCGAAAACCGCCCGTTTCGATATTTCGATATTTCGTAGCGCGTCGGCACGACACTCAGGAAGTGGTGCACCCCCTTGTGGTACGCGCCCCGAAAATGTGCGTCCGGCGCCGGCGCGGTCCGCGCGTGCGTGTCGGCCAGGGCCCCGAGCGTCCGCCGCTGGTATTTGCTAAGCGGCGCGCCGAAGGTTAGTGTATGGATAACATGCGACACGTCCGTGCGCTTGGCGTTCTGGGTCTCCTGGGACTGGTGCGCCGTTATATGGAAGTTGCCCGGCACGCGGTTCACCAAGACGTGGCCCGCGATGCGGCAGCCCGGGTCGTCGTCGTCCCAGTGCTCGCGGCGCGTCTCCTGCTTCTGCGGGTAGTGCGCGTAGATGGACTGGAGCTCCAGCTTCTTCGCCAAAAAATCGGCCATCGCCACGACGGTGCGGTCTCCTCTATAAGTGCCTTCGTGGACAGGCAGGCCCTTCCGATACAAGCGGAGCGTAGGAAACGCGTGCACGTCCTCGTCCTTACATAATTGCGGCTCCCGCGTGCAGTCGACGCACGCGACGGACACGGGCTCCTGCTTTCGTTCCGTGTCCTCCGCCAGGGCCTCCCACGTCGGCGCGAGCTGCAGGCAGAACGGGCACCATGGCGCCCAGAACTGCACGAACGCGTACTCGTGCGTGCTGAGGTGGGCGTCCCAGGCCTCCCGGCCGCCGTCGATGTGGTCCACGTGCACGCCGTTCTCGTGGAGCTTCTTCATCGAATGGTGCGTGTCCACGGCCAGCTCCGGCTTCACTCGATCGCGCCCTTTGTACGCCCGCTGCCGGCCGGTCCCGTCGAGCTGCCATTTTTCGACGGTTCGCGTGATGTCGGCTTGGTTCCGGCCGATCTTGTCCCACAAGTTGACCGTGGCGCGGTCGCAGTGGAGCTGTGGGAAGCTGATGTTGAAGTCGATCCGCAGTTGGTCCTGCGACGCGTCGACGTCGATGCGGCTGCGGTACTCGCTCGTGAGGAAGCGGCCCGTTTCTGCTAAAACGATCCAGCCGAGGAGGACGAGCCAGAGCGCGCTGCAGGCGCCGCCCGCGCGCGTGGCCTGCTTGAGGTCCTCGGGGACCTTGCGGTAAAAGTCCATTTTAGGCTGTTTTACGCGTTTTTGGGCCGTGGCAGGCTCTTTTGCAGCGGACACCTCTGCAGCAGGTATAGCAATTGACCTCTAAGACTTCTAACACCCCACGCACTTGAACGCCGTCTATAAATCCAGGGTTTTGTCGTACGTGCGGGTTTCCTAAAAATAAATTAGGGTTTCGCTGAGGCCGATATCACGCTGCGCGCGCATTCAGCCTGTAGCTCAGAGCCGTAGCGATCGCAGGGGACTCGCGCAGCCCTCTCGCCCGCGCACCGCCGCCGCGAGCCGCCGCCAAATAAGCAGCAGCCCGAAGCACAGCCGCTCGAAGCCATGCCCGGCGCCCCCTACAACGACACCTACCCGGTCGGTGTCAAACTCAAGCCCTACCCGCACGTGCGGTCGGACCTGCGCGCGGACGGCCGCCGCCACGACGACCCCGTGGGCCACGCGCTCGCGCGCGAGCAGCGCGGCCGCGAGCGCATCATTGCCGAGGAGACGGTGAAGATCGTGCGCGAGCAGGTCGCGCAGTGCTACCAGCGCGAGGGCGTCAACCACTACGCGAACTGCAAGGCCCTGACGAAGCAGTACTACGCGCTCATCACGGCGCCGGGCTTCGGCATCCTCCAGCCGAGTAGTGAGTAACATGTAACCGCCATTACCCTTAGTTCGTCAGCGAGGGCATGCCCTCGTCGTCGCCGCCCGCGGCGGCCTCGCGGCGGCCCGTCTTGGTCTTCGCCTTCTTGGCGAGGCCCTCCTTGACCTTGTTGAAGCGGTGCAGCGCCGCGAAGCGCGCCAGGGCCTTGCCCGTGAGGTCGCCGCGGTAGAACTTGCCGGCCGTCTGTGTCGTGATGGCCTTGGCTGCCCGCCGGAAGTTCTTGCGGAGGGGCGTCTTGTTCACGGCCTTGGCGGGCTTGTTGCCGTTCTTCGGCGCCTTCTTGCTCATCACGATCTTGCCGTCCTCGTCCAGGTTGATGTCGATGGCCTTCTCGTTGCAGAGGCCCGAGGCGTGGAACGTGTTGGTCTGGGTGAGGTTCCCGGGCTCGCGCGAGAACTGTGCGCCGGCCCGCTTCATGTCGCCGCCCTTGCGCTTCACGAGGAAGCTCGAGTTGTTCCGCACGTAGAGCCAGGTCTGGCTCGCGGGGAGGGACGTCATGGTGACCTGTGCGGAGCGAGCGGTGAGCGCGCCAGTTCTTCCTTGGCGCCGGTAGCGTCTCGCGGTCCGTGTATGTATCTCTTCCGACGGTGCCGAGCGCTCCAGCCGCAGCGTGGCTCCCGCAAGCGGGTCGCCGAGCGCTCCGCGGTTGGCGTCTCGTGCGGGCGGCGGCCGAGCCACTACCAGCGACGTGCTCCGCCGAGCGCTCCGCGGTTGGCGTCTCGGGCGGGTGGCGGCCGAGCTCCCGTCAGCGACGTGCTCTTCCAGCCAGCCGTGCGCGCGAGGCGCGGCGGCAACGTGGAACGGTCAGCTGTGTAACGCAGGGGCCCAGCGGCCGCGCTTAGGCCGCAGCGAGGCGTCCCAGCGAGATCGTCGTTATTGCCGTGCGCGCAGATGCTTTTACTCTCTTTTTTCGCTGCAGTGGCGTCAGGCCGACGTCTCTGTAGTCGCGGTTGTAACTTGAGCGCAGGAGGGCACGAAGCGACGTTAATACGCTGCTTTGACTTTGCTGTCGCAAAATCGCTGACGGCGCGGGTTTTTGCAGGCAAAGCGGAAAGCTCGCGAAAACACGTGCCGAGCCGTCGGCGCGCCGCCCCGCGGCCCCCGGGACGCCTCGAAACCCAACGCCGCTAGCGTGCGGGTTGCATTCCAATTTGGCTGCTCTTGCAAATCGCTTCGAGGAGTGCGCGCGCGCGACCGCGGGCTGCCTCTGCACGCCGGCACCCGCATCGGACCCGGCCTCGCCGGGGCAACTGAAGCGACGGCCAAGATTGCGGCCTCCCCGAGGAGCATCGAGATGGCCGAGGCCCAAATGCCGCCGCAGACGGTCGCGCAGGCACGGGAAGATTCCATGGCCGGCCCGCGCACGGGCCGCAGGAAAACCATGCTGAGCAAGGCCATGAAGAGTCTAAGTACCATGAAGACGGACACGCGGACGGTGCGGATCGGCGCCTACGACCCGAGCCACAGCCCGAACAACGTCGTCACCACCAGCAAATTTACGTGGTGGAACTTCTTGGCGCTGGCCCTGATGGCCGAGTTTCGGAGGATGGCCAACCTGTACTTTCTGTGCGTGGCGGTGCTCATGCTGCTGGCGGAGGAGACCGGCTGGTACAACACGCCCTACCCCTCCATCTGGACGGTGGGTGTCCTCGCGTTCCTCATCTCCATTAGTGTGTTGAATGCGGGCCTCACGGACCTCAAGCGACACCGGGCCGACGCCTGTATGAACGGGACGCCCGTCGCCGTAGTCAGTCGCCCGGACGCCACGAAGCTGCGGCATATACGGGCGGGCGACGTGATAGTGGTGCGGCGGGGCGAAACCGCCCCGGTGGACTTTGTGGTCCTAGCCGGCGCGGGCGAGGCGGCCACGTGCTACATCGATACCGCCGCCATCGACGGGGAGACGTCGTTAAAACTAAGACGGGCCGCTCCATTGACGCAAGCGTGGCAGGACCCGAAGGGCGACGCCGACACGAGTACGGCCGTTCGCGGCGCCACGTCGCTCAAGGCCTCCATCGACTGCGACCCGCCCAACGAGCACGTCAACGCCTTTACGGGGAGCATCACGCCCGAGCATGACGGGGTCAAGGCCCTGGGCAAGGAGCATGTCATACTGCGGGGCAGCGAGGTCCACTCCTTGTGGACCGTGGGCGTTTGCGTGTACGCCGGTTTCGAGACGAAGCTCGCCAAGAACATGCGCGAGGCGCCCATCAAGTTCTCGCAACTCGATAGGATCGCCAACCAGGCGGTCATCGTCATACTGGGGTTCCAGTTCGTCTTGTCGTTTGCGTCCGCTTACGGCATGGCCTCGTTCGAACAGAAGAACGGGGAAGACCTGTGGTACACCGGGTTGCGCGTCGCGTTATCACCGTCCATCAAAGAGAAGTGGGCGGACCTGGAACCGCGAGATAGGCAAGACCTGGGCTTCGGGTTCCTGACGTTCGTTATCATGTACTGCTTCTTCGTGCCCATGTCTCTGTACGTGACGTTTGATTTGGCCAAGATCACCCAGATGAAATATATTGATTGGGACGAAGACATGGCGTGCACCATCGACGGCGAAACGGTGCACGCCAAGGCTCGGTCTCTCTCGGTAACTGATTTGGGCCAGGTCAAGTACATCTTTAGTGACAAGACGGGCACGCTCACTAGGAACGAAATGAAACTCCGACGGGTCATCGTGAACAAGAAGTGCTACGCTTTGGGGGAGTCCACGTCGGACGTCTGTAGAGCGAGCTACGGCGAGAAGCAGGATCCCCTTGCCTGCACAGCCTTGTACGACCTCGCCCAGACCGGCGACTACAACGCCCAGAAGATGCTCGAGTCCTTCATGCTCAACAACACGGTCATCGTGGAGCAGCCCGAGGACGAAGGCGCCGTGCACTACCAGGCCGAGTCCCCCGACGAGGGCGCGCTGGTCCAGGGCGGCCGGATGTGCGGCTATACGTTATCCGCTAGAACTCAAAAAGAGCTCGTGGGTGCCATCGGCTTCGAATCCCATAAAACGACGAAATACGAAATTCTCGCGACCAATGAATTTGATAATGATAGAAAGCGCATGTCTATTGTTTTGAGGGATTTACAAACGTCGAAGATCGTGTTTTTCTGCAAGGGCGCCGATTCGTCGATGTTGGAGCGGGCGACTTCTGCAAGTGTCGACGCGGACTTCACGAAAATGATTGACGCCTACGCCGTGACGGGTCTAAGAACACTGGTGTATAGTGCCAACGAGTGGTCCGAGGCCCAGTACACAGAGTGGAACACCAAGCACTACGCGCCCGCGGCGATGTCCCTCCAGGGGCGCGAGGAGAAGTTGCAGGCCGCGGCGGATATAGCGGAGAAACAGTTGAACGTGATCGGCGCCACGGCCATCGAGGACCGGCTCCAGGAGGGCGTGCCGGAGACCATCGCGACCCTAGCTGCCGCTGATATAAGGTTATGGGTTTTAACAGGTGATAAACGGGAAACTGCCATTGAAATCGCGCGGAGCTGCCGGTTGATCACGGAGGACATGCCCGTGGACGTCCTGGCGTCTGATGTTGCGGAACAAACATTAGTGGCGGACCTGTGCCAACTGTATGCGCGGGAAGTGACCCAGGAGCAGTACACGGCCAAAAAGGGATTGGCGCCCTTTTCCCTGAAGCTCAAAAGGTACGCGAAGCAATGCTTTTATGGCCGGGAAGCGGCGCAATCACCCGAAGAACTGGAAGCTTGTATAGAACAAGAACTGTTAGATAGGTTAGGCCCCGACGTGCGACTGAATCTAGATCCGTGTCGAGCGGGCCGGAGCGCGCTAGTGCTGGACGGCGGCGCGGTTCGAGTGCTGTTCGCCGCCGGGCCCGCGTTGGAGGTCATATTATTCCGACTCCTCGCGCAGTACAAGGCGGTCTTAGCGTGTCGCGTGACGCCGAAGCAAAAGGCGCAGTTCGTCAAGCTGGTCCAGACTCATATCAGACCAAAACCAGTAACATTAGCGATCGGCGACGGCGCCAACGACGTGAACATGATCATGCAGGCCCAGGTCGGCGTGGGCATCTGCGGCCTGGAGGGGCGGCAGGCGGTCAACGCGGCCGACTTTGCCATCGGGCAGTTCCGGTTCCTATTGCGGTTGCTCCTCATTCACGGGAGATGGGCCTACCGGCGGTCCGCGACCCTTATCTTATTCAGCTTCTACAAGAACGCGGTCATGGCCTACTGCCTGTTCTTCTTCTCGACGAGCACAGGCTTTAGTGGCACGTCAGTGTACCAGTCGCACTTCACCAGCGCCTACAACATCTATCTGGCGGCCCAGATCTTCTGGTTGGGCATGTTCGATAGGGACGCGGACGAGGGCTGGATTCTAAGTCATCCGCGCTGTTACGACAGTGGCCGGTTGAACCTTGACTTGTCCTTGAAGGCCGTCTTGAGCTGGCAGATTAATGCTCTCTTACATGGTATAGTGATCTACTACGTGGGCTACGCGGCCATGTTAAAGGGCAGAGGCGGCGTCTACGACTCGGGCTCCCTGGGCATCTTCGGCACGACGCTCATGATCGTCATCGCGGTCAGTATGAACTTCAAGGCCTTTGTGTCTACACGGACGATCAATACGGTGACTGGCGGGTGCGGCGACAAGGGCGGTTTAGGCCCGCTGGGGTTCATGGCCAGCCACAAAGTTATACTGTTTCTCAACCTCACGTTCTTTTTCGGGATGTCCTGGTACGCCTCGACGCCGTCGTGCGCCGAAGACACCACGGCCGCGGACATGATGGAGTACTGGGGCGTCACGCACCAGACGATGCGCCAGAGCCACACGTGGCTCGTGGCCTTACTGGTCTTCGGGACCTGGCTGGCCGTGGACTGGGCGGCCCTGGCGGTCAAGTGGAACTTCAACGCGACGCCGGTGGATGCGCTTGTGGAACGCAGTCACATCGCAAGGTGGACCCTGGACCCGTCGACCAAACCCTGGGGCTTCTCCAAAATAGCCCACGTCGTGCCGGCCGAGGCGCAGGTGCTGCCTTCTTCACGGGCCGACGCGGCGTGAAGGAACCCCTCCCCCGTATAAAGCTCATTTGCTTCGGGACGTAGCTAGCTGCCCCTTTGCGCTACAAGGCTACGGCGACCGAGAGATAACCGGGCGACTTTTTGGTAAGGTGCTAGGACTAGTGGGCGGGGCCTGGGGGGGAGACACCGCGCGTCGCCGATAACCGGGCCTGCACACGTTTGATTACGGGTTTTTCGAGCTCGTCGTGCATCTTGCTTTTGAGGACCTCGCTGTCGCTGCGGCTTTACAAGCCGGCAGGATGACAA
>Ga0302122_10000223_pt1 | contig 33121 bp, 30 predicted proteins | sample CB21_SCM_MG_FD_203115 | JGI IMG/M metagenome (GOLD analysis project Ga0302122, IMG submission 203115) | Marine microbial communities from Western Arctic Ocean, Canada - CB21_SCM | ecosystem: Environmental > Aquatic > Marine > Oceanic | place: Canada: Western Arctic Ocean | collected 2017-09-28 | reverse complement strand
CAGAAGTGCCCTAGAGGTAAAAAATAAATTAGAACCATCAAAAAAGCCTTGCCCGCCTCGTGGTTTTTGGCCAGTTTTCAATCAAGACAATTTATGAAAAAGACACGACGTATGTTTCGAGCGGTCGGGGCGTTCACGCTGATTGAGTTGCTGGTGGTGATCGCCATCATTGCCATTTTGGCGGCCATGCTGTTGCCGGCCCTGGCCAAGGCCAAGCAGAAAGGTTTGCAGACGGTGTGTATCAACAACCTCAAGCAGTGGGGGCTGGTCTGGCAATATTACACAGACGAGAATGAGGGCTACTTCAGCGACGGCATGAGCATGAATATGCAGGGTGGTTGGTGGCGTGGCGAATGGGTTGCATCGTTGCAGAAGTTCTGGCGCAAGCAGGACATCCTGCTTTGCCCCTCCGCTAAATTGGCAAGGAACACCGAAGGCTCCAATTACACCCTCAAACCAGTCAATAAAAACAAGAAAGACAGCTGGTCTGCGATTGGTAGCTGGAATGCCTCCTTCAAGCATGGTGGTATCTCACTACAACCCATTCCAACCCGGGCCAGTTACGGCAACAACAACTGGCTCTACAATGCTCAAACTGATATCCAGGGGCGCCGTAAGGCATGGCACTGGCGCACCATGAATCCAGCCGGCCATGACCTGCATCAAATCCCGATGTTCATGGATATGATGTGGCGCGGGGGCGGACCGATGAAAAGCAGAATGGCTCCACCCCAGTACAATGGCGAGTGGTCTGGATACGGCGAAGAGATGAAGCACTTTGCAATGGACCGGCACAATGGCGGCATTCAGGGTGTGTTCATGGATCATTCCGTGCGGCATGTGCCCATCAAGAAACTTTGGAAGCTCAAGTGGCACCGCAACTACGACCAGGCCTACAAGCCGGCTTGGCCAAGGTGGATGGCAGGTTTCCCTGAACATTAACCTTTTTCCCACACCAACCAAACTAAGTAGATCAAGCCCGGGCGGAATACCCGGGTTTCTTTGCGTATGTCCAAGCGCTTGCCATGTGCTGCCAAGTGCGGTTGAATCCGCTGCCGCAAGCCAAGTATGCCAATGAGCACGAATCACATTTCCCGTCGGGGCATGATCAAAGCGAGCGCCGTTGCAGCGCTTGCCACCGCAACCGTTCCTACGCAGGCGCAGTTGACCCGCGCCGAGGCAACTAGGGGTTACAAAATCAAAAACAAACGCATCCGCCAGTCGATCATGGGTTGGACCTTCAACCCGATGCCGACCGACGAGCTCATCGCCACCTGCGTTGATATTGGCCTGACTGGCATCGAGGGCATCAGTCGCAAGTTTTATCCGGCCGCGCGCAAGGCCGGACTGGAAATCTCGCTCGTCGGCAGCCACGGCTTTGGCAAGGGGCCGAACGACCCGGCCAATCACGCGATGTGCATCGAGAAATTGATTAATGGCATCGCCGTCGCCAAGCAGTTCCGTGCCAAGCGCGTGATCACCTTCGTCGGCATGGAGACTCCCGGCATCGATCGCGAGCAGGCTATTGGCAACTGCGTCAAGGCGTGGAAACAGGTCATCGGTCACGCCGAGAAAAACGGCATCACGATCTGCCTCGAGCACCTCAACTCCGTGGACGACAGCCACCCGATGAAGGGTCACCCCGGCTATCAGGGCGACGATATCGAGCTTTGCATCGAGGCCATCAAGCAAGTTGGTTCGCCGAACCTCAAGCTGTTGTTCGACATTTATCACGTGCAAATCATGCACGGCGATATCATCCGCAACATCGGCAAATACAAGGAATACATCGGCCACTACCACACCGCCGGCAACCCCGGCCGCGGCGAACTCGACGACACGCAGGAAGTTAACTACCCCGCCGTAATGCGCGCCATTCTCGCCACAGGCTTTGACGACTTCGTAGCGCAGGAGTTCATCCCCAACTGGGACGACAAAGCCGCCGCCCTCCGGCACGCCGCCGAAGTGTGCGATGTGTAATCCAAGCGCCCCGCAAACCGGAGTTACATCTTTCACGGCGCGGCGGTTTTCTCTAGGCTGTCGCGCATGCGGTACATCCGTGACATCCACGCCGACAAACAGGCCACCGGCCAGCCCACGATCTCGTTCGAGTTTTTTCCGTTCAAGACTCCCCAGGGCGAAGCGACTTTTTTTGGCAAGACTCTCCCGGCGTTGATGATGGCCAAGCCGGACTACGCCTCCGTCACTTACGGCGCGGGCGGCAGCACCCGCGAGAAAACACTCGAGATCGTCGAGCGTATCCAAAACGACTTTGGCCTCACCACGATGGCGCATCTAACCTGCATCAAACACACGCGGGCAGAGATCGACGGCATCCTCGACGAGGCGGCAAATCGCGGCATCCAAAACATCCTCGCTCTGCGCGGTGACCCGCCTCCCGGCGAGGAGTGGGCGCAGACCGAGAGCGGCTTCGAGTTTGCCTCCGAGTTGATTGCATTCCTCCGCGAGCGTGGTGACTTCGGTATCGGTGCCGCCGGTTTTCCGGAGGGCCACATCGATTGCGCCGAGGGTCGCGAAACCGATTGGCGTCATCTCGTCGGCAAGATCAACAGCGGTGCCGACTTCGTCATCACGCAGATGTTCTTCGACAACACCGACTACTTTCGGCTTGCCGATTTTCTGAAAGGGCAGGGCGTCACCGCGCCGCTCTTCCCCGGCATCATCCCTGTGGCCAACGCCGGGCAGATCAAGAAATTCAGCGCCATGTGCGGCGCGAAACTGCCGGAGTCGTTCGCCTCACGGCTCGACGAACTGGGCGACGACGCCGACGCCGTCCGCGAGTACGGCATCGAGTACGCTACCGGCCAATGCCGCGAGTTGCTCGAGCGCGGCGCGCCCGGGTTGCATTTTTACACGCTGAACAAGAGCAAAGCCGTGCTTCAAATTCTGGCCAACCTCGGTTTAGATTGAGGCTTCGGACTCGACGATGAGTTTTCGATTGGCCCAACTCCTTTTAGCGCTGGCCACCGTTTGGCCATACGGCGGTGTAGCTGCCGCCAAGATCAAGCCGGTGTTGCTCGAAGGCTTGGCGGTTACTTTCAATTCTCAAAACGGCGGCCAAGCGGACACGACGGTGCGCCCGCATTTCATGCTCTACGTTCCGCTTGGCCAGGCACCGACGCCGTTCGTTGCGCCGGGCGCGTTCACCGCCGAGTGGGAGGGCGTCATCCAACTCGATCTCCGCGACCGGTTTATTTTTCAGGCCGAGTTGAACGGCAGCTTCAAACTTGAACTCAACGGCGCGGTCGTTTTGGAGGCGACATCCGACGGGGGAACGACCGACCCGACCCGACGCATCCGGCTCAACTCCCGCACCAATACGCTAAAGGCGACTTACACTTCGCCGCCCGGAGGCGATGCGTTTTTTCGGCTTTACTGGGCCTCGCCTGACTTCGCCAACGAGCCGATCCCGCCCAAGTTTTTGAAGCATTCGCCGAGCGCCCGCCTGGCCAAGGGTGCCTCGTTGAGGCACGGCCGCCAACTCGCCGCCGAGCATCGTTGTTTTGCTTGCCACGCCACCGGCGTCCCCGCGCGGCGTATGCTGGAACTGGCGATGGACGCCCCGGCGCTCGACGGTATCGGCTCGCGGCGGGACGCAGGCTGGATGGCCGAGTGGATTCTCAACCCGACCCAGCTCCGGCCGCAGGCGACGATGCCGGCGTTGCTGCACGGAGCGACTGCCGAAGCCAAGGCCATCGCCGCGTTTCTCGGTTCGCTCAAATCCGGTGACAACTCTCTCGGCGAAAAAGTCGATGAGCAAAGCGCCGAGGTGGGCCAAAAACTGTTCACGCAACTCAACTGCGCCGCATGCCACACGAACGCCGGTCAACCGCCGGCGGAGGGCAAGGTCGCGCTTGACCAAGCGCGGTGGAAGTTTGGCCAAGCCGATTCGCTGGCGACGTTTCTGCGGAATCCACAGGCGCATTATCGCTGGAATCGCATGCCCAACTTTGCCCTCACGCCGGACGAGGCCGCCGCGTTGGCGGCACATCTTTTTCAGTCGGCCGACTTGGGCAAGCGAGAGAATATTGTGGCTAACGCAACGTCGATTGCTATGGGCCGAAAGCTCGTTCAATCCACCGGCTGCCTGAACTGCCACGCGCTCAAACTCGAAAACCATTTTTCCGCTCCGGCAATCGCCGACTTGGCCAACGGCTGTCTCGCCGATAATCCCGACGTGGCCAAGTCGCCGGCGTTCGTCTTCAGCGAGAGCGACCGTGCGGCGTTGCGACTGTTTCTACGCGAGGGTAGGGCGTCGCTTGGCCAAGTGAGCTTGGCGGAGTTTGCGATGCGGCAGTCGACCGACGCGAACTGCGCCAACTGCCATGGGCAAGTGGCGCTGATTCCGTCGTTCAACGTGCTCGGCGGCAAACTGAAGCCGGAATGGGCGGAGAAACTGCTGCTCGGCACGCTGGGTGAACGGCCGAGGCCGTGGCTGCACGCACGGATGCCAGCCTTCCCGGCGCGCGCCAGCGGCTTGGCCAAGGGCTTGGCCTTGCTGAACGGGCATTCGCCGGTGACTCCGCAGGAACCACCAGTGGACCCGGAGAAGGCGAAGGTCGGTCGCAAGCTGGTCTCGGCGAACGGTGGTTTTTTCTGTTTCAGTTGCCACTCCATCGGTTCGCTCAAGCCGGCGCAGGTGTTCGACGCGCAGGGGATCAATCTCGCCAAGGTCGGCGACCGGCTGTTGCCGGAGTATTTTCGGCGCTGGATGCGTAATCCGCTGCGGATCGATCCGCAAACCAAGATGCCGGCCTATTTCAACCAGGGCCAAAGCGCCCTTTTCGACGTGCTGGACGGCGACGCGGAGCAGCAGATCGATGCGCTATACCACTACATTTTGCAGGGCAACACGATGAATCCGCCTGAGGTGCCGGGGCAGTAGTTTTTTCTTAAAGAAACGGCTTGTGATGCCGAGTTTAACCTCGGAACGAATCGAATGGATTTAGATTTCTGTTCCGCTGGTTTTTAAAATGCCGGTTAACTGTTTGTCATCAAGTGGCTTGCGCTTCTATGGCACACGGAGGTCTCACACCTTTTATCGCGAGTTAGTGAGCCATAATGATATGGTTGTGACGAACGGAAATTTTAATGTTGATGAGTTGGGTGTCAATTGGCACTCATCTCGGCTTACGCGAGTGGACCGGGCGAAGGTCGAGGCTGAGTTTTTCGCCCAATGCGCCAGGTTGATACATCGTCTTCGTGATCGTGACTATCCTTATCCGGAAGTGATCAATTAACTCGCCGGTTGGTGGTTGGGAATTTCAGTTGATCTTCCGTCTTTCCCGCCGTATTTCCTACGGCGCTTCATATGAGTTTACATGGAAAAACTGCTTTGGTGACCGGCGGCGCCCGGGGAATTGGCTTCGCCACGGTGCAGCGCCTTTTGCGAGAGGGTGCGCGCTGCGTGATTTGGGACCGCGACCAGGCGGCGATCGACGCGGCCACGGCGAACCTCGCTGACGCAGGAGAAGTGACGAGCGACACGGTCGAGTTGGCCAAGCCGGAATCGGTCGAGGCTGCGGCTGCCCAGGCGCTTGGCCGTCACGGGCAAATCGACATCCTCGTCAACAACGCCGGAATCGCTGGCATCAACAAGACACTTTGGGAATGCACGCCGCAAGAGTGGCGCGATGTGATGGAGATCGACCTGTTCGGCGTGTTCCTCTGCTGCCGCGCGTTCGTGCCGGGGATGATAGAGGCGGGCTGGGGCCGCATCGTCAACGTCGCCTCGATCGCCGGCAAGGAGGGCAACCCGACGGCGTCGCATTACAGCGCGGCCAAGGCCGGGGTCATCGGCTTGACCAAGTCGCTGGGCAAGGAGTTGGCCGACACAAACATCCGGGTGAACTGCATCACGCCGGCCGTGATCGAGACAGAGATTCTCGAGCAATGTACGCAGGCGCACATCGACTACATGGTGTCGAAAATCCCGATGGGCCGCGTTGGCCAGCCGGCCGAAGTGGCGGCTATGATTGCCTGGCTCTCGTCGGATGAAGTGTCTTTCAGCACCGGTGCCGTGTTCGATGTTTCCGGCGGCCGAGCATCGTATTAAAGACGAAATCAGGCTCTACGACTTCTTGTTTTTGTAGCTGGCAACCACCTGCTCGCTCAGCGCGGAGTCGGGGTTTTCAGCGAAGGACTCGTCCAGCTCAAACTCTGTTCTACCGCTGTTTTTGGATATCAGTTTCAAGCCGAAGTGCAGATCCCGGAAGTGTTCCTTGCAGAACTCGTAAACGGACAGCGATGAAGCCTTGGCCAGGCGGGTGAGTTGCTTGCGGGCCTTGTCGGTGAACTTGATCGACAGGCTATGCTGGCCGGAGAACGCCTCGGCGAACTGTTTCAGAGTGTTGTCCACTTCGTTGTCTTCCTGCTCCGGCGCGTTGGCCAGCAGCGTTTCCAGCGCGGTGCCGGGATCATCGACCAGCGCGGCATCGACGGCGAACTCCTTCACGCGGGAGGAGGGCAACTCGAACTTCAGGTCGCGTAACACCTTTTCGCAGACGGTCATCAGGCCGCGCGCGCCGGTTTCCTCGTCGATCGCCAACTCGGCGATGCGCCGCAGTCCGCCGTCCTCGAACCGGGTGTCGATGCCGTACGCGGCGAATGACTGTTTGTACTGGCGGATGATGCTACCTTCGCTGCTCTTGAGAATCTGCTCGAGGTCATCGACTGAAAGCGGATGGCAGACGACGCGCACTGGCAGGCGGCCGATGAACTCCGGCTCGAAGCCGAACTTGATGAAGTCGGGTGTCCTCGCGTGTTCGAGAACCCGTTCGCCCTCCACCTCTTCCTGTGTCCCGGCGGCGAACCCTATGGACGACTCCTTCAGTCGACGGCCGACGATTTTGTCGAGATGGGCAAATGCGCCGCTGACGACGAAGAGGATGTGGCGTGTGTTGATGGTGTCGCCCTCTTTTTTGCCGCCGCGCATACCCTGCATCATTGCCTGAATTTGGCCGGCCATGTCGTGCTGCGACCGCGCCGGCACCTCGGTTTCCTCCATCAGCTTGAGCAAGGTGGTCTGTACCCCCTGGCCGCTCACGTCGCGGCCGCCCTGTTGCTCCGAGGATGAGGCAATCTTATCAATCTCGTCGATGTAAATGATGCCATAACGAGCGCGATCGACGTCGCCGTCTGCCTGACGGACGAGGTCGCGGACGAGGTCCTCGACATCGCCGCCGACATAGCCTGTCTCGGAGAACTTGGTCGCGTCGGCCTTGACGAACGGCACGCCGATTAACTCGGCGATGCTGCGGATGAGGTAGGTTTTGCCGACGCCGGTCGGGCCAATGAGCATGACGTTCTGCTTGGTGTAATGGGCCTGTTCCTCACCGTCGAACGCTTGGCGCACGGCGTTGTAATGGTCACACAACGCCACGCTCAGCACTTTTTTGGCCTCCTCCTGCTTGATGACGTAGCGGTCGAGGTGCGTCTTGACGTCGCGCGGTTTGTAGTCGAAATCGAAATCGGCCCGGGCGGGTTCCGGCTCGGGCTGGGTGACGGTGTCGGTCGGCTCAGCGCCGGTGAAGCCGGGTGTGCCGAACGTCTTGAATTGTTTCTGCAGGAAATCCTGCATCTGTTTCTGGAATTCTTCGGGTGATGTAGGGCCGCTCATGTTCGTTTCCTCTGGCACTGTATCAAGTACCTCCAAAAATGTATCATACAAGCTGCTTTTTTGAAGGAAAATGACAAACCACAGGGAAGCCGCTACAGTGGCCCGGCCAAAGCTTGGCCAAGCGATGCCGGAATTTTACGACACACACGCCCACTTGGACTTCCCCGATTTCCGCGAGGAGTTGGATGAGGTTGTGCAGCGAGCCGCCGATGTGGGCATCTCGCGTATTGTCACCATCGGCACGGATTTGGAAAGCAGTCGCCGCGCGATCGATTTGGCCAAGCGCTTCGACGGCGTGTTCGCCGCAGTGGGCTGGCATCCCAACGACTGCCTCTCAGCTCCGGACGATGTGCGCGGTGAGCTCGAGGGCTTGGCCAAGGCGGCGAAAGTGGTCGCCATCGGCGAGATCGGCATTGACCACTACCGGCTGCCGAGCACGCGCGGCGGGTCGGCCGCCGATGACGAGGCGTTCAAGGCCCGGCAGGTTTCGCTGTTTCAACAGCAGCTCGAGGTTGCGGCCAAGCTAGGGCTGAACGTGGTGATTCACCAGCGGGCGGCGTTCGAGGCGTGCATCGAGGTTTTCGAGCCATTTGCGGATCGGGTGCGGGGGGTGTTTCATTGTTTCGTGAACGACCCAGCGGCTGCCCAGCGGGTGATTGACTTGGGCTCGCTGGTTAGCTTTACCGGTGTTTGCACCTTCAAGAATGCGGGTGACGTGAGAGAGTCGCTGGCCTCGGTGCCGCTGGACAAATTGATGCTGGAAACCGACGCGCCGTTCCTCGCGCCGGTGCCGTATCGGGGCAAACGCTGCGAACCGGCCTACGTGCAGGAAATCAGCCAAGTGGCCGCCGAGACGAGGGGGATCGGGCTGGAGGAACTGGCCGAGGCCACCGGCACGACGGCCCGGGGATTTTTCAAGGGGCTGGAATAGCTGATTTTTTCCGCAAAAACCGCGTGATTTTTTTGGGAACGAGGTATAGCTTTCAACGCTATGTGGATTTATCTGCTTATCGTTCTGTTATTACTGATCCTCGCATCGGAGAGTTATTTCAAGGGAGGAGTCAATGCCTTGCTCACGTTGCTTGGCGTGGTTTTGGCAGTGAATGTAGCCGATTCATTCGGCCCGATGGCGTTTCAGTGGATGGGCGACAAGTGGTGGCCGATCGATGGACACCCGTTTTGGAACCGCGCCGTGCCGGTCGTGGCCGGCTTCATCACCCTGGTGGTGGTTTTTTCCATCCTCGGTACGGTTGCCAGCATCATGGTGCGCAAACGGCTGGAGTCCCAGTGGGAGGATTACAAGCTGGAAAACTTCAAGACCATGAATCGGAAGTTCGGGCTCTGCGTTGGCCTGATCACGGCGAGTGTTTACTCGGTGATGGGGCTGACACTCATTTACCAGTTGGGCAACTTCACCGGGCCGCTCAGGCACGACACGGATCCCTGGCCGTTGAAGACGCTGAACGAGGCTCGCGAGCAACTTGACAACACACCGTTTATTAAGTTGGCGGCTTCGTATGACAAGACGCCGGAACTGAATTATGAGGTTCGCGACACCTTGGCCCTGTTGTTGAAGAATCGCGCCAGTACGATCGAGAATCATATGCGCGCCTATCCGGGTTTCTTCGCCTTGGGGGAAACGGAGGAGATCAAGGGTCTGCTGGGAGACGAGGAGGAGGAAGAGGAGGAGGAATACGGGGGCTATGGCGCCGAGGACGAGGGCACCGAGGACGAGGGCGGCGATTCGCTGTATGCCATTTGGAAAAGCGGATCCCTCTCACTGACCAACCTGTTGAGCAACAGCGAGGTGGTTTCCACTGTCAACGAACGGTATGAGGAGTTGAAAGCCATCGAGCCGAATTCGGCAGAGGAGAAGAAGCTAATGGCATTCATGGATGATATCCGGCACTTCTTCAAGACAGGCGAGTCGGAGCTTTACACTAAGGATGCCATTGTCGGCCGATGGAGATTTGCCCCGAACGTTTCGCTGCGTGAAAACAAAAAGACCCGCACCACAATTTCAGTGGACGAGATGAGGGGGATCCAGGCCACAGTCGGGAAAATGCGCCGGGTGACGTTGCAGGTTTGGCCGGAGGCGGATCAAAAACAAATTCGCGTCAACGGCCTCTCCGTTGGTGGTGCCTTCGATGACGTTCTCAAGAAGTTGCGTACGCTTTACCAAAAGGCCGTTGATGACGGAGATATCGATGATGACGCGTTCGGCTACGGAGGAGGGTACAGCCAGCCGGTTGGTTTTGAGCAGGCATACGGCACACAAGGGGAAGGAGGAGAGAGCCAAGGCAAAGTTGACGAGGTGAAACGTATGTTGACCTGGATTCAAGCCAAGGATCCCAACTGGGTGCCAAGTCAACTCAACCAAAGCATGCTTAAAGGTGACAGCATGCGGATTGGCTCCGGTAAATGGGAAGGCTCCGGGATCCGTTTTCAAGTCACCGTCAAGCCGGACAAGGTGAACTTGAGCAAGGAAGCGGAGTTCCTCGCCGGGAGTTTGAAAGCCGGATGGCCTCTTCGCTCTGGCAAGCTAAACACAAACATCGTGAAAGGCCGCCTTCATGTCCGATCCGGGATGGACGTGTTTGTCTTCACGCGCTATTAGCGGGCGCTACGACATTTTCACTGAAAGCAGCCAATCAATTGGCTGCTTTTTATTTGGGTGTGTGGACTGTGTTTGAAGCGGATTTGCCCTGGTAAAAGGAGGAATCGATCTTGGCCGGGAATGGTGCCAGTACGGTTCCCGGGTTCATGAGGATGCGGGGTGGCTGCGCCTCGCTTTTGTTCAGCAGCAGCCCGCTGCCAGCCAGTGTGTTTTGCCCTTGGCCAAGCGGCTCGGGCGATATCTCTTCATCGGCTTCGCCAAGCGGTTCCGGCTCCGTCTCGGCCATATTGGAACCTTCATCCAGAGCGAACATCACTCCCAGGCCGATGACGGCGGCAAAGATGGCCGCTGCGATGCGCAACGGATCCACCTGGTCGTTGAGTCGCTCCCAAAGTGTCGGCTTGGGTGCAGGCTCCTCAAGTCGCGTCAGCACCTGGTCGGAGAACCGGTCAAAAAAACCTTCCTCCGGTTTTTCTTTTTCTTTTGAAGCCAGCAGTTTCTGCAGCTTGTCGAATTTCTCTGGGTCGGGTTCCATCATGGTTTCAGGTAGTCGGAGAGGTGGGCTTGCAGTTGTTTTCGGGCGTAGTGCAAGCGGGTGCGGACGGTGTTGGTGTTGCAGTCCATGATTTCGCCGATCTGTTCGTGTGGTAATCCCTGCACGTCGTGCAGCGTGACCACTAGCCTGTGGTTTGAAGACAGCTTTTGCATGGCGACGTTCAATATTCCCTGTAGTTCGTGTCGGTCGACGTTCTGGCGTGGGGTGTCTTTTGAGACCAAGCCAAGCAGTTCCTCTCCCCGGTCCCATTCCTCGTCCATTTGGTTAATGCTCAAAATAACGCGCCGGCGTTTCGATCGAATGAAGTTGATGGTGTTATTGACGGCGATTCGGTAGAGCCAGGTGAAGAAGGACGAGTCGCCCTTGAACTTGTCGATCTTTCGGAAGGCCTTGATGAAGGTTTCCTGCGCCAAGTCGGCGGCGTCCTCGTGGTTCGAGGTCATGTGGTAGACGGTGGCGTAGATGCGTTCCTGATACTGCCGAACAAGAGCGTCGCAAGCCTCCATATCCCCTTTTCGGGCGCGGCTCACAAACTCCTTCTCATTCCATTCTGGCATGGTCACGCCATCTTTTGCCGGGGAAACGGTGGAAGGGTATTCCAGCATTTGGACTGACCCGGTACTCAACAAACACCCAGTCTGGCCGATTGTTGCGCCAAAAACTGGGTCAACTCCTTGAGGGCACCGCGGTGACCGGACTCCCGGAGCTCGCCTAGTACGTCGCGGGCATCAGCCAGGACTGCCTCCAATCTGGACTGGGATTGTTCGAGTGTATTAAACTCCGCCAGCCAGCCGCGCAAAATATTCAATTGGCCGGCATCCCACTTCTCGATCATCCGGCCAAGCTGCGCTGCGACCTCGGGGTCGGCCTGCTCGCAAAGGAGAATCACCGGCAGCGTCGCTTTGCCGCTGGCGATGTCGGTGCCGAGCGACTTGCCGACCTCGGCCTCGGAGCCGAACAAGTCCAGACAGTCGTCGTAAACCTGATAGGCCGTGCCCAGCGCCATGCCGTACTCGCGCAGCGCCCGTGTCTCCCGAGGTTCAGCCCCGGCGAGAGAGGCGCCCAACTCGCAAGCGAGTGCAAACAACTCGCCGGTCTTCATCCGGAGCGCATTGAGATACTCTACCTGGCCAAGCTGCAGGTTGCCCCTCTGGTGGCTTTGGATAATCTCGCCGGAGCAGACCGTGCGCGTGGCGGTGGAGACGGCGCGGCAGACATCCGTAGTCGGGAACTCCGCAGCCAGCCTCAGCGCGTTCGCGAACAGGCAGTCGCCGACGAGCACCGCCGTGGTGTTGTCCCACTTGCAGGCTAGCGTTGGGCGGTTGCGCCGTAACTCTGTCCCGTCCATGATGTCGTCGTGCAGCAGCGTGGCCAGGTGCACCATCTCAATGATCACCGCGGCCTTGATGACAGAGTCGTTCCAGCCGCCGACACAATTCGCCGCCAAGCCGGTCAGCGTGGCGCGAAGTTGCTTACCCTGGTTAGCCAGCGCGTACTCGGCGTACGGCGCGATCTCGGGATTGAACGCCGCAACCTGCCCGGCCAACTCCTGCTGCACCTCGTCGAGGAACGGCGCCACCGACAGGACGATCTCCGGCCATTCGGCGGTTACCTCTTGGGTGATGGGGGTGTCCGGAAGCGGGGACGTTTGGGTTCCGGCTGTTAACATTCCTGAGAAAATCTACCAACTTGCTACCGCTGAGTCAATTGCCGCTCGCTTGGCAAAGCCGGCGGTAATGAATGACGTCGAAATCGCCCGACTCGCGGATCGTCTCCCCGGCGTCGAACATTGGCTCGAACTTCGGGAAAAAAGCGTCGCCCTCCACCTCGTGCTTCACCACGGAGAGGTACAAATCGGAACATTGGCCAAGCAACTGGGCGTAAACCTGTGCGCCGCCGCAGATGAAAATCGTCCGGTCGCCGAGATCGTCTGCTTGGCCAAGCGCATCGAGACTGCCGACCGTGCGGACACCGGCGATCGGCTCGCCGCTCCCCGTCAGCACAATCGTCTCGCGGCCCGGCAACGGGCGGCCGATCGACTCGAACGTCCTGCGCCCCATCACTAGCACGTGGCCCATCGTCGTCTGCTTGAACCACTCGAAGTCCTCCGGCAAATTCCACGGGATACTGTTGCCACGACCGATCACCCGGTTCAACGACATGGCAGCGATGGCTTTGAAGGGCATGGGGGTCATCATTCAAACCGCGATGGGCGCCTTGATCGACGGATGCGGATTGTAATGTTTCAACTCGAAGTCTTCGTAGCGGAACGAGTAAATGTCTCCCACGTCCGGGTTGAGCGTCATCCGAGGCAGCGGCCTTGGCTCGCGCGCCAGTTGCAGCTTGGCCTGGTCGAGATGATTCGAGTACAGGTGCAGGTCGCCGAACGTGTGAATGAACTCGCCCGGCTTCAGTCCGCACACCTGCGCCACCATCAGCAGCAACAGCGAGTACGACGCGATGTTGAAAGGCACACCGAGAAACAGATCCGCGCTGCGCTGATACAACTGGCAACTCAACACGCCGTCGCACACGTTGAACTGCACCAGTGCGTGGCAAGGCGTCAGCGCCATCTGGTCGAGTTCGCCGGCGTTCCACGCGCTGATAATGTGCCGCCGGCTGTCCGGGTTGTTTTTCAGCCCGTCGATCAGTCGGTCAACCTGATTCACCGAGCTGCCATCCGGTGCGCGCCAGTCGCACCACTGAGCGCCGTACACCCGGCCAAGGTCGCCATTCTCGCCCGCCCACTCGTCCCAAATCGTCACCCCGTTGTCATTGAGATATTGGACATTTGTGTCGCCCTTTAGGAACCACAGCAACTCGTGTATGATCGAGCGCAAATGCAGCTTTTTCGTCGTGAGCACGGGGAAATTTTCGCCGACCGAAAAACGTGCCTGCGCCCCGAACACCGACAGCGTGCCGGTGCCGGTGCGGTCGCCCTTGGCTCTGCCCTCAGCTAAAACCAGGCGCAAAAGATCAAGATACTGAACCATGCGCGAGCAATGTAAACCACCCCCGCCCACCCGGTCGAGAGCGGTCGTCAATCGAGGGTGCGGAGTACGGCTTGGGCGGCTCGAGTAGCGGCTCCGCTTGGGCCGAGCTTGGCGGCGACGAGGCTGAGTCCGCCGAGGATGCGTGTGCGTTCGCCCTTGTCCCGCAGTAGGCGCAGGCTGGCCTTGGCGAGGTTGTCGGCGTTGGCCTCCGACTGGAGGAACTCGGGAAAGAGTTCCTCGCCGGCGAGCAGATTGGGCATGGCGAGGTACGGCACTTTCAGGAACATCCGGCCGAGCGAGTAGGTCAGCGGGCTGGTCTTGTAGAGCACGACGGTGGGCACCCGGAACCAGGCGCACTCCATCGTGACCGTGCCGGAGGAGGCGATCGCTAGGCTCGCCTGACCAAGCGCTTCGGCCAGGCCGCCAACCTGCGTGTCGATCTCGGTGCCGGTCGGGATGTGCCGCTTGGCCAACTCGTGCATCTCGCCGCTGGGCAGCACCATGCGAAGGCGTGTCTTTATTTTCTCTGAAAAAATCACAGCCGCCTCGAGCATCACTGGCAGGTGCTTGTCGATCTCGCGGCGGCGGCTACCAGGCAGCAGCAGCACTGTTGGCTGCTCGGTGAACAGGTCCGGGTCGAGCGGCACAGATTTTTCGCCCGGCTTGGCCATGGGGAAACGATCGACGAGCGGATGGCCGACGAACTCGACAGGGAACCCCGGCACGCGCTCGGCGTACCAGTCTTTCTCGAAGGGGAAGATAGAGAGCATCAGGTCAATGTCGTTGGCGATCTGGTGCACGCGGCCTTCCTTCCATGCCCAGAGTTGCGGAGACACGTAACAGATGATCTTCGGCTGCCACTCCCGGAACGCGCCGCCGCCCGCTGCGTTGTATCGGCGGATGGCCTTGGCGAAGCGCAGGTTGAAACCGGGATAGTCGATCAGCACGATAATATCCGGTTCGCGCCGGGTCGCCAACTCGAGCAGGTGGCGGAACAGGCGACGAAACTTGAAGTAGTTTTTGAGCACCTCCCAGATGCCGACCACGGCGTGTTCACTCAGGTCGAACTCCGGTCGTAGCGCGGCCGCCTCCATTTGCGGGCCGCCCGCGCCGATGAAGTCGATCTCGTCGCCGCCCGGTTCATCGCGCATGGCCTTTATCAGCTCCGCACCGAGCGTGTCGCCGCTGGCTTCGCCGGCAATCAGCAGGATGGTTTTACGTCCGTCACTCATTAGCCTTCTCCGAAAGTGGCCGCAGGTTCCGGCAGGTCGCGGTCGATTTCCTCCAGCCGATAGCCGAAGCCCGGCCCGGTGAGCGTGCTCAAATCGAGCCGGCCGTCGCGCCGCCGATAAATCCCACCGTGCACCATGGCCTCTGCGGCTGAGGCTTCCGGATAAAATTGCATGCTGTTCGTCTCTACTCCCATGACCGTGCCGACTCGCGCGGCCAATTGCACGTGTGGAATCTGCGCCAGCATTGGATTGGTCAAGTCCTGCACCATCAGTGTCATGCCGTGAGCCTTGGCCCAGCAGGCGCTTAGGATTGCGCCGGTCTGCGTCTTGCAGGTCTTGAGAGCGACACCGGTCCAGCCAAGCTCGCGCCCCAGCCGGATCAGTTTCCAGTCGTGCGCGCTCTCGTCAAGGAACAGCGGCTTGCGGGCGGAGACACTGTGCACGTCGATACGGTGTTTCTCGAGCTCGTACGGGAACGGCTGCTCGACATAGAGGATCATGCTGTAAAGCTGCGGCTGCTCGATGGCGAGCTTGTCGAGAATCTCGTTCACATATGCGGGATCAGAGACGGTGCAGTTGAAATCGGCGGTTAGCCAGAGGGCTCCATGTTTGGTGGCGATCGCACCGACCTTGGCCAAGCGGTCGTAGTCCCACTCGGTGTTATTGCCGCGTAGCTTGACCTTGAGGCATGTGAGACCGTCGGTGCGTATCCAATCGGCGAGCAAAACCGGATAGCCGTCGTCCGGCTCGTCGCCGGTCAACTCGCTTTCGTCGAGTGGGTCAAGCCCGCCGACGAGGTGCCACGCCGGCATCGTCTTCGGCGGGTCGCCGGCGAGAAACTCGTCAGGGAACCGACCGGCGAAGTTGATGTCTGAGCCGTTGGCCGGCTCTAGGAACTGGCCAAGGTCGCGGCTGAGAAACTCGGCGGAGTAGGTTTCGTAAGTCGGCCTGCCAAGTGATTGGCCAAGCGCGTCGTGCAGCGCGATGTCGAAGACCGAGCAACATACGAGAGCAGCGAGCCACGGTATCGGTTCGCCGGCGGGGCTTTTGGCGTTGAATTCGTCGAGCAGCTTGGGCAGTTCGTTTTGCTGGAAGTCGTGGCCCAGTTCCAGTGAATGGCCTGGGGCGTCGAATGCCGCCCAAGCTTTGGTCAGGCGGATGCAAAAACCCTTCAGAGCTTGATGGCGCGGCTCGTAGGGTAGGGCGCTTGGCCAAACCCACTGGACGCTGAGTGGTGTCTCGCCCCAACCGGTGGCGGTGCCGCCGTTGGCCAGTCGGACGGTGAGGCGCGCGCGGGCGCAGGTAACGTGCGTGAGCGTCTCGGGGCCGAACTTGAGCGGCACGCGGGTCTCGACCGGCAGGAAAAATAGCTCGGCGGCGGAGGCGCGGATGTCCGTCAGCTTGGCCATCAACGGCGGTTGCGGCCAATGGTCGGCCTGAGTTTCGTGGGTTTGCCGTCGTCTTTATTTTTGTCGGCCCAGAGAATGCTCCAGAGGCCGCCGCGATTTAGCTTAACGCTGACATCGACGAGGTTGCTCGAGAGCATTGAAAAGTTGCTGGCCAGTTCCTCGTCACTAAACAGTTTGCCGGCGAGTCCCTTGCCCTGTTCGGCGGCGGCAACAAGGTTGTGGAGCGACTCGGTGGTTTTCTTGATGTTTGCCAACGACTCATCGATGACGACGCTGTTGGTGTTGATGAGGTTTTGCAAATCTCCGCCGGCATTCTTGAGTTGCTCGGAAAATGTGACGACGTTTTCTATGGCGGCGTTAATGGGCGGCGTGTTGGTGAGGATGAGTTGGTTCACGCCGGCGATGGTGGCGGAGGCTTCCGCAGAAATCTCACGGAGATTACTCAAGCCGGCGGCGAGGTTGGTGAGGGTTTGTTCATCGAGCAACTTGCTGTCGATGCGGTTGACGATGTTGGTGATCTGGGAGGCAACAGTCTTGAGTTCATCCATGAGATCAGTCGCCGAGCGGGCGGCACGGACGAGGTCGAACGATTCCTGGCAGATGACCTCATCGCCGTTCTTGAGCGCCGGGAGCTTGTTATCGCCAGGGATGATGTCGCCGGGGATGACGCCGATGTATTTGTCGCCGAGAAAACCGGCGGTCTCGATGAAGAACTTGGCGTCGGTGCGGATCTGGTACTGGGCCTTGATCTTGGCGTCGAGGGTGACGATGCCGGTGTCGGTGTCGAGATGGATCGCGCTGATGCTGCCGACTGGCACGCCGGCCATGAGGACGACGGAGTTTCGCTTGAGGCCGTCGACGTTTTTTGTCTTGAGGTGCAGCAGGGTGGTCTCGGTGAAGGGGTTGGTGCCCTTGGAGAAGTTGATGACGAGCGCAGCGGCTACCACCAGCGAGACGGCCAGGAACAGGCCGACTTTCCATTCTTTTTTTTCTTTCATGACTAGAACTCCAAATCCTTGGGATCGGCGATCCCGTTGACAAACTTGTGAACGACCGGGTCGGTAGAATTGAAAATATCGTCGGGTGTTCCGTTGGCGTGAATTTCGCCGTGGTGCAGCATCATCACGCGGTTGCCGACGCGGCGCATGCTCCGAGTGTCGTGCGTGACGACGATCGATGTGCATTTCAACTGGTCGCGCATTCTGATGACAAGTTGGTCGATGCTATCGGCCACGACGGGGTCCAGCCCGGTGGTCGGCTCGTCGTAAAGGATGATCTGCGGCTTGTAAACAATGGCCCGGGCCAAGCCGACGCGTTTTTTCATGCCGCCGGATAGCTCGGCCGGTTTCTTGGCCTGAGTGCCGCCGAGGTCCACCAACTCGAGGGCGTCGGCGACGGTTCCCCGAATTTCCGACGGGGACATCGTTTGCTCTCGGTCGAGCAGAAAGCCTACGTTCTCCTCGACGGTCAGCGAGTCGAACAATGCCGCGCTCTGAAAGAGCATGCCGAACTTGCGGCGCACCTTGATGAGTTCGCGCTCGGAAAGGTCGGCGATGCTTTGGCCGTCGATCTTCACGTCGCCCTCGTCCGGCTGCACGAGCCCGATGATGTGCCGGAGCAGAACACTTTTGCCGCAGCCGCTGCCGCCGATGATGACGACAGATTCGCCCTCGTCAATTGTCAGGCTAACCCCGCGCAATACCTGTTGCTGCCCGAAGCTCTTGTGCAGTTTTGAGACCTCGATCATTCCTGGTAAATCAAGAGGTTGTTGAGAACGAGGGTCACGAAAAAGTTGGACACGAGAATACTGATGGAGGCGGCGACCACTGCCTCGGTGGTGGCCTTGCCTACCCCCTCGGCGCCCTGGCCGCAGTGCATCCCCTTGTGGCAAGCGATGGTGGCAATGATGCCGGCGAAGATGAATGCCTTGATAAGCCCCATCCAGATGTCCACTGACCCCGTGTAAAACACCATGTTGCTCCAAAGGAAAACGGGATCAAGGCCAAGCAGATATACCGCCACCAGCATACCGGAAACCATACTTATGGCGATGGCTTCGGCAGTGAGAAGCGGGAGCGAAATGAGCATGGCCAGCAGTCTTGGGGCCACGAGGTAATCCACCGGGCTGGTGGCCAGCGTGCGCAGGGCATCAATCTGTTCGGTCACCTTCATGGTGCCGAGTTGGGCGGCCATTGCTGCACCGACGCGGCCGGCGATCATTAGGCTCGTCAACACGGCGCCCAGCTCACGGGCCATGGCTACAGTGACCACTGACATCACGGCGCTGTCCATCTTCACCTTGTGAAACTGGATGTAAAACTGGGCGCACATTACCATTCCGGTGAAGGCGCCGGTGAGTAGGACCACCGACTGGGATTTCACGCCGATGAAGTGGAGCTGCTCAATCAGGTCGCGGACGCGGAATCGCTTCGCGAAAATGGAGCGCATCGTGTCCAGGAACAGGACAGCGACGTTGCCCAGGCTGGCAAAAGCGTCCTTAAGCGGGTTGTCAGCTGAACGTCCCATGAATAGTCATGGCAGATTCTACCAATCCGCTTGGCGAAATGCGAGTCCGCAGAGTCACCTGTCCGCTTGTCTAGGCGGGGTGGAAAGCAGAGTGGCGGTTGGTTTAGCTAGAGACCTTGGTATCTTCGCCCTTGGCTTTGGTTTTTTTCTGGGTGAAGACCAGTTTGCCATCCTTGGCGGAGATGGAAACCGTTACACCTTCGCGCAGGTTGCCACGGATGATTTCCTCAGCCATCGGGTCCTCAAGGTGTTTTTCGACGGCCCGGCGCATAGGGCGTGCCCCGTAGGAGGGGTCGTAGCCCTGATTCCGCAGTAGTTCACGGGCGGACTCGTCCAACTCGAAGTGGAGGTTGCGTTGAGCCAGTCGCTTCTCGACCTTCTCAAGCTCGAGTTCAAGAATCTGGGTGAGTTCTTCCTTGCCAAGAGAGCGGAACACGACGATGTCGTCGAAACGGTTGAGGAATTCCGGCCGAAAAACTTTCTTGGCCTCCTCGGTGAGATTCTCCTTCATCCGCTCGTAGTCCTGCTCGTCGTCGGGGGCGGTGAAGCCCATGGTGGCTCCCTTCTTGAGTCTCTCAGCGCCGACATTGGAGGTGAGCAGGATGATCGTGTTGCGGAAGTCCACGTGCCGGCCGAAGCTGTCGGTCAGTTTGCCCTCCTCGAGAATTTGGAGGAGCATGTTTAAGACGTCGGGATGGGCCTTCTCGACCTCGTCAAACAGTACGACGGAGTAGGGGGTGCGGCGCACCTTTTCGGTCAACTGGCCGCCCTCCTCGTAGCCGACGTAGCCCGGGGGCGAGCCGACAAGGCGCGAAACGTTGAACTTCTCCATGTACTCGGACATGTCGAGTTGCACGAGCGATTTACTGTCGCCGAACATGTTTTCGGCGAGACTTTTGGCTAAGAGTGTTTTGCCGACGCCGGTCGGGCCGAGCAACATGAAAGCACCGATCGGTCGGGCGGGATCCTTAAGGTCGGCACGGCTGCGGCGCAGCGCCTTGCAGAGGGTCTCGACGGCTGAACTCTGGCCAACGACGATCTTGGAAATTTCCTTTTCCATCGAGAGGAGTTTTTGCACGTCGCCCTGTTCCATGCGCTTGAGCGGGATGCCGGTCCACTTGGCCACGACGTACATAATTTCATCCTCATCGACCTTGACGCGGGCGTCCTCGTTGTTTTTCTTCCACTCGGCTAGCGTGTTCTCGAGTTCCTCCTTGGCCTTCTTTTCCTCGTCGCGCATCGAGGCGGCCTCCTCGAATTTCTGCTCCTTGATGGCCTTCTCCTTTTTGATGCGGGTTTCCTCGATCGCCAACTCGAAGTTTTTGACCTCGGGCGGACGGGTCATGGCCTTGATGCGGGCGCGCGAGCCGGCTTCGTCCATGATGTCGATCGCCTTGTCCGGCAGGAAACGCCCGGTGATGTAGCGGTCGGAAAGCCTGACGGCGGCCATGACGGCAGCATCGGTCAGTTCCATCTTGTGGTGATCCTCGTAACGCGGACGCAGGCCCTTGAGAATATCGATGGTATCATCGATGGAGGGCGGCTCGACCTTGACGGACTGGAACCGGCGCTCGAGGGCAGCGTCTTTCTCGATGTATTTGCGGTACTCGTTGAGGGTGGTGGCGCCGACGCACTGCATTTCGCCACGGCTCAGGGCAGGCTTGATGATGTTGGAGGCGTCCATCGTGCCCTCCGCGGAGCCGGCCCCGACGATGGTATGCAGCTCGTCGATGAACAGGATGACGTTTTTCGCGCGGCGAATCTCGTCCATCACGGCCTTGATGCGTTCCTCGAACTGGCCGCGGTACTTGGTGCCGGCGACCATCAGCGCGAGGTCGAGGGTGATGACGCGCTTTTCGCGCAAAATTTCCGGGACGTTGCCCTTGATGACTTCCTGTGCTAGGCCCTCGACGATGGCTGTCTTGCCGACGCCGGCCTCGCCGAGCAGCACTGGGTTGTTCTTGGTACGGCGGCAGAGCACTTGGATGACGCGCTCGATCTCCTCGGCGCGGCCGATGACCGGATCCATCTCGCCTTTTTTGGCGATCTCGGTGAGGTCGCGACCGAACGCCTTGAGCGCTGGTGTTTTGACCTGTTTCTTGTTACCGCCGGACTCCTCTTCCTCCATGCCGGCGGCGACGCCGGCGTCGCCGGCGTCGCCGGCGTCGCCCTCGAAGTTCGGATCCAGCTCGTGCAGGATTTTTTGCCGGCAAAGGTCGATGTCGATGTCGAGAGTCTTCAGCACGCGCGCCGCGACGCCCTCGCCCTCACGCAGCAGGCCCAGCAGGATGTGCTCGGTGCCGACGTAGGTGTGGTGTAGCGCCTTGGCTTCCTTCTTGGAAAGCTCGAGCACTTTCTTGACGCGCGGGGTGTACGGGATGTTGCCGGCCAGTTTCTGGTCCGGTCCGGTGCCAACCTGTTTCTCGACCTCGAGGCGCACAGTCTCCAAGTTGAGGCCCATTTTTTGGAGGACATTGACAGCGACGCCCTGTCCAAGGTTGATCAGGCCCAGCAGCAGGTGCTCGGTGCCCACGAAGCTGTGGTTGAAGCGGTCGGCCTCCTTCCGCGCCAGCGCCAGCACTTGCTGGGCTCGTGGGGTGAAGTTGTTCATTGGCTCGTCACTCATAAAAATACTTGCCCATTATGGATGTCCCGGCGGGCTTTGTCCAGCTTGGGAATAGCCGCCGCTGCGATTGGCCAAGCGCTCGGTTTATTCCTCATTCTCCTCTGTTTTCCCGGTGTCCGGCGTGTCCGGCGTGTCCGGCGTGTCCGGCGTGTCCGGCGTGTCCGGGCGATCGACCTTCAAGAGCCGGCTTCGCAGCAGGTTGGCCCGGAGGATGTCCCGCTTCTCGGCAGAGAGTTTGCCCGCCAGGGTTTTCTGCAGGTGAGCCGGCTGGGTGATGATGAACAGCTCCTCGGTCAACGCCGGCTTGTTGCCGGGGAACAGGGACAGGTCGATGCCCAGACGGAAGAGCGACAGCAGATTCATGGTTTCCTTGGAGGAGATGCTGTGGGAGTTGGACAGGATGCCATAGGCCCGGCCGATGTGGTTATAGACCATTTTGGGCTTGTTCTCGAGGAGCTTGGCCCGCGCATTCTCCTCGTGGTCGATGATCTGCAGGAGCACCTTGTTGAGCCGCTCGACGATGTCCGACTCCGTCTCGCCGAGGGTCATCTGGTTGGAGACCTGGAAGACGTTGCCCAGCGCCTCCGTGCCTTCGCCGTGCAGGCCGCGGACGGCCAGACCAAGCTTGTTGACCGCCTGGACAATCTGGTTAATCTGCTCGCTCAAGACTAGCCCTGGCAGGTGCAGCATCGCACTGACACGAATTCCGGTGCCAAGGTTGGTGGGGCAGGCGGTCAGGTAGCCGCGTCGCTTGCAGAAGGCGTAGTCGAGGTTGGACTCCAGCGCGGTGTCGAACTGGTCGATCGCCATCCAAGCTTTGTCCACCTGCAATCCCGGCAGCAGGGCCTGCATGCGCAGGTGATCCTCCTCGTTGATCATTACGCACAGCGCCTCGTCGCTACTGAGCACCATGCCGCTGCCGGCTGTCTTGGCGGCGTGCTCCCGGCTGATGAAATGGCGCTCGACGAGCAGTTGCTTGTCCAGCGTGGGCAACTCCTCCATGCCGGCGTGAAAGCCGTCCCTCATCGGGGCCACTTCTATCACGTTGTCGCGGATGAGCTTGAAGGTTTCTACTCGAACCGTTTTTTTTGCCCAACCCGGGAACGGCAAGGTGGCAAGATTGCGGGCCAACCGCACTCGGCTGGACAGGACGATCTTATTGGATGGCCCCTCGCGACGGGCCGCCTCTGCCGGCTTGGAAAGAATTTCGTTGATATTCATCGCTCAGACTATGCTGGATTCGGAGAAATCCGACTTAACCCGGGAAATCTCGTCTCGAACCTCCGCCGCCTTTTCGTAATCCTCCTTGGCCACTGCCTTGTCCAACTTGGTTTGTAGCGAGTGCAACCGATCCACGTATACTTTCGTCTGCTGCCAGACCGCCGGTGCCTTGCCGGTGTGGCGCGTGCCCTTGTGCATGCTCTTGAGAAGACTCTCCACTCCTTCCGTAAAATGGTCGTAACAATCCGGGCAACCCAGCCGGCCGGTTTTCTTGAAATCCGTCTGGCTGAAGCCGCACTTGGGGCATTTCCCCGTGGTGCTGCCGGACTCCTCCATCTCCTGCGAGGCGCCAAGGCCCAACAATAGGTCGGCCAGCGAAAAGCCGGTGGGGTCATCCACGCCCTTGGCTTTCGAGCAACTCTCGCACAGGTCGATCTTCTTGGTCTTCCCCTCAACCATCTGGGTCAAGTGAACCGTCGCCTCATTTTCTTTGCAAATATCGCAGATCATCCGTCCGAAAAAATTGTCGTTCGTGCTGTTAGTCCAATCAGCCCAAGCCGTTTTACCCCTCAAAAACAAGTAAAACATAGCACAAAAACTACCGAAATCAAAGGCGCAAGGCTGGCAAGTTGCCTCTTGAAAAATTGCCAAGCGCGGGGTGGGGCTAGCTCTCCGGGCCGGCCGTGGCAAAAGCCCCCGTCGCGGGGCTGGAGACAGCCACCTTGTGCCAGAGCGCTCAGCGCTTGGCGATCGGCTCGCCGGAGACCTTGGTCAGTTCGTGGTACGCCTTGACCAACTTCTTCGTGACCGGCCCCGGCTTACCGTTGCCGATGACCCGCTGGTCGATCTTTACCACCGGCACGATCTCCGCGCCGGTGCCGGTGAGGAAACATTCGTCGGCGTTGAACAGGTCGTACCGCGTCATGTTCGGCTCGGAAGTAGGTACTCCAAGCTCGGCTAGTAGATCGATCGCCGTGCCGCGGGTGATGCCGTGCAGCGCACCGGACGACAGTGGCGGCGTGAACATCCGCCCGTCCTTGAGCATGAAAATATTGTCGCCGGTGCACTCGGCCACGTAGCCCTCTGAGTTAAGCATGATCGCCTCCTCATACCCGGCGATGTTCGCCTCGATCTTGGCCATGATGTTGTTGAGATAATTCAGGGACTTGATGGCCGGGTTGACCGCGTTGTGATGGTTGCGCGTCGTCGCCACCGTCACGATCTCCATGCCTTTTTTGTAAAGGCTCGGCGGGTAAAGCTGGATCTTGCCGGCGATGATGATCACCTGCGGGTCGGAGCAGCTGTTGGGGTTCAGGCCCAGCGTGCCGCGGCCGCGAGTCACCACCAATCGGATGTAGCCGTCGTTGAGCTTGTTGCGGCGGCACGTCTCGAGCGTGGCTTCCATCAACTCCGCATGCGTCATCGGCAGGTCGAGCAGGATAGCTTTGGCCGAGCAGAACAACCGGTCGATGTGCTCCTTCAGCTTGAACAACCGGCCGTGGTACGCGCGGATGCCCTCGAACACGCCGTCTCCGTAAAGCAGCCCGTGATCGAACACCGACACCTTCGCGTTTTGTTCGCTATAAAATTTGCCGTTGATGTAAATTTTCATTCCCAAAAGCGGCGGGAAACCTACGGGAACCCACCCCGGCTTGGCAAGGACGCACGGGAAGCTGCGCTTTTCTGCCATTGTTTTCACCGACATCGTTGGCTTCTCCAAGCTCGCGGAAGTTGAGAAGCTCACGGCGCTAGAGTTGTTCGCCATGCAGAAGCAGATCGTCCAGTGAGCAGGTCATAGAGTTGCGCGGTGAATAACTTGCCCTGTGCCAGGGCAGCGGCTTGGCCTACCTTGTTCGCCGATGCCCAGCGCATATCATCAACTGCTCGACGCCACCATTGGCCATCTCGAGTCGCTCAAGCAGCGGGGCGCCCGCTATGTCGATGCATCGCCGGAGTCGCTGTCGCGTCTGGCTATGCCAGCCGCACAAAAAACCACCAACGCCCCGCTTGGCCAAGCAGCACCAACCATCACCGTCCAGCGTCCCGACGAGCCAAGCGTTTACGATTCGCCCAAGCTCTCCGCCGCGGATAAAGAATCCGCGATAACCAAGCTGCGCGACGAAGCACTGGCCTGCGCCCAGTGCGCGCACCTCGTATCGACGCGAACCCAGGTCGTGTTCGGTGTTGGCACCGTCCATGCGGAGTTAATGCTCATCGGCGAGGCGCCGGGGCTGGACGAGGACAAGGAGGGCGAGCCGTTCGTCGGCGCGGCGGGCCAATTGCTGACCAAGATCATTGAGGCCACCGGGCTGGATCGTGACAAAGTTTACATCGCCAACATCCTCAAGTGTCGGCCCGACACACCCGGCAAGGTTTACGGGAACCGCAAGCCGCGCCCCGAGGAAATGGAAACCTGTTTCCCGTGGGTCAAGCGGCAGATCGAAATTATCCAGCCCAGGGTGATAGTTTCGCTGGGAGGAACCGCCGTCGAGGGGCTGCTAGGCAAAATGCCGTCCGGCATCACGCGACTGCGCGGCAACTGGCATTCGTACCGGGACGTGCCGGTGATGCCCACCTTCCACCCGTCCTACCTGCTGCGCAACCAGTCGTGGGTGATCAAGCGCCACGTCTGGGAGGACATGATGCAGGTGATGGAACGCCTCAACATGCCCATCAGCGAAAAACAAAGAGGCTACTTCCAACGCCGGTAGCGCTGGGCTGGGTGTTTTATTTTCAACCGCGAATTCACGCGAAGAAACACGCATGCAACCGGAGAATTCCTTCTCAGAGAAAGCGGCCGAAGGCTGGATGAGGTTGAAAGGGCTTGGTCAAGCTTGCTTGGAGGTAGCTCCAATCCTGTCTATCCTTGTTTATTTTTCCTGACCAAATTGGAACATGAATGGACAGGATTATTTTGAACTGGCAAACAACCGGCTCATTATACTGTACCCAAAACGGTGCAGAGAACCGCACTCCAGAACGCCCCCGCGAAAAGCCCACCCCAAAAAAAACGCAGCCGGCGTCCTTTTGGGAGCAACCGGCTGCGGGTCAGTTCTTATTCAGTATTTCCAAATCGGGCCTTCGCCCGTGCGTTACAAGGAGAGTGACTCCTCGTTGATTCGCGTGAACGAATCGAGTTGGGGGGCCTTGAAGCCACCCCGGTCGGCGTTCGCCAGATTCAGGATCGTGTCCAGATCCTCGCTGACAGTCATCCGTCCCCATCGGGTCTGGATCATTGTCTGGTCACCCACCGGTTCAACGGAGATGACCGTGTCGAGGTTGAACAGAATCCTGGAATCTTCCTCGGTATAACCGGTCGGCGAAGCCTGTGTCAGTTTCACGAAGTGTGCCATTTTCTGTTTCCTTTATTTCGTGCTGATTGACCTTCAATCAACAACCAATTCATTAATGCACAAGTCGGAGGGGTGTTCAAGGGGATTCTCGGTTGTGATGGTTTTGTGACCTTGGCCATGCGGATTGCAACGCCGGGTCCACGAAGTTATTCCGCTTGGCCAAGCGCTTGGCGGACGGGGCGGCTGCGGATGTAGAGCCACGAGAATTGCGCCGCTTGGCCAAGCGAATAGACGATGTAGGCGAAGATGGCTCCGGCCAGCCAGTCGCCGTGTGCGCCCACGGCCAGCCCGGCCACGATCACCACGAGAAACATCGCCACTGACTCGGTGACACTGCGGGTGTTGTTCGAGTGCACAAGCAGTCCCTGGAAAAAGCTGCTGCCAAAGCCGAACGCGGCCAGTGTCAGCCCCGCCCAGACGGCTTGGGAGGCGAGCTTGGCCAAGTTCGTATCGAGTCCGCTGACGGTGCCGAACCAGCCGTTGGCCAACGGCGAAGCGATGATCAGCAGTTGTAGGCAGAACACGCCCAGCGCGGCCTGCGATGCGAAGCGTCGCAGTGCTTTGTAGCCACCGGGCCGCTCGACCAGCGCCACCACGACCTCGAGGAAGGCCAGGCTGATCGAGCGAAACAAAAACGTGAAGCCGTTGAGCGCCGGGAGGATGGCCAGCGACTCGGTCGGCGACGGCATACGGCTGATGCCGGCGGTGAGCATCGGCTGCGCGGCGAGGCCAAGTAGCGGGCTGAGCGCTAGTGGAATGTAAAACGAGAGGAACCGTTTGCGGTTGAGGGGCGGCTCGTCGGACTGCGCCACGGGCAGGATGTCGCGAACGATTGGCCGGACTTTCCACGCGATATAAATGGCCTCGATCACCACGCCGGCAGAGACAGCGGCTGTGGCGGCGATGATGCCAAGCTCAGGCAGGCTGACGCGCTTGGCCATGGCGTGGCAGATGAACAGCATCGACACGACGGCGAAGAGTCGGGTGAGCGTGCCCCAAGTGACGGTTCTCGAGTGGCCGAATCGAATCAGCACGCCTTGGTTGAATCGCCGGTGGGCTATGGCCCACGTCCACGGTGTCATGATGATCATGCCGAGGCGGCTCGCCTCGAGGATGTCATCCTCGACCCCGAGCAGGCCGCCGACGAGCCAGTCGAACAGCGGTGTGATGGCGACGAGCAGGTGCAGCGCCGACAGGCCACCGCCGGCAATCATCATGAAGCGCCACAATTTTTTGTACGAGGCAAGGTCGCGGCTAAGCTTGGTGCTGGCGGTGAGCAGCATGATGATTGGCGCTTCGATGAGCAGCGAGAGCGGGAACACCACGCCGCCGTAGGCGCCGAGGTTGATTTCGGGGTTTGCCAGGCGCGCCACCACGGCGCTGAGTAGCGGCAACTCGATGCCCATCATCAGCCAGCTCAGGGCGAGAGGGAACCACGTTTTCCAGACATCGACACTGGTGACGGGTTGACTTTTTGAGTTGTGCATCCGATTTTCCCTCCCGACTTTTGCGAGGGCTTTCCCCTTGGGGGACGAATCCTTACGGCAAAGGCGGAGGCGGAACGATGCAAATAAATTCAATAGTCAACCAGGCCATTAATAAGCAGATCGGGATGGAACTCGGCGCTTATCTCCAGTACCTCACGATCTCGACCTACTTTGACGTGGAGGGGTTGAGCGAGTTGGCAGCGTTTTTCAAGGCGCAGGCCGAGGACGAGCGCGACCACGCCGAGCGGTTCATCAACCACGTGGTGGCCTTCAACGGCAAGTTGGAGATTCCTGCCATCGAGGCACCGCTCAGCACGGTGTCTTCCGTCGTGGCGGCGGCTAAGTTGTCGCTCGACTGGGAGATGAGAGTGACCGAGGAGATCAACGGCCTCATGAAGCTGGCCGCCTCCGAGGGCGACCACATCACCGAGAATTTCCTGACGTGGTTTTTGGACGAGCAACTTGAGGAGTTGTCCACAATGAACAAGCTCCTGAAAGTGGCCAAGCGGGCCGGTGAGAACGAGCTCGCCGTGGAGGAGTTCATGGTGCGGCAACGTGGACAGCAGCAACCCAACCCCCCAAGCGCGAATGAGTAGCCCGTCCGCGGCTGTCTCGGTCCGGCTCGTGTTGTTTGACATCGACGGCACGCTGGTCAGCACCGGCGGCGCCGGGATGAAGGCGTTTGGCGAGGCGTTCGAAGCGGCGTTCGGCATCGCCGATGCCACGGCCAAGATCAAGTTTGCGGGGCGCACCGACTACTCGCTCTTTCGCGAGTTGTGCGAACATAACGGAGTCGGGCACACGCCGGAAAACCGCGAGTCGTTTTTTAACCACTACCTTCGCCTTGTGGACAGTCATCTCGACACAAACGAGGGCGGGCCGTTCCCCGGCGTGGTACGGTTGCTCGACGGCTTGGCCGCGTTGCCGGACGCGCCAGCGCTTGGCCTGCTGACCGGCAACATTCGCGAGGGAGCTAGGCGCAAGCTTAGTGCGTACGGGCTGTGGGATCGGTTTGCGCTGGGCGGCTTTGCCGACGACAACGAGGATCGCAACCTCATCGCTGTCACCGCCGCGGTCAAGGGCGGTGAGTACCTCGAGCGCAAACTGGCCGGCCCGGAGATCGTCGTGATCGGCGACACGCCCAAGGACGTCGCCTGCGGCAAACACATCGGCGCGCGCACGCTGGCTGTGGCCACGGGCGGGGCGACGCTGGAGGCGCTTCGGGCCTGTGAGCCGGACTGGGCCGTGGTCGATCTCACCCACCTGACCGCCGCTGAAGTCCGCGGCGGCTGATTTTCCGCTTGGCCAAGCGCTTGGCGGCAGAAAGCGGTTTTCATTCCAGGTGCGCTTTGGTAGTATCCTCTCCTTCTCGAAGCACAAATGAGCACGGAGCAATTTTCACTCAAGGGCAGGACGGCACTGGTTACTGGCAGTTCGACCGGATTAGGCAAGCGGATGGCGATGGCGCTTGGTCAAGCGGGCGCCAAGGTGGCGTTGAACTACAGCAACAATGAGGAGCGCGCCGCCAATGCGTTCGCTGAGTTTGAGGCCACTGGGGCCGAGGGGGCGATGATCCGCGCCAACGTGACCGACGAGGCCGACGTGAACCGCCTCGTCGCCGAGGCTGGCGAAAAGCTTGGCCCGGTGGACATCGTGGTGCTCAACGCCACGCCGGCGCAGCCGCAGAAAACGATCGAGGAATACGACTGGGATTTCTACCAGAGTATGCTCGATTTTTTCATCAAGAGCCCTTACCTCGTGACGCGCGCCGTGCTGCCGCACATGAAGCAGCAGCACTGGGGCCGCATCATTAACATCGGCTCGGAGGTTGTTCACCTAGGCATCACGCCGTTCACGGCTTACGTGGCGGCCAAGGGCGGGCAGAACGGGTTCAACCGCAGTCTCGCGCACGAGTTGGCACCGTGGAACATCACGGTGAACATGGTCGCGCCGGGCTGGATCCCGGTTGAGCGCCACGAGAACGACCCGCAGGAACTGAAGGACGGCTACTTCGCCTCCATCCCGATGCAGCGCTGGGGCAAGCCGGAGGACTTGGCCGGCACGATTGTTTATCTCGCCAGCGAGGCGTCGTCGTTCGTCACCGGACAAAACATCCATGTTAACGGTGGCGTGACTGTGCATTGATTCTTTTACCGAACTCAAAAACAATCCTATTAAAAAATGATCAAAAAAATGACCCTTTGGACTGCGGCAACCGCGTTGGCAGTCGTGGTGGCGTGTGCGCCGAAAACCTCGAGCGACGGCGGCTCCGGAGCCGCCACCATCGCTTACGTGACCAACGGAATCGACCCGTTCTGGGATCTCTGCGCGGCGGGAGTGCACCAGGCGGAGAAGGAATTCGGCGTTCGGTGCGAGATCCACATGCCAACCAAGGGCTTGGCTGACCAGAAAAGCATAATGGAAACGCTCCTAGCCAAGGGCATCAAGGGCATGGCCGTTAGCCCTGTCGATGCCGAGAATCAGACACCTTTCCTCAATGATGCAGCCAAGCAGACTGTGCTGATCACTCACGATGCCGATGCACCCAAGAGCGATCGGTTGCTATACATCGGCACCGATAACTACAAGGCGGGTCGCGCGCTTGGCCAATTGGTCAAGGAGGCGATCCCGGATGGAGGCGAGGTGATGATTTTTGTCGGCCGACTGGAGCAGCTCAACGCTCGGCAGCGCCGGCAGGGCGTCATCGACGAGCTGCTGGAGCGCCCGCTTCAAACGCTTGGCCAAGTGAAGTTCGACGAAGTGGCCAAGGTGTTCAAGGGCGACAAGTACACGGTGCTCGACACGCGCACAGACAACTTCGTCATGGACACCGCCAAGTCCAACGCCGAAGACGCCATTACCAAGCATCCGAAGCTAGCTTGCATGGTAGGGCTGTTCGCCTACAACCCACCGAGGTGCCTCGAGGCCATCAAGGAGGCCGGCAAGCTTGGCCAGATAAAAGTGTGCGGCTTCGACGAGGCGGATGAACTGTTGCAAGCGATCAAGGACGGCAACGCTCACGGCACCATCAGCCAGCAGCCGTGGAAGTACGGCTACCAGTCGGTGCGCGTGCTTAAGGCGCTGGTCGATGGCGACACCTCGGTGATCCCTGAAAACAAGTTCATCGACGTCGGCTACAAAATTGTCACAAAGGCAAACATCGACGAGTTCTGGGCTGAGAAAAATAAGATGGCCAAGCTGGGTGCTCAGGAATAATGGGAGACGCCCAAACACCGCTTCTCGAGGTTGTGGCCCTTGAGAAACAGTTTCCCGGCGTCCTCGCACTTCACGACGTCGATCTCACCCTGAACCGGGGCGAGGTGCTGGCGGTGGTCGGCGAAAACGGTGCCGGTAAAAGCACGCTGATGAAAATCCTCGCTGGCGTGCATACTCCAAACGCGGGGGTTATCCGCATCGAGGGCAGGGAAGTGAGGATTCAATCCGTGCGGGACGCGCAGGACCACGGCATCGCGCTGATTCACCAGGAGCTGAATCTCGCCGGCAACCTCGACATCGCGGCAAACATTTTTCTCGGCAACGAGCCGCACAAGGCCGGCTTCATTGATCGCGGAAAAATCCACGCCAAGGCTGCCGGCCACCTAAAGCGCGTTGGGCTGAATTTCCCCACCGACACCCTCGTGGCGGATCTCACGATCGGCCACCAGCAGTTGGTGGAGATCGCCAAGGCGCTGTCCGTCGATGCGAGGATCATCATCATGGACGAGCCGACCTCCAGCCTCTCGCAGGCGGAGAGTGCGACACTTTTCAGGGTCGTTCACGATCTGCGTTCGCAGGGGATCAGCATCATTTATATCTCCCACCGGCTGGGCGAGGTGATCGTGCTCTCGGACCGGGTCGCCATTCTGCGCGATGGCGAAAACGCCGGGGAGTTGGCAGGGGACAAGATCCGCCACGACGCCATGGTCAAGCTGATGGTAGGTCGCGATCTCTCGCAATTCTACCAGCGCAACGTCACCGAACCGGGCAGCGTGGTGCTCGAGGCCGAAAATCTGAGAACGCCGGCGCATCCCCAAAGAGGTTTGTCCTTTTCGGTTCGTGAGGGTGAAATTGTCGGCGTCGCCGGGTTGGTTGGCGCGGGCCGCACGGAGCTGCTCCAGACGCTGTTCGGGGTCACCCCTGCAGTCGGCGGAACCCTGAAGATTGCCGGCAAGGCAATCCATCCCAAGACACCCCTCGAGGCGATCAAGTCTGGCATCGTCCTGGCGCCGGAGGATCGCAAACAACACGGACTCATTCTCGAGATGAGCGTCCGTGAGAATGCCAGTCTACCGCGACTCCGCATGGACCAGAAAGCCGGCTTAATTGATTTCGACGCGGAGATCGAGGTGGCCACCGACATGGTGAAAAAGATGGACATAAGGACGCCCGGCTTGGAGCAGGTCGTTCAGTATCTTTCCGGTGGTAACCAGCAGAAGATCGTTCTAGGCAAGTGGCTCGCGATGAAGCCGCGTATGCTTTTGCTCGACGAGCCAACCCGTGGCATCGACGTCGGCTCGAAACAGGAAATTTACAGGCTGATGGAGGATCTGGCCTCTAGTGGCGTGGCAATTTTATTTGTCTCCAGTGAAATGGAGGAAGTTCTCGGCATCGCCGACCGGGCGCTAGTCATGCATGAGGGCGCCATCACAGGCGAACTCGCCCGCGATCAACTCAGTGAAGAAGCCGTAATGCAATTGGCCACCGGAAACATGGCCGCCGCCTGACCCTATCAGATCATGAATAAAAACATACTCGGAATTTTGGGCTTGTTCATTTTTATTTTCGGCTTCACGGCGTTGAGCAACGAAAACTTCCTAAGCGCATACAACCTCCAAAACCTGCTCAAGTGGTCCAGCCTCTATGCCATCATGGGCATCGGTGTGGCGTTTGTGATCATCACCGGCGGGATCGATCTGTCTATCGGGTCGGTGATTGGTCTCGTGGCCTCGCTGATGGCGCTCATGGTCAAGAGCGAGTGGGATCCGGTGGTGGCTGTACTTGTGTTGATCTGCCTTTCGTTGGGCATCGGCTTGGTTCACGGCCTACTGGTCACCAAGATGAAACTGCAGCCTTTCGTGGTGACTCTTTGCGGGCTGCTGTTTTATCGGGGTATTTCCCGCTGGGCTACGGATAACCAAAGCATGGGATATGGTGACACGGCTGTTTTAAACTCAATCTTTAGCGGTAAGATTTTCATCGGTTCATTCGGTTTGCCCGCGCCATTTTTCTTCTTGGTAGTCTTGGCTGTATTGGCCGCAATTTTTCTGAACCGAACCATATGGGGGCGTTACCTCTTGGCTCTCGGCAATAACGAGAATGGCGCACGCTACAGTGGCATTGAGACCGATCGGCTAAAGATCACTGCCTACGTGATCTGCTCCTTTTTGGCTGGATTGTCAGGATTGCTATTCGCCTACGAATTGGACTCTGTGCAACCAGCCCAGACCGGTGAGTTTTACGAA
>Ga0302122_10000222_pt1 | contig 33227 bp, 22 predicted proteins | sample CB21_SCM_MG_FD_203115 | JGI IMG/M metagenome (GOLD analysis project Ga0302122, IMG submission 203115) | Marine microbial communities from Western Arctic Ocean, Canada - CB21_SCM | ecosystem: Environmental > Aquatic > Marine > Oceanic | place: Canada: Western Arctic Ocean | collected 2017-09-28 | reverse complement strand
TCGACGCCATGGTTTTGGACTCCCCCTTCGCTTCCCTGAAGCTCCTCGCGGAAGAGCTCGTCGAAAAGGCCACGGAAAGCACGTCGACCAAGATCCCCAAGTTCGCCATTGCGGGCATGCTCCAGATCGTGCGGCGGACCATCCGGTCGCGGGCCAAGATCGACATCAACGACATCTCGGCGATTGATCATGCTCCCAAACTCTACGTGCCGGCTTTGTTCTGCGTCGTCAAGGGCGACTCCTTCATCGCCAACAAGCACTCGGAATTATTGCATGGGTGCTACGCGGGCGACAAATTTATTTTAAGTGTGGACGGCGACCACAACGACGCGCGGCCGCCGGCGATGCACGTCTTCGTGCGGCGCTTTTTAGAAAGGTACATGCAGGTGCCGGCCTCCTGGGCGCTCGAGAAGCGCGAGTCCGTGTTCACGACCCTGCCACCCTGGCACCCGACGCACGGCCGGCCCCTGCCCTCCGCGTCCGGCGCGGCGCCCGCGCCGGACTTGCTGAAGCTCGATGAGGACAGCGAGCAGACCGTGGGCATGACGCGCGCGCGCGCGCGGGAGGTCGAGGGCGCCGTGGGCGACCTGTTCGGCGCCTCGCGGAGTGTCTAATTTGCTATCTTGTTTTATTTGAGCGTTTGCTTGTCGGCCGTGGCGATGTCGGGGAGTTGTTTTTGTTACGGTGCTAGGACTAGTTGGCGGGGACGTCGGAGGGCACCGATATCTGCACAATATCTGCACGGACTTTGCGCGCGGGTTTTGCCCTGACTTGCTTTTTTCACCGCACCGCGAAAGCATAAGCATACACATCACGCCGGACCGATGATTATCACCAACTGCGCCGCCTGCGCCGCGCCACTGGCCCACGACGCCCCGCGGTGTGTGCGGTGCAAAACGAGATATTGTGACTCGACCTGCCAACACGACCACTGGCGCCGCAGGCACAAGCAGATCTGTAAAAGAATTCACCGCGGCGGTAACTCGGAACAATACCACGCCGACAACAAATACAAGGAGGCCGTAGCGGTCGCGGTCGAGGCGTGCGCGGACGACACCAAGGGCCAGACGTGTTTCATCTGCACGGAGTCCCTCCACTGGAAAACGAGGGAGGGCCTCGTGCGCGGATGTGCGTGCCGCGGGACGGCGGGCTTCGCGCACGTGTCGTGCTTGGCGGAGCAGGCGAAGATTTTGTTTACGGAGGCCGAGGAGAATAATTTGGACTGGAAGACGAAGAACCCGATATGGCGGCGGTGGGGCACATGAAGCCTGTGCGAGCAGAAGTATCATGGGGTCGTGGCGTGCGCGCTCGGGTGGGCGTGCTGGAAGACGGACCAGGTTCGGAGCTTGGCGATGACTCTGCTTGCAGGCGGTTTATCCGCCGCAAACCACCACGAGGACGCATTGTTCGTGGGGGAGGCTGAACTGTCTACGCGGCGGCGGTTTGGCTCATCAGAACAGAACATCCTCGTCGTGCAGGGCAATCTTGCAAACACGTATGCTATGCTTAGGAGGTTCGAAGAGGGCCTACGTCTACGGCGAGACGTATACTCCGGAACTTTGAAGCTATTGGGCGAGGAACATTTTGAAACCCTCAGAGAAGCCTCCAACCTCCATACGTCCCTTATTAGTTTAAAGCACTTCAAAGAAGCCAAGTCGCTGATGCTAAAAGTGATGTCCGTGGCGCGACGCGTTTTTGGTGAACGGCATTTACTCGTACTCAGGATGAGGATCAATTACGCGAAGGCGCTCTTCTTTGACCCCAGCGCCACACAAGACGATCTCCGCGAGGCCGTGACGACGCTCGAGGACTCGGATCGGATCGCGCGGCAAGTGCTTGGATGCGCGCATCCAGATGTGGCAGAGATTGAGCAAGCCCTGCGATGCGCGCGTGCCAAGCTCCGCGCCCGCGAAACGCCGCCGTCGGGGACCGCCTAAAAATATCCAGCTTCTAGAAGGTTCTCAAAGGCGCCTTCGAGGGATTCTGAGCCATCCATAAAAAAAATACTAATCACTCATCACAGGGTTAGCGCTAAATTAATGCAGTCCGCCACCGCCACCTGGGCGCGGCGGCAGACGTGCGTGTGCTCCTGGACCTCTCCCGGTCGAAGTAAGGCCGTCCGGTCCACCGTGACCGTGTTCGGCAGGTCCGCCGCCACGCGGGAGATCGCCGCGTTGATCTCCGCGAGCCGCGCCGAGAGCCGCTCGCGGAGCGTCGCCGGGATCTGCGAGAGGCGGTCGCGCCAGCCTGGCGCCGCCAGCTCCAGATCCCACAGGTCCGGCGTGAGCAACAAAATCAGGAAGGTACCGGGCGCGACCTGGTCCCGAAGCCATCGCACGTCCTCGGCAATCGCCGCCGGCGTCAGTAGGTCCGCAATGCCGAAGTCCGCAGCGACGGCGTCGCGGGGCGCCGCCACGGCGCGGCGCCAGAGAGCGGCCCATGCGTCGGCGAGGCCCGGTGCGCAGTCGCAGTCGTTATGCGCCAGATCAACCGGGAAGCCGCGGACGGCTGGCCAGAGCGCATCGACCTCGCAGTCCTGGACGACGACGTCGTAGGACCATAAATGGTTTACGGGCACGGTCGCCGCCGTATCGACCGTCGCAAGCGCACGTAACGCGGCAGGAAATAGCGTCGGGTCGCGCGAGGCCGCCCGCAGGAAGTGCACGGACGAGAAGCGAGTGGCCGCGTAGCGCGCCGGAACACACGTCGGCGTCGCGTTCAGGAGCGGCGCGAGTTGCTGCGTTGCGCACCAGCCCCGCAGAATAGCGCGTTTTGCATGTACGGGCGGTACCGCTGGTTGCGCGGCGTCGTCGACGACAATGGCCACCGCCGGCGCGGCATCGTCGAGTTCTATGGCGACCGCCGACGCGTCGACCGCGAAGAGTCCCGAGGCCGCCACCGGCAGCGCAGAAGCGCCCAGCCGTTCGACAAGCCACGCCGCTAAAGCCGCGTCGACCCGCATGCCCGCGCAGCGGCAGCTGAACGTAAAGTGCCGCGGTTGCCAGTCGTCGCCGAAACGGCTCGCGGCGACGACGCCCACCACGCCGTACTCACCAAACGCGTCGCGAACGACGACCTTCCAGCAGCGCCGCTCGCCGGGCTCATCTTTATATCTATCATAAGCGCCCGCCGCCTCATCAAGCACGTCCCAGGTCGCGTCCGGTCGATCCTTTGTATAATTCAGGCGGTTCGACCGCTGAAGTAACTCGACGAGGCGGTCGGCGTCCGGGTCCAGCGCCGAGACACGGCTTACGGTCGCTTTGATGGAGCAGCGCCGGAGAAACGCGTCGTCGTCGTCGTCGTCCACTGACGCACGCGCCTCGTGCTTGCGTTCCAGAACTTTGTAGCGCGCCAGGCGTTCGCGCGACGGATCAGGCGCGCCCCATTCCAAGGGTAATAGAGCCTCGACGTCTTCGGGCGCCAGCGCCCCGATGCCGTCGCACCGGTGTAAAACGTCGGCGCGGTTGCCAGCCTCGTCATCTACGAATAGTGCGTGGCACGGCGAAAGGTGCATCGCGTCCAACGTTTGGAGGACGAGCGCCCCCTTCGACCCGGCGACGTCGTACGCATTGAACACGAGAAGACCCCGGACGCCCAGCGCGTCGAGCATCGTCTCGGCCGCTGCTCGCGGGGCGCGTGAACAGACCGTCGACACGACACCGCGGTCGGTCAGCGCGCCGATGGCGTCCACAAGCGCCCGCCGCGGCTCGACGCGGCCGCCTGCGCCGTCATCGTCGAGAGTACCTCGCCAAAGGGTACCGTCGAGGTCCCATACCACGATCTTAACTGTCGTCGGCGGAGCGGCGCGCATCGCCGGCGGCACGGTGACGGGTGGCGCCGGGTCGCTCGGCGATGCCGTCCAGCAGAGCAACGCTTCGCGGCGGCCGCGGCGCACTGCCCGTACGCGGTGGCGCAGGCGGCTCGCGTCGAAGACCACAAAACTGCGCGCGGGCGGCCGCGCCGGCAATATGGCCTCTTCGGCATCGAACTCGCCGCCCTCGTAGTCCGAGGGTTCGCTCAGGAACACGACGATAGCCAAGCGGCCGTCGTCGTCCGTCTCATCCACATGCCACGTGCTGAAGTGGTCTCCTGTCTCGTAGACGGCCAATTGAGCAGTCGCGAGCCGCCGCGGCCGCGGTGCGCCCGAGGCTTCGATGGCATCAGCCAGCGCACCATAAATTGCGCCCGCACCCGGTGTACCCGCGGCGAGCGGTGCGATCGCTACGGATCGCATCGGTCCATCCTCGACCGTTGTCGCGGCGGTGCGCAGCGATGCGAGCGCTGCATCGACCGCGTGAGCATCAGCATGTCTGAAGGCATCCGTCGTCTCGGAGTAGTACAGCGGTGCCGCAGCGCGTGGTCGCTTGCGTCGCGGCACATCTATGTCGTCATCTGCGTCCATCTATGATCTCTCCATTGAGAGCAGTCAAGCTGCTAATGCCTCTGCTGTGGCACCGGTGCGGCGGCAGCGATGGATAGGGCGTTATGAGGTGATCGTAGTGCTGCGAGAAGAGCCGCGCAACGTCGAGTGCGCCCTGTATGATCCTATGGGTGCTGAAACAAAAACTCGATGCCATCAGCAAAACCCGTTTTATTTTGGAAAGGCCTCGCCCTCGCGAATCAGAACAGTCCAATTCTCACATATTACTAAGATGGGGGCAATACCCCGGCTATTTTCGCTTCTTGGCGGCCGCGTCGGCTGGGGCGTCTGCGGCCAGCGCGGCCTCGGCGCGCTTAATCCTCTTCCGCCGCAGGTTGTCCGCCATCAGCTTCGACGCAAGTGCCAACAACAGCATGGGACTCCGGCTCTTCTCGTTCCAGAGGCGCTGAAGGCTGCCCATCGGGTCGGCGAGGAACGCGTTGGCCGCGCCGCCGACGCGGTCTTGGATCATCCCGAATATCTTCTCGCGCTGCTCCGGGCCCCAGCTCGCAATGGTGTAGGCGAGGTAGGCGCCGCCGATGATGAGTGCCGACGAGGTCTTCATCGTGTTCGGGGCAGCCCGCTAGTGCTGCTGGGAGCTATGGGCAGCGAGAAAGGCAGCGCGAAGCTCGATTAATTTGATTAAGCTGATGGGCTGCCTGATGACTTCTTAAACCGAGACGTTTTTTGTGTGAGCTACGGTAGAGCCAAGCCACACGCGTACGCAATTACCAGCAAAACCCGCGTATAAAACCCGAACCCGAACCCGCGCACTCCAGGCCTGAAGGCGTGGTGCGCTGCGTCGAGGCATTTGAGGCGTTCAGGTTGAGGAGTAATTTGCAGGAATGCTATTCGTGCGGCGCGCGCAAGCGGCGCGCCATTCGTGCATCGCTACAGCCGTGGCACGCCCGACCTTGCATGGTCGCAGGGCGCCGGCGGCGCTGCTCCTGCGCACACCGCCGCGGCACCACGCGTCCTCATTCGTCGCGGCGGCGGCGCGCGCACGCCACGCGTCCTCACTCGTCGCCGCCGCGGCGCGTGCACGCGACGCAGCACTTTTTCTAGGTGACCACCAAGACCGCGCGCGCGTCCATCCGCCCATCATAACACGCGCCTTCGCGACGAACACTCCAGACGCCTACGCGCTCTTAGGCGTCGCGCGCGGCCTGACGGACCGGGACTACAAGGTCGCGTACCTGCGGAACGCCAAGGAGTGGCACCCGGACCTGAGGCCGGACGACCCCGGCGCCACAAAAAAGTTCCAGGAGCTCAGCGCGGCCTACGAAGCGATCAAAGACTCGGGCGCGCGCGCGGCCTACGACGCGCGCGCGCTCTCCCCGGACGCCGGCGGCTTCGAGAACCCCTTCACCCAAGGCAGCCCCAAACAAGCGGCGGCGACGTGGGACGGGGCCTGGGCCGACGCCGGGGCGCTCGTCGAGGCGGCCCAGGCCTGGTGGGAGGAGGAGTGCGCCGCGCTGGACGAGGACGTGGCCGAGTTGTCGGACGCCGTGGCGCACCGGCGCCTGGGCGACGCGCTGGACGTCGTGACGCGGCGGTCCGGGCTCATCGTGGGCGTGGCTGTGCCCTCGCTCATCTTGCTGCGGTGGCCCGGCGCGGCGGTCTGGGTCTTGCGGGGCATCGCCCCGCTCGCGACCGTGGTGGTCGGGACGGTGGCGCGGGTGGTCATGCAGAACCCGCGGCTCCTGCCGTTATTCGGGCAGTTCATCCGCCAGGTGGGGGGCGGCCTGTGGTCGCGGGCCGTGGGGCGCGCGCGGCGGCGGCTCGCGGACCGCGAGCGCCGCTTGCGGCGGGACGAGCAGCGCCGGCGGAAGTACGCGCAGGAGTCCTGGGAGAAGCGGCGGCGGTGAGTAACTTGAATGTTGTGTATTATTGTAGGAGGGTCCTCCTACCCCTCGATAGCGTCGTATTGTCGAGGGGGCTCCTTTTGGCTCGACAGCGCGGGTGGATTTTGATAGCAAAGGTCCAATAAAGCCCAGGGACGCTCCTCGGACGCACAATACGCGTGCTTGAGCTCGCCGCTCGAAACGGTTCGGGTTCCATCTGGTTCCATGCAAACTTTGCCTCTGCCAGAGACGAAAGTGGAAGGAATCGGGAGCCCTGCGGCCCATATCCATCGAGATCAGCTCGAGGGGGCTCGCGACACGCTTCGGGCAGCTGCGGGCAGCCGTCACCCGTGCGCCAGCAGCCTTAACACCAGCCAAGCACCTCACAGGACACCATGACGGCGCACCTCGCGGACGCCGGCCTCGCGTCCAAGATCCTGAGGCACCAGGTCGCGGCCGATGCCGTGCACGCGCGCGAGCTCGCGTCGCTCCAGCTCAAGTACGCCACGAAGACCACCGAACTAGACGCGGCCCACACGACGCGCGAGGGCCTGCGGCCCCGGCACGAGCTATTGGACGTGACCGACACGTCGGACGGCGCGGACGACTTGAATTCTCTCAAAGCGCAATACAACAAGCTGGCGCAGGGGACGGCGTTGAGTAGAAGTGCGCATCGCACGCGCGTGGCCGAAGTCCAGGAGGCCCAGGCCGTGGAGGCGTCGGGCCTCCAACGGGAGACCCGGGCCCTGGCCTCGTCGTTACAAGAGGTCGACGCGACGTTCGACGCGTCCGTGAAGACCCTCGAGACCCAGCTCCTATTGCTCCTCCGGTCGAAGCTCGAGGCCGCGGCCCAGCAGGAGATCGACGGGAAGCGGCAACTACTCGCGGAGGCCCGGGCGCGGCGGGATGTAATGATGCGAGACCAGCAGGAACACGTGTCTGATTTGGAAGCGTTGAAGCAACGCCTCGAGGACCAGCTCGCCGCGCACGCGGCCCGCGTGACGGAGGCGGCGCGCGACGCGTTAGCGCAAGCCCAGGCGGACCTCGCGCGGCAACTGCAAGCCATTGCGGAAGACGGCGATGGCGCGAGACAAGCCTTGCAGGCCGAGATCGACGCGCTGTTGCAAGCGCTAGCGGACGCCAGAGCCAATCACGACCGCGCAATGCAAGATGCGAAGCGAATACACGAAGCGGATGTCACGGCGCGGCGGGCGACGCACGCGCACGAACTGCGGCTGGCGGCGGACGCGCGGGCGGCCAAGGCGGGCGACGCGGCGGACGCGCTCGAGGACGATATGCGACTCAAGCGCGAGCAGCAGGCGCGGGACCTCGCAAGTTTGCGGGACGCCATGACTCGCCTGGAGAAACAAATTCGGGACGCCGAGGCCGAGGCGGCGGTGGTCGAGCGGGACGCGCCGCCGCGGCGCGCGGCGCTGAAGAAGCGGCGCGACGAGGACTTGTTGAGGTTCCAAGCGGAGCGCGAGGCCGCGCTCGAGGCTCAAAAGAGGAGACGGCAGCGCGAGTTGGACGAAGCCGCGTTGAACGCGACGGACGCCGCGAGGCAGAAGGGCCGCGCGGCGAGCGACGCGCTGATTGCGGGGGACGACGCGGCGCGGTTATTAGACGCCGAGGCCGAGCGCCTGCGCCGGGCGCTCATGGAAGCGAATAAAAGGGGCGCGGAGGCCCGCCGCGACAAGGCGCAGCGGCTCGCATCCTTAGAAAAGGACCACCGGCGGGCCATGGCGGCGGTCGTGGTGGACCCGGGCGACGACGACTCGGTGTTAAGTGCGGTGCGGGACGACCTGGGGGGCACGCGCGCGATGGCGTCGGCGCGGCGAAAGGAACTCATACTGAGCGACACGCGGGCGGCGGCGGATGAATTAAGGACGGACTGCGCCTCCTACGCGGACGCGCTGGCTTCATTACAGCGCGCGCTGGGTGCGGAGCGCGCGGCCCACGGCGCCCAAGTGCGCCGGCAGCAGGCCGAGCTTGACGCCAAGGAGTCGGAGCTCGCTTTGTTACATGCGGAGCGGGGCGCGGACCGGGGAGACCTATCAATCGCCCACTCCGGGTCACAGTTGCTGGACACGCACGAGCTCGCCGGGGACGACCCCGTCATGGCCGAATGGCGGAAGCTCGTGCAGTCCGAGAAGACCAAGGGCCAGGGGGCGGTGGCGGTACCGGCGGGGGCCTACGTCCACAGCAAGCGGTGGGGCGCGTAGGCGAGTAAGCCCTCTCTGGATGTCCGTGGAGCAATCTGGGAAATTTGCAGGTGAGTGTCTTGCCCTAGCGCGAAACGTCCGCAGCTCCTTCGAGCGACACCGAGCCTTGCCTAAAGCTGCTGCCGGTGCCCTACTTACTAGTACTAGATTCAGTGTAAGGTGCGGGGTCATGGCGTTAAGCTGAGGAGAGAGCTCGGCGGCGTCCGCACGCACCCACCGGCAGCCCCGCCCACCCAACGCGAAGATCCGGGACCGAAAGCAGCCCGCGTGCACATAACGGACTCATCTCGACGCCGGCCGCGCACGGAGGCGTCGAGACCATGAGCTTCGGCGGCATTCACCAGACCATGATGAGGACCCTGGAGCGGCACGCCTTGGAATCCGACCAAGCCCCGACGACACTCCGGCGCAAGAAGCTGAGCAAGACGGCCTTCATGAAGAAGTCCTGCTCGTCGCTCCTCGCGTCGTCGCTGGACGAGGTGCAGCCGCTGCGGCGGATGAAGCGCGCTTTAGCGGACGAACGCGCGCGGCGGCGGCGCCACGAGGTCGCGCAGCGCGAACCGTGTATTTTCGACGCCTTCGCGATTGCCGAAGGCGTTGATGATCTGATCATCGAGAAGGACCCGCCCGGGTTAAAGACTACACGATGGCTGGAGCCGCCGGACGCCAAGGAAGCGCGGGAGGATCTGGATGCCGCCGAAGCGCGGGCTTTGCACAAGATGGAGCGCGCGGCCGTGTTCTTCGCGCGCGGCAGCGGCTTCGACGGCTGGTCCGGCAAGGGCGGCCAGCTGCAACCGAGCGCGGCGTTCGTTGCGTTCGAAGGCGGCGACTTCCTCAAGACGGACCTTGCGCGGCGCATTAGGATATCGACGAACGTGGTCCTGACCAAGGCCGAGGCGCGAGCTTTAGGTGATAGGTTTGAAGTGGACGAGAAGTACTTCGACGGTCCCCAGTTCGTGCAGTGGTTCTTCGCCCAGGGGTTTACCTTACGCATGGTCGAGCTCAACCGGTTGCAGGCCGTGGCCGAGCGGAAGAAGAAAGCGGCCGCCTCGGCGGTTAACGTGTACGACGAGGCGCGGCACGCGCACCGCTACCGTAATGTCACCGAGGCTTTTACCGAGGAGGACGATCGGACAGCGCGGGAAAAATTACGAAAAGTAGCGGCCAATAGAGGACTCGTGGGCGACGTGGCCGCGCGCCGCCAGTTCGACAGCACGATGACGCCGGCCGAGCTCCGGGACCAGCTCAAGAAATCTTACGGGTTGGACATGACGCGCGCCGAGATGGGCGCCGTCTTCGCGGCCTTCGACAAGAGCGCCCGCAACGCGCGCGACCGGCCGGACGGCCACATCGACGGGGCCGAGTTCACGTACGGGTGGACTCGATTTTTAGATGATGCCCGTACGTTAGCCCATGCGCAGCAGGAGAAGGAGCTCAGTCGGCGGACGATGCTCCACGCGCCGCCGTCGATGGACATGCTCGAGGAGGGTAATATAGATGAGACGGCGTCGTTCGTGGCCCTGCACGACCCCTCCCGGAAGAAGGACGCCGTGCGGCTGTCGTTCCCTATGAGCGAGGTCGGGGCGAAGTCCTCCGAACCGGCGAAGCACCTCGTGCACCGGTACTCGGTGACGCGGGAGCAAAAAGCGTTGAGGGAGCTCGGCGTCGCGTCGCGTGGCGTCCCGCACGTCCAACAGCGGCCCTCCTCCCTGGTCCTGTCGCCGTGCGTGAAGCCGCGGCCCTTGGTGCGGAAGCGCTCCCTGCTGAAGGAGCAGTCCACGCCGGAGCAGGGTAAGCTCGCCACGACGCGGTCCGATCTACCGCGCCGGTCCGGGTCGTTTCGCCGGCCGACGACCGCGCAACTCATCGAGTCCGCGACGACGACGCCCAAGACGGGCCGGCGGCGCCTCACGTCAGCCGCCGACGCCGTCGCCTTCCACGGCGGGAACCTGGATTTGCGGGTCGACCGCGACGTGCGGACGCCTCCGGCGCGGCGCATCTCGATCCACCGGCCGAAGACACCCTTCGAGTCGCGGGCCGCGGAGGCGCTCTTGCAGCAACCGAGCCCGGTCTAAGGAGGAGTTCTTGTTGTTCCGGTGCTGGGGCTCGTGGGCGGCGACCCAAGACACCGCGCGTCGACGAAAGAGTCGTATTTGTAAATTCGGCGGTCAACAAAACCCGCGTCCACTCAAAATAGTCTCCGGCGCAGACGTCTTATTCGTGCCGCCTGCCGCGAGACAGCCCCAGCGACGCCATCGCCGCACCACTGCGTCGTCGTTCGCTCGTGTCCAGTCGTGCGCCGCAGCAATGGGCCGCCGACGCGTCGTCTGGTGGGCTGCCCTGGCGCTGCCCATCCGGGCCCTGGTCCTCGACATGCCCACGGAAAAGGACGCGCACAAACTTTCAGCGAAGAAGTTCCGCGCGCGCTACGCGCGAAAGGGCCTGCCCGTCGTGATGCGCGGTTCAGAAGAAGGCCCGACATTCGACGAGCTCGATGAGCTGTGCCCGGACGCAACCATGGAGACCTACACACTCCACCCGGAGGGCAAGGGCTGGGCGGGTTTCAGTGACGCGACACCTATAACAGTGAAGGAGTTCGTCCGGGACGAGACGCAAAAAATCGGCATGGGCCTCGACCTCAAGTGCGCCTGTGATCTGGAAGTTATGTTGCCGCCCTTCCTGCGGGACGACCGGCACCGCTTCTCGGAGTTCCAGCGCAAGTACTGGCCGTCCCTTGTCATGGGAAGGAAGCACGCCTCGGCGCAGATGCACGGCTCGGACCAGATGCTGCCCTGGTGGTTCCGCGTGGTCGCGGGCCAGGTGGACGTGCGCGTCATGACGATTGAAGAGTGGCGGCCCAAGTTCGCGACGGGCGCGAACCCTTTAATTGTGAACGACCCGTCGCCGGACTTCGCCGGGCCCTTCGACGCTTTTGATGACGATTCCCTAGATGTGGCCAACGTGACGCTGTACAAAACAATTGCTAAAGCGGGCGACTGGGTCTACGCGCCTGTCGGGGCCCTGCGGGCGACGCGTGTGATCGGCGAGGAGCCGGTTGTCGCCGCCTTCGGCTTCTTCTTCGACGCCGCCCATCGGACGCGGTTATTGAGGGACTACTGCGACCGCTACGTGCGGACGGTGAGCAAGGTACTGGCGCCGTTGGGCGCCCGGACGTGCGGCTACCGGGGCCACGGCCGCGCGCCGGACGCGGCGGTCACGGACCCGTGCCTCCTATGCCTCGAGATCGCGGGGGCGACGGACGACGCGTCCACGCGCGGGAAAAAGCCGCCGTCGTGGTCCGTCCAGGACGCGGCGTTTTCAGCGGGCGAGCATCCCCCCGCCTGCTCGGTCGAGTCGCGGTTTTCGCGGGAGTGCCCAGGCGCGGCGCGCTGCCCACCGCCGCGCGAGCGGCCGGCGGAACGGCGGCGGCTGGAGTATGGCGACATCGATTTGAACGGCGACCGCTTCATCTCGCGCCAGGAGACTGCCGTGGCCGTCGCTCAGGCCGCGGCCTTCCACCGCGCGCTCCCGCTGAACGCGTCCTACGAGGATGTGGCGACCTGGGTCCAGACGGAACTCGACCTCGTCTGGCCCGCGGGCAAGCCCTCCATGACGGACCGGGCGCTGGACGAGGCGCTCAGGCTGGGGACGGAGCGGTGGGCGGCGGCGGACGAGGGGCGGGAGTTTGTCTCTAGCAGTGGGGAGCTTTAGTTTATAATTTATTTACTCGGGTGTTTGTAAAACCAAGAGACCCTCGGAGTCTTTGACAAAAGGTGGCCCGTACATAAATTCTTGCGTCCAGCGCACCAGGTCCATCACGGACGCGTCTGCGCTGTGTTCCCAGAAGGACCACGCCCTGCGCGTGGGCTGGGGCGACAGGAAAGACGCGATGCGTGGCGCGTGCTGTCGCGCCTCGAGACGCCACCGGTCTGGACCAAGTCGCGTCGAGAGCGTGCCAATGGCGCGGAGTCAAACCAAGATCGAATAGTGTTTGAGGAACAACTTGCGGAGCGGTTCGGCACTGGAAGGGACGTTTGATCGGGTTTGCTCGCCGCCAATCACCGTCCATTGATATTGCATCGGAGCGCGCACGCAAAGCCTGAGCCACGTTTTTGGGTCAACTCGGGCGCCTCGGCCGAGAAGCAATCGCGCCTTCGCCACCGTCGGCACTATTGGATAATTACGGCCGGCCTGATTAAAGCAGGCCACGTAAAGGCACGTGTCACAGTCCGGATTCCAGTCCCAGGTCCCGGCAACATTTGGGTCTGCGCCGTAATCCAACAACAGACGTACACCGTCCACAGTCCCTCCCCCGCACGCGGAAAACAGGGGAGGCGGTCCCGGTGACACGCGGTGTGGAGAGGCGCCGTGCTCGAGGAGCAGCCTTCCATAGGTATCGTTGGGCCTCGCACCATTTTTCAGTAGTAGACGCACCAAGGAGGGATACCGGGCCGCGGCATGCAGGGCCGTGTGGCCTGTGGAAGTCGCGAAATTGACGTCGGCGCCGTATTCTATTAACAGCTGCGCCATTTCGGACTGGTTCAGGTATGCGCATACTTTTATCAAGGGTGTTCCCATTTCACGTGTAACCGCAACTTCTGCTCGCAGGTTCATCGGATTCGGCGGCGGGTTGATTCTCCATTCGGTAGTTTCAAACGTGTGATTATGATTGATAACCGCCCCTCGCTCCAACAACAACCGTACTGTGTCGTGGCGGTCGTTGAGGACCGCTACCCACAGCGGCAAGAATTTGGTTGGTGGCGACCAAGTTTCTTGGCGCGTTTGCTCCACGTCGGCGCCGCGGTCTAAGAGGCGCCGCACGCGTCTGGTGTCCCAGTCTGCGCACGCTTTGATGAACGCATCGCGGTCATCGCGGTCGCGGCCTGTGCTCATTTGGCTCTGCGTTGCACAGGCAAATTTGCCTGGCAAAGCTCAATATGATTTACCGTAACGAGACTGTCTCACGTGCGGCGCTCTATTAATTGCGAGCCCTGGAAGTTTCGTTGCACGTGGCGTAGTGTCTGGCACGTCTGTGTTCCCTCAGGTCTTCTCGCCAGGAGGGCGATACCCCCCTCGTGAAGAAACCCGTCCGCTAAAACCCGCGACAAAAACGTGATTCAAACGCGACACTGCGCACCGTGGCACACTACGAGCGACAGGCGGTAGACATAAATCAATATCTCAGGCCGCGCGCGCTGCACTCAAACTGCGCATACTTAAGCACCACAACAAGCAAGGTCAAACTTAGAAGGCAGGTCCAAAACCATCTCTCACGCGCGCTGTCATCATGGCCGCCACGGACCTCTACGCCCTCCTCAAAGTGGACAAGGCCGCGCTGCCGGCCCAGCTCAAGAAGGCCTACTATGCGTTGGCGCGCATCGTGCACCCGGACAAGCGGCCCGGCGACGCGCAGGCCGAGGCCGACTTCCTGGCGCTGAAGGCGGCCTACGACATCCTGAGCGACCCGGTCCGGCGGCGGCGGTACGACCGCACGGGGTCCGTCGACGACGACGCCGACTTCGCGGCGGCCTACGAGGCCTACCGGGGCATCCCGGTGTCGGAGGAGGACATTCTGGCGACGGAGGCCGAGTACCGCCACTCGGACGACGAGCGGATGGACGTGATCGAGTACGCGCGGCGGCGCGCGGGCGACGTGGCGCGCATCTTGGAGGCGATCATCGGGAGCCGGGACGAGGACGCCGCGCGCTACCGCGCCATCCTGGAGGACGCGTTGTCCAAGGGCGACCTGCCCAAGAAGCTCCGGAAACCTATTGCGAAGGCAATTTTTAGTTTCGCCGAGCTCGAGGCCGACGCCGAGGAGCTTTCGTCGAGCGAGGAGGAGGAGGAGGAAGAAGAAAATGAGGAGGGTGGTTTGGACGACGACGCGGACGAGGACATGGACGGCGGCGACGCGGAGGAAGAAGACGACGACGACAACGTCGACCTCGCGCCGCCCGCCGAGGTCGCGACCGCGCGCGCGGCCGCGGCGTCCGACGAAGGGTCCTCGGATCTCCTCGCCATGTTCGCGTCGCGGCGGGCCGAGCGGCAGCAGGGCTTCGACGCCTTCGCCGCGAAGTGGGTGCGCATCTCCGAGGCCGAGGCCGCCGCGCCCAAGAAGAAGCGGGCGTCGAAGGCCCCGGCCAAAAAGCGGTCGTCGTCCAAGAAGAAGTAATCGTGTGCTAGTACTATTGTGTTCGGAATAACTAAACACATCTGTTAGACCATCTTCTTCACCCGCCGCAGGAAGATAAAAACACCAACGCCGAAGGCGGCGTGCACCCCCACCAATAAAAGGAAGGGCCGCCGCCAGGCGTCGTCGAAGGGCCGCACGGCCTCGGGCACGACGCGCCCGCTGAGAGTCGCCTCGAGCCCGCTCAGGGGGTCCGCGGCCTTGTCCTCGAAGTTGGCCTTGAAGGCCTGTTGCAGCTCCAGCACGCGCGCCTCGAGACTCGTCGCCAGGCTGGCCTCGATGGCGCCGTCCAGCTTGAGGAGGCGGTTGTGCTCGTCGTCCACAATAGCGTCGAACTCGTCTTCGCCTCTATCAACCTGGGCGGCGAAGGCCGCCGTGCTGTGCTCGAAGACGTGGCTCAGGTGCTCTAATTTGAAATCCATCCAGTCGACCATCTTCTCGATGGCGCTCAGCCGGTCGTCGTCCAGCGGCGCCTCGGTGCCCCGCGGCAGGAACTTCCGCCAGCCCGTCTGGAGGTGGCGGTCGTGCGCGCGGCTATCTGCAAAAGCCTCCATGGAGATGACGTCGTGCGAGTCCTGGGACGAGCCCGTGGCCGCCGACACGCCCAGGTGCGCGGCCCCGAGCCACGCGGCGCCCCGCGCGGCGACGCGCGGCGGCACCTCGATGTCCGCGCAGAGCCGCCAGTTGTTGTCGTTGGCCTCGTCGATGAGCAGCCGTAACCTTGTGGTCGTGGCGACCAGCCGCGCCCGGGACTTGTTCCGGTGGTCGTAGTCGTCGCGCGTCGCGTCTTGGCGCAACGAGACGTCGCAGGCCGCCGCTTCAAGTGTTGGTTCTCTATCTGGGGGGTCGTCCGGGAGCGCATCGGAAGCAACCAATCGCGCCTGGTCCACGCGCGTGTCGAATAGAGCTGCCACACCCACAAAGTTGTCAGACACGCCAAAGGCCTTGCCGGGCGCGAACGGTCCCTCTCGTAACCACAGCGCCAGGCCTTCTCCTCTATCTAAAGCCGGGGCGCGTCCACTCAACCGGAACGTTAACACGACGGACAGGCGCTCGGACTCGGCCGCGTCGCCAAAGGGGAACGCGGACCATAAAGCTCCGGCCGAATTCTCCTGGAACGGCGTTAACCGCGCGAAGGACTGCCGGACTTCGGCATCACCATGACTTGTCCACTGGTCGCTCACCAGCTTCGTTCGGTTGTCGTTCAAGGCCACAAAGGGCGGGACAAACGAGTGGAAGTACAGCATGGCGGCGTGCGTGTCGGCGTCGTCGCGCTTGTCCCAGCCGCCTCCGAGGGCGTGCAGGCCGTGCTTATAATGCTGGTCCTCCGCCCGCATCCGGGCGAGGAGGAGCGTCGCGAGGAGTGGCCTCATTGTATTGTTTATGTAGCACCAATTTTTATGTTTGTCTAGGCCACTCCAATTGAGGCAGCCACCACGCCGTGCGACCAGAATTGCAGCGCGCAGCGGCACAAATTCAAAGGCTGCAAATCAGTAGTAAGCTTGCACGCTGCGCACCAATTTGGGCTGCCGTCGTCTTGCCGTCGTCCTTCAAAGTGCCTGAGCACAAAAAGTGGCACGGATTACGGCTTGCCGCCCGGAGCGTCCGTGAGTCCTCGGCATGTGGCCCCATCTACTACATGATGGCTCCGGCGACGCGTACTGGAAAGACTAAAGCGATAAAAACGGGTTCGAGAGCAAGCTCCCGCGACGTAAGCTCTGCTAGTCGTCATATCGCTGCTTTGCAAGGTTGCACGTCCAAGGTGCGCAGCCGCGCCTTTCGCCTTTCTCCATCAGCCTTTCCTCAATCGCCGCTGCGCAATTCTTGCTGTAACCTCAACTCTCGCAGGCTGCAACAGCAAACACAACGAAACGATGCTCGGTCTCCGCCTCGCCACGCGCATGACTGCGCGCCGCGCCTCGTCGCGGCGCCTGAGCGTGCCCAGCGTGATGCGGGCCGCCGTGGTCCGCGAGCCGGGAGCGGCCGACGCGCTGAAGGTCGAAAAGGACTTCCCGGTGCCGGCCATCGCGGCGGGCCAGGTCCTCGTGAAGAACGCCTTTGCGGGCATCAACTTCATTGACACCTACCACCGCTCGGGCCTGTACGCGCGCGACTTGCCCTTCGTCGGCGGCCAGGAGGGCGGCGGCGAGGTCGTTGCTGTGGGTGGCGACGTCAAGGACGTGAAGGTCGGCGACAAGGTCGCGTATAGCGTCTTCGGCTCGTACGCCGAGTACACGGCGGTGCCGGCGGCCAAGTGCCTCCCGGTGCCCGACGACGTGCCCATGGACGTCGCTGTGTCTTGTGTCGTGCAGGGCCTGACGGCGCACTACCTGACGAGTGACGCCCACGCCCAGCTCATCCAGCCGGGCGAGTGGATGCTGGTGCACGGCGTCGGCGGCGGCACGTGCCAGTGGGCGGCCCAGATGGCCAAGATTCGCGGCTACAAGGTCATTGGCACGTGCGCCAAGGGCAAGGGCGCCGTCGGCGAGGCCACGGGCGTCGACGAGTTGATCTTGTACGACGAGGCGCCGGGCACGGCCTACGAGGACTACGAAAGTGTGGACGGCCTCGCCAAGGTCCTGGAGATCACGGACGGCGCGGGCGTCAAGGCCGTCATCGACGGCATCGGCAAGGCGACCCTGGACATGTCCCTCGGGTCTCTGGCCCAAAGAGGCATCTTCGTCTCCTTCGGCAACGCGTCCGGCGCGGTCCCGGCGTACCCGCCCCTGCGCCACATCGCCAAATCCTCGTTCATGTGCCGGCCGAAGCTGCTGGACTACACGCGGACGCGCGAGGAGCTCGTGGGCCGCTCGAACGAGATCATGGGCTGGCTCCAGAGCGGCCAGCTCAAGGTGAGCGTGGACACGTCCTTCCCCCTCGAGGAGGCGGCCGAGGGCCACAAGTACCTCGAGAGCGGCGCCTCGACGGGCAAGGTGCTGTACAAGATCTAGGCGCGCTTGTTTGGGTAACTCACCGTATGAAGGATTACTAGTATGACGGGAACCCCCGTTTGATAGTCCTGGCGGGTAAAGTGGACACTACCTCTCAGGCGTAACATATCCCTTCGACGGGATATGTTATACGCCACTCCCAGATAGGAGGACCTCAAGGCCATTTGACGCGCTAAAAGAACTCCCACGTGCGTTGCTGGGAGTGGCGTATAACATATCCCGCCGACGGGATATGTTAGGCGGCCGCAGCAAGGACACTCCCTTTTCCCGGAACGCGTCGACGCAGTCCGGGTGGACCCACTCGACGCCCTCGTTCGGGGACTTGTCGCAGACGACGCGCACGAGCCCGAAGTCCGGATTTTCCCCGTGCTCGTTCTGTATATCCCGCAGCAGCATCTGGAAGGACGCCTCGGCGAGTTGCTTGCCGAGGGGAGCGCCCTTCTCGAGTGCGTCTTGCTGTTCTTTGTCCAAGCCTTTGGTGACCTCGTTGAACAGGTCGTCCGCGTTCTTTAACCGAGCCCGGTCCACGGACATGTCGGCTATTTCGCAGTGATGGCATCCCATCGCCGCGGCGCCGACTTGCATGGCCATCCGCAGCACGCCCAGACTAACGTTTAAAGCGACACCGTACTTCTTCATCCAATCCTTTGGGAGCGTCAACTCAAAGCCCGCGCTCGTGCCGACCTTCATCGACACGGGGCATACGAACTGTATCCGGACCTTCTTCCCGTACCAGGCGCTGGGTGAGATCCAGCTAGCAATACCGGTCTGGTCGTCGCGCGCCATCCAGACGAGCTTCGGGCACTCCGTCGTGCCCGCGCAAAGGTCAGCAAGCAACCTAGTTTGCCCGCGCGTCTTCGCCACGACCTCACCCAGCATGGCCTTCATCTGCTCCACAGACTGGGCCGTTTTAGTGGTCGTCTCGTCGATATGATGTAAGCCAACAGCTAAGTCCTGCTGCGTCTCGTCGATGTGCTGCAGGCCCTGCGTGACGTTCGCAATGGCTTGGTCGCGCTGCTGCCCCTGCCGTTCGATGGCCTTCATCTTCTCCAGCAACTGCTGGGTGGCGCTATCACCCATTCCAGGCGAGTCGTGCGTCTTCTCCTTGACCTGTTTGCAGGCGTCCGCGAACTTGTGGCCGTGCCCAAAATTCATGCCCATTTCATTAGCAATGCCCTTCAGCTCGTGGTCGCCGAAGGTACCCAGCGTCCGCACGTCGTCGACGCCAATGCCTCGCAAACCCTCCTCATATTGTTGCAGTCCCCACTCCCGGAGGAACGCCGTGAGCTCGTCGTCCGGCACCGGGTTCGTAGGCTCGTCCGGTGCCGGGCTCGCGAGCGCGCGCGCGGCGTTGACGGCGCCGCCCTGGGGTGCCGGTGGCGCGCCGCCGCCGAAGAGCGCGGCGACGGCGGGGTGCTGTGCACCCAGGGACTGCGCCATGCCGACCGGCGCGCCGTGGTCCAGGAGCCACTTCACCACATGGGGGTGACCTCGCTCGGCCGCGTGGTCGATGCCCCGCTTGCCCGCCGCGTCCTGAAAATTACACAGCGCGGCCCGTCCCACAGGCTGCAGCACCGCCCCAATCGCCTTCAGCGTCTCGAGCCGCCCGAAACAGCACGCCTTGTGAACGATGGTCCGCCGCGTGCCGTCCATTGGTTTTTCGACGAAGACCGCGGGACCCTGTTCATTTAAGGCCGGTCCCACGATTTCCTGGCAATCGCGCATCTCCAGCTGCGTCCAGAGCGCGCCGACGGCGCCGCCGCCGCCTCCGATGGGTTGCGGTGCCGGCATCGGTCCCCGCGGAACGAAGCCACCGGGCTGCTGGGACCGCGCGTACTGCTGCGGCATCGTCGGCATCTGCGGTCCGTGTTGCATCGTCGGCATCTGCGGGCCCATCGGCATCCGGGGCGGGGACCCTATCATCGGCATCTGTGGCGGCGGCGCTTGCGCCGGTATTGCCACCGAGATGACATGGCCCGGCATCGCGCCTGCTGGAATCGGCACTTCAATGGTGCGGCCGTCGGGGATGCGCGCCTGTACGCGCATGCCGGGAAACGCGTTTGGCGGCACTTGGACCTGGATCATCTGCTGCTGCTGCTGCTGCGCCTGGACCCTACGCACGTCCCGAGAGTTCTGATTATTTATGTTCACTTGCAGGATGCCCGTCGTCGAGACCATCATCTCGCTGCGGGCGGCCTGGCCGAACCGAACCTCGAAGGGCAGACCGTTCAGCCGCGCGACGGCGTTTGGGTTCGACCGCTCCGCAGATTCGAGGAAAGCACATGTGGCCGGGTCGTACGGCATCCATGCGTTCGAGCGCGTATCGTGGAACTCATAGCGTGTCGCCATGGTCTCAAGTTTCACTGCGTTTCGAAGAACAGCCCTGGACCGAGCCGCACCGTCACGTCCAATGAGGCCGCTACGAAATCGGGGGGTCTCGGCGGGCGCCTAGCTTCCGAGGAGCTGCTTAGCACAGATGCTCGAGGAATGAAGGCCCTAGCGCAGCTTTTCTCGAGAAGTTCTGCAGGCAGATCACGCCACAAAAGAGTGTCTGGCACACTTTCGCAGAGCTCGGGCAGCTTCTGGTGGTGTGCGGGCAGCCAGTCCGTCGAGGAGTTGTGCCGGCGCTGGGACAGGCAGATCCCGCACGCCGACCCCCCCCCGCACGTCCGTGTGTTTGCCAAATGAGAGCAACGGCCAATCCCGCGGGAACCCATGAGACGTAGGCTACTTGTATTCAGGCAAAGTTGTTGCTGGTCCCGACAATACGCACGTCGACCGGTCCCGCGCGTCCGTCCGGATCTCTCGTGGTCTCTCGTGCAAGTCCGATTCAAGCACACTATTAATTAGTCCCCCTCAAAACTCACGCGTGTCCCGGGTTGGGAGTCCATTGACCGCGCAGAGTCTTCGAAATGAGCTCGCGTCGACCGCGACGGCGACGACGCCCGGCTGCGACTCTCCAGGTTCTCCCGCGCGGCCGCCTCTTGCGCTAGCTCCTTCTTCGTCTTGCGCCAGTGGTTGGGCCACTCGACTGGCGGGCCGGCCCTGCCCTTCTCTAGATGGTCGTCCCACGCTGAAAGTTCGTCCACTTTCGTGTGGACTGCCTGGCCCTCGAGCGGGATCTTCTTGATTACTAATCCGGTCGGGCCCACCGGTGCCGGAATCATGATGCGCTGGTCCTTCGAATCAAACCGATTGGCCATGGGCGCGTCTCTAGCTTTCGTCGTTTCGCGCTTCAGACCATAATCATCGAGCCATTTGAACTCGGCCTGCTGCTCTTTGTGAATCATTTGAGCAATTTTTTTGCGCTCCGTGTCCACCTCTTTTGGGGGCGAGTCGTTTATGGAGCGCTGAGGCTCGTCCATGAGGCCCGGTCTCTCCGCCCATTTCAGGACGTGCTTCGTCTCTATCGCGACCTCTTTTTCCACGCTCTCCAGTGCCCACCTGTTCCTGCGGAACCACCCGTTCACGCATTTTTGGCAGACGGGGCAGAGCTCCAATAGCTTCCTACACCTCTTGCACTCCTGTAGGGCGGCCACTATCTCGGCGCGCGCCTCCTCGCGGTACGGCGCCGACTCCGCGGCGCGTAGCTCCTCCAAGGAAGTGTGTTTCAGCAAGTCAACGATGTGTTCCGGGTTCAGATCGATGAGGTCCTCCCGCGACTGCCGGATCCGCGTCACCGCCTGCCACCAGCCCCGCCGTCTGCTCCGCTGCTTGCCAACGGCTTTGAAAGTTGAGACGGCCGCGCAGAGAGGACTCTTGATCTCCGGCAAAGGAGGGGTTCCCGCAGGGGTCGCCGGCTTCTTCGACGGCGGCTTCGACGGCGTCTTCGCGGTGGCGGTGGTCCCCGCGGTCGTCAGCGAAGCCGTATCCAGCGATTCGTTATCACCCGATCTCGTGGCCTTGACCCACTCCGGCGGGTTGCGGTTGCGCACCGGCACGAGGAGGTGTTTCGGCGGCAGGCCCGCTGGATGGACAGACTCCACCGGCGGCGCCACGATCGCGGCTCCCTCCGCGATGGACTGCGTGTGCGGTAGCGCCGTTCGCGTATTCTCCATCTTCGCGCGCACGTCGCCGGCGTGAGACACGCGTGTACCCTGGGTGTCGTCGTCGTCGTCGTGCCTGGCCAGCTCGCGCTGTTCCCGCCTGCGCACGTCCTTGAGCCGCTTGGCCGTCCTGGAATTGTCCTCGCCGGACTTCGGGCGTCCGAAGATTTCTTTCTTCTCCTTCCGTATACGTACGCGAGGCGGCGGCGCCGACTCGAGGCTGGATATACGCCTCAAGCGCGCCTCCCAGGGCTGCATGGTCCGCTCCGGTCGCACAGCCCGGGCCCCTCCGGCGTGAAGGCCCTTTTGGAGCGCCTCGAGCTCGTCCTCCTCGTCGTACGAGAGAGAACTTTTTCCTCGGCGCGAGAGCTCCAAGTACCGCTTGCAATCCGCGTCCTTCACGCCGGCCGTGGCTTGGAAGCGGTCCTTCTTCCAGTAGCGGTTCCACGCCGCGCGCTGGAGCTGCTTCGATACCTTCACCGGCGGCTTGCTGACGCTCGCCGCGTGGAGGCTGCTCGTCACGGACGGTGTGTTACCGGAGGTCGCGGGTGCCTCTTGCCCGGAACGAGGCTCGACGCTCAGTGTCATTGGGGCCTCGGGTGGCACCGCGTCCATCGCGTGCGTAGCCCTTATGCTGCTCCTGAGAGGTACTGGCTTTTGGGCAGCCCCACCACGCGGGAGGCGAGCGCTTCGACAGCCTCTGCGGGCGTTCGTCGGCTAGTTGTCGATTGCTGCGGGCAGTCCGTCGGCGTTCGGCGCCTGCTGGCGAGCGGGCGTCGTAATACCCCGGAGAGCGCGTTGAGCTCGGCCAGAGGCGCTTTTTTTTTTGGCGCTGGGTCTGCGGTGGGTGCATGTTTCGGGACGCGTAATATTGATTTTTGAGTGGTAGTAGTTACTCGCGGGATGGAAAAACGATCAGCGCCGCCCGCGCATGAAGTTCTCCTTGCGCGCGGCGACGAGGCCCGCGAGGCCCTTGCGCGGCGTCTTCTCCGGCGACGGCAGGAAGCCCACGGGCCCCGGCGACCGGTCGCGGCGCCGCGTCGTCACCGCGTTCTGTCTATCTGACAAAGGCGGCGTCCGGTCGCCCTCGAGCGAGTCCGCCCGCTGCTTCCGCAACGGCGTCTGTGCGTGCTGCACGTCGTCCAGCAACCGCAGCGCGTCCCGGAGGCCGTCGCGCGCGCGCCGCGTCTCCCTTCGCTCCTGCGCCGTCACCGTGTCCTCCTCCAGTAGATTGGCGTGCTCCGCGCCCGCGACGCGGCCCACGAGTGTCGCCTGCATCTGCTCCTCGACCTTGTGCACGACGTGCGTCATCACGATCTTCGGCACCAGGTCGCAAAAGGTCTTGCGCACGACCGCGAAGTAGGCCCGGACCAAGGCCTTCACCACGTCGACGTGCGACGGGTCGGCGCGCACTTTCCGCGGCCGCTGGTGGCGCCGCGGGCGGAGCTGGTCCTTCAACACGAAGGACTCCCGCCGGTTCCGTTGTCTCGGCGGCGTAGCGCCCCTTAACCCGCCGAACCACCCTTGCCGCTCCGGCTCCGGCTCCTCCTCATCTTCGTCCTCCTCCTCGATGACTCGATCGTCGTCGTCATCGGAAAAGTCCGCGGACGGCGCACTCAAGCACCCGAGCCGCACCGTCACGTCACTTAACGCCGCCACGAAGTCGGGGTGGCGCGTGTTGATGTGCTGCAGCTCGCACGCCACGAGGTCCGCGACCCTTTCCTTCGCGCCGTCCTTCTCTTTTCTTACAATCTCCACCACGGCCTCGCGCACGGCGCCTCGGAGCTTCGGGGCCCTCCTTAAGCGCGCGAGCGGCGCCGGCACCGCGCCCGCGACGTCTTCGCCTATCGTTGGCTCGGCCACGTGCGAGGCGCAGTTCTCCAGCTCCCGGCAGACCAGATCCACACACTCCAGCCCCGGGTCTCGTAACCGCTGGATCTGCTGCCTTACTAAAGCGTAGAAAGCCTTCTCCGGGGCGAATAACGCGGGCGACGCGCCCGACGTGGCCAACAAGCACGCCCGGACGTCGTCGTCGGAAATGCCGTCCAAGGGGTCGGCCTTGGCTAATGAAGCGGCGAAGACCCGTTCAAAGACGTGGGCCAGGCGCGCGGCGCCCCGCAACTCGTCGTCCCTTTGACTACAGAGCCACCGCGCGTCGCCCACGGCGCCCTCCCGAGCGAGCGTCGCGTAGGTTTTGGCGTACAATAACACGGCCTCCAGGACCACTCTAGCTGGATCTCCGGACTGCTCCTCCTCCCCGAGCTGGTGCGCTCTCGCTTCCACGGCATCTAAACGCTGGCGGCAGGCACTCCTCAGGTGCGGCGCGGCCTCCCGCGTCGCCGCCACCAGTAACGCAGACAACTTCTGCGCGAGGACCCCGATGCCGCAGCACGCCTCGAGCAGGTCCCGGTGTCTCGGTGCGCCGTACACGGCATGATTCAAGAAGAAACTACCTTCGCGCTGGTGGGCGGCGCTCACGGTGCCGTTTTCATCTAAATCTCGCTGGCCTCGGCATACCACAGCCACGTACCCCAAGCGCAGGGGGAAGACCTCGTTCCGCAAGACCGCGGCGCAGTCCGTCCCGGGGTCCATGAGGTCCGTCTTCGTGAGGACTCCAATAGTCCGGTCGCCCGCGCGATCCACCTCGCGCGCCAGGACCAGCGCCTCGGACGTCGCTAAGTCGGCGTTCGCGGCGCTCACGCACAACAGGACGGCCCGCGGGTTCCTCGCAAAACTCTGGCACAGGCGCTTGATCTTCTCCCCGATGTCCTCGGGCTGGCCCCTGACGGGCACGCGCGTCACGCCCGGCAGGTCCACCAGCGTCAAGGAGGGGGCCCCCGCGACGTGCAGCCGCAATACGATGGGCGTCGGGCAGATGTCCTTCTCGCCGCCCGCTAATGCCGCGGTCCGCGCCTCGATCTCCTGCCTCACTTCTTCCATGTCAGCGACGGGCGCGCCGCCGCCGTGCCCGAACACGCCGTAGTCCGCGGGGCCCGTGTCCCGCGGCCGCAGGTGTAATAAAAGGGGGCACCGCGTCACGATGCCCGTGCCCCTGGGCAGGAAGCTTAAGCCGACCAGCGACTCGATGGTCGAGCTCTTGCCGGCGCTCTGGCTGCCGAGCACTACGATCTGCGGCAGCGCGTCGAGCGCGTCCGTGGCGCCGAGGGTCGTGGCCAGCTGCTGCAGGCGCGCGAGCGTGTCGACGACGGCGCTGTCGACGACGCGCGTCGGCGGCGCGCTTGTGGACATGGTGTCAGTTGATCAATAGCTTGGTGCGGGGAACGGTTGTTGGAGTGCGGCTACAAAGCTCAGCGCTGCTCAGCAAGTTCTCGCACGCCAGTCAAAGCTCCTCGCCCGGTAGCTGAACGCGTGATGCAGCACCGGCTAATTTTTACGCAGCAATTTTGCAGTTTGTCACGTCGCAGCCCAAATTCGCGAGTCGCCCGGACCCTTCTCGGGGGGGAGGGGCGTTTCGAGTGGGCACGTGTGGCGGATACGGGTGCTCGATATTTCAGTACGGTTTTTTTTTGACGGGTTTTTCACACATAAACTCATGTGCCAACAGGGCAAGCTATAGCCGCCCTTGACATATTTTTAATACATTACCCGTCGTTTCGGAATCGTTCTGACTCTGTGGCCACCGTTCACGCTATCGACGACACCGCTGCCAGACCATACAAGCAGGGACACGCTGCCAGACCATACGAGCAGCTAAAGCCATGCTCCTCGTGGGCCTCACAGGAGGAATTGCCTGCGGCAAGTCCACGGTGACGGTCTGGTTCCGCGAGCAAGACATCGCCGTGATCGACTGCGACGCGCTGGTGCACGACCTCCAACAGCCCAACACGCGCTGCACGCGGGCGCTGGCGCGCGAATTCCCGGGCGCCGTCAACGCCGGTGGCGCGCTGGACCGCGCGGCGCTGGGCGCGGCGATCTTTGGTGATGTCGCGAAGCGGCGGCGCTTGGATGGGCTCATGCGGCCCTTCATCGCGAAGGCGTTGATGAAGGCCATCGGCTACCACGCGTGCCTGGGCACGTCGCTCGTCATTTTGGACGCGCCGTTGCTCTTCGAGTTCAAGCTCGACAAGCTCTGCGCGCTGACGGTGGTCGTCGCGACGTCCGCCGAGACGCAGCTTCATCGTGTAATCACGCGCGACGCCGTCGACGCGGCGGCGGCCGCGAAGCGCGTCGCGGCCCAGATGCCCCTCGCCGCCAAGCTGGAGCGCTGTGCCATCGTCGTGCCGAACGACGCGTCCGTGGGCGAGCTCCACGCGTTTCTAGAGACGCGCGTGGTACCAAGGCTCCGGAAGCGCGCGTGGCTCTACCTCGGCGCGTCCCTGCCAGGGATCGTCGGCGGGGCCTTGGTAATGTATATGTTTTTTACGCGCTCTTCGATTTGGACGTGGACGGCACCCACGATGCGTCCCGCCGCTCGCCGAAGAACTCGTCGTGGATGATGCGGAGCGCGAGTTCGGCATCAGAATCCAGGACCACCAGGGAGATGTTCACCTTGGAGGCGCCCTGGCTCAGCATCTCGACCTTGATCCCCTTCTCCGCCAGCACGGTGAACACCCGGGCGATCAGCTCCGTGGACCGCTTCATGTCGGCGATGAACGAGACGACGGCCCGTTCCTTTTTCACGTCGACGCGCGCGATGGCCTCCAACCGCGCCAACCCCTTCGGGGAGAGGAAACGCCGCGCCTCCGACCCCAAATGGGCCTTGGGGTCCAGCGTCAGGGACACGCTGACCTCGGACGTAGCCACGACGTCCACGGAGACCCCGTCACGTTCGAAGACCTCGAAGATCGCCGCCAGGAAGCCCGGCGAGCCCTGCATTCTTGTAGAAACGATGTCCACCAACGTCACGCCGCGTTTCGTGGTGATGGCCGTCAGGCACGGCTTTTCTAACTCCTGTAACGCTCTTTCTTCCGCAATGCGTTTTGGAGAAGCAATCAGAGTCCCGGGGTGCTCCGGGTTGTACGAGTTCTTGATTCTCACCGGACATTGGCCCACCTGGGCCGGCCGCAACGCCGTCGGATGGAGAATAGAAGCCCCGAAGTAGGCCAGCTCCGCCGCCTCGTCGTACGAGCAAAAGGGCACGTTCACGGCGCTCTCCACCGCATTCGGGTCCGCGCTCATCAAACCGTCCACGTCCTTCCAGACCTGGACCTCGGCGAAGAGGGGCTGGTCCCCCGCGCCCGCCCGCGCCAACGTCGTGGCCGTGAGATCGGAGCCGCCTCGGCCGAGCGTCGTGACCCGGCCGTCCTCGTCGTGGCCCACATACCCGGTGATGACGGGGACCTCGTCCCGCTCCACGATGAAGCCCCGCAAGCCTCTCGCGATCTCATCGTAACAGGCTTCGTCGATGCGCGCTTCGCCATGGCCGCCCTCCGTCCTGAGGCCCAGCGTCCAGGCTTCGACCGGCACCGCGGAAATGTCGTGGGCCTGTTTGAGCTGGCCCGCGACGATGCGACAACTCATGCGTTCGCCGAAGCTCACCAACAAATCCTTGGTCCGCGGCGTCAGCTCGCGCACCATGCTCACGCCATCTAATAAACTCTCCAGCTCCCTGAGTAATTGTCTGACCTCGTACCCCACGGTCGCCGGCAGGGCCAGCTCGTCCAGGACCTCCAGGTGCAGCTTCCGCATCTCGTCCACCCTCACGATACCGTCGACCAACGCCAGTGCGCCGGCTCGTTCGAGTTCATTCGTGGTCTTGCCCATTGCACTCACCACGACGGCGGGCGCGTAGCCCTCCCGGATGCGCTGCGCGATCAGGTCCGCCACGAGCGTGACACGCTCCGCGTCTCGGATCGAGGAGCCGCCGAACTTCATGACGATGCGCTTGCTCGCGTCGAGATTCGCGGCGGCGCGCGCCTCGGCCCAGTCGCCGGCCGCCCGGACGGGCGGCGCGCGCGGCGGCGCCGCGCGGGCCGGTCCTGCGACGAGGCCATTGGCCGTCGCCGCGAGGCCCAGGAGGATCGCACAGCGGCCCATTTGCAAAAGCTGCGCTGTTCAAGCGCTTCAATGATGATCGATGGCTGCTGCGTGTCTTGCCTCTGTGCCGCGAGATTGGACTTGGCTAAAAGTTGACAGGAAGTGAAACCCGCACGAAAAAGAAAGGCTCGAGTTACACAAAAATACTTACGCAGCGGCATTCACCGACTCAACCTCCGCCGCGCTACTCTCGAGCACGGCGGCGAGTTCCGTCGCCGCCTTCACGACGGCGCCGGGCGGCGGCTGGCCGCGGCTCGCGAGGAGCTTCAGGTACGCGACGAACGCGTCGGCGGCGTCGCTCGCGCAGACGAAGCGGGCCCACGCATTCGTGGCGGCCGCGGCCTCGGCGCGCCGCGCGACCGCGCGGCCAAGTAGAGAAAACGTCTGCGAGTGCGTCGCCATTTGCAAGAAGGCACTTCGCCGCTCGCTGCCGTCGCAGGCGTCGCGTTGGACGGACGGCGCCGGCAGCGCGAGCCGCACCTGCAGCGCCCGGTCCACGTACTGGCCCATGGCGGTCACGACGCGGTCTCTCTGCGCGTCGGGGATCGCCTCACCCGCCAAGGCCGCCGATAAACCGAAAGCCGCGCGGTCGTAGTAACGCAGCACCGCTCGTCTACCAGCGGCGTCGTCCGCCGGGGCGCATGCGTCGAGCGCGACGGCCATTTTGGCATCACGCGCCGCTTCCAACGCTCGGCCCCTGGCCGCCGATTTCGCGTCGCGCGCCGCGCGCCGCTGCGCCGCCTCGTCCTCTGTCGCGGCGCCTGACAGCACCTCTTTGAGAGCCGCGTCAGCGGCGGCGTCGTCGACCTCTAAAGCGGCCATCGCGGCGCCGAGATCACCGATAGGCGCGAGCAGCTCGTCCATCTGATTACGATCCATCTCGGCAGCGCTGAGCAGGTGTGCGTCACGCGAACCGCAGCGGCCAGTGTCAAATGGCACTGTGTGGTATGTAACCAGGGCGGCGCCCCAGCGCTGCGGTTTTTTTATGGCGTTCGGTGCACGATGTGTGGACTCTGTATGGTGATGAATGTGTAGTGCGGCCACCGGCCAGCTGAAAATATTGAAACGGATGGCCAAAAAAACCCGCGCCGCATCAAAATAAATAAAGCTGCCGGCAGGATTACCGCCCAGGACCTTGAGACCACGGGTCGCGCCCGGAGAAGCCAGTAGGACGCAGAGAACCCGAACGCTCTCACACAGAATTCACACGGTCGATCTCAGCCACCCTGCCAAAACAAGATCCCACGCCCGCAGCGCTGCCCCAGCTCGGCGCGGTGGACGGCCCGGAACGTCGCGAGGCACCGGCACCGCAGCCATTTGAAATGGCCCTCGTAGCGGCCGCCCGCAGCGGTCGCACGAACGACGTGCGGCGCCTCCTGGACGAGGGCTGCCGAGTCGACGACGAGGGGGATGGAGGAGAGGGCAGCCCCCTGTGGTACGCATGCGCGGGCGGCCACCTCCAGAGCGCCAAGCTACTGCTGCTGAGAGGCGCGGCCGTCGATCGCGAGTGCAGCGGAAGGACACCACTTGTGGTGGCCTGCCAGAACGGCCGCGCGGACGTCGCGTCCCTGCTCATCGAACGGGGGGCGGCGATCGCCACGCCGACGACGACGGGCTTGAGCGCCTTGAACACGGCGGCGCGCGGTGGACACGCGGACATTGTGGCGCTGCTGCTCACGCGCTTCTCGCGCGGCGCGGAGACGGCATTTGCGCGCGAGGCCGCGGCAATTCACGGCCACGCGGACGTAGTAGAACTGCTCGACGCGTTTGCAATGGGCGACCCGCCGCCGCCGCCGTCGCCCAAGTCGCCCGTTGTCGACATCACCGTCGATCGTATCTCTATAAGCTCGCCACCGGCGGGCTGCGACGGGCCAACGCGCGCCGACGACGTCATCGGGCTGTGTGGGTCCCCGCGCCACATCGATGAGTCTGACGGCCCACCGTCGCGGTCGAACTCGCCGGTGACACTCCCGGGCGCGCTGGCAGGCGCATTCGATTACTTTGGTTGTGGCTCGCCGAACGAAGTCCCCGTCGACGCGCCGGCCTCGCCACCGCCGGGCACGCCACCGGTCACGCCGCCGACGCGAGTTTCGCGCCGCCGCTGGCCGAGCGTCGAGGTCGACAGCGACGAGGATTACGGGCTCGCGCATCATAGATTGAGACCGGTCGCCGAGGAGACGTCGCTGCTGCCGCCGCTCGTGTTATCGGACCCCGGCACTTCGTGCGAGCAAGAACTCGAACGCCTCGAGGCGAGGGGCTGCATCGTCGCCGGATTAGTACGAGACAGCCTTAAACGCGCCGGCCAGCTCCGCCTCGACACGCCCGTGCTACTGGACGATGACGAGTTGCTCGCCCTCGTAGCGCGCGGTGTACGAGGGGATTCTTTTGGGTTAGAACGGACAATATCACACGCAGGTCGCGTACACCTACGATAACCAGTCCGGCTCGTCCGATGGGCAACTATACGCGGAAGTGAATCGGGCGCTCCGGAACCGGCGGGAGCGCCGCCAGCTCGTACAGCGGTGGGGCGGCGTCCTCTACTATCTGATGGCGGCGCTGTCTCGACTCCCGGACGTGACCGGCTTGTATTATCGGGTCTGCCCCGACAAGAAGCAGCTCTCGAACTACCCCGTGGGTGGAAGGGTCCAGTACAGAGCCTTCTTTAGCGTCACGGCGGACCTCGCCATAGCCACGGACGTCGCGGATCCAGCCACCGATGTCATCTTCCGGTTGCGCCTCAGGCGCGGCCGGGCCATCGAGGCCTACTCGTGCTTCCCGGGCCGCGCGGAGGTCGTCGCCTTGGCGCGGGCGCGCTTCGTGGTGGCGTCCGGGCCGCGAATGGAAGGAGAAAACACGTACGTGGACCTCGTCGAGGAACTAAGGGAGCATTTTTAAGAACAGTACTACTTAAGATGCGACGGACGACCGCGACGACGCCGAGTAGCTCCGTAGGTCGTGGGACACGGCGATGTAGTCCGGGTCGTCCGCTCTGATGAAGCCCCAGCGCATCGCGAAGTCGAGCATGACGAGCGCACTGTTCGGCTTCCACTCGAAGAGGCGGCTCCGGAGCATCTCGACGCACTCCTCCGCCGGGACCTGCACGAAGCCGTCGACCTCGCCGTCGCCGTTGATGGGGACCAAATCTTCGGGGAGTTCGAGATCGAACACCGCGAGCGTTTTGGTCGACAAGCCGCGCCGCGCGGCGTAGCGGTAGGAGACGCAGCCGGCCGCGCGCAGGTTGCTGTCTAGAATTTCGGGGGGGATACTGGCCTCCTCGGCGGCCTCCTTCTTCGCGTTTTCGATCAGGGACGTTTTTGCGGGCAGCCCACCCGCGGCGATCTGGTCTAACAAGCCGGGGTAGGTCGGCTTCGATAACGCCCTTTTCGCCAGCCAGATAGAGATGGAGCCGTCATTTTTGCGCGTGTAGCCGTTCACGTGGCACCCGTAGGAGGGCACGCCGAAGGAGACGACCGCGGCCCGCTCGATGCGCAGTAGAGGCGGCGAGTCCAAGGGCGCGCCCAAAGCTCGCACATCTTGCAACTCGTCCCTTAATTTCGCGCGCGGCACGAAGGCCACCTCGGTCCCCTGGTCCGGCCGCGCCAATAAAAGCTCCGAGTCCGCCACCAGGGCATCCACGAGCGCTTGCACGACCGTCGTTTTCTCCCAGCACGACGTCGCGTGCGGCGCCAGGGTCGCGGCGAGGGCGCTGACGTCGTCGTCTGTTATTTGTTCTTCAATATCCCTTTCATCGTCGTCCTCGCGACGGCGCACGACGTGCGGTAAAGGATTCGGGCCGACTTCCACGGCCGTGCTGAGGCCGGGCCCCCGCAACTTGTTCAGGAGTTGCGCCGCCACGAAGCCGACCTGCTCGCCGTCCACGAGCACCGGAGCGTAGCGAGCCGGGTCGTAGTCGTTGCAGCGTCTTACTACCGCCCGCAAGCCTTTGGTCTCCCCGTTCCGTGCCGCGCACTGCTCCTCAGTCTCGTCCACGAAGCACATGGCCGCGATGTCCTCCTCCGTCGCACTGCCACCGGTAGCCTCCGTCATTGTAGGCCTGGGTGTCGCGGTGGCCGTGGCGACGCGCCTGGTCGCTTCCATCAACCGCCAGGGCGCGGTGATGTCGTCCATGGCTTTTTGCTTCCGCTGGACGCGGGCTTTTGCTCCTCTTTGCGACTCCTCGATGTCATCCAAGAACGCGCAGCACTCCGAAAACGTCTCCAGTTCACTTCGAGCGTTGTTGATGATGCTCACGGGCACGCCGGCTGTTTGGAACGTCTCTATGACATCATCGTTCGCCTCAGCGAACTTCTCTAATCGTACTTTGATGACCTCGGCCGTGTCGTCCGTGCGCCACACTAATCTATGTTGTACTTCTTCCGGCGGTGGAGCAAATCTAGGATGGTACACGGCCCCCGTGGCTGAATCCTCGCACCGGCCCAAACAAAAGGCCACGGCCAGGTCGTCAGGTCTGTCTAGCACAATAACCGCGTCCGGCTTCAGCGTGTCTATCAATAAACGGGTCTGGCCCGCCGTTCGCGGGAAGCCGTCCAACAACCAGCCCCCCTCCTGGGCGTCTTCTCTCTCTAATCTTTCCGCCACGATCTCCATGGCGTCCTCGTCGGACAAGAGCTTGCCCGACTGCAAGGCCGCCCGCACCGTGGCGTCGCTCTCGGCCCGCAGTCGCGCGCGTAACAAGCTCCCAAGGCCGACCCGCGCCGACCGGTAGGCGCAGCTGAGCATCGGCGCGAGCGTGCCCTTGCCCGACGCCGGCTTGCCCAGCAGCACGATCTTGGGCCCCGCCACTTTACCGACGCGCCGCATCCTACTGCGCATCTGCGCCTCGGCGGCGTAGCGGCGCTCGCTCGCGTCGCTGTAGCTGAAGTCGTAGGAGTCCTTGGTTGGCGGCGGCGGCGCACGCGCGGGCGGCAGCGGGTTGCTCGCGGGGTGGATGGCCACGGCGGTAGCAAGCACGCAGAGCTGCGTGAGCTTGCTGGGCGCGGAGAGCGCCGTTGCAACGGCTACGCAGCAGAGGTGCGTGAGCGCCTTCATTTGGTTATTGAAGTCTGAGCAAGGATCCGGCCTTCCCGGTGCCTAGCGTTGCAGCAACTCGCTGGAATCAAAACCCCAAGCAGGTATGAGACCCAGGGCAACTTGTGCACGTCAACAGAGCCGCTGAGGACAGAGGGAAACGGTCAGTGCTCTGACCAGCCGCAAAAGTAGCCGGTGCGGGTTTTACTCAGAGCGCGGGTTTTGTGTGAAATCCGTCTCCGCATTATTCTTTACGGCTGCGACTGTGGCCACAACCAATGTGGAATCATGCTTAAAGTCATTGCTCCAAGCGATGCTACCGACGACTGCCAGCACGTAGACCTGGACTCTATTCTAGAGCGGGTCCGAAATGATCCTAGTGTCGGCGGCAGTTTCGCGGCAGCATGGGCTCGGGTGGTTTTGAAAAAGTTCTCATCGGAACGCTGGGGCCGAGAGAAACGTTTTTACGTGGGGCGAAGAGGCGAGCGGCGAAGAACAGCGTTCTGGCGAGCGGCGCAAAACACACTAG
>Ga0302122_10000221_pt1 | contig 33250 bp, 26 predicted proteins | sample CB21_SCM_MG_FD_203115 | JGI IMG/M metagenome (GOLD analysis project Ga0302122, IMG submission 203115) | Marine microbial communities from Western Arctic Ocean, Canada - CB21_SCM | ecosystem: Environmental > Aquatic > Marine > Oceanic | place: Canada: Western Arctic Ocean | collected 2017-09-28 | reverse complement strand
CCCGGGAGACACCGCGCTTCGCCGATAAAGTGGCGGGAGAGTATGTGTGACTACTTATTGCGACTAGCCCCACTAGTACGAACCCCGAGCGCACTCCATTGTGTCTATTTGGATTGGGTGGGGGGGGTGGTTGTGGGAGACCCAGATAAACCCGCACGCAGATTTCACCAAGGAAAAGCGCTGCAGGCTAGGCATATTCACGCCTCGTCGGGACTCGAGGCTGCCCCGCACGCCACCGGTCGCCTTATCCATCGCATCGATCGCGCCCGCACCCATCATGGCGGAGGCGACGCCGCAGAAGAGTCCCCAGAAGCTGCGGGAGCTCCTCTCAGACGGCTGGGCTGCCCCAGCACCGGCAGCCGTCCCGCCGCCGCCGCCGTCCGTCGTGCGGCGGACGGAGGAGCCGGTCGCGTTGGGCGACGAGTGGGCCGGGCGCGACGCGCCGATGCCCGGGGGCACGCCGCGCACGAGCGCCGCGGCGCTACGGGCGTCGCTGGCGAACGGCTGGGCTTCGGCGCCGGCGCTGAGTTCGCGGCGCCGCGCCGCGCCCAGGGCCGTGATCACCGCGCCCGTTGCAAGCGCGCCCCGGGCGCGCCGGCCCGCGCCCGGCGCGCTGGATTGGGTCGCTAGTGCAGTGGCCTCGCTGTTCGGGGGGACCCGACCCTCGGATGGCCAGTCCTACGACCAGTACATGGAGACGCACGAGTCGCCGAAGCGCGTGCCGCTCGCCGACTACGAGACGACCGCGTCCACGGAGGAGAAGGGCCCGACGCTCGGGCGCGACGGCGCGCCGGACCCGGCGCCGCGCGTCGTGGCGAGCGACCGCAACTGCGGCTGCGCCTTCGAGCTGTTCGGGGCGCCCCGCGCGCGGTTTATCTCGGAGCCGGGCGTAAGGAAATAACGTGTACTGCCCTCTTCGACGCGATGGTGTCGACGGTGGCGGGGAACGCCGCCGCCGCGATAAAAAGCACACTACGGCCAACTTAGGGGTTCCGGAGCCGGTAGAGCAACACCTTGCCCCGGTCGTTGCCCACCGCCAACAAGTCGCCCTCCGTACTGAAGGCGGCGGCCGTGACGTAGCGAAGGGGCGTCTTGGCCGTGGGCCAGTTGGGGACCACCTTGACGGCACTTCCTAACCGCACAATGCGCATGGCGTCCCGCGCCCACTTGGAGGCAATCAAAGCCAGCGTCTCGGAGCACGCTAATGTAGAGATGGGGGTAATGAGCGAGGACACGGCCCGCTCCACCGTGGGCGCCCGGACCGCGTCGAAAGACAGAGCCGGCTGCACTTGTGAGTTATATAGGTTGACGATGCCACTTTCCGAGCCCACCAACAGTCGCTGACCGCAGCACATGAGCGACGACGTGGGCGAGGCGCCCGCGTCGGCCCAGGTCGCCAGGCACTTCGAGGATCTCAGGTCCCAGACGTGGATTCTCGCATCACCTCCGGAAGCATAAAGCTTGGCGCCGTCCGCCGAGAAGCACACGGCGCGCGCCGTTCCTGAACATTTCATCTCGGCGGACCGCCACTGGCCCCTCGAAGCGTCCGCCAGCAAGATGCGCCCGTCGTGGCCCGTGAACGCTAGTGCAGCGCCGTCCGATGACAACGCCGAGCGCTCCAAGGACTTGTCCTTGGACTGGGGCGGGAGGCGCACCTTCGTGGCCGTCTCCGAGGCCACATCATAAGAATAGTAGAAGGGCCTTCGTCCAGTCGCGATGCATACGTCCGTCTGGGCGCGCCACGCGCACCCTCTCACAGGCAGATCCGCGAAGTGGCACGCGCCCGCCTCGCCGTTGATCTCCCCGTCCACGCGGAAGAACCGCAAAGTCTTGTCCAGGCCGCCCGTCAACAGTAAGTCGGAAGCGCAGTGGAAGGCCACCGCACTTATAGCTGATTTGGACGGGGCCCGTACGTTGGCGTCCGTCTCTCTTGCTACTCTTAAGTCGCCGTCGTCGTCGTCCTCTGAATCCTGGGCCGCGTCGCGCAGCGCGTTCGGTGCGGACTGAGAAACCCAGTCTTGCGGTCCTCTTGTGGAAGCGTAGCGCGCCCTTAAGCGCTCCTCCAACTGGTTGCCCTTCAGGATGCGGTCCTTGGGCGTCCTCCGCAATTTGCGTAAGCGCGCCGCGCTTCGCAGGTCGACTTTTAGTTCCTCATCATCATCCCGCCACGCGGCCGCGTCTTCTTCTACTTCGCGCTTGTCGTCGTCGCTGGCGTCCTCAGCGCCGAAGACATCCTTCTCCAGCTGGGCCTCGTTCACCTGCTTCGGCTTCTTGCGCTGGGGCTCGTCGTCCGCGTCGTGCCAGGCGTCCATGGCGTGCTCTCTGGTTTTGGAGATGGTTTGCAGTGGGCTGTTCTTGCGTCGTTGGACAGCGGCTTTTGCGGCAGAGCCTCGTTCGACGAGCAATGTGGGCGTGGCAGCACGCGTGTACAAGCAGGTCGCGTAGCTGGTCGCGTCCCAAAATCGAGCTCGCTTATGCACGGGTTGTTGCATCGAGAGAGCATGAACGAGGTGGCTCGCCTTGCGTCGACCGGAGGCTTCTGTGCGTGGCCTCGGACGCATCAGAGCGCTATCGTTGCTCTTGGGTCATATGCACGGGTTTTTCAAACTTGTTCGGGATCCGGCGCGCTCTCACACTCTGAAGCCGCACTGCCTCCCTATCTGAAGGCGCGTTACTCTGCATCTGGAAAGCGCGCGCTGCAAAACTATGCCCGCCATCGTCCAGAGCCCGCCGCACGAGGTCGCGCGCCAAGAGAAGCTGGCCCACCTGGCCGGCGTCGAGGCGCGCGAGGAGCTTGTGCGCAGCCACTCGCAACACGCGGCCGACGCCGGCGCCGACGCCGAGCGCCAATCCAGAGTGACTGAGTTCGGCGAAACGCCGCAGGCGTCGCCCCTCGTGCAGACCATCAGCGCCGGCAAGCTCGAGCAAAAAGCCACCACCCAGGCCGTGAAGGCGTCGGCCGAGGAAGAACGCGCCCGGCGCGTCGCCGCCGAGGCCGAGGGCGAGCGCGCCTCCGAGGGCGAGCACAAGTTGAATGCGATCGCCTCGGACAAGGCGGCGGAAGCAGAGAGAGCCGAGCGTATGCAAACCCAGGCCAAGGCCGGCGCCCAGGAGGCCCTATTGCGCGCCGAGGCGCAGCGGCGCTCGCTCGCGCTGCAGGACGCCGAGCGCGAAGAACGCGTCGCGGCCGGGGGTGCGGCGCGCTCGCCGCTCAAGGGCTCCAAGGTCCTCGAGACCGTCGGCGACGCGGCGGCCGCGCTCGAACGCAAGGGCAACGCGCGTCCGCTCCGGCGCCCTCTCTGTAGCCGCCTCTGCCCGATGGCGTGAAGGCTGGACGAGACCCGACTCGTTGGTTCCACACAGGCCGCGTCGACGTGCAAGCAGAGGAGGAGCGCCGGCGCCGCGTCAATGTCGCGCACGCCGAGGAGCGCGCGTCCGAGACGGAGCGCCTGTCGAACGCGCACGAGGCCGACGCGGCCATGGAGACCGAGCGGGACCGACGCGTCGCGACGGACAAGCACCTCGAGGCCGATGGCGACCGCGAACGCAAGCAGAACGCGCGCCGCGCGAACAAGATGATGGATAGTGAGCGCCACTCCCGCCTCACGGCGCACGGCGAGTCCCCGCGCAAGTCGCCGGCCACCCCCACCGTGCATTCCATCAAGAGCGTCACCCTCACGCCGCGCTCGTCTGATGCGCCGCCGCCGCCGCCCGGGCAGTTCTCGTCGACGGACTCGACGGCCTCGGCCTGCAACCCGTGCTCCAAGGCGACCAAGTCTGTGACCAAGACCTGTGTCATCGCCTGACCAAGCCGCGTTCCCCGGTCTCCGCCCCTCCCCCCACCATGTGTGATGCACGTGTGTAATGCATGTGATTATGAACAAAATGGCTTAGAGGGAGTGCTTCACGAGCGCCGCGAAGGCGATGCCGAACCACGCGATTTCCAGGAACATTGGTGCGTGCGCCCGCTTGCAGTAGCAATTTAAGCCCACACAGGCTGACCCTAGGAGGTTCATTAGATCGATGACCACAGGGTGTTTGCTCAAAATCTGATTCGCAACAAACAAATACGCCACGAGCAGCATCGCCGACCCCACGTACCCCACGACGTCGTTCAGCTCGGGGCCCCTCCTTCTTTTCTTCGGGGCGGCTGCGGCCTCGGCCGCCGTACCTCTCAAAAATATAGTCTCGCCCTTGGGGTCGTAGTACGATGGCAGCTCTTTCGGCTTCGCGGCGGGCATGGCTCGGTTATGTCGTCACGCGCGTCGACACTGGTCTAGAGGTAGTGGAGAATAAGCATGCGTGAGCCCCTAGAGAGGGCTCTGCAATTGCTGCTTAAGTTTTATGCTCTAAGTTGGACAACACTCGAGATCACAACAGTGTGATTGATAGGCCGAGAGTTGTGACTACTGTCCAACGTCGACTCGAGAGGATGGTATCGGAGCTACCGGCGAATTGGTGTCCCTCTGGACCACCTCCCAGGCGGACAAAAATTTAGATTGTTTCGTGCGGGTTTATCTTACGGGTTTTCGCCCTCTGTAAAAACGCGCAGCATTCGCTTGTCCCTGCGCACAACCGCACGTCTCCGCAAGAGAGCTGCGAACCATGCGCTGCGCCCTCCTCACTGCGCTCCTCACCCTCACCCATGCCGCCTGGGGCCCGCGCGAAGCCCTAACACGGCACGAGGCCGAGCACGACGCGGCGCACACGAAACTCGACCAGGGCGACATCACCACCCTGGCGGAGGCCGTGGAGACGCGGCGCGGCACCGTCGCGGCCCTCAAGAAGACGGGCGTCGACATGTACGGCGACGCCAAAGCCTTGGACGCTGTCAAGGACTTCCAGGCGGTGACGCGGAAGTACCTCAAAGCATTGTACGGCGACGCGGACACGTACACGCTGGACTTGCAGATCAAGTTTCCGGAGAGCATGGGTGGCGACACGGACGTGGTGACCATCGAGACCGCGCCCATTTCTCTAATGCCGCACGCCGTGCACGTTTTTTTAGATGCGGCCATCACGAAGCGCGACGCGAACTGGCGGTGCGCTTTCCACCGCAACGCGGGGCACGTGTTGCAAGCTTTCTTACGGGCCAAAAATGCGAGAGGTTTGGCGTTCCAGGAGTACGACGCGGCCTTCCCCCACGAGCGGCTCACGCTGGGCTTCGCGGGCCGCCCGGGCGGGCCCGAGTTCTACATCAGCACGATGGACAACGTGCGCAACCACGGGCCCGGCTCCCAGGGGTCCCGGACGGAGGCGGACTCGTGCTTCGCCAAGGTCGTCAGTGGGGCCGACGTCGTCGAGCGCATGCGAAAACAGCCGGCGCCCAAGGGCCTGGGCTTCGTGCGCGACAACTCCAACTACATAGTCGTCGAGGACGTCGCGCTGCGGCCCGCGAAAGGTGTCTTTTCATAAATAAAACCCGCACGTTGGGAACATGCCAGAGCACGAGTTGATCTCGTCGCACTCGTGCAGCCGCGGCGTGAGCGTCCGAGCAGAACATCGCATATCCATCGTGCTGTCAGTTCCGTGGCTCATTTGCAGTCATTTGCGGGCAGACTCCAGCAGGTTACACATTGTAAAATGCACGCCCTGCGCACGCTGGCGGCGCGCTCCCGCGCCTTCTCGGCACAGGCGGCGCAACGACCGCGCGTTGTCGTGCTCGGCAGAGGCTGGGGCGGCAATAAAGTCGCGCGCTACCTCGACAAGAGCAAGTTTGATGTGAGAGTCGTCAGCCCGGCGAACCATTTTTTATTTACGCTGCTCCTCCCGTCCACAGCGGTCGGCACGCTCGAGTTCCGGGCGGTCCAAGAACCGGTGCGGACCATCGCCGGGCTGGGCGGGTACCACCAGGCCAAGGCGCAATCACTAGACGTGGCGAAGCGCACGGTGGCGTGCCAGGACGTCTTCAGCGGCGACACGTTCGACCTCAGCTACAACTTCTTGGTGGTGAGCGCGGGCTGCAAGACGAACACGTTTGGGGTGCCCGACGTCACCCAGGACAAGCAGGAAGCGGTCTTCTTCCTCAAGCATTTGTACCACGCGCGGCGCATCCGCGACCGCATTTTGGAGTGTTTTGAAAGGGCGGCCAGCCCGGTCGCGACCGAGGAAGAGAGAAGGGACATGCTGCACTTCGTCGTCGTCGGTGGTGGGGCGACGTCGTGCGAGTTCGCGACGGAGCTGGCCGAATTTCTGGAGGTCGACGTGCGCAAGTGGTACCCGGATCTCGCCGATTTAGTGTCGTTGTCCATCGTCGAGGCCAGCCCGCACATCTTAGGCGGCTTCGACGAGCACTGCTGGAAATATTATACTGCGCACCTGAAAAAACATAATGTTGATGTGCGGACCGGCTGCGCGATCACGGCCGTGGAGCCGGCGGCCGATGGTCGCGTGTCGTCGGCGACGCTGAAGGACGGCTCGATGCTCCGCTTCGGGTGCATGGTCTGGAGCGCGGGCCTCGCTCCCATAAAATTTGTGGAGAGCGCGGCGCTGGAGAAAGACAAGGGCGGGCGCGTGGTGGTCGACGAATATTTGAGAGCGGCGGACCGCGTCTTCGCGCTGGGGGACTGCGCCGCGGACCGCACGCACCCGCTGCCGCCGACGGCGTCCGCGGCCGAGCAGCAGGGCGCATACCTCGCAAAATGCTTCAAGTATGATAGCGACCTGCCTGTGAAACCGGAGCCGGTGGCGCCCTCGGCTATGCCGTTTGACTGGCTGGCGCCGCTCGACAATTTGTGGACAAAAAAGAGCGAGTTCCGGTATGTGGAGCGCAGTAAAATGGCATCCATGGGCATGTGGGGCGGTGTGGCTGACATGACGCAGTCGGAGCTCACACCCGTCGGCGGGACGCTGTCCGGCGTGACGGGCTTCGCGGCGTGGCGGGGCGCCTACCTCTCGAAGCAGGTCTCGACGGCGAACATGATCCTCATACCCATGTTCTGGCTCAAGTCGTGGTTGTTTGGCCGGGGCATCTCGCGCTTCTAAGTGTATTCATTTGTGACACAATTACATAACATTTAACTAGGACGCGCGCAGGAAGAAGCCCTCCGCGTCGGTAGACAAGTACCGCCCTTTCGTGGCCTTGTAGATCCGTCGCAACAGCTTGGGCAGCTCCTCGAGATCGCCCGCCATCAGCGTCTGGTGCGCGTCGGTTTGCTGCTCGTTAAAGAGGACGACGGCGGGGATACCTTCGTTGATGACGCCCACGAGCTCGGCCACGGCCATCCCGTCGCTCGTATCAATATTGACGCGCGCCGGCTCGAGGCGCGTCGTGGTCTTCGCCAGTTCTAGCCACATAGGCTCGAACTCCTGGCAGTAGCCGCACATCCCGCTGAAGAACTCGACCAGAAAGGCGCGCGGCGACGCCTGCACGAGCCGCCGGAACTCGTCCACGCTGCGAATTTCTCGCCTTTCGACGGGCTCGGCCGCGACCAGCGCCACGCACCACGCCGCGACGAGGGCGCGCACCAGCAGCATTCGTACGTTGCGACTGCGTACCGCGCAGGCTGCAGCAGGCTGCAGCAGTGTGGCGCTGCACAGCTACCGTGCCAATCGTTAGCGGTGGCTGCCGCACCGCGCGCGTGCGGCAGATATATATGCCCGCCCGTTGATCAGCTATGGTGCGCAGGCAGAGCCTCTCGATATCGTCGGCTTTAATTGTTTGGTGTAAAACCCGTTTGTAATTGGAAACTCGACACCTATGCCTCCATCGCCTCCCCGGTGCGCCGAGGACGGATCAGCCAGGGCCACGAGGGAATTTGGGCAGGCGACGCGTTTCACAGTTGCATTCTAACGCCACCGCCGAACGTAGCAGCCGACTGCCGCCGCGCAGCCCCATAAGAACCCAGCGGCACGCCGACGCTGTCGAACCGCCGCCGGCAGCCATGCCCTACCATAAGAACAGCTCGGCGCACATGACCCAAGCGTTGACCTGGGGCCGGCCCGACGGCCGGCCCCAGCGCGCCCAGTGGCTCACCGAGAGCCGCGCCTCGACGCGGTATACGGGCGTGCCCGTCGGGAACTCCGCGGCGGCGAAGCAGTACGACATCAATGCGCAGCAATTAACGAACCCGGAGCGGTACGCGAATGCACCCTTACCGCCCTTCTCTCCCCAGACCGTGTCTTCGGAAGTGCCCGTGGAGTTAACAGTGAAGCAGCCCATCGTCTTGGTGGAGGAGCCGTCCGTGGAGGAGGCGCCGATCCCGCCTCCTCGGAAACCCACCTTTCACTGCTACGGCAACGGCAACGTCGAGCCGAGTGCCGGCGGCGTCCTGTGGAAAGGGTACATGCAGACCAAAAACGTCAAGTGCGCGCCAAAAAGGCGCTCGGAGGTCTCGCGGCATGCGTTACGCGCGGCCAACCGACGGATCGGCGCGGCCATGGCCGCGAAGAGTCCGGCCCGCCTCATGGCGCCGTCGCCGCAGATCGTCTGGACGCGGTCCCAACCGCGCATAGTCCAACCCGAGCCGGTAGTTGCGCTGCCGCCGCCGCCGCCGCCGCTGCCGCCCGCCGGGAAGTCGCTGGGCTGGAGCGAGGGGGGCACGGCGCTGGCGCTGCGGTGGGCCGCCTAGTTTTGGGGCGCCGGGTGTAACGTTGGATCGTCTCCGCGTACGTTTTATTTTCAAGGGATAAAACCCGTGCGCACGCACGTGTTTCAAGACACTTCCACCCATTTCTTCGCCTGCCGACTGCCGCAGCCAGTTGAAACGTTACAAAAAGTTGTCTCTCTCTAGTATCTGGCTCACAGCGCAAAACCGCAGCTTCAAGAGTCGTATAGGCCGAGCACACAGCCCGTTTGAATACTTGGGCTCTCCGGGCGGTTTCGTGTGCGCAGCGTACGACTGACTCGATCATGGCCGCGTTCTTCATGTCTTCCTGCTTCGGCGACACACCCAGCACGGGACAAGACGCGTCGACCCAGTCGTCGAACTTCGGCAATCACCGAGGCGCCCCCGTCACGCCGTCGACTCTCTCCTACGTCTTCCGCGCGCTGCCGATGGAGCTCGTTGCTGGGTGCGTCCTCGGCGCGATGGGCCTCCGCTGGAAGCCGATCTGCGACAAGATTCGCAAGCATTCGTACGCCATCGAGCACGGCCAGTACCTCATGCCTCCTCTGGAGTACCCCGTCTTCGAGCCGGTCTACTGGCCCGAGTACGGGAAGGTCTGCTACGTCGTGAGCTATGTTTTAGAGAAGGGTGGGCGGCGGCGGCGGCGCACGTACCGATGATGAAACCACTTCTAGTAGTAAATAATAAACTTGAAATTACACATCATGAGGAAGCAGCCCATGTTCCGTTCTGCTTACAGCTCCTTCTTCTTCTTCTTCTTCTTCTTCTTCTTCTTCTTCTTCCGCTTCCGCTTCTTCCGCCGCGTCGCCGCCTCCTCGGGCGCGGCCTCGACGTACGCGTCGGCCGCCGCGAGGCCGGTGTCGTCGCAGCTCGACGTCGCGTTGCGGCAGATGGCCTCGAGCGACGCCTCGGCGGCCGCCTCGGCGACGATCAGCCCAGCCAGCGCCTCCTCGTGGTCCTCGACAATGGAATCGCAGAACGACCGCAGCCGCAAGCGCAGCGTCTCCTGTTCGTTCCGTGCCTTCGAGAGCTTGGGGAAGGGCTTGGCCTTGCCCCGCACGACGTCCTCGAAGCGCTGCGCTTTTGTAACGTTGGGCGCCCAGGCCGTCGCGGATGTAGGTATGAACGTATCCACGTAATCGCAGACCTGGTCTAATAAATGGCTGGTGCGGAACTCGCTCGTGGCGTACTTGACGAGCTTGCCCTGCCGGTTGCCGCTGCCGTCCAGGCGGCCACCACTTAATATATCAGTTTTGTCCTCGTCGAGGTGTTCCAGGTCCAGCACCCTCCTCAAACTCGTCATCACGACCGCGCAGCCGGCGCATTTATCCAGGTCTCGTGCCATTGCTGCGATGGCATGGAGCAGGAGCACTGCGATGCGATACATGACGGACGGATGCGTGCTGTGTCGACAACGTAATGCAGAGCTGTATTTGCAGCTTTCGGCTCTGCTCGTGTGATGCAGCGATAACAGCGTAGCAGCTACGCCAGCGGTGGGTCGGAGAGAGGATACCAGCAAGCAATGCAAGAATCGATGCCAACGACTTGTACAAACGCCACAGATTGCGCGTGGAGCGGCAAAACCTGAGGGGGTGAGGGGAACTCGATTCAAAACGGGTTTCGCTGTGTCAAAAACAGTGAGACAGTTTACACTCTTGCTGTGGCTATCGTGCACGCTCGTAAACGTCTTTGCAGCATCTTAGCTTCTCATTTACTTGCTGCGACGACTGTCGGCTGCAAGGGACCCGAACACGTCTACGTACAGCACACCTTTTAGCCAGCTCAGACCTCTCCGAGCCACACCGGTGCGAATTCATCGCAGTACAGCAAGATTTATTACAACCATGCCCCGCCTGATCACCCTCCTGCTCATCGGCGCCCAACAGATCAGCGGTATCTGCCTCAAGCCGCCGCGCCTCCTCCGCCCGCCCTGCGCGCCGAAACTCGGACGCTGCCGCAACAGCCGTCGCACGCGCTTCGGTCGCCCGCGCTTCGGCCCCTTCCGCAACCGCCGCCGGTTCTTCAAGCCGCCGCCGCCGCCGAACCCCCTCGGCCTCTACCTCGGGGTGATGGGCGCGCCGGTGTATGGACGGGACGTGCTCCCGTTCCTGGGCGGCTTGATCGACTTCGAGACCCTCGAACCGAGATCTAGCCCCAACGAGTATCTCGCGGCCCCGACGGACGCCGCACCGCTCTTCGACGCGGCGGACAAGCGTACTAACGTGCCGACGTACCCCGTGGCCCCGGCGGACCTGCGAAAGGCCTTCGAGGAGGCCCTGGCCAAGCGGCAGCCCCTGATGGGCGACTTTTGGGCCAAGCCCGTCCAGGAGGACTCGGACGCCTTCGCGCAGCGCTTGGTGTACGTCGAGCGCACGCCGCTGTTTCGTTTTCCTGATATTTTGAATGTGCAGTTTTTGGACGCCGGCAACGGCACCTCGACGCTCGTGCTCCACTCGGCGTCGGTCTTCGGCCAGAGCGACCTGGGCAAGAACCAGGAGCGCGTCGAGGACCTGCTCAAGCGCATGTCCGACCTACCGGCAACCGGCGCACGGGTGGCGGCGACCGGTCTCGAGGCGGCGGCCTTGACGGCGACGGCGGTGTCCGTCTGAACAGCCGCGGCGATGGCGTGGAGGTGAACGGACGAACTTGCGGCCATGTGTGTAAAGTTTAACCTGAGCCCTGTCCCACCACGTTTGTACAATTACTAAAACTTAGAAGCCATGCGCATCCTCGAACCCGGGCGGCCGGTCGCCCGTCGAGCACCAGGCGGCGTGCGCGTGGCGCTTCGTGGCGAAGTCGAGGTCTGCGTAAGAGCGATAGGCCGACACGGGCCGCTCAGCGCCCAGTCCATAGGTCTCGAGGTGCCCGATCAACGACGGCGCCGCAAGGGAAGAAAGCTCTTCGTTCTCGGGATAGCCCACCATGTGCTTCACGCGCGGCAGGACGAACTTCTGCAATGAATTGTGCGTGCCGGCGCCGATCGACCGTTGCAAGGCGCCCCAGAACTTGGGCTTCTGCTTTCTAAGGTAGGCGTGCGCGACGACACTTCGGGGCGGACAGAAGATGTCCCAGCCGTGCGTGAAGGCGCGCGCGCCGAAGTTCAACTCCTCGCCCATGAAAATGAACGGCAGGTACGGGTCGAAGGGCACCTCCTTGATGAAGGACGCGTGCGCGAAAACGAAGCCCGCCCCGATGAACGGGGCGTAGCGCGGAACGTGCAGACAGCCCCTTGTGCCCATTTTGCAGTCTCCGACCGTCTCCTTCATGGGGTAGCGCCGCATGGCGCCGACCCGTAGAATGCCGTACTCCGCGAACTCGCCGTCGCACATGCACGGTCCAACGCTGAGCTCCCAGGGGTGCTTGCCATTAAGAGGCAGGGCGGGCTTCTGGGGACCCGACGGCGGGTAGTGCGAGAAGATGGCTTTTTTTGAGGGAGCCAAGGCGTAGTCCTCCCGCAAGACATCGTCCCATCCTTTAGCAAAAGTAGTATGGGCGTCCACCTGCATGTAGTACGTCTCGCCCTTCCACAGTTGCGAACCGAGATAACGGCCGAAAACGGGCCCGAAGGTCTCGGACTCGTTGAAGCGCACGACTCGAATCATGTCGCACGTCGCATGCGGCCGCGCACAATACGCTCTAACACAGTCCACGTCGGCGTCCATGTCGTGGGGACGCATATCGGACGGCATCACTGCAGTTTTACATCCATACGCATCATGTTGTTTTTGGTCGCAGTTCTGTTGGACTAATCCAACAAAGACCCTGTCCGGTGCTGATGCCGTGGCGAAGGCGTTCTCGAGCGTGTCGGGGCAGACCTCGTCCCGAAAGGACGAGATGGAGAGGAAGACGGAGCCGTCTTCTCTCACAGGTTCAGAAGGGGCCAACGCCAACTCGGCGTACGGGCCACTTAGAGCACCCTCGACCGCATCGTAAAAAGTCTGCCACACCGTGCCGTCGCTCACGCGGTGCGGGTCGTTCCTTACCCCGAAACCCGCCGGCCGTATGTGCGCGAACTTGCCATGGATGTGCCTGACGAACGCTTCTATACGTTCACTTCGTGACGCCGGCCGCCTCGTTTGCGGTGGCGCTGGTACTTCTGGTGCTACGGCCTCGTGCTCTGCAACTAATGCATCCCGTGACGCAAAGTCCCGGCGCTGCGCATGGGCCGCGGCGTGCGGCGCGTCGTCCCGCACCGCAAAGGCCTCGTGCCGCGGCGCTTCGGCGTAGTCCCGCGCGCGCAGCGGCCGCCGCGCAAAGGCCTCGGCGACCGCCGCGGCGCCGTCTTCGGCCGGGCGCTGCTCGTGCTGCGCGGCGAGCTGGGCCAGGTAGTACACCTGCACGACGGCGAGGACGACGCTCGCGTACAAAATGGTCGTGCGCATCTGAGAGCTTGGAATGCCTGACAAGGCACGCAGGGTTGCCGGCGCGTCGCAGCGTCGTCGTAATGAGTGATTAATTGACGTTAGCTCTTGCTTGCGCGCAGCTTTTGCAAGCCTGATCGGTTCCGCGGCCCAAAATTTTCCAAAAAATGCGAATTTCATTTAAAAACAGATTTCTCCGGCAAACATCAAGCCTTAAGCCACACGCAGACGCGTGGAGGCTGCCCCGGCTCAACATAATGATCCTCACGCAGTGCGCCGTGTGCGCTGCCCCGCTTGGTCTAGCTTTGGGAAAGAAATGCGGCCGCTGCAGTACACGCTACTGCGGGCCCGAATGCCAGGAGCAGCACTGGAAAGAAGGCGGCCACGACAAGCTCTGCAAGAAGATCAAGAAAGCAGGCGGCGCTGAGCAGTATCATGCGAATAGTAAGTACGAGGAGGCCGTCACGGTCGCGGCGGAGGCGTGCGCGGAGGACACGCAGGGGCAGACGTGCTACATCTACACGCAGGCCCTCCACTGGAAAGCGAAGGAGGGTCTCGTGCGCGGGTGCGCGTGCCGCGGGACGGCGAGTTTCGCGCACGCGTCGTGCTTGGCGGAGCAGGCGAAGATTTTGGTCGTGGAGGCCGAGGAGAATAATTTAGACATATAACCGAGTTGGATCCGGTGGCATACATGTGGCCTGTGCGAGCAACGTTACCACGGCATCGTGCGGTGTGCGCTCGGGTGGGCGTGTTGGAAGACGTACTTGGGGCGGCCGGAGGAGGACCAGACTCGGCGGTTGGCGATGAGACTGCTCGGGAGCGGTTTATCCGAAGCAAAGTAGGACACGGAAGCGTTGTCCGTCCAAGAGGCCGAGTTATCTATGGTGCAGCGCCTTGGCGCAACAGAAGAAGACATACTCATCGTGCAGGGCAATCTTGCAAATACGTATCGATCGCTCGGACGGCTTGAAGAGGCAATAAGTCTGCGTCGAGACGTGTACTGCGGATATGTGCGGATATTCGGCGAGGAATATCCTCAGGCCCTCGTGGTAGCCCAAATGCAGGCGTCGACGCTGAAAAGCCTAAACCGCTTCGAAGTAGCTAAGTCGTTGTTGCGCAAAATGCTGCCCGTGGCGCAACGCGTCCCCGGAGCGAGTAATGCGAGCACACTCAATATGAGGTGGACTTACGCGGCGGCGCTCTACGAGGACACCCGCGCCACGCTCGATGATCTCCGCGAGGCCGTGAGTACGCTCGAGGACACGGAACGGACCGCGCGGCGCGTTCTCGGTGGCGCACACCCGCTCGCCGGATATATTGCGGAATCCCTGCGAGACGCGCGAGCAGCGCTGAGTGGAGCCGCCTAGCTCATAAAAACACTACTTACGCCCCCTAAAGAGTTTGTGCCGCTTGGGCTTCTGCTTGGGCGCCCCCTTCTCCGCGTACTCCAAATAGCGCACGCCCTCGCCGCCGGCCATACTGGCCAAAGACACCTGGGTCCGGCGCGGCGCCAAATCATCTTTCGCCGCTTTTTGCAGCGCCTTCTCCTCCTCCGCTTCTTCTTTGAGAGCGTCGGCGTTCAAGACCTGGTTCAACAAGTCGATTTCATCCTGTTCCGTCGCTAGAGCCGAGAGCGTGGGCTGGGGCAGGTCTGTGACGACTTTGAACGTGTAGCCCTGGTCCACTAAGTATTGTTGGCGCTTTGTCGAGTAGAACATCTCCGTCGTGTCCGTTGAGACCAAGGTATAGAAGAAGGCGTTGAAGCCGCCGCCCGAAGCCGCGGCTTTTGGTCGTAAGATTCGCCCGAGCCGCTGCGCTTCCTGCCGTCGAGAGCCAAAGTGACTGGAGATCTGCACAATCACATTCGCTTCCGGTAAGTCAATGGCCACGTCACCCACCTTGGACAAACAAACGGTGTTCACGAGCGGATTGAAGCGAAACGCCCCGAGCACCGCCTGGCGCTCCGATTCTTTAGTAGCACCGTAAATAGCCGGCCGCTCCAACGCCCGCGCATACGCTAGTAACGCAAAGACGTCGTCCGAAAAAACAATAACTTTGTCGCCTCTTTTTTCGTGGAAGTGCACCAGGTACTCGCAGGCCCGAAATTTCGTGGGATTCATCACGTAGAGCAGCCGCCGCGTGCGCCCCGCGCCGGAGACGACAATGCCCTTTTCTTGCACGCCTAAACCGGCGCCGCCGTGCCTAAGATATTCCCGGTAGAAGGGCGCCGTCATGGGGCACCAGACCTCCACGCATTGGACATTTGCGAGATGGCCGGCATGGGTCAAGTCCATCCAGTTGGCTTCATAAAGTTTGGGTCCTATGAGGAAATTGAGGTCCGTGATGAGGTCGTCTTCTCTTACTAATGTCGCCGTGAGTCCGAGCTTGCAGTGGGCGTTGCATGACGCTAAAACTCGTCTAAAAGTTTGTGCTGGTACTACATGGACTTCATCTAGTAACATGAGGCCCCACTCCCGCGCGCGTACCTGCTCCATCAACGCTTCGCCCCTTACGCTTCGTTTGCCGGAAAAGGTGACCATGTGATAGGTCGTGATAAGGACGCCACAAGAAGGGTGCAAATCTTCCTTCACCTCGGCCGTGAAGAGGCTCACCCGGTTGGCGGGCAGCGTGGTCCAGAGCGCGAACTGGGCCTTCCACTGGCTGACCGCCGTGGCGTTCGTGCAGAGGACGAGGACACTTCGCTTGACCGTCGAGGCCGCTACTATCGCTGTTAACGTCTTGCCCGCCCCGCAAGGTAATACAATAATACCGCTTCGCGCCCGCCCGTTGCCGAACATCTTCGACAGGGACTTCTCCTGGTAGTTCCTTATTTTCGTAGAAGGTCGCAAGTCAATGGGTAGTGTAGCGATCGACGGGTCCCTTCTAAAGTCGTACTCCTCGGCCAGCGGAAAATCCAAATCCTGCGAGGCGTGCTTCTTGACCTCCTGGGCCAGGCCCGGCTTGAGACGGAACGAGTAGGTTCGTAAAGCCGCGGGGTCCGCTTTTTTTTCGGTTTCCTCGTCACTCGAATCATCTAATTCCGCGGCCAGTTCCAAATAGGCACGATTGGCCTGGATCTCCTGCTGTGCCGTGCCCACCTCAAACTTATCGCCATCTTCGGGCAGTTCGTCGCGACAGTTCCGGATCGGCCGGTGCGCTAGGAGCTCCCGTAGAGCCCCCGCGTCGTGGCTCTCCACGTGGTGGCGGTTATCTCGCAATACGAGCTTGGCCCGGCCAAAGTTCTTGGTGCAGTTGATGATGTATTTGCGGACCTCTGCCGGCAGTTTCACTTTGGAGAGCTTGTCCAATACGTCGCAGATGGAGGTGGGGGTGATGCCCACCGCGACCGCGGCGTACAACGAATGGGGCGTTAGTTTATATTGGTGCACGTGCTCCGGCCGCGCGACGGGTTCCGCCACCGCCACGAGGAAATCATAAGCCGCCGCATATAATGACCCGGAGGCCTCCAGGAAGACCGCGCCGTCGGGGCACACCCAGAGCGGCCGCTGCGCGTGGTCCGGTTTCAAGGTCAAAGAAGAGAAGTCCCGCAGCCCGACCTCCTCCTCCTCGTCCGCGCCGTTCCGTTCCAGGTCCCGGAAGCGGGCCTTTGCGCGGCTGGCCACGTCGCCGCCTCTGGTGGTCTCGGCCTTCTTGGGGCGGCCCTTCTTGGGCGGCGGCGCGGGCAGGTCCGTCTCCGGCACGAACTCGCCGTCGCCGTCGTCGCGCGGCATGGCTTTGGGGAGCGCGGTGAGCTGCGCTATGCGCAAGGGTGGCAACGCAGACAACTGTGTAGATTTACAGGACGGGCGCTCTAGCCCTGCACCGATGGCGTCGTATTAGTAGCCTACTGAGCGCAGGCTCTGGAGCGCTGTGTCTTTGCTGCGTCGCGCACGCAATCACATGTTAGGTGGAACCCGCACCAAGACGGGTTTTTCGATTTTAACCGCGGAGGAGACGACCCGCACCCAACTTGATAGCGTCACAAAAGGATGATCCTCACGCAATGTGCCGCCTGCACTGCCCCGCTCGGCCTAGCTTTGGGGAAGAAGTGCGGCCGCTGCAGTACACGCTACTGCGGGCCACGATGCCAGGAGCAGCACTGGAAGGAGGGTGGCCATGACAAGCTCTGCAAGAAGATCAAGAAAGCAGGCGGCGCTGAGCAGTATTATGCAGATGAGAAACACGCGGAGGCCGTCACGGTCGCGGCGGAGGCGTGCGCGGAGGACACGCAGGGGCAGACGTGCTACATCTACACGCAGGCCCTCCACTGGAAAGCGAAGGAGGGTCTCGTGCGCGGGTGCGCGTGCCGCGGGACGGCGAGTTTCGCGCACGCGTCGTGCTTGGCGGAGCAGGCGAAGATTTTGGTCGTGGAGGCCGAGGAGACTAATTTGGACTACAAGGTCAAGGATGCGAGGTGGGCTCGGTGGCACACGTGCGGCATGTGCAAGCAAGGTTACCATGGCGTCGTGCGGTGTGCGCTCGGGTGGGCGTGCTGGAAGACGTACTTGGGACTGCCGGAGACACACAGGCTTCGGAGCATGGCCATGAACCTGCTTGGCAACGGTTTGCACTATGCAAAACACTACGAGGACGCGTTGTCCGTGAGAGAGGCCGAGCTGTCTACGCGGCGGCGCCTTGGTCATTCAGAAGACACTATACTTGCCGTGCAGAACAATCTTGCGAGCTCGTATGAAATCCTTGGACACATGGACGAAGCCCTGCGGATGAAACTAGACGTATACTCCGGTTTGTTGAATCTCCATGGTAAAGAAAATGAGAAAACCCTCATAGCAGCCAACAACTACTCGTCGACCCTTCTTGGTCTACAGCGCTTCGAAGCAGTCAAATCACTACTGCGTAGGACAATACCAATGACGCGCCGCGTTCTCGGAGAATCACATGAATCCACGCTCAAGCTAAGGTGGACTTACGCGGAGGCGCTCTACAAAGACGACGATGCCACGCTCGACGATCTCCGCGAGGTCGTGACGACGCTCGAGGACACAGCAAGGAGCACGCACCGCGTGTTTGGTGATTCACACCCGCTCACATGGGGCGTTGAGGACGAACTGCGACAGCCTCGAGCGGCGCTCGACGCCCGCGAAACGCCGCCGTCGTCGGCTAGTGCGTAAATTTTGAGAAAATAGCAATCATCTAGGGGGGAGACCAGGAGATTAGTGCTGCAGGTCCGAGTGGGTCTTAGAGCACCCCCCGAGCGCCTCATCCCCGGACCCGGCACGCCTGGACGTCGCCGCGGGACCCCGCAAGCGGCCGCGCCCGCCGCAGAATGTCCGTGGTGGACGTGATATCGCAGCCCTCGTGCCAGGCCGGCCGCGCCGACTGCGGCTTGTTGATCGTTTCGCCCTGGGAATCCTCCCCTCCGTCCACGACGCGCCATAAGAGAACCGCCGCGTCCCGACCGCCGCACGACGCCGCTAGCGTTTGAGAAGGTAAAAACCCGACATCCAAGCAATGACTTGAGTGGCCCAGGTACGCCCGGTGTGCCGCAAATCTACAAGCCACCGGCGCGTTGAATAAGCGGACATGCCCTGAGTCATCAGCACACAACACGAGTGACTCGTCCTTGGTCCTGCAAACCGCGTTCACGTCCGTGCCGTCGCTCGCATCGGCGTTGATGCCCATGACTGGGAACCCCAGCGTGAGGGACCAGTCCTGCCACCGCGTATCACTTTCCACGGAATCCTGCGCTCCTCTATATCTTTTCCCCGCCGCAACGTCCCAGTACATGATCTCGTACGCGCCGCACGACGACTGCAACAGGTCAGAATCAAAAGACCAGTCAATATTTTTTACATAAGACGAGTGGCCATTGAGTTTCCTGCGCACGCGGTAGTTCTGCGACGCGTCCATCAAGTAAATGGCGTTGTCGTGGGAACCAACGGCCAACAAGCGTCCGGACGGACTGTACTTGGCGCAGCTAATAGCTTCGGGATCCGCTTTCCTTTCGGGATGCCACCTTTTCTCGAGAGACGGAAACGCGAAGATTTCCACCTCGCCATCATTATACCCGACGCACAGGTGCTCCTCTAAGGACGCGTGGTGCGTGTGGTGGTGGTTCTTGTGCGGGCCTCGTATACAAACGGCGGTGGCGCCAGCTCGTAGAGACTTGACAGCGAGAGGTATCGGCTGCGTGGCGTCCCACAGGATGAGTAAACAGTCGAGGCCCACCGAGGCGAACAGGTTCTTTAAGGAATGGCACGCAATACCCTGCACGGAGTTGTGGTGCCCGGCCACGTGCAGTTCGGACCGCGGCTTCTTGCCCTGACTGTCCGGTAAGTCTACCACTAAAACTTGACAGAAGCCCGTCCCCACGACCACGTGGTTGTCGTCCATGGGGTGCAGCAGCAAGTCCACGACGCCCGTGAAGCCGGATGAACGCTGGCTCTCGAAGCCTGAAAGCATGGTGTGGGCCTTGTGTTGTTTTCTAACTTTGGGTGCTGCCGGTTTCGCACCATTGGAACCCACGTTGGCGATGGAGGCAGAACCAGGAAAAGCGTTCTCCACGTCGCGCATGGCGCCGCTCTTCCGGCCGGCGTCGTGTGGCGAGACAGGTCGGAATTCATTACATTGCTCGTACCAGCCCTTATCTAAACGCCACCGCTTCACGAGCCCGTCCCCGCCCCCGGTGAAGAGGTGCCCGCGCGCATGTACCAAAGCGCGGCACGGCTTCTGTAGAGCGTGCGCCTGGAACACGTGCGCGATCCTAAAGTCCCTCCAGACGAAGACCCGTCCGTCCGAGACGCCCGTGACCACGGCATCGTCCAAGGGTACAAAGGCGACGCAGTGCGTGGCCTGGGGTGCCTTGTGCGGCCTATAAGTCGGTAAGCGCTTCGAGAAATTGTACGAGCCGCCCTGCCGCGGCAGGTCGACCATCCAGAAGGCGAGGTGGCCCTTGCCCACGCTCACGAGGACGTGGTCGTTCCCGAAGCGGTGGGCGCTGTCCTTCGGTGCGGCGTACAATCCGGTCACGGCCGGCGGCTCGACGCCAGCCTTGCAAGGGGCGACAATAACGGCGTCGTCTCCGGTGATCGAAAGAGGTGGATTCAAATCGTACACCCTTAGAGTGTGGCGGTCATCTCCACCGACGACCGCGACGTGCGACGCGTCGTCGAAGAAACTTATAGCGCAGGCCATTCGCGCGATGCTCCCGTCGCCGCCGAACCGCCGGAGTTCCTGGCAGGTGTTCACGTCCCAGACACATACATACGGTTGCATCTCCGTCGAGGCGCACTGGCCACTGGCGCCCAGAGAACCGGTTCGGTCGGTGCACACACAGGTCGCGTCGTCCGTGTGCCCCCGAAAGACCTTCTGCGTCTTCTCCTCTAAATCCTGGACCACCGCGCACGCCGCACTTAAGTACACGATGGACGGCTTGTGTTGCGAGACGCAGAGGCATAAATTGGGCCCCGGCGCATCTGATTGAAACCCGAAGCACCGCTCCAACGCCAACGCTTTTTGAGGGGGCTTGCTCGACCTCTTCACAGCTTTTGTCAACTCCGGTTTGCGCCACCCGATGGGCGGCTGGACTAGCGTGCGCGACGTCTTGTACCTTAATCTCAAAGCTTCAGCACCTGCGGCGGCATCGTTCACGTCGCCCGCGTGGGGGTAGGTCCGGGCGTCCGACGTGTCCCGCCGCACACTCTTGCCCTTGGGTAGCGAGGGCCCGGAGCCGGCGCCGTGCGTCGCGAGCCAATTCGCTTTCTTCGCGCCGCTTCTTAAACTCCGCCCCTCGCTCCCCGCGAGTTCGTGGTCCCGGAACAACTTCAAAAAGACCTCGGGGTCTCCTGAGTTGCAGAGGTCCCACAGTCGTCGCGCGTCCCTATCATGTAATAAATCTTGCCCGGGCGTCCGGAAGACCTTTAAGGCGTCATAGAGTTGACCGGGCGTCAGCTTGTGCTGGTCCGACTGGCGCGCTTCGTCCAGGGCCTCCCGCAACTTGCGCTGGCCCAGCGCTCGTAGTAACGCGTCCGCCCGCGCCGGGAGGCGCTGCTGGGGCGGGAGGCGCGCGTGGGCCTCCGTGGCTAAAGCAGCGACCCGTCCGGACAGCTTCGCGAGGAAGTTGTCCAGGCGGTCGTCGAAGCCTTCTGGTCCTGGTGGTGCTCTTGTCCCCGGACTATACAACGGACTCTTCGGGGAGGTGACCAGCTCCCGACACCGGCGCATCTCCTGGACCCGGACCTGCGAGGCCCCGAGCCAGTCCTCCTCCGTGTCGGACTCCACGATGATCTCCGGTGCTGGAGTAGAACGAGCCGCGGGGAGCGCCTCGCCCGTCGCTAAGGCACTCAAAGCGCATTGCATCTCCTTGATCGAGACGATTTGGGACCCGTCCGCGTCGAACCGGTCCGCTAAAGCTTCCAACTCCTTGTCGGACACGCCCGGCAGCTGGCCCCGCAGGGCCTTCACGAGACTATCGGTGGCGAGCTCGTCGGCGCCTTCTCCATGATTGCGCAGGAACCGGCCGATGGTCACGGCCAGCGGCCCGCCGCGCCCCTGCAGCTTATCAATTAACTGCCGGCTGAGCTCCGCGAGGCGCCGCTCCTCCACCCGTCCGATGTAGGCGGACATCTGATGGTACGGCGTGCTCGGAGCGCTGCCCGCGCGTGCGTGTTGGGGTGGGGGTCCGCTGCGGTGCCCCTCGCGGCTGCGACGTCGACGGCTGTGTTGCGACAGGACGAACGGCGGCACTGCGCGGCAGCGTCCAAAACGCGGCAAACTGCTAAAGTCCGAAACTCGGCTCGAGCGTTCGTAGCGCGCCACGAGCGTTTGCCGAGTCTTCGGGTGGCGAGAGATTGTTCGCGTCGCATGGGAACCCGCACTCAAAAACACAGGCCGCAAAAACTCAGGCGGCGACCAGTCGATTCCGCGTCTAGCTGCTTGTTACTTAACAAGCAAGATTGAGCAGCCGTTGGAACCGACGTATACGTATCGTGCACACGCGGCGAGAACAGCTCGCCCAGCCGCTGGCGCTGCAAGCCGAAACCATAGGCATCTCGCACAAGTTATCGTGCGCGCGAAGCCGAACGCCAATAGGACCCAAGCATAGCATGACCGACTCCTGGGAGGACGCGCCCGAGGTGCCGACGGCGCCGCTCGCATCGGTAACCTTGGCGAGCGCGCCGGCGCCCGCCGCGGCGCAGGAGGACGACGACTGGTTCGGGGACCAGCGCCGCGACACGGACAAGGCGGAGAAGCGCGAGCGCAAGGGCGGCGCGCCCAAGATCCTGAAGCGCGTGTCGAGCAAGGGCGACGTGGCGCCGAAGCCGCAGCGCCGGTCGCCGACGCAGACGGACGCCGAGCGGGAAGCCACATACGCCGCGGCCCGCGCGCGCATCTTCGCCGAGGAGAGCGTGGAGGCGAAGCCCGCCGCGAAGAAGGGCAACAACTGGGCCTCCGCGGCCCTCTCCGCCGCGGCGAAGCCCGCGGAAACGCCGGTTGTTGCCAAGGACGACGCCGTCGCGCGCGGCCCGGCGGGCGCGGGCTTCGACCCGAAAGCGCGGGAGCGCACGCGGGCGAACGCGAAGAAGGGGTCTAAGCCCATGCAGCGCCGGCCCTCGCGGCCGCGCGTGGCCCAGGAGGACGCCGGGGACCCCGATTATAGAAGGGGCATGCGCGCCGCGTCCGCGGGCGAGGGCTACGGCGTCTACGACGGCCGGCCCGGCTACTCGTCGACGCGCGAGGAGTACTACGCGCAGCCGCCGCAGCAGGACCCCCCCCACGCGGAGTACTACGCCCAGCCCGACGCCTACGGCGCGCAGCCGCCCCCGGACGCGTACGCGCAGTACGCGGAGCAGTACGCGCAGCAGGCACCGTACTCCGACCACGGGCCGCCGGACGCGTACGCGCAGCAGCAGCAGTACGCGCGCGGGCCGCCGCCCCCGCAACAACACGTGGGCTTCGGCGGCTACGAGCAGCAGTACGCGCGCGGCCCGCCGCCCCAGCAACACGCGGGATTCGAGCAGCAGTACGCGCGCGGCCCGCCGCCCCCGCCGGGCGAGGCCTTCGGCGGCTACGGGCAGGCCCCGCCGCCGGCGCCGGACGACTACGGCGCGAGCGCCTTCGGGGGGGCGTTGGGTTTCGCGCCGTACACGCCGGCGGAGCCGACGCCGGCGCCCGCGGAGCCGCGCTTCCGGCCGCCGCCGCCGCCGCCGCCCCAGTTCCGGGCGCAGCGGGGGCCAGTGTCGTCGCCGGCGCTGGCGCCGCCCGAGGCCGGCGGCAACCCGCACGGCCTCGCGACGCTCGGGGACATGCTCTCCGGGCCGGTGAAGCCTCCGCCGCAGCAGAAGCCGCTGCGTGGCGGCGGGCGCGGCGGCGGGCGCGGGCGGGGGTGGGGGCGCGCCAAGGGCCGGGGCCAGAAGGCCGGCGGCCAAAAGGGGAAGGCGAAGCCGCGGGTCTACGAGGCCGAGTTCCCCACGCTCTAAAGTTATTTATTAGTCTCTACGCTTGTGTGAATCACCGGCCACCGGCAAGGTTCACGAGCCGGCCAGGCGACTGAATGACTGGTGGCGGCGCCGGGGTGCGGCTCGGCGTCATGCTCAGGCGCCGGTGGCCCTCGGCCAGGAGCCGCTCGTCGAGGCTGACGGACGACGCGGGCGCTGCTCGCCGGTTCGGCGACGCCATGCGCAGCAGCGTGAGGCGCGGCGAGGACGGCGCCGCGGTCGGGTCGCGCGGCCAGAGATACCGGTCGGAGGCACCACAGTTTTTGTCCGGCGCGCCGCCGAGAGAACGGCGCCGCACCGGCGCGGGCGTGAGCCCGCGCAGCACGGCCGCGCCTCGCTGTAAGCCGCCCCCGGCGGCGGGCGCCGTGCATAGCTGGCGCTGTTTCAAACCCAGGCCCTCGGGCCGGCGGAACGTGTCGACCGTGGCCACGGACGTCGGTAGCCGATCGACCGTGCCCGCGAGGACGTCGGCGCGCCGGAGCGACCGCGCCGAGTGGGGGTCCCGCGGCACGCTCCGGCGGGCGGTCGTCGCGGGCCGCGCGCCGGGGACCCGCGGCGGCGTCCGCGCCGGTGTTGTTGTCTGGATGACGATGTCGATCGTCTCGACGCGCCGTCGCCGTTTTTGTGCGGCGACGGCCGCCAGGACGGCGTCGGCGAGGGTCGCGCTCGCGGTCTCGCGCGGGTCCCGTATGGTCACTCCCTGCAGGGAGAGGGGCTTCTGCGAGAGCGGCATCGTGCTCTGTCCTTTGGAGCTGTGCCCTTGTCTTGGGGCAGCCTCTTGCTTGCAGCTCTGAGGCGATACGAACGCGACCAGGCGACCCTATGCACGACGCGGCGGCAGCTGGACGGGGGATGGTGCAGGTGGTCCTTGGGCCCTGTTTCACGAGGCTGTGCAGCGCTCTCCGTTCCTGTGAGATGATGCTAGTGGCATCGAGCGGTGGAGTTGCGTGCTGCGTCCATGCTTCGGCGTCTTTTGAGGGGGGCCCCCGGACTTCTTGGAGAGACATACACTATCGTACGGGTTTTACAGCCAGATCGGTGCCGCTACATTTACAGGCACAGGCGCGCACCTCACGCGCAGCGCAGCGAAACGCGCTTCGGTAGACAGACCGCAAGCTTAGTAGTCGGCTTGGAGCTGAGGCGCTGTCTCTGCGGCGCGCCGCGCGCCAGAATAAACAGGCTGCGGACAGACACGCGGCAGCATGAGCAGGATAATGGCCATGCCCTCCGACCGGGCCCACGGCATCGCGAAAGTCGTGTCGCAGGGTCGCTTCTCGTCCGCCTCGTCGGGCGGCTCGCGGCGGTCGTCCACGCGGCCGCCGCCGAAGCCGCTGGACCCCGTGCCTGAGCGGAAATACCGCACGGCCTTGTTCAAGGAAGGAGGGACCGACTTCCCTTGCGACGACCTCGAACGGACCCGGTGTCCCGTCGCGGGCGCGACGAGCTCCGCGCAGCGCCTCGCGCGCGACGCTCCGGTGGTGGCGCAGCTCCACGATCTGCTGGGCCGATCGGAGGACAAGCACGTGCGAAAGCGCCACGCCACCGTCTGCGCCCTCGCGGAGATCCCGGGCGCCCTCGACCCGTAGCTCGTGCTGCCGAAACTCGTGCGCCTGCTGGCGACGCGCCAGCGCTTCACGGAGCCCCCGCACCACCTGCCGCGGTCGCTGGCCGGGCGGTTCGAGCGGAGCTCCCATTCGGTAGCCTACGAGATCCTGCCGGACCTCGCCGCGACGCAAAAGGGCCGCCAGGCCATCACTCACCAAGTGCTCGATCTCGCCGCCGTCGGCGCCGCGCCCGCCGCCGCCCCAGCGCGGCAGAGCAGCATAGGCGCTAACCCTTTCGGCGTCGCCGACGACGAGCCGGAGCTAATAAACGACGCGGACGGTGGGGGCCCGCACCTTCTGAAGGTGATCAGGGGGCGCCTTGCGGGCGAAGCCGACCTGTCGGCGGTACGCCTGGTGGCGTCGATCGACGTTGCGTTGATGGTGAAAGGCGACGCAGTCCGCGCAGATAACGAACGCCTACGTTCTGAGGCGGACGACGCGCGCGCCGACGCCGACGACGCGCGCGCGGCCGAGCGCCGGGTCCGAGAGGATTTGGCCGGCGCCGCGCGTCGGCATGCGGAGGACCTAGAAGCCGCGGAGCGCCAGAATGCGGACGCGGTCCAGGGCATGGCGGCCAAGTTACGGGAAAGCGACGACGCGGCCGACGCGTTAAGCAGGGAGCGCGACGAGCTCAAGAAGCGCCGCGAGAGCGACGAGTCGTCCTGTGTCGACCTGTGCGACGACGAGGCGCCGCCGCCGAAGCGCAAGCGCGATAATGCGTTGAGAGAGTTGATTTATGAGCAGCAACTGTCCACGCTCAAGAAGGTGAAGGCCGAGAAAGGCGCCGCCGTCGAGGACGCCGAGGACGCGTAGGAGACGCTCGGCTACCAGGTGCGCACGACGGACGCGCTCCAGACGAAGATCGACGAGCTTGCGGGCTTGTGCGGCAACGCGGAACGTTTCGCCGACCTCGCCCAGGAGGCGGCGGCGGCGGGCAAGTGTGACGAAGCCGGCCGCCTCGCGGGCGAGGCGCGGGATGCCGTCGACTCGATCAAGGTCAACCGCATCAAGTACCGGCACAACCGGTAGGCGCTTGGCGTTTTGTATACGTTTTCAAGAAGAAGATCAGGGCTCGGCGGAGTTGCCTGTAAACGCGTACAAGGTTACGCGTGCGGGTTTACTTTACGGGTTTTATTCCCATAACGAGTGCGGTTCGAAGCGATCGCCGCGCGTGTTCTCGGTAGGGCGGCCGGACGCGCTCGGAGAACCCGCGAAGAAAACGCCGGACGCTCGCGGGGCTGCCCCGCCGCTCCGCCGCCGTTCATGGAGGCGCAGCAGCGCGTCGTCCGAGCCGCGGCCCGGGACGCCTTCCTCCGCTTCGCTGAGCGGGGCCTGATTACGGGTGCGGCCGTGCTGGAGTACGTCGAGGGCAGCACCTACGCCGAGAGCTGCCACCAGCACGAGTTCGAGGCGGCGTGGGCGGAAGCGGACGGGCACCGGCGGGGCGCGCTCGACGAGACCGAGTTCCAGTCGTTCCTGCTGGCCGTGGACCGGTTCGCGGCGGCGGCGGCCGATAACGCGGACGCGGACGGGGCACCGGCGCCGGACTCCGCCGTGACCGTGCCGGCGCCGGTGCCCCCCGCGGCGCCGCCCGTCGCCGCGCCGTCACCGCCGCCACCGGCCTCGCCGGCCTCGCCGGCCTCGATCCGCCCCGACAACCACTGGATTGCCAAGGGCGAGCCCGCCGCCGCGCCGGCGCCGCCCGCGACGCCCGCCGCATTGATGAAGGCGCCGCCGAGCCCGTCGCCGCAGTCCAAGCTCGCCGCGTTCCTCGCGGCCGTGCCGGCGTCACCCACGGTGACGCACCGGTCGCCGGCGCGGTCGGCCTCGAAGCTCGCGGCCTTCGTCGCCGCAACGCCGAACCCGGCGTCGCCGACGCCGTCCCGGGCCTTCGCGACGCCGCCGGAGCCGAGACTCGCGGCACCACCACCACCGCCTCCTCCTACGAGCCCGTCCAGGCTCGCCGCGTTCGTGGCGGCGGTCCCGAACCCGGCGTCGCCCGTCTATAGCTGGAAGGAGGCGGCTTCGCCGGCGCGGCCGGCGCGGCACCGGCCCGAGCCGACCACACCGGCGTTCTCCACCCAACCCTTCGTGTCGGCGCTGCCGTCGCCCGCAACGCTCGTGGTTACCGAAATAGCGCACGTGCCCGACGCGGCGCCGCCGGAAGCGCCGATCGAGGAGCGGACGTGGCCCATCGCCGCGACGCGGACCATGGCCACGGCGGCCACGCAGACGCCGGTACCGGCCCAGAAGCCAGTCGCCAACCCCACGAGGAGCGCCGCGAAGCAGCGCCCGGCGCCGCGGCCCGCGCCGCCCGCCGACGAGCTCGAGGCGCTCGACGACGCCGTGCGGGCGTGCGTGGAGATCCGCACGTCGCTCCGCGTCCTCACGGACCCCATGAACTTCGCGGGCGCGCCGGTCACGACCGCGGAGCCGCTTCCCGCGTTCAGCGAGCCGTCACCGCGCCTCGACGCCCAGAAGGCGCCCACGCGGCGGTCGGCGAAGTCGGCCCAGCGCCACGTCGACCGCGTGCGCGAGGGCCTCGCGCAGAAGGCGGCGGCGAAGACGCCGGGCGCCACGCGGGAGCGGGCTATGGCGGCCACGCGGTCGTTCGCGTCGACGAAGCGGGCGCAGGCGCCTCGGAGTCCCGAGCGGTTGATAACGCGACGCACCGTGAAGCGCGTGGCGACGCGGCCGGCGCGGTTTCGAAGGCCGCCATTAGCTGTGCAGGTCAGTGCCACGCGGGACCTGCCCGCGCTGCGGAAGGCGGTCCTACGCGGTGCGCAAAGGCACCAGTACCGCGTCGCGGGCCGCGTGGCCTGGGCCGAGGGCGGCGAGGCCCACTTCCGCACCAAAGTGAGGTACGACTCGTTGGATTTTGGGGACCAGCGGTGCCTCGTGGAGGTGCCTCGAAAAGTTGACCCCGCCAAGGCCGTGGTGCAATTCTTCGTGTTGTACGGTTCTTCGGACGAGGTCCTCGCGGCCGGCGGCGCGCACATGGCTGACCTTTCCGAAAGTAGATGGCTCCCGCTCAAGCGGGGCTCGGCCGCCGCGGACGGCCGGAGTCGGGGCGCGCTCAAGGTAAGAGCGTACGTGGCCTCGCCCTCGGACCTGGCGCAGCTGAACGCGCCGCCGCGGCCGCCGTCCGACGTGTCGAAGTGGAGCGCGGCGACGCCCGCCCTCCTGAGGCGGCGGTACGAGGGCGGCTTAAGGTCGGCGGCGTCGCCCCTGGACGTCGCGGAGGATTTGCGGCGCTACCACGCGACGCTCGTAACGGCGCAGCGCCGCGGCGAGTCGCCGCCTCCGAATGTTGAGGCCACGACTGCGCCTTCGGTCTCGTCCTACTTCGCCGGCGCGGACGCCTCGCCGGCCTCGACCACCAGCAGGAACGGTGCCGACTCGGGCCGCAGCCGGGACGGCTGCGGGGGACCGTACTGGGCGGAGCCGCAGCGGTCGCCCGCGTCGGCGGCGTCGACGCGGACGGACGCGTCGTCCGCGCGGTCGCCGCCGGAGTAACAAACGAATGCAGTTCACGTTTGGAAGTATGAGAAAGAGGAATTTATACGTGCGACGTCCGGAGTTTTTCTTTTCTCAGGAAAGGGCCGCCGCGAGCGTCGCGACGGCGCTGACGACCGCAAATCGGCGCGCCGCCGCCGCGTCGGAGTTCGAACTCAGCTCGCCCGCGTCCTCGCTCTCGTCGGCGTCCGTCGCGGCCACGGCGGCCGGCGCGCCGAGTTCCGTGACTGTGACGTCTGTCGAGTCAGCACCGTGTGTCGCTGCGGCAGTCGTGAGGGCCGTGTTGGCGTCTTCGGTGGTGAGGGCCGCCAGCGTCCCGACGAGCGCGTCGGCGTCGGCCGAGGAGCTGGTGGCGATGGTGTACGTGACGATCACGCCGTGATCGTGGTCACCGGAGAGGCGCCGGCGGGCCTCGGCGATCGTCACCGCCACCAACGCCTCGGCGACGCTTGCCATCACAGCGACAGCCGTGACGAAGACGTTCTCGTTGGCTTGCGCCGTCGCGAGGTCCAGCCCGGAGATCGTCATGTCGCCGGTCACGACCGGCGCCGCCGTCGGCTGCAGCGTCGGCTGCCGCGTGGGCGGCGAATTTGCGGGCCGGGGCATTGGCGCTGGGGCCTGCGTCGACAGGAGCGTCGGTAATGGCGTCGGTCGAAGCGTCGGTTGCGCCACCACGGCCGCCTCCGTGGGCTCAAGCGTGGGCTCGGGTGTGGGCTCCGGCGTGGGCTCAAACGAGGGCTCGGGCGTGGGCTCGGGCGTGGGTTCGCGTGTCGGACGCGGCGACGGTGCCGAATCTACGGCGAAGACGTCGTAGTCCCCGATGCCGTTGCCGTCGAGGCACACGACCGGGACGGGCGCGGAGTAGCCCGGGTTCGCCGTGGCCGTATGAGATGACGTAAAGCCGTCGGTGGCCGTCTCCTCACACTCCTTGAAATCGGAAGCCGAGCTCAAAACGCAGCCGCGGTGGCACCGGAGCGTGTACGGGAAGTAGAGGTCCGCGTCGTCGGGCTTGGGGAAGGATGGCAGCGAGTTCAAATCACCGACCTTGCCCGTGATGTAGTAGCGGTACTTGTAGTCGTCGACGCCGCTTAATTCGCCCTCGAAGCCGCCGCACGCATCCTGGCAGTAGAACTCGTCGGCGCCTGAACTACCGCAGTTGCGGATCTCGACGCCGCCGGGGCCGAGCGGGCCGTAGATTGGGAAGCCGTCCTGGGCCCAGCCGATCTGGGAACTGTGGCCGTCCGATAGGGGGTTTTGCGCGTTGGCCTGCGCAACTAAGCAAGACGGCGGGAAGTGGTAGTGGTAGCCGCCCGTGCCTGACGAATGCCCGCCGCAGCAGTCGAAGGAGATCCACTCGGCCTCGGCGTCGGACACGTCTAATTGGGGGCAGGGCGGGTCCAGCAGCTTGTTGCCGACCGCGCCGCCGTAGAAGCCGACGCCGTTGAGGGCGTAGGCCACGGTGCCCATGGCACAGTCGAGCTCGCCGTCGGGCACGGCAACGGCCAGGACTGCATTCCACTCGCTGGTCGGAATGAGCTTGGGATTGGCCGGCACTTCGACGCTCAGCGCCTGCTCGTCGGCCTCGACTTTCGTACTGGTCTCGCCTTCTGAACCGCAGTCGCCCGCCGGCTTGCCGGTGCAGAAGCTCTCGTGGTTGGGGCAGCCCGTGGCCACGATGGCGCGCCGCGTTATGCCCTGGGTCGTGGTGATGGACTCCGTGTAGGCGGCGCTGGAGCCGTCCGCGGCGCAGTCCTGGGCGGCGGCTGTGCCCAGTAAGAGGAAGAGCGCGGCGCCTTTGAGTCCGGCCATGGTGGCTGCTGCCCCGGCAGGGTTGGTCGCAGTTTCTTTGTGCTGCGCCCTGAGAAACAGATCGAAAGCCCCGAACTTACCGTCAATTTCAACAGCAACAACAACAACATTCTCAAAAACAACAATCCCCGGGGGCTTGGTCCGTCTACAGCTCCGCGGCCGACACAGCTCGTTCATGGGACTTTGGCTTTCCGGCCGCACTACTCGGAGCGCGGCCCGACGAGTGGTCCATCCAGGTCCGGCTTTATCACTCTGCAGCCAGCGCGTGCTCGGGCCACGCAGCAGGAGGGCGACACTTAGACACGTTTACCCTAGAGCTCCCGCCGGCGCCTCCGCTTTTTCTTCGGCGGAAGGCCCGCGGGCAATGCCTCGGCCGGCTCGCGGCCCGCGGCGGGTTGCACACGCAGAGGCTTGTTGGCCCCGGACCGCGGCGCGGCCTCGTCGAAGCGCCGATTCGGCAGGACGTCCACGGCCCAGAACGGCCGACTCCGGTCCACGTAGTAATCCGCCCCGTCGCCGCAGGGCGCAAAGCGCGGCTTGACGCGCAAATAAGTCTCGGCGTGGTCCGCCTTGTCGCCCGGGCGCGGCATGGCTTTGGTGAGCACGATCAGCGCTTCCTCGCCCGGCTTCACGACGTAGAACGACGCGTCGGTCTCCTCGGACGGCGCGCAAGGCCCCACGGTCGTCTTATCGATCTCGTGCACCTCGATCGCGCCGATCTTCTTCGTGTTGCGCACGGCGACCTGCGTCTCGCTCTTCGCGCCGACGGCCTTCGCTCTAAACGCGTGCGCATTTTTGGGACAGGCGGCCGTCAGCCCGTCGAAGGCGCACAGGCCCGCGGCCACGGCGTCCGGCGTCGCGATGGACGCGTCCTCGGTGTTTTCAGCGTCCGCGACCAGGTCGACCATCTCCGACGCGACGGCGCCGCCGTGCTGGCGCGCGAAGACCTCGCACATGGGTCGTTCGTCGGGGTGCCTCCGCAAACACGCCGTGTCGATGGCGGCGCGCCACCGCTCAATAGTCCAGAACTCGCCATCCCGCACAAGGTCTTGCGCCGTGCTTTGCGCGTGGTGGCCCGTCTGCACGCACTCGCTGCAGCGCTGGCCGTACTCGCCCTCCAGCGTGTCGCCGGTCCGCGTGGCGGCGGTTGCCGTGGCGGCGAGGAGCGCGAGGGCCCACATGGATGGCTGCTTTGATGCTGCACAGGTAGGCTGCCGCACGGCGCGTCGACGCTGCCCCCTGAAACTTTCACTCGTTCGATGGCGTCGAATAAGTGGCGCGCCGTGCCCTATTGCGCCCGTTCGGACCTACTCCGGTTTTTTTTTCAGACCCGCACCGTACACGCAGCACAGGCCTGCAGGACGCGGCGCGCCCGCGCCCGCCGCCGATGAACCGGCGACGCGCGGTCCCCCCCCCGGGCCCCGCCCACTAGTCCTAGCACCGTAACAAAAACACAGACGCGAGGGACATGTACTTGGTTACGCGGGGCTAGTTCGGGTACCGCTCCAGCACGCACGCGTGGCCCACGCCGCCGTCCGCGCACGCCGCGATCAAGGCGAACCTTTTGCCCTCCCGCTGCAACCGGTTGGCCGCCGTCGTGACGAGGCGCGCGCCCGTCGCGCCGAAGGGGTGGCCCAACGACAGGGACCCGCCCAATAAATTGACCTTGGCCAGGTCCATACGACCGAGCTTCCCCGTCCGCCCCAGCTTCTCCCGCCCGAACGCGTCGGAGTCCATGGCGTTGAAGTTCGCCAGGACCTGGCCGGCGAAGGCTTCGTGGAATTCCACCACATCTACTTCCTCTAAAGAAATGCCCGCTTTATCCAGGACTTTCGACGCGGCGTAGGTCGGGCCTAGGAGCATCTCCTCGAAGGGGTCCACCGCCGCAAAGGTCCAGGTGTTCAAATAGGCTTTGGGTGTGAACCCGAGCGCTAAAGCTTTCTCTTCACTCATGATCAGACAGGCCGCGGCGCCGTCCGTCAGGAAGCTCGAATTGGCCGCGGTGTGCGTGCCCGCGCCGTTCTTGACGAAGGCCGGCTTCAGTTTTGCAAGCTGCTCCGGCGTCGAGGAACTTTTGATGCCGTTCTCTACTAATGAAGCGTCGCCCTCGACGCCGGGCACGAGCTCCTCGGCGTACAAGCCGCCGTCGTGGGCCTGCTGCGCGTTCCGGTGGCTCCGTAACGTGAACGCGTCCTGCTCTTCCCGAGAGACGCCGAACGTCGTCGCGAGGCGGTCGGACGAGTGGCCCATGACCTCGTCCGTCGTGAAGTTCTTTATGGACGGCGCCTCCGGAGCGAGGTCCTTGAGCTTCAGGCCTTTGAGCAGAGACAGAACCCCGAGGGGTCCCTTCTTCATGGCCTTGGCTAAGCCTAGTAATCGCTTTCTTATGGGTCGTGAGAACCGGATCGGGACATCTGAAAATGTCTCACACCCGCCAGCAATGACCACGTCCGCCTGGCCGCTCAATATTTTCTCGGCGCCCTGGCAGATGGCCACGTTCGCAGAGACACAAGCGAGCGAGACGGTGTGGGCCGGAAGGGTGTTGGGCAGGCCGGCGTGCAGCGCGGCCTCGCGCGCGATGTTCGACGTCCGGGGTTCTTGTACGACGGTCCCGCACAGCAAGTAGTCCACTTCGCTCGGCGGGAGAGCGGTTTTTGTCAACAACCCGCGCAGCGCCAGGCGCATCAAATCCACGGCCATCTGGTCCTTGTACTTCGTGCCGGCCATGGCGAATGGGATGCGCGCGCCGTCGACAACAACGACGCGCTTGGTGCTGGCCATGCGGCGCAGGGCGGGGCGGAGCATGGTGGTGAAGTGCTTTCGCGAGGGGACTGGGGTTTCGACGGCAGCTGGACCACTCGAAGTTCTGGCACGATGCGACAGCTCAAGTCAGCGTTTTTCGAGACGCCTTGCTGTGCGAGGGCGAAGCGGCTTGT
>Ga0302122_10000218_pt1 | contig 33466 bp, 36 predicted proteins | sample CB21_SCM_MG_FD_203115 | JGI IMG/M metagenome (GOLD analysis project Ga0302122, IMG submission 203115) | Marine microbial communities from Western Arctic Ocean, Canada - CB21_SCM | ecosystem: Environmental > Aquatic > Marine > Oceanic | place: Canada: Western Arctic Ocean | collected 2017-09-28 | reverse complement strand
GTGGGTGACGGTGAGCCGGCCTGTAGGCGGGGTTCTGTCCACCGGCCCCTTGCGGGAATCCGGATGGGTGACCATCCATCTATGCGGCCCACCTGGGAGTGTCGGCGGGCGGGCAGCCCTCTCCCTGTTCGGCCTTGCTCCGGATGGGGTTTGCCAAGCCGACCGGGTCGCCCCGGTCGCTGGTGCGCTCTTACCGCACCGTTTCACCCTCACCTGTGCCCGTTCCCCGGAGGGAACCGGCCATCGGCGGTCTGTTCTCTGTGGCACTTTCCTGCGGGTCGCCCCGACTGGCCGCTAGCCAGCATCCTGCCCTGCGGAGCCCCGACCTTCCTCAGCGTGGAAACCACGCCGCGGTCACCTGGCCGGCTCACCGTCCCTACCAGTCTGGCAGCAGATTTTCGCTTGCGTCACCCCTCCGTGGGTACTAACAACGCTCCGACATGGAAGCACTCGTCGATACACCGATACCGGTCGCAGTTCCTTCGGGGATTCCGCCGGACGGCCCTCTGCTGGATGGCTGGTACCTGGGCGGCGCCTGTCGTGGATTGGAACCCTCGATCTTCTACCCGGATCCCGCAGTGGAGGCCGAGGAGGCACGCGCTCTCGACGTCTGCGCCGGATGTGAGGTGCGCAGCGAGTGCCTGAACCATGCAATGACTCGTGGTGAATCGACCGGCATCTGGGGAGGAACCACCGAGCGCGATCGCCGCCGGATCCTCCGCGGTCGCCGGAACGCCTGACCGGCGCTGCAGGCACCATGGCTCTGGACGACTACGGCGGCTGGCCCGGCCTGCTGGAACGACTCTGTAATGGGGAGCACCTGTCGGCCGGTGAGACGGAGGCCATCCTCTCCGAGATCCTCAGCGGCGAGGCCGAGCCGGCGCAGATAGCGGGCTTCCTCGTCGGGCTGAAGGTCAAGGGCGAGACCGCCGAGGAGACCACCGGCCTGGTAAACGCCATGGTCGCTGCTGCCGAGCCACTGGACCTGCCCGAGGGCACGATCGACATCGTCGGAACAGGCGGAGGGGCAGTGCGGCGCGCTGGGGCGCTGAACGTCTCGACTATGGCCTGCTTCGTGGCGGTGGGGGCCGGAGCCACCGTCTGTAAGCACGGGAACCGAAGCGCGTCGTCAACCTCCGGCGCCTTCGACCTGCTCGAGATCCTCGGCGTGGACATCGAGGTCAGCCCGGGCCGGGTGGCCGAACAGGTCGCCGAACTCCGGATCGGCTTCGCTTTCGCCCGGACCTTCCACCCGGCAATGCGCTTCGCCGGCCCCATCCGGGCGGGTCTCGGCATCCCGACCGTGTTCAACGTCCTGGGCCCCCTCTCGCATCCGGGGCAGCCGAAGCGTCAGCTGATCGGTGCCACCGAGCCGGCGTTGGCGGATCGGATGCTGGAGGTGTTCCGGGCCGGTGGTTCCGTCCACACATGGTTGGTGACCGGTCACGACTCGTTGGACGAGATCGCCCTGACCGGCCCCACGCGTGTGCTCGAGCTGCGTGACGGGCTGGACTCGGAATGGATCCTTGACCCCGTCGAGATCGGGATGTCGCTGGCCGACCCCTCGGAACTGGTCGGGGGCGACCCGGAGCGAAATGCCGAGATAGCGCTGGCCGTCTTCGCTGGCCAGGAGCGGGGGCCGATGCGCGACATCGTCGCCCTGAATGCAGGGGCCGGCCTGGTGGTTGCCGGTATCGCCAACGGGATCGGTGACGGAGTGGAGCGGGCGATAGCGGCCCTGGACGACGGTTCGGCCTCGGCGGTACTGGACTCGATCAGGGCCTGACCGACCGGTCAGCAGTCAGGTGGCGTGGCGGGGATATCGCCGCCTAGGAACCCGGCCAGGATGTGGGCGGCACAGGGATCGGACATTGACGGGACGTGGGTCCATTCCCGGTGCTCGACGAGGGTGGCGTTACCCAGCCCTGCGGCCAGTCGCCGTGCCCATTCCACCGGGGTGATCGGATCCAGGTGCCCTGAAAGGATCAGGACAGGTACATCCGAGCTGGTCGCCAGATCGACGCTGCGTGGTGATGCCGGCACGTCCCACAGGGCACACAGGGCGCGTACCTCGTTCACGGCTCCGGACACGGCATCGAGGATCGGATCGCCGGTGTCGGTGGTGGTCATGGTGTTGAAGGGAACCTCGTCGGCGCACTCAGAGGAGAGCTGGGCCCCCTCTGAGACCGGGTCCCCGGCGGAGCGTCCTGTAGCGGCGACCTGGCCGAGCCGTGCCACCGCCTCGGCCAGGCGGTTGCCGGCTGCGAGGGGGATTGCCTGGCGGACCAGCACGGGACCGACCGGACTGGCCAGGGCATTGGTGAGAAGGCGGGCGAACCTGACGTCATCGTAGATAACGGCCTCACCGGAGAAGGTGGTCACCGCCACCGGTCGGTCGGCCAGGTCGGCCAGCACCGAGCGGAGTGGTTCCACCAGCCCCTCCGGGCAGGCGGCCACAGCGCGGCATCCTTCGTCAAGTCGTTCAAGTGCGCCCAGCACCCCGACGGGCAGGTCGTCGTAGGCGCCCACCTCGGGAGGCATGGGGGAGTCAAGTACGGCGGACTCGACAGCGCCTTCGTCGATCCGGATCAGCTCCAGGGCGATCCGGGTTCCGAACGAGACACCGTAGAGGTGCCAGGACTCCAGCCCCAGAGCCCGGCGTAGGGAGACCATGTCGGCGGCGATCGCCTCCACGGTCACCTGGCCGCGGTCCACCCCCGCATTGTCCAGGCGTTGCCGGCAGGAGCGGTAGGCGTCGAGTCCGACAGCCGGGGCGGCATCCAGTTCGTGGCAGTCCAGCGACGGCGTCGAGTCTCCTCCGCCGCGCTGGTCGACGAGGATCACGTCGTGGCCGCCGAGTACCTCTGAGCGCGGCGCCAGCCATCTGAACCGCTCGGCGACCGCACGTCCGCCGGGCCCGCCGTGCAGGTGCAGTACCGGGGCACCGGTCGGTTCGGTGGCACGGATCACGACCACGGACAGCGAGGCGTCCGCCATCTCCAGGCGGTAACAGGTGACGGTGAGGTCGGTGGGCACCTCCTCGCCGGGACAGTCCGCGTCCACCAGCAGGCCCCCGACCACAGGCCTGTCGGAAATGCCGGAGGAGCCGGCGCACGCGGCGACGAGGCCGATGAGGCAGAGGACGCCGGGGAGGGCGTGCATCGGGCGGCGCACACGGCAACGGTAGCCACCGCCTCCTCCCTCCGGGACCGCACCGACAGCCGCAGCGTCCTGACTGTCACACCCCTCGTGGAGGATGGTGTGCATGCGAGACGAACCACTTCTCATCGACTGCGGTACCTGTACCGAACGACATACGGACACCTGCGAGGACTGCGTGGTGACCTTCATCTGCGGACGGACGCCCGGCGACGCCGTTGTGGTCCAACTGGCCGACTTCAGGGCCATGAGGATGCTGGGCGACGCTGGGCTGGTCCCGCCGCTGCGCCACTCCGAGGGGTCGGTTCCCGGCGGCTGATCGGCCACCACAGCCTCCTCCGTGGGAGCATGGCCACATGGAGGAGACCGGGGACCAGTTGAAGGTCGACGTCCTCGCCCTTGGACGTTCGGTGGGCCTCGATGCCGTCGGCGTGACCGGAGCCGAGCCGTTCCCGGAGGTGCGCGCCGAGTTGGAACGCCGCCGGGCGGAGGGCCTGCACGGTGGGATGCAGTTCACATTCCGGAACCCAGCCAGGTCCACTGACCCGCGGCGGATTCTCGAGAGCGCCAGATCCCTGGTGGTCGGCGCACTTCGCACCCCGGCGCCGCGCCTCGGCGAGGTTGGAGCCGGCCGTCTGCGCATAGCGGCCTATGCGAGGCACGACCACTACGCCACCCTCCGTGGCCATCTGGAATGCATGGCAGAGCGGATCCGGTACGAGGGATGGACGGCGAGGGTCGTGGCCGACGACAACGCCCTGGTGGATCGGGCTGCTGCGGTGCGTGCCGGGATCGGCTGGTACGGGAAGAACGCCAACGTCCTCCTACCCGGCAGGGGCAGCTGGTTCGTCCTCGGGGCCGTCGTGACCGACGCCTACCTACCTCGCTCCGAGCAGGTGGAGGAGGGTTGCGGTACCTGCAGGCGTTGCATGGACGGGTGCCCCACGGGCGCCATCGTGGAGCCGGGTGTGGTGGATGCCAGAAGGTGTCTCGCATGGCTCGTCCAGGCGCCGGGATCGATTCCGCGTGAGTTCCGTAGGGCGCTCGGTGGTCGGCTCTACGGCTGCGACGACTGTCAGGAGGTCTGCCCGGTCGGGCGCGCCGAGGTGATTGCCGATGGCACCGAGGATCCCGCCGCCGACGTCGAGGCGATCGACGTGCTCGAGGCCGGTGACGCCGACCTGCTGAAACGCTTCGGGCGCTGGTACATAGCCGAACGCGACCCGCGTTACCTGAGACGCAATGCCCTGGTTGCCCTGGGGAACACCGCCGAGGGCAGTGACCCGGCTGTGGGACGGCTGCTCGAGACGTTCCTGGCCGACCCCGATCCGGTCCTGCGCTCGCATGCCACATGGGCTGCAGCCGAGTTGGGCCGCCACGACCTCCTGGGCGTCCTTGACGGTGACGAGGATGCCCTGGTCGCCGAGGAGCTGGCCCTGATCCGAGGCAGCGTGGGCACGTGAGGCGACACCTGCTGGTGACCAACGACTTCCCGCCGAAGGTCGGCGGGATCCAGTCCTACCTCTGGGAGCTGTGGCGGCGGCTTCCATCTGACGACCTCGCCGTCCACACCACCCCTTACGCCGGGGCTGGCGCATTCGACGCCGACCAGGCCTTCTCCGTGAGCCGTTCCCGCGAGCCTGTGCTCCTTCCCACCCGGAGCCTCCTGCGCCGGGTCGGGCGCCTGGCCGATGCAATGGATGCGGAGCTGGTCGTGTGGGATCCCGCCCTCCCGGTGGGCCATATCGCTCCCCGGCTGGACCGCCCCTATGCGGTGGTCCTGCACGGCGCCGAGGTGACGGTTCCGGGCCGGCTACCGGTAGGCAGCTCCCTGCTGGCCAGGGTCCTGCGATCCGCATCGCTGGTGATCTGTGCGGGCGGCTACCCGGCACGCGAGGCAACTCGGGCCGCAGGCACGGAGCTGCCCACAGTGGTTGTGCCGCCCGGCGTGGACACGGACCGGTTCCGGCCACTGGACGTCGGCGAGCGAGACTCGGTGCGTAGCGACCTGGGCCTGCCCATCGATGCTCCGCTGGTTGTCGCCGTGAGCCGCCTGGTTCCCCGAAAGGGCATGGACACTCTCATCCGGGCAGCAGCGAGGCTCCGGTCCTCGCATCCGGACCTGGTGGTGGCCATTGCCGGGTCGGGGCGTGATCGCCGTCGACTCGAGGGTCTGGTGGATTCCACCGGCGCTCCCGTGCGCCTGCTGGGTCGCGTGCCCGACGAGCTCCTACCCGGCCTCTACGGGGCAGGCGACGTCTTTGCCATGCCATGCCGGTCCCGCTGGGGCGGTCTGGAGCAGGAGGGATTCGGCATCGTGTTCGTGGAGGCCGCCGCCGCCGGCGTCGCACAGGTCGCCGGTGAGAGCGGTGGAGCAGCCGAGGCGGTGGAGCATGGTCGGACCGGTCTGGTGGTCGGTCCGTCGAGGGCGGTCGAGGGCGTGGCCGGTGCCCTGTCCGACCTCCTGGACGACGACGACCGTCGCCTGGAGATGGGTCGTCGAGCCCGGCAACGGGCCGTGGCCGAGTTCTCCTACGACGTGCTGGCCGACCGGCTGCGTGCCGGCATCGACGGGGCGACGCTGCGGGACTGATCGGGGACCGGAGGACAGCGTCCCGCCCGTCACCGGACGCGCGACCAGCCACCACGAGGTATCGCACGACCGGTAGTGTCGGCGTTCCGGAGGTGGGCAATGACAGATCACGCCAGCCAGCGCATCATCGTGAGCGCTACACCACAGCACTGCTACGAGACCGTTCTGGATGTCGAGCGGTTGCCCGAGTGGGCTCCCGACATCAAGGAGACCGAGGTCCTCGTGCGCGACGACCTCGGTCGACCCGGAGACGTGGCGTTTCGTGCCGCCGCCATGGGGCGCAGCACCAACTACACGCTCAGGTACAACTACGGCTCCAACCCCCTGCGTATCTCCTGGCGACTCGTCGAAGGCGACCTCCTGCGGAGGATGAGCGGGGCGTACGAGTTCCTGGAGGTCGAAGGGAACCCTGAGGCATCCCTCGTGGTCTACGACCTGGACGTGGACCTGCTCATCGGGCTTCCGGGGTTCGTGAAACGCCGTCTGGAAGCCAAGGTCGTCCACGCTGCCATTGATGACCTGAAGGCCCGCATTGAGGTGGACGCACCCGCCACCTGATCGGGTCGGACCACCGGCCCGACTTGGGCGGCGTGGGGCCACGGCTACGCTCCGGCTATGGAATTCCGGCGCATAAACTCACTTCCTCCCTACGTCTTCACGATCATTGACACGCTCAAGGTCGAGGCTCGGCGGGCTGGGGAGGACGTCATCGACATGGGGTTCGGCAACCCCGACCTGCCGTCGCCTGACGTGGCGGTGGACAAGCTCTGCGAGGCCGTCCGCAATCCCCGGAACCACCGCTACTCGTCGAGTCGCGGGCTCCCGAAGCTGCGCGAGGCGGTCGCTGACCTCTACCTCCGCCGTTTCGGCGTCGAGCTGGACCCGGAGACCCAGGTGGTCAACACGATCGGCGCCAAGGAGGGCTTCTCGCACCTGATGTGGGTTCTCCTGCAGCCGGGAGACGCTGCGCTGGTCCCGTCGCCGTCCTATCCGATCCACCGGTATTCGCCCCTGTTCGCCGGGGCGGAGGTCCGCGAGATGCCGTTCACCACCGACGGCGACTTCATCGCCATGTTGAAGGAGGGCTGGGAGTACTCGTGGCCACGGCCCCGGGTGATCGTCCTGTCCTTCCCGCACAATCCCACCACGGCCTGCGTGGACCTGGCCTTCATGGAGGAGGTGGTGGCCTTCGCCCGCGAGCGCGATGTGGTCCTGGTCCACGACTTCGCCTACGCCGACCTCGGGTTCGACGGCTACCAGCCACCGTCGATCCTCCAGGTGCCGGGCGCCGACGAGGTGGCGGTGGAGCTCTACTCGATGACCAAGAGCTACTCCATGGCGGGTTGGCGGATGGCCTTCATGGTTGGCAACGCCAAGGTGGTGGCGGCCCTTACGAAGCTCAAGTCATACCTCGACTACGGCTCATTCCAGCCGATCCAGATCGCCGCCACGGTGACCCTGAACGAGGCCATCGACTATCCCGCCGAGGTGTGTGGCGTGTACCAGGCCCGTCGGGATGCACTATGCGATGGCCTGAACAGGATCGGGTGGAGCATCGAGCCGCCTAAGGGGACGATGTTCGCCTGGGCGCCCATTCCCGAGCAGTATCTGGACATGGGATCCGTGGAGTTCGCCTCCCACCTGGTCCGTGAGGCGAACGTGGCGGTGTCTCCCGGCATGGGGTTCGGTCCGGGCGGCGAGGGCTACGTGCGCTTCGCCCTGATCGAGAACGAGCAGCGGATCGGACAGGCTGTCAGGAACCTGAAGGGCGCCCTGGATCGTCTGGATCCGTGAGCCCACCGTCCAGGAAGCCGATGTAGTTGCCGCAGGTGACCGGCGCCCCCTCCTCTGGTGGGTCGCCGTCGCTGACCGGAACGTTTATCGCCTCAAGGCCGTCGGGGCTTTCCAGGAGGATGGTGACCCTGTCGATGTCGGCACCGGCGACGAGGTTCACCGCGGTGCAGACCAGCATTGCGAACGCCAGTCGGTTGCCGGCGCTGTCATCCTGCGGGAATCCGTCCAGGGAGTCGAGGTGGATCTCCAGCAGGCCGTCCACGAGAACCGTGCCGATCACGGTGGAGCCCTCTGCGAAGGGGGAGATGAACTCGGATTCATGCTCGGCGGCGGTGGGACCAGCCAGGACCTTGTCGAGGATCACGTTGATGGAGCCGTCGCCGGAGATGTCACGGTCGACCGCCTCCAGGAGCATCCGGTCGTCATCTCGCAGGTGGGCCATGTAGATCTGGACCGACTCGGACGCCGCTGGAGCCTTGGTGGTGGTGGATGCTGCGTGTAGCAGGGCATTCGGGAGTTCTGCGACGAGGTCCTTGGCCTGCTCGTCAATCGGAATGGAGCAGCCCGACAGGAGGCTGATCGTCAGGACCGCTGCGGAGAGATGTCGGAGGTCCATCAGGCGTCCACTTCGGGAAGGGGGAGTTCGAGCACGAAGCGCGCGCCCGGTCGGCCGTCCGGGCGATCCTCCACCCAGACCCTGCCACCGTGCAGGCGGAGGTCCTCAACGACGAGGTTGAGACCGAGGCCTGTGCCCCCGTCACCGGTTCGGCGCCCTCCCGCCGAACCGCGGAAGAACCGCTCGAAGACCGCTGAGCGCTCAGCAGCGGGAATCCCGGCACCGTCGTCCTCCACGATGATGCGGAGTGTGTTGTCCATCTCGAGGATTATCGCCGAGGCGCCGCCGCCGTAGCGTCCGGCGTTGTCCAACAGGTTGGACATGACTCGGGCGAGGCGACGCTTGTCGGCATGGAGCACCACTCCCCGGGCGCCGTCGGGCATCCGGAGGTCCACGACGTCGGCGTTGGTCGCGGTGACCTCCAGGAACCTGGCGATGTCCACCTCGGTCAGGTCAAGGGCGGCCACGCCGGCATCGAAGCCGGATATCTCCAGCAGGTCGTTGACCAGTCGGTTGAACCTCTCCAGGTCGGCCACCAGTAGGTCAAGGGCGATCATCGACCGCGGTGAGAGTTCCTCCTTCCGGGATTCCAGCACCCCTACCCCGGCCATGAGGGTTGTGAGAGGGCTCCGGAGTTCGTGGCTCACGTCGGAGGCGAACCTAGCGTCGCGTTGGATCCTGGACTCCAGGGCACGCGCCATCTCGTTGAAGGAGTCGGAGAGCCGATCCAGGTCCGGGTCGGCCTGGACGCCCAGCCGGGTGTCGAGCCGCCCGCCGGCAATTGCCTCGGCCGCCTCTCGGACCCGGCGCAGAGGTCGCAGCATTCGCCTTGAGGCCCATGATCCGAGCAGGGCAGCGAGCGTCACGGCGATGGCGCCGGTGCCGAGCAGCACGTACCTGAGGTCATCCAGCGTCTGTTCGACATCGGAGAGGTCGCTGATGGCGTAGTAGTCGGCGTCAAATGCCATGAGCGGAATGCCGACCACGAAGCGCGGCTGCCCCCTGACCATTGCCAGCATCTGTCCAGGCCTCCGGTCGCCCAGCCGTTCTACCAGTGGAGCCGGGAGGTCGGCACGGTCCAGTTCGGGTGCGACGAGCCAGTCGTCGCCGACCCTGATGATCCGCTGGCCGCCTTCTATCCTCGTGAGGGAGTCGACAACGGTGGGCAGGTCCTCGATGGAGGATTCCGGTGTGAGCTGGTTGGACAGACGGGTGGCGTTGCTCACCGCCATGGCCGCAGCGGCGCTACCGCGGGTGTCGAGCAACTGCCCCCGGGTGAGCACCAGGGTCGCCCCGCCCAGCAGGATCGACACCAGTAGTCCTCCAATGGCGAACAGGACCGAGATCTGTGCTCCCAGCCCCAGACGGCTGACGTCTGTCTTCGTAACGTCGGGCACGGGTCAGGTCTGGAACTTGTAGCCCATGCCGCGCACGGTGACCACGAAGCGTGGGTTGGCCGCATCGGGCTCGATTTTCATGCGTAGCCGTCGCACATGTACGTCCACCAGACGGCCGTCGCCGAAGTAGTCGTAGCCCCAGACGCGTTCCAGCAGGTCCTCGCGGCTGAGTACCCGGTCCGGGTGGATGGCCAGCTCAACAAGAAGGCGGAGCTCGGTCCGGGTGAGGTGGACCTCCTCGCCGGCGTAGCGAACCACGCCTGCGTCGGGAAGGACCTCCAGACCGTCGATCTGTATGTGGATCGGCCTCGACTCGTCGGGACGGATCCTGCGGAGGAGCGCGCGGATCCGCGCCGAGAGTTCCTTGGGGTCGAAGGGCTTTCGCAGGTAGTCATCGGCGCCCGCCTCCAGCCCTGCCACCACGTCGTGGCTGTCCGAGCGTGCCGTGACCATGATGATGGGTACGTCTCCCAGGCGGCGGATGCTCCGGCAGACCTCGAATCCGTCCATCCCTGGAAGCATGATGTCGATCAGCACCACGTCGGCCGGCATGCGGGAGAAGGCCTCCAGGGCCTCTTCTCCGCTGGCGGCCTCCTCGACCTCCCAGCCCTCCTCCTCGAGAGCCAGGCGCACGGCGGTCCGGATCCGTTCGTCGTCCTCCACCGTGAGGATGCGCTTGCTCATGGGTGAATGTTGCCCCATGGAGGGCGTCCCTGTCTTCCAGGTGCTGGGAACGGGCTTCATCAGGCCACCTCGGTGCCGGCCGACCTGAGCAGCTCCAGGAGCGGCCCGTGCAGGTCGATCGGGGCTGCCACCACCATTTCACCGCTGGTCGGCTGGCCATCCAGGTCTGTTACCCGACCCCCGGCCTCGGTTACCAGCACTGTTCCAGCGGCGCAGTCCCAGGGGTTCAGCCCGCGTTCGAAGTAGGCGTCCACCCTCCCGCAGGCCACGGATGCGAGATCCGTGGCGGCTCCGCCACAGCGTCGGATGTCGCGCACATGTCCGATGATGGAGACGAGAGCCTCGGCCTGGCGCCGTCGTCGCCCGGGGTCGTAGCTGAAGCCGGTGGCAACCAGGGCCGCCGAGAGGCCGTCCACCTGGTTCACCCTGACCAGCCTTCCGTTGCGTGTAGTCCCGTGGCCGACCGCAGCACAGAACTCATCGTCGAGCATCGGGTCCACCACGACGCCGGCTACCGGTTTGCCGTCAACCTCGACGCCGATGGACACGGAGAAACCCGGATGCCCGTACACGAAGTCGGTGGTGCCGTCGATCGGGTCCACCAGCCATCGGACTCCGGACGTCCCGTCCACTTCGGTGCCCTCCTCGCCGAGGATCGAGTCGTTCGGACGTGCGGCCAGGATGTGGCCGACTATGCGTTCCTCGGACCAGCGGTCGACCTCGGTGACCAGGTCGGTGAGGGTCGTCTTCGTGTCCGAGACCTCGACGGCTCCAGCCCTACGGCGCAGTTCCGGGGCGACGATCCTGGCAGCGGCCAGAGCCAGGTCCCGGAGGGTGGAGGGTTCGGCCACGGCGGCTGATTGAGTCAGTTGACCGGGTGGTCGTCCCGGGCAGCCTGCTGGAGCTGACCGGTTCGCCACTCGGACATGGCCCGAAGTGACAGGACTGCGACGATTCCGACGCCGCCGGCCGCCAGGATCGCTCCCACGACGCCCATGGATCCGGCGAGAGCGGTGCAGTCGTCCGCACACTGAAGGCTGGTCACGGCGTGTCCGACGAGGCCCCCACACGTACCGGCCACGAGGATGGCCAGCAGCGCCAGGAGTCGTGCCATCGTCGAGGGAGCCGCCGACGGGAGCTGGCCGACGGATCGGGTCTGGGCATCGTTCACGCCCGGAGGCTATCGCCGCCCCAACCCGTGGCCCGGCCCTCGATCGCACCGTCACCACCAGATGCCAGACTGCGGCGGTGGGTGACGATACGGGTCGACGATGGAAGGTCGTGGGTGGCCTGTTGACCCGACAGGGCTCCACGCTGCTGGTGGCGAACCGCCGCCGGGATGGTCGGGTGGAGTGGACCCCGCCCGGCGGGGTCGTGGACCGCGGAGAGGTCTCGGAGGAGGCGCTGTCGCGCGAGGTCCTGGAGGAGACGGGGCTGATCGTGGAGGGCTGGTCCACGGCGATCTACCGGGTGACGGTGGACTTTCCCGATCGTTCCATGCTGCTGGGCGTGTCGGTCCACCTGGCCAGCGGTTGGCACGGGGACCTCGTATTCGAGGATCCCGACTGCATCGTGGAGGACGCCCGCTTCGTGGAGCCCGACGAGGCACTCCTGCTTCTTGCCACGGCCCCGCCATGGGTGGCCGAGCCGGTTTCGGCGTGGCTCTCGGCCTCGCTCCCCGAACCCGCCGGTGACTCGGTGCCGCACTTCTCCTACGTGGCCCGTGGTTCGAATCCATCCGAGCTGGTCATCGAACGCCTGGCACCCGGCCCCGGTTGAGGGCCCTGACCGGTGGGTGAGCCGACTCCGATCCTGCACGTGGACATGGACGCGTTCTTCGCGGCCGTCGAGGTGGTCAGGCGACCGGAGCTGCGTGGCCTTCCGGTCGTGGTGGGCGGGGAGGGTGAGCGATCGGTGGTCGCAGCGGCCTCCTACGAGGCCCGGGTCTACGGCATCCATTCGGCAATGCCGTCCACGCGGGCCCGGCGTCTCTGTCCCGACCTGGTGTTCCTGCGGGGAGACCATCGCCACTACGGCGAGGTGAGCCGCCGTGTCATGGCGATCTTTCGCCGGTACACGCCGCTGGTCGAGCCCTTGTCCCTGGACGAGGCGTTCCTGGATGTGTCCGGAGCCGGCCGGCTGCATGGAACGCCTGTCCAGGTGGCTGGTGCCATCCGACGCGATGTTCTGGACGAGGAGGGTCTGGGATGCAGCGTCGGAATAGCGGGCAACAAGTTTCTCGCCAAGTTGGCCAGCGCCCGGGCGAAGCCGACCGTCGGATCCGGTAGTCCGGTGCCCGGGGTCGGTGTTCTGGTGGTGCCTGTCGACGGAGTCCGTGACTTCCTGGATCCGCTGCCGGTGGGGGCCATCTGGGGTGTGGGCCCACGCACTCTGGAGCGACTGCAGCGCCTGGGGGTGCAGACGGTCGCTGAGCTCCGGGCCGTTCCCGAGGCGACGCTGGTGTCGTCGTTCGGCCGTGTCGCCGGCAACCAGTTCTGGCGTCTGGCGAGGGGCATGGATGGTCGGCGGGTGGATCCGGACCAGTCCGTCAGGTCGATTGGCCACGAGGAGACCTTCGCCCGGGACCTCACCGAGTCCGATGACGTCCGCCGGGAGCTGGTCCGCATGGTCGATGCCGTGGGCCGGAGGTTGCGGGAAGGGGGCGTGGCCGGCCGCACGATCACGCTGAAGGTCCGGTTTCCAGATTTCACCACCATCACCCGGGCCCAGACCCTCCCGGAGGCGACGGACCTGGTGGTGGACATCCTCCAGGTCGCCACTGACCTGATGGCGGCTGTGGACACGTCGCCGGGGATCAGGCTCCTGGGGGTATCGATGAGTGGGCTGCGGGATTCCTCGGTTCGCCAGCTCAGCTTCCAGGACCTCGCCGATCCGGGTTGGCGGGAGGCAGAGAGGGCCGTGGAGCTGATCCGGGGTCGTTTCGGTGTCGGATCCATAGGTCCGGCGACCACGGTGGGTGCCGACGGGTTGCAACCCAGGGAGCGCGGGGACGCCCAGTGGGGCCCGGATGAATGAGGTTCTACGCTCGGCGCGTTGTTGCTGGTGACCCGCTGTGCGATGCTTATGGTGAGACGAAGCATGACCGGCGAGGCGAGGAACGGCCAGGTGCCCCTGTCCGAAGACGAGGAGAGAATCCTCAGCGAGATCGAGGACCTACTCACGGAAACCGATCCGGACCTCGTGCGCGAGGTGACCGAGACGACTCTCTACACGCAGCCGCTGCGAAGCATGAAGCTGGCGGTGGCGGTGTTCGCCGTTGGTGTGCTGGTGATGGTCACGACCCTGTCGACCTCGTACCTCCTTGCCTTCTTGGGCTTCCTGGTGATGCTCGGCGCCGCGATGATCCTCGAGCGAAACGCCCGGCAGGTGGGTCGGACCGGCCTGAGGGCCGCTGCTGGATCCGGGCGTGCCACAGGTTTACGGGATGCTGTCGGGGGCACCCGCACGAGGGTCCGCGAACAGATGCGTGACCGCTTTCGTCGGGGTGACCAGGGCCGAACCTGAACCGGTTACCTGATGGCGGCCTGGTTCCGAACTCGACATCCAATGGCGTGACGGCGGTGGGATCCATGCCCGTGCTGGCCGTGGACGTTGGCGGAACGAAGTTGGAGGCCGGCCTGGTCGATGCGGACGGATCCATTACCGGTCGCCGTCGGGCGGCGACCACCGGCAGTGACGGTGATGCCCTGTTCGAGCAGCTCATGGGCATTGTCGAGCCCCTGATGGCCGACGGGCCGGTTGCTGGAATCGGTGTGGGTTGTGGGGGCCCGATGTCGGACAGCGGGGCGCTGGTATCCCCCCTGAACATCGGACAGTGGAGGGACTTCCCGTTGGCGGACCGCCTGGCCGAGCGGACCGGGGCGGTCGTGGTGGTGGACAACGATGCGAAGGCCCTGGCCCTCGGTGAGGGCTGGTGCGGTGCTGCCGTGGGGGAGAGGAACTTCCTGGCGATGGTGGTGTCGACCGGCGTAGGTGGCGGTCTGGTACTGGACGGCCGCCTGCTGGGCGGGGCGGCTGGAAATGCCGGTCACGTGGGTCATGTGGTCGTAGACCCGGACGGACCACAGTGCGCCTGTGGCAACCGGGGGTGCCTGGAGGCGGTGGCCTCCGGCCCGGCTATCCAGCGTCTCACCGGTGCGCCTCCTGCCGAGGCTCCGCTCGAGGTGCGACGACGTACCGGCGACCTGGTGGGGAGAGCCGTGGCAACGGTGGTGAACCTTCTGGACATCCAGCTTGCGGTCGTCGCCGGATCGGTGGCGTTGGGTTTCGGCGCCCCCTTCTTCGAGGCGGCACAGCAACGCCTTGACCTGGAATGCGGTCTGGATTTCACCCGGGGAGCCCGGATCCTTCCGGCGGGCCTGGGCGCCGACGGCCCCCTGGTGGGTGCCGCTGCCGTCTGGCACCATGCCCGACAGCCGGTTGGTCAGGCGCTGTTGGCATGAGGTGGTGGATGGTGAGGGTGGCCTCTGCCGTGCTGGTGCGTCCCGGCCTCTGGTCCGTCGCCGTCCGACAGGTGTTTCGGATGGCCGCCCGTCACTGGTGGCGGCGCTGGCCGTTCCTACCGGTTCCGGCGCCTGCCTACGCCCGCTTCAGGGCCATCACCCAGTACGGGGATCCTGATGCGGCGCCGACAGTGGGTGACGTGGTGACCTGGCTGTCATGGGTGCGGAGGTTCCCGGAGGGAGAGCCCTCGGGCCTCGCTCCGGGCGACTGACGCGATGTCGGACGGTCCGGGGGGTGACTGGGCCCTGGAGAGGCCGACGGGAGCCGTTGAGGAGCTGCATGCACCGGTAGGCCCGATCTCTGGACGGGTGGTCATGGTGAATGAGGTGGAGGCTCCGACGCTGGTGCTGGGCAGTTCCCAGGCGGGCGTGGAGGTCGCCCCCGGTATCGACGTGGTCCGACGGAGTTCCGGTGGCGGGGCGGTGCTGCTGAGGCCCGACGGGGTGCTCTGGGTGGATGTGCTGATGCCCCGGGGCGACCCCCTCTGGGAGGACGATGTCGGTAGGTCCACGTGGTGGCTGGGTGGGGTGTGGTCTGCTGCGTTAGCGGATCTGGGTGTCGAAGCGGTTGTCCACCGGGGCCCGATGGAACCGGGCCGATGGGGAGGCCTTGCCTGCTTTGCCGGGATCGGTCCGGGTGAGGTGCTGGTGGGTGGCCGTAAGTCGGTGGGTGTGAGCCAGCGAAGGGATCGTTTCGGGGCCCGTTTCCAGTGTGCTGCCCTCCTGGAGTGGTCGGGACGCGAGATGGTCCGTCTGCTTGGCCTGACCCCGGCCGAGGAGGCCGTGGAGTGCCTGGAGTCGGCAGCTGTGGCGCTGCCGGTCGGTTCCGACCCGCTGTTGAAGGCGTTTCTCGCCAACCTGCCCTGACCGGATTCACGCCTCCGGCTTAGGCCGGATTTCCGGGGGATGGGTTCTGGATTGATGGTTGTGGCGTTCCCGTGTGCCCGTGGGGAGGAATGACTTGCCGAAGTGGGAGGAAAAGGGGTAAAGTGGTGACCAATGACAGGAGAGTGGGGAAACAGGACGACATGTGTCGCTCCTGGAGGCTTCCGCTCTTCTGACGGGAACACAACCGGGAACAACGGGAAGGGGGGAGATGGCCATGGCATTCGTCGGAACCCACGAGCATTCGCTGGACGTCAAGGGACGCCTCGTCCTCCCGGCCAAGTTCCGCAGCCACTTCTCGGGCGACGCCTACCTCACGATGTATGCGGGATGCATAGCGCTGTGGACCCCGGAGGGATTCGACGAGATGGCTGCCCGCCTGAAGGAGCAGGTCCGAAACGGCGAGGTGGAGGCGCAGGCCTACCGCGCCCTCGCACCCAGCTCCGAGCTGGTCCGACCGGACGCCCAGGGCCGCGTGATGATTTCGGAGCGACTACGCGAGCACGCCTCCCTCGAACACGAGGTCGTGGTCTGTGGTGCCCTCGACCGGATCGAGATCTGGAATCCCACGAGGTGGGCCGCTGTGGCTCCGGACCTGACTCGCTCACTGGCGGATGCATTCCTCCGGGGTGGGGGGATCTGAGTCATGGGAATCCGAACGAGAGGAAGCCTTCACGACGACACCCGATGACCACGACGGCCGGTCCACGACCGGTTCGTCCCTGGACCGTCCCCCGGTCGGCTAGATGCGAGGCCCCTACTCTGCCCGCTTGCCATCTAGTCCGATTCGGGGAGACATCCCGACGGGCGCCAGCTGGTCGGGGGACGGTCGAAGGACGAATCGGTGGGCCGCTGGCCGCAGCGGTGATCGGCTCGACGGGACGGACCATGTTGGATCATCCAGCTGACCAGGACGAAGCCGAACCAGTCGGATTCCACCATCGACCCGTAATGGTGGATCAGGTTCTCGAGGTGCTGCGAAAGGCCCCCAGTGGCATCATCCTGGATGCGACGCTCGGTGGCGGTGGCCACACGGAGGCGATCCTGGAGGCACGCGATGACGTCCGGGTCATCGGTATCGACCGTGACGACCAGGCCCTGGCCGCTGCGGGATCACGACTAGCGCCCTTCGGGGACCGGATCCAGCTGGAGCGCTGCGCCTTCGTGGACCTGGGCAGCGTGCTTGATGGTCTGGGCATTGATGGCCTCACCGGCTTCCTCTTCGACCTCGGCGTCTCGTCACCGCAGCTGGACCATGCCGACCGGGGCTTCAGCTACAGGGTGGCGGGGCCACTGGACATGCGGATGGACCGACGTCAGACGCTCACGGCCGACCAGGTGGTCAACGGCTACGACGAAGCTGCCTTCGCCCGCCTACTGGTCGACAATGCCGATGAGCGACACGCCCGCCGCATTGCCCGCGCTGTCGTGGCCCAGCGCCCCATCTCCGACACGGCCAGTCTCGCTGAGATCATCCGAAACGCCATACCGGCGCCGGCCCGACGCAGGGGCGGACATCCCGCAAAGCGCACATTTCAGGCCATCCGCATCGAGGTGAACGGCGAGTTGGAACAACTTGCCGATTCCCTGGACGAAGCCGTCAGGCGTCTTGTGCCGGGTGGTAGAGGAGCCGTCCTCTCCTACCACTCGGGGGAGGACAGGATCGTGAAGCGTCGTTTCGACCAGGCGGCCACAGGCGGGTGCGCCTGTCCGCCCCGTCTCCCCTGTGCATGTGGTGCGGTGCCCCTGGCGGTCCTCGCACGTCGGGCCGGCAGGGTCCCGGATGAGGCCGAGGCTGCCGACAATCCCCGGGCGGCAAGCGCCCGCCTGAGAACCCTGGAACGCCGATGACTGCGGTACTGCGGCATCCACGCCTGGGTCTCGGCCAGCGGATCGACGATGGGACGACAGGGCGGGCCACGACTTCTCCGGCCGTCCGGAGGGCCGTGGCGCTGGCGGTCTTTGGTTTCTTCGCGACGCTCTTCGCTCTGGCTGCCTTTCAGAGTGTCGTGGTCAGCGGTCAGTTCGAGTTCGACAGCCTCCAACGACGGCTGGAGGATGGGCGGGACCGCTCACAGCTGCTCCGGGCCGAGGTGGCACGTCTGGAGAGCCCCGGTCGCATCCTGGAGGTGGCTGGTGGCCGACTCGGTCTCGTCTCCCCGCCGACGAGGCTCTACCTGCCGTCGGTCGTGCCGGGTGATCCGTTGATCATCCTCCCGCCGCCGGTGGGTGACCCCTTCTCACGGACCTACCAATGAGCCGTCAGCCCATTGCACCCGCAACCCTCGGGCGTGGTGCATCCACAGTCGTAGCGGTGCGCCAGACACGTACCCGCTTTCGCCGGAGGGCCATCTTCGTCGGCCTCATGCTGGCGACCGTGGCCGGGTTGTTCGGGTGGCGCCTCGCCTCCCTCCAGCTGCTGGAACCGGACCGGTACGTGGCCCACGGTGAGGCCCAGCGCATCAAGACCCTCAAGTTGAGGGCGGGACGAGGCGCGATCGTGGACCGAAACGGCGTGGACCTGGTCCTCTCGGTTCCCGGCCAGACGATGATCGCGAACCCCCAGCGGGTGGAGGATCCGGTCAGGGCTGCCCAGGCGCTTGCGCGGGTACTGGGAACCGACCTCGAACTGCTGGAACGCCGGCTCTCCAGCGACAAGAGCTTCGTCTACCTCGGACGCCAGGTTGATCTGGAGGTCGCCGAAGCGGCCGTGGCTCTCAACATCCCCGGGGTCTACGTGAACGAGGAATGGGAGAGGATCCGACCCGGTGGGGACTCGGCCCTCTCGATTCTGGGCCGCACGGACATCGACTCCATTGGAATCAGCGGCATGGAACTGGTCTATGACGGCCTCCTTTCCGGAACCGACGGCGAGCGGGTCGTGGAGATGGGGCTGGGAAATGCATCGATTCCGGGCGGCGAGTACTCGGTGCAGCCGGCCGCCGACGGCCGGACCCTGGTCCTAACCCTGGACCGGGCACTCCAGTTCGAGGCTGAACAACTCCTTCTCGAGGCGGTGGAGGCTGCCGGCGCAAATGGCGGCGTCCTTGTCGCCATGCATCCCGACACAGGTGGGATCCTGGCCACGGCGACGGTCAGACGATCGTCTGACGGGGTGGTGAGAATCTCCTCTGAGCACCGGGCGGCCACCTGGGCGTATGAACCCGGGTCCATCATCAAGCCGTTGACGGTCTCGGCGATCCTGGATCGGGCGGTGGCCGCACCAGACACGGTTCGCCAGGTACCGCCACGTCTGGACGTGCACGACGCCACCTTCAGCGATTCCCCATTCCACGAGACGATGGACCTCACCCTGGCCGAGATCCTCCGTCGTTCGTCGAACGTGGGGACGATCCTTTGGGCACAGGACCTCGGTGCCGAGGCCCTCCACGAACAACTCCGGGAGTTCGGGCTGGGGTCGGTAACTGACCTGGACTTTCCCGGCGAGGCAAGCGGGATCCTCCGCCCGGCCGGGACGTGGTCAGGAACCTCGTTGCCCACGATCGCCATCGGGCAGGGGGTCTCCACAACGCCACTGCAGATGCTGACGGCATACGCGGCTCTCGCAAACGGCGGAGTACGACCCGCGCCCACACTGGTACTCGGTACGAGGGACGATGCTGGGGTGTTCGAACCCCGACGACGTGGCCCAGCCCTGAGAGTCCTGCCCGTCGCCGTGGCCCAGGAGGTGGTGGGGATGATGGAGCAGGTCGTGGCATCCGGAACCGGCACCCGGGCCCAGGTGCCCGGCTACCGCGTGGCAGGCAAGACCGGCACTGCCTGGAAGGCCATGCCCACCGGTGGCTACGGAAGCAGGGGCAACCGGTCCTACGTTGCCAGCTTCGCCGGCTTCCTGCCGGCCGAGGCGCCACGACTAGCTGTCATCGTGGTCATTGACGAGCCATCCGGGGACGTCTACTCGGGCGGCAGGGTCGCAGCCCCCGTCTTCGCCGAGTTCGCCAGGTTCGCCGCACGCCAGCTCAGGATCCCGTCGGCTGATGAACGTGTCGAGTCGGACCGGGAGGGCCGGGTAATGGCACTCACACCGGCCCGCCAGGCAATCCTGCGTGAGGCCGCTGAGGTATCACGGCTCGAGCAGTCCGGCGAGATGGTCGCCGCCTCAGCGATCAGCGGCTGACATGCGGCTCGGTTCGCTGCTCAGCGCCGCCGGGATCAACGCGACGCTCCTCGAGACGGAAGCGGCTTCTATCGAGGTGGCCCGCGTGAGCCACGATTCCCGAAGCGTCCAGTCCGGCGACCTGTTCTGCTGCGTTCCGGGGGCGTCCCATGATGGCCACGACTTCGCCTCCGAGGCGGTGCGCTGCGGGGCATCCGTGCTGGTGTGTGAGCGTCCGTTGGGCCTGACGACGCCGACCGTCATCGTCCCCTCCGTCCGGGAGGCAATGCCCCTGCTGGCGGCGGCCATCCATGGCTGGCCATCGCGGCACCTGAGCCTGGTCGGCGTGACCGGCACCAACGGCAAGACCAGCGTCGTCCACCTGCTCTCCTGGATCCTCGCCCGGTCCGGCATGTCGACGGAGGTCCACGGGACCCTCTCAGGGGGGAGGACCACCCCGGAGGCGACCGATCTGCAGTCCATGTTCGGCCGCTGGGTTTCCGACGGTGTGGAGGCAGCAGCTATAGAGGTGTCATCGCATGCCCTCGCCCAGCACCGGGTGGACGGCACGCATTTCGCCCTGGTGGGCTTCACGAACCTGAGCCGCGACCACCTGGACTTCCACACCTCGATGTCGGACTACGAGACGGCCAAGGCTCGGCTGTTCGACGGGTCATTCTCGACCAGCGCCCTGGTCATGGTCGACACTCCGGCTGGTCGCCGGATGGCTGTGCGGGCCCGCGAGGCCGGCATGGACGTGACCGAGGTCGAGGTCGCTACGGCCGGTGGGGTGATACGCAGTGATGGCGTCGGGTTCGAGTGGAGGGGGCATCCGGTCGAGGTCTCCACGCCGGGGCGCTTCACGATCGCCAATGCCCTCCTTGCAGCTGAGATGGCGGCAGCCCTCGGGCTGGGAGAGAGCGACGTGGTCGACGGCCTCTCCTCGGCACCGCCGGTGCCGGGCCGATTCGAGCTGGTGCCGCTCGAGGGCGGACCAATGGTGGTTGTCGACTACGCCCACACCCCCGATGCCCTGTCCGCCGCCCTCGCCACGGCACGCCAGATTGTCGCCGGCCGACTCCTCGTGGTGCTCGGATGTGGCGGTGGACGTGATCGCGGCAAGCGACCGGAGATGGGCAGGATCGCCCTCGCCGGTTCCGACATGGTGGTCGTGACATCCGACAATCCGAGGGATGAACCACCCGAGGGGGTCATAGCGGACATCCTGTCCGGTATGGACAGCGCCCCGAGCCTCGTGGAACCCGATCGCAGGTTGGCGATCGCCGCGGCGCTGCGCCTCGCAGGGCCGGACGACCTGGTCCTGATCGCCGGTAAGGGCCATGAGGACACCCAGGAGTCGGAGGGTCGATTCGAGCCGTTCGATGACCGGGTGACAGCACGCAGGGAGTGGGCCCGGATGTCGGCGGCCGGTGACGTCGGATGATCCGCCTCCTCCTCGCTGCGGCGATAGCCATGGCCTCCTCCCTGGCCGGTACCCGCGTCCTCATCTGGTGGTTGACGAGGTTGCAGATCGGCCAGCCGATACGGGACGACGGCCCCCGGGGGCATGCCACCAAGGCCGGCACCCCGACCATGGGCGGCCTGGCCATCGTGGGTGGGGCACTGCTCGGCTACATCCTGAGCGACCTCTACAGGGGCATCTACACGCGCAGCGGCATCTTCGTGATGCTGGCGATCATCGGTGGTGGCGCTGTCGGGTTGATGGACGACTGGATCAAAGTCGTCCGCGAGCGGAGCCTGGGCCTCAACAAGCGGGCCAAGATGCTTGGCCTGCTGGTGGTGGCTGGATCCTTCGCCATCCTGATGCTGGAACATGCGCCGGTCCACACGCAGCTCTCCTTCACCCGTTTCGACCAGCCCGGCCTGGAACTCGGATCCACCCTCTGGGCGATCTGGGCGGTGCTCCTGATAATCGGATCGGCAAATGCGGTGAACCTCACCGACGGTCTGGACGGTCTGGCTGCAGGCGCCGGCACGTTCTGCTTCGGGGCCTACACGGTGATGGCTTTCTGGCAGTTCCGGTACCCGGAGACCTATGACGTGGCCCATGCGCTGGACCTGGCTGTGGTCGCCGCCGCCATGGCCGGGGGCTGCCTCGGCTTCCTCTGGTGGAATGCGGCCCCGGCCCGGATCTTCATGGGTGATACGGGCTCGCTGGCGATCGGCACCGGTCTTGCGACCCTGGCGCTCACGACCAACACCCACCTACTACTGCCGGTCGTGGCCGGACTGTTCGTGGCCGAGACCATTTCGGTCATCCTCCAGGTCGGAAGCTTCCGCCTGCTGGGTGGCAGGAGGGTGTTCTCAATGGCCCCGGTCCACCACCACTTCGAGCTTCGGGGCTGGCCGGAGACCACCGTGATCATCCGCTTCTGGATCATGTCGGGCCTCTGTACGGCGGTCGGGCTGGGGATCTTCTATGCGGATTCGATCGCCTCCGGGACGGTTGGAGGGTGAGCGGGCCGGTCCTTGTGCTGGGTCTGGGGGTCACCGGCCGCGCAGTCCTCGAGGCCCTCTCCACCCGTGGCCTGGATATTCTGGCCGTTGACGATCGGCCCGGACCCGAAGCGCGGTCCTGTGCTGAACGCCTTTCGGTGGAGCTGGTCGATTCGCCCAACCCGACGAGTTGGACGGGGCTGGTTGAAAGGGCCGGAGAGGTGGTCGTGTCGCCGGGAATTCCCGACGGTCACCCGGTCTTCGCCGCCGCCGCCGCCGCCGGTGTCCAGATACTGGACGAATCGGATCTGGCCGATCGGTGGGATGCCCGACCCAGGTGTGCCGTCACCGGGACCAACGGCAAGACGACCGTGGTCACCCTGGTGGCCGACATGCTGCAGCGCTCCGGCCTGGTGGCAGTTCCGGCCGGAAACACGGACACACCGCTGGTCGCAGCCATCGACGACGTCGATGCCGACGTGTTCGTGGTGGAGGCCTCGTCGTTTCGACTGGGTCACGCAGCGGCCTTCTCCGCATCGCCGGCGGTCTGGCTGAACTTCGCTCCCGACCACCTCGACGTGCACGCTGACCTCGCCGTCTACGAGGAGGCCAAGGCACGGATCTGGGAGGGTGTTGCATCGCCCGGTGATGCGGTGGCCAACCTCGCTGACCCGGTCGTGGCTGCCAGGGCTCCGTCAGGAGCCACGGGATTCGGAACCCCTGACGCTGCCTGCCACATCCGGTCCGGAATCCTGATCCTCGAGGGATCCCCGGTCGTTGAGGTGTCCGACATAGCGCGTTCGATGCCGCATGACCTGGAGAACGCCCAGGCGGCCTGTGTCGTCGCCATGCGTGCCGGCGCCAACCTGGAGGCCTGCGCTGAATCGCTGCGGCATTTCAGCGGCCTCGAACATCGGATGTCCTTTGTGGCGGAGGTGGCTGGGGTCCGGTACGTGGATGACAGCAAGGCCACCACCCCGCACGCCACCCTGACGGCGATGTCGTCACTCCCCGGAGCGGTTCTGATCGTCGGAGGGCGCAACAAGGGCCTCGACCTTGCGGGTCTGGCCAATGGGCGGCCAAGGGCTGTCGTGGCGATTGGCGAGGCAGCCGAGCCGATGGCTGCGGCCTTCGAGGGCTCCTGCCACGTCGTGATGGCGTCCAGCATGGAGGAGGCCGTCATGCTGGCTTCAGAAGCGGCAGCCGGTACGGGAGTCGTCCTGCTATCGCCCGGCTGCTCCTCCTTTGACTGGTACGGCTCCTATGTGGAACGGGGACGGGACTTCCAGCGGATTGTCCTGAGCCTCGCCGGAGATGGCAGCCCATGAGCGCCGATGGGGCCGGGGCGGTGACGGCCCGCACGCCTAGGAGGAGCGGTTCGAACGACGGGCGGTCGTTCCGTTTTGTGGTGCTGTGGTCCACGGCCATGCTTCTCGGCCTCCTTGGACTGGTGATGGTGTTCTCATCGTCGTCGGTCTCGGACCTTCGGAAGTACGGCGATGCCTGGCACCACCTTCGGCGACATGTCGTCTGGGTGGCAATGGGCCTGGTGGGTCTGTCCATCACGCTCCGGGTGGACTACCGCCGGCTACGAAGGCTGGCCGGACCCGGTCTGATCGTGGCGATCATCCTGCTCGTGCTGGTGCTGATTCCCGGGATCGGGATCCGGACCAACGGGTCGGCCCGCTGGATCGGCCTGGGCGTGGCCTCGTTCCAGCCGTCAGAGTTCGCAAAGCTGGCTGTGATCCTCTACGGCGCCGCCATGCTCTCTTCCCGACCACCCGAGTCCGTCCGACTCACCCTCTGGCCAATGCTGGTCGTGCTGGGTGGAGTGGGGGGATTGATCTTCATCGAGCCCGACCTGGGCACAGCGCTGATCCTTGGGAGCATCGTCGCCTGTCTTCTCTTCTTCGCCGGGCTGGGCCTGGGACCCCTGATGCTGACCGGCGGGGCGGGGCTGGGCCTTGTGGCGGTCCTGAGCCTCAGCGCTGGCTATCGCCGTGACCGGCTCTTCTCGGTGCTGGATCCGTGGAACGACCCCCAGAACACCGCCTGGCAGACGATCCAGGCCGGTGTGGCGATCTCCAACGGCGGACTCTGGGGTCTTGGCCTCGGCGCCAGTAGGGCGAAGTGGGGCTTCCTGCCGATGGTCCAGACGGACTTCATCTTCGCCATCGTGGCCGAGGAGCTGGGCTTCGTGGTGGCCATCCTCGTGGTGCTGGCCTTCCTGGTCCTGGGGCTCTTCGGGCTGTCCACGGCCATGAGCGCTCCTGACCGGTTCGGTCAGCTCCTGGCGGTTGGAATCACGGCGTGGATCCTCATACAGGCATTCGTCAACATCGGGGCCGTCCTGGGCGTGCTGCCCATCACGGGGGTTCCGCTTCCCTTCGTCTCCTATGGCGGCAGCTCGATGGTGCTGACCCTCACGGCCTTCGGGATCCTCCTGAACGTCGCCAGGCAGGTTCGGTGAGCATGGACGAGAGCCACAGCGACGGTCCGCGTCGGGGCGGGATCCTCATTGCCGGTGGCGGAACCGCCGGACATGTCCTGCCCGGGCTGGCGGTGGCGGCAGCCCTGGTTGAGAGCGGTGCGGTCTCCAGTAGGTCCGACGTCCACCTCGTGGGCAGCCGGAGGGGCGTCGAGGTGGGGCTGGTTCCCGAGGCCGGATTCGGCCTTACGGTGCTGCGTGGACGTGGCATCCAACGTCGTCTGACTCCGGCCAATGTGGGGGCGGTCCTGGGTCTGCTCGCCGGCTTCCTGAGGGCGTTCGTGCTCCTGGTCAGGGCCAGGCCGAGGGTGGTCCTATCGCTGGGTGGCTACGCCAGCATCCCCTGCGGGGTGGCGGCGGTGGTGCTGCGGGTGCCGCTGGTGGTGGCGGAGCAGAATGCCGTGCCCGGTGCGGCCAACCGTCTCCTGGGAAGGTTCGCCCGGGCGAGTGCCGTGTCGTTCGCCGACACCCCTCTTGCGCGCGCCGAGTTGACCGGCAACCCGGTTCGGGCTGCGATCCGGTCAGCTGTCGGAACACGGCTGGAGGCACGTCAGCGGATCGGCGTGGACGACCGCCCCCTCCTCGTCGCCTTTGGTGGCTCGCTGGGTGCCCGGCGCATTAATCGTGCGGTGTCCGACTTCGTGGAGGGTTGGAACGGCGGACCGCTGATCGTCCGTCATGTGGTGGGTGCCCGTGGATGGTCGACCGGCGAAATGGCTACAGCGGTGCCTGCAGGGGTCGAGTACACGGCAGTCGCCTACGAGCACGACATGCCGACCCTGCTGGCCGCAGCGGACCTCGTGGTCTGTCGGTCCGGGGCCACATCGGTCGCCGAGCTGGCCGTGCTCGGCATCCCATCGGTCCTGGTTCCTCTGCCGGGAGCGCCGGGCGACCACCAGACGGCCAACGCCCGGCACCTGGCTGGTAGTGGTGGCGCCGTGCTCCTGGCGGATGCCGACCTGGACGGGTCGGATCTGGACGAGCTCCTCGGCGAGCTCCTGTCCGATACCCAGCGTCGTGACTCAATGGCTGTAGCGGCGAGGTCGGTGGCCATGCCGGATGCCGCAGACCGGGTGGTCGACCTGATCCTCAGGCATGCGGCCGGGCGGTGTGATGATGTCCGGGATGCCTGATTCGCCGCTGGGCCTGTCGATTCCCACCCACGTCCACGTCATTGGCGTGGGCGGTGCCGGCATGAGCGCCATTGCCGAGGTTCTGGTGTCCATGGGACACACCGTCAGCGGTTCGGACCTGAAGGCCTCCTCCGGACTGGATCGCCTCGCGGCACTGGGCGTGGACGTCAGCGTGGGCCATTCGGCGGACCAGGTCGGCGAAGCCGCTGTGGTGACGCGCTCCACGGCGGTGCCCGACACAAATCCTGAGTGCCGGGCGGCCCTCGAACGTGGCATCCCCCTCTATGGGCGGCCTGAGATTCTCGGTGCCATCAGCGCGCTGCGCCAGACGATTGCCGTGGCCGGCACACACGGCAAGACCACCACCTCTTCCATGTTGGCCCTCGTGCTGCGGGAGGCCGGTCTCCGCCCGTCGTTCATCATTGGCGGCGACGTGAACGAGATCGGTACGGGAGCGGCATGGGACGAGGGCGACCTGCTGGTGGTGGAGGCAGACGAGAGCGATGGGTCGTTCTTGGAACTGTCCACGAGGTTCGGGCTGGTCACCAATCTGGAGCCCGACCACCTCGAGCATCACGGAGGGTTCGATCCGCTCCTCGAGGCGTTCGACCGGTTCGTGGAGGCGGTGGACGGTCCGGTCCTGGTCGGAGCGGACGATGAGCAGGGTGCTTCTCTGGCGCAGCGTCACGCGACCGCCACCGTGGGCACATCGGTCGGTTCCGACTGGCGCCTTTCAGGGGTGGTGGAGTCCTGGGAGGGGGTCCGCTTCACCCTGACCGGGCCCGCCTCCGGCGCTTTTGAACTGGAGCTGCCGGTTCCTGGTCTCCACAACGCCCGGAACGCCGCCTCGGCGGCGGCTATGGCGATCACGGCGGGAGCCGCACCCGAAGCCGTGGCGAGTGCGTTGGCGCGTTTCGGCGGGGTGGCCCGGCGGTTCGAGCACCGAGGCCAGGTTGCCGGCATCGTTCTGGTGGACGACTACGCCCATCTCCCCACAGAGGTCGGAGCGGTTTTGTCGACGGCCCGGAGCGGTGGCTTCAACAGGGTGGTGGCCGTGTTCCAGCCTCACCGCTTCAGCCGTACCGAGGCGCTCTGGTCGTCCTTCGGCTGCTCCTTCGACGATGCCGACGTGCTCTACGTGACCGATGTCTACCCGTCAGGTGAGGCGCCACGGCCCGGCGTGTCGGGTCGGCTCGTGGCAGATGCCGTGCTCCGGGACCGGCCCGGCGCCGACGTCCGCTATGTGGCGAGGCGCGAGGACCTGCTGGATGCCCTTGCAGGAGAGCTACGCGACGGGGACCTCTGCCTGACCATGGGGGCCGGCGACCTGACGGCAGTGCCAGATCAGCTCCGAGCCAGGCTGGGAGCATCCTGAGGTGGACGGTCTGGAGGCGCTGACAACTGCATTGACCGCCGCAGGCCTCGCGGATGGTGTCGGTAGGGACTATCCGATCGGCTCTCTCACGACCTACCGGGTGGGTGGGACGGCGTCGGTGTTCGTCCGTCCGGTTGACGCCGACGAGTTGGAGGCGGTCGTGGGAGCGGCTACCGCCTGCGAGGTGGAGATTCTGGTGGTGGGGCTGGGTTCCAACCTGCTGGTCTCCGATGGTGGCTTCACCGGTCTGGCCGTCCAGTTGGGTGGCGGGTTCGGTTCCATTGCGGTATCGGGCCAGATGGTCACCGCTGGCGGTGCGACCAGCCTGCCGGTGCTGGCAAGGCGGACGGTGGCCGACGGCCTTACGGGCTTCGAGTGGGCGGTCGGGGTGCCTGGTTCGATCGGAGGGGCTGTGCGTATGAACGCCGGTGGACACGGCTCGGACATGGCAGCGGTCCTGGAGGAGGCGACCACCATCGACCTTCGCACGGGTGCCGGCAAGGTGCGGCCGGTGGAGAGCCTTTCCCTCGGTTACCGGACGTCTGGCGTGGGTTCGGCGGAGCTGGTGACCTCGGTCGTGCTGCGGCTCGAGGATTCGGTGTCCGGGGCGGGCGAGGAGACGCTCGCCGGAATAGTCCGCTGGCGGAGGGAGAACCAGCCGGGCGGGCGCAACGCCGGCTCGGCGTTCACCAACCCGCCCGGAGACTCGGCCGGCCGGCTCATCGACGACGCCGGCCTGAGGGGACACAGGCACGGGTCCGCCGTGGTCTCGGAGCGTCACGCCAACTTCATCCAGGTGGATGAGGGTGGATCAGCCGATGACGTGGACGCCCTGATGGGCGAGGTGGTCCGGCGCGTCCTCGAGGTGCACGGGATCAGGTTGCATGCCGAGATCGTGATGGTCGGATTCTCGCAATGACGGATGGTGATCCACCGGATGGGGAGGTAGATGGAGGCAGGGTCGGCCCCGGCCCCGGCCCCAGTCCCGGCCCCGGCCTCGGCGGCGTTGAGGTCGAATCGGCCGACGACGGAGGTCCCGGTGCCGACAGGCCCGCCGGAGCCCGTCGACTCTGGTGGGTGTGGGCCCTGCTTGGCCTGCTCGCCGTCATCGCGGGTGGCTATGCCTCCACACGAAGTGCACTTCTTGATGTAGACGAGGTGCTGGTCGAGATCGACGGTGACCGACTGGACCCGGCGTTGGTGGAGGCCGTGTCCGGTATCAGGCCTGGGTCACCAATGTCTTCGGTCTCGCTGGAGGCCGTGGCACGCCGGGTGGCCACCCTGGCGTGGGTTGTCGACGTCGAGGTCGAGCGTGACTGGCCCGGGACGATTCGGATCTGGATCGTCGAGCGTGAGGCCTTCGTGAACGCTGTCGACCTCAGTGGCCGTAGGGGGCTCCTCGACCGTGCTGGCACGGTCCTGGATGTTCCAGCGTCGGATTCAACCCTTCCGACCGTGAGGGTTGACAGGATCGGCGTTCCCGGGACCCGCCTGGCCGGGATCGAGCTGCTGTTGGCAGCGGCGGCTGCCGTGACTCCGGACCTGGGAGAGTGGATCGTCGCCCTTGTTCCGACCGGGAGCGGTGTGCGCGCCGAGCTGGTCGGCGGGGTGGACGCCGAGCTGGGACTGGGTTACGACTTCCATGACGAGCTCCGATCCCTGGCGACGGTGCTGGCATGGGTGGAGCTGTCCTGCATCGTCTCGATCGATGTATCGGTCCATGCCAACCCTGTTGTGGTACGCGATGCGTACCGGTGCTCCTGAACGGCCATGCGATGCTCCTCCTGAAGGAAGGTGTGCCGGGTTGACGATTGACGACCACGCCCCGTAGTCTTCTGACCACTGATCGAGGTTGGGGACCAGAAACCCTCAATCTCTACTTGAAGGTACGGGAATGGCCCGGGTCAGCTTGAACGAGAGATCGAGACGGCACCGATGGTGGGTAACCCGCAGAACTATCTGGCAGTGATCAAGGTCGTCGGTGTGGGCGGCGGCGGCGTGAACGCCGTCAACCGGATGATCGACGCCGGTCTCAAGGGCGTTGAGTTCATCGCTGTGAACACCGATGCGCAGGCACTCCTCATGAGCGACGCCGATGTCAAGCTGGACATCGGTCGGGACCTCACCCGGGGCCTGGGTGCGGGAGGGGACCCGGAGATCGGGCGCCTGTCGGCGGAGGCCCACCGGTCCGAGTTCGAGGAGGCGCTGGAAGGCGCTGACATGGTCTTCATCACGGCTGGCGAGGGAGGCGGCACCGGCACCGGTGCAGCTCCGGTAATCGCCGAGGTGGCCAAGGCGATTGGCGCCCTCACCATCGGGGTCGTGACACGGCCGTTCAGCTTCGAGGGCAGGCGGCGTTCGATCCAGGCCGAGCAGGGCATCGTTCAGCTTATGGACGTGGTCGACACCCAGATCGTCGTACCCAACGACAGGCTCCTCGACGTATCCGACGAGAACACCCCGCTGCTGAGTGCCTTCGAGACCGCCGACGAGACCCTCCTGCAGGGAGTCCAGGGCATCACGACGCTGATCACGACGCCGGGACTCATCAACACGGACTTCGCAGACGTCAAGTCCGTGATGCAGGACGCCGGTTCCGCTCTCATGGGTGTGGGCCAGGCCACCGGTGAGGGCCGTGCGCTGAACGCTGCACGCAAGGCCATCTCCAACGCACTCCTGGAGTCGTCGATCGAAGGCGCACGAGGCATCCTCCTGAACATCTCGGGTCCGAGCGACCTCGGTCTCTTCGAGGTGAACGAGGCGGCCAGCGTGGTCCACGGTGTGGCCCATCCCGACGCCAACATCATCTTCGGCGCAGTCGTCGACGATGAGATGGGCAGCGATGTCCGGGTCACGGTCATAGCCGCCGGTTTCGACCGCTGGGACGGTGACCGTCCCTCGGCGGCGCCGGCCAGGGCGATTCCGGGCGATGACGCCATCGTCGACGTGTTCGCCGAGGGCGGCGACGACCTCGACGTTCCGAGCTTTCTCAAGTAGGGGCCGATGGCCCGGGAACTGGCCCGACGGAGTCTCCCGTCGGGTCGGACCGCCCGGGTTGTCATGTCCGAGGCCGTCGACGGCGATATGGCCGTCGACGGCCCGGCTGATCTTCTGGCCGACCGGCGCAGCACCCTCGTACCCGGATCGTGGACATGGCTGGACCAGGTGCACGGCACCTCGGTGGTTGAGGTCCGGGAATGCGGCGACGGAGCCGGTAGCACTGCGGATGCAGCGGTGACGGTGGCCGGCAATGCTCCCATCGCTATCCAGGTGGCCGACTGCGTACCGGTAGCGCTCCTCGGGAGCGACGGGATAGCCGTGGTGCACGCCGGGTGGCGTGGTCTGCGCGACGGGGTGCTGGAACAGGCGTCCCGGGCGCTGTCGGCAATCACCGACGGCCCCTTCGAGGCGGTGGTGGGGCCACACATCGGAGCCTGCTGCTATGCCTTCGGCGAGTCTGACCTGGACGAAATGGCCGAACTCCTGAGCCCGATGGTTCGGGGACTGACCAGGGACTCACTCTCCTCGCTGGACCTCGCCACCGGCGTCGAGCACGTCCTGCGCACCCTTGACACGACAGTGGCCGTGGTGGACGGCACCTGCACGTCGTGCGACGAGCGGTACTGGTCGTACCGGAACACGGGTACGACGCAGCGACAGGCCATGGTGGCCTGGATCCAGCCGGGGGCCGGATGACGGTGCCCGGGCCGGACCATGACCGGATCGTGGACCGGATCCTTTCAATGGATGAACGACTCCGGGAGATCAGCGGTGGCCGGACCCGCCTCCTGCCCGTCACCAAGGCCTTCGGGCCTGAGGTCGTCCTGGCCGTCCTAGCGGCCGGCCACCGCTCTGTGGGGGAGAACTACGCACAGGAACTGCTCGCCAAGCACGAGGCCCTCGGTGACCCCTCCATTGAGTGGCACATGATTGGAAACGTGCAGCGCAACAAGGTCCGTCGGCTGGTCGGCCCCGTGGCCGTGTGGCAGACGATCGACAGGCCGGCGCTGGTCGCAGAGGTGGCCCGACGCTCTCCCGGCGGTCGAATCCTCGTACAGGTTGACTGCCTGGGCGTGCCCGGCCGGGGCGGGTGCCCCCCCGGCGAGGTGGAGGCCCTGGTCTCGGCGGCGCTGGCGTCCGGTCTGGATGTGGCTGGCCTGATGTCGGTCGGGGCGCCCGGAGATCCGACAGCCACCAAGGGGGTGTTTCGGACGGTTGCGAAGCTGGCCGCCGACCTGGGGCTCGAGGAACTTTCCATGGGTATGTCCGACGATCTGGAGTCGGCCGTGGAACACGGTTCGACAATGGTCCGCCTAGGCCGGGCCCTGTTCGGAGGTCGTGTCACCGGCGACACAACCTGAGGACACGGGCCGCCGGTGCCCTCAACGGAGGGGGTTGGCCCGGTACGATCGGTTGGACGCGACGGTCGACCGTTGGCGCCGGATGAACGGGTGCAGATGAAGAAGTTGATGATGTGGCTGGGCCTCGGCCCGGACGAGGCCTACGAGGGCTACGACTCCACCGGCGAGGAGCCGGTTCTACGCGGCCCGCTTTCTTCAACCGAGTTCGCCGAGGCCCGCGCAGTCGCCGAAACCGGTGGAACTGTCAGCCCAATGCACACCAGGACCCCGGTTTCGAGGTCGGTGCGCACCCTTCCACCCGAACCGACGGGCACGGTCAGGCCCCTTGAGCCGGCGGTGACTGCCAAGCCCGCCACGGTCTCGCCGACATCGTTCAACGATGTGCAGCAGATGGCTGACCGCTTCATGGCGAAGCAGCCTGTGATCGTGAACCTCCAGGGTGTCGAGGCCGACCTCTCCCGGCGGATAATCGACTTCGCCAGCGGTATCTGCTACGGCGGCGTCGGCCAGATGGAACGGATCACGCATCAGGTGTACCTGCTGACGCCGTCGGACGTGAAGGTGTCGGACGAAGACCGCCGGCACCTCGCTGACTGATCAGGGCCCAGAATGGTGATCGTCTGTGGGCTGATCCAGCTCTACGTGATGCTGCTGATACTGCGTGTCGTCCTGAGCTGGTTCCCGATCTCGCCGAATGGTGCGCTCGAGACCGTCGCAGGGTTCCTGTACATGCTCACGGATCCGGTGCTGAGTCCGTTGCGGCGGCTCCTTCCACCGGTGCGCATGGGCGCCATGGCCCTGGACCTTTCTCCGATCGTGGCGTTCTTCGGCCTCTCGGTGCTCCGTGGGGTCCTCTGCGGCTGATGCGGCGCTCCGGATGTGACCCCAGCCGGGCACTCTCCGGTTGTAAACTCAGATGATGGACGAACATCTCCTTCACGATCTGGATCAGGTTCAGTTCGCGACCAGGATGCGGGGCTATGACCCGTCCGAGGTGGACGCCCTGCTGGAGCGTGCCCGGAGCGAGGTGGACGACCTGGGAACGGCGTTGCGTCGGGCGGGCGAGAGGGCCGATCTGGCCGAGCAGCAGCTGTCCGACGAGCTTGAGGCAGCGCGAATGTCCCGCGCCGAGGCCGAGGCCGCTATTGCAACAGCTGGAGCTGAGGCGTCGGCGATCCTCTCCGGGGCCCGTGCCGAGGTGGCAGACCTGAAAGCCGCAGCGGACGTCGAGATCCGCACGGCAATCCAGGTGGGACGTACCCGGATGCTTGACGAGGTCGCTTCGATGGAGGCCGAGAGGGACCTTCTGGCCGAGGGCATCGAGGTCACCGCAGAGCATGTATCGGCCCATCGGGATCGCCTGCTCAAAGCAGTGGAGGACCTGCGGGCCGTGCTGCTGGACGTGGAGGAACGCCCGGATCTGGTGCGTGAGCCGACTCCGGTCCCTGCCAGACCGGCAGCCGGATCACCCGAAACCATCGTCGATCAGGCTTCAGCAGCAGTGACGAGGCTTCATCCCGTTGCGACCATGGGCGGTGGAGTCGGCGGCGACGAGCACGACATGGATGCCTTCTTCGCCGACGACGGTTCCTGACCACCCGCACGATCCCCCCGGATCGGATGATCCACCGGTACGATCCTGCGCCCACCGGCTTCTGGTCCGGTTGACGACCGTCCAAAGGGCGGACTCCTCGAGGAGATGCTGATGGCAGCCAAGAGCACGAAGAGCAAGAAGGCCCCCGCCAAGAAGGCCGTGGCCAAGAAAGCCCCCGCCAAGAAGGCCGTGGCCAAGAAAGCCCCCGCCAAGAAGGCCGTGGCCAAGAAAGCCCCCGCCAAGAAGGCCGTGGCCAAGAAAGCCCCCGCCAAGAAGGCCGTGGCCAAGAA
>Ga0302122_10000217_pt1 | contig 33468 bp, 19 predicted proteins | sample CB21_SCM_MG_FD_203115 | JGI IMG/M metagenome (GOLD analysis project Ga0302122, IMG submission 203115) | Marine microbial communities from Western Arctic Ocean, Canada - CB21_SCM | ecosystem: Environmental > Aquatic > Marine > Oceanic | place: Canada: Western Arctic Ocean | collected 2017-09-28 | reverse complement strand
CGCTCGACGCGCGGCGTCGTACGCCGACCGGTCGCCAACGCACGGCTCGAGGGGCGCATCGTCCGCCGCCGCGTGGAACAGCACGATCGACTCTCGTCGAGGAGCGCCGGACCGCACGCGGTGCCTCGCGGCGCGCACGGCGCCGCCCGAGAGGAACTCCGCAGCATCCCCCGCGAGCAGCACACAATTCGAGTCGTCGGGCGCCGCGGCGAGGCGCTTCCAAGCGCCATCGACCAGAACCTCCAGCCCGGCCACGCGCTGATGCACGAACGTGAAGCATTCAAAATCGCTATGCGCCGACAGGTCGCCGCCGGCCGCCGGATAGCGCAGCAGCCGGAACATCGACGGCGCCGCCACTAGCGGTTCAGCACTTCGGCGGCGGCGCTTCGCTGGCCTCTCGTCCGACGCCAGGAGGCTGCCAAGCGCGTTGCGCACGATTTGTCCTGCGGCGACGGCGACGTCGAGGTATTGCAGCGCGGCGTCTCGCAGCCCGTCGCCTCTCTCGCCCTCCGGCCAGACCTGGTCGTCGCCCGTCGACACGACGGAGAAGTCTTCCACGCGCGATGCCGCGGCGTCCGGCGCGTCGGCGTCCGATGTATCGTACGTCGGCTCCTCGCCCGCTTTGTAATAGCCGCCACGACGCGTCGGCCGATGACGCGCGAGTGATTTCCAAGCTTGGTCAGCGTCGTGAAACGCCGCAGCGGCGTCGAAGAGCTGGGCGGTAGCGCGTTGCTCAGCTTTTGAGAGTGTGAGATAGCAGAAGCCTCGGTCGCTGAGCGCGGCAGCAATCGTTTCGGGGGTACGGCATGGACAGCACGCATCGTCGTCAGACATTACAGGCATTGCGTCCATTAAAAGCATTCATGCGAATGCTCTTGCGTGATTTTGCGGGTCCCTAGCTATTAGCATAAGCTTTCCCCCCGATTTTGCGGGTGAACAATGAAAGAAACCCGTGCTCTATCGCACGCATCGCACGCACGCATCGCACGCGACGGATAAGGTATAAGGGTTGACAATAGGTCCACAAGGGAATAAACCGAGAAGTCGACTTAGCTACCGGACCCTCACGCGCGGTCGCGGCTGCGCGAGCGCGAGCGCGAGCGGGAGCGCGAGCTGCTCGACGAGTCGTCCTCGTTCGCCGCCGCCTTGACCTTGGCCGGCGTCAGCAGCGACGGCCCCTTGCCGGGCGGCGCCGGCAGCGAAGCCAGACTATCGAGCGGGGCCGGCTTCTTGGCCGCGAGCGCGGCGAGCAGGGCGTCCTTCGTCGACGCGGCGGCGGGTTTGGCAGGTTCGGCGGCCGATGGCGCCGCGGCGACCGGCGCCGCGGCGACCGGCGCGGCGACCGGCGCGGCGACAGGCGCGGCGACCGGCGCGGGCGCGGGCGTGCTGACCTGGGAGTCCTTGCCGATGGTCTGGGCGTCGGCCGTGCGCGGCGTGTTGCAGCGCTTGCACTCCGTGCGCCACTGGAAGTTGTGGTTGCTACAGCTCGAGCAGAGCCAGTCGCCGGGCACGTAGGCCGCGGCGCCGCTCGGCGTCGGGCCGGTGGTCGTGGGGCCCGCACTAATGACGAGGTTGCCCCCGGGCGGCGCCGCGGCGCCGGGCGGCAGGGCCAGCGGCATCAGGGTTCCACCGGCCGGCGGCCCGCCGCGCTGCCCGCCGCGCGGCATCCACTGGCCCTGGCTCCGCTCGTCGATGGTCGTCGACGTCTGCATGCGGGGCGTGCCGCACCGCCGGCACTCGCGCCGCCGCGCGAAGTTGTTATTCTCGCACGTGTCGCAGATCCAGTCGCCGGGCATCAGCGAGGTGTTGCCGCCGCTGCCGCCCTGCATGGGGTTGACGCCCGTCGGCACGCCGAACTGCTGGTTCGTCGTCGGGCCGGCGAAGCGCCCCCCCCGCGGCGGCATGCCGTAGCCCATCGGGGGCATACCGTACTGCGGCATGCCGTAACCCATGGGCGCCGGGTAGCCGTACTGGCCCATGGGCGGCTGGCCGTACTGGCCCATCGACATGGGCATGCCGTAGCCGGGCGCGCCATATCCCTGCGGTTGTCCGTACTGAGACCCCGCGGGCGCCCCGTACCCGTACTGGCTCGGTTGCCCGTACTGCCCCGGCGCCCCGGCGCCCTGGCTCGGTTGCCCGTACTGCCCCGGCGCCCCGCCCGGCGGCGCCCCGCCCGGCGGCGCCCCGCCCGCCCCGCCCGGCCCGTACTGCCCGTACTGTCCGGACATCCTCGATCTACGCTCTGAGCGAACACCCGCCCCTTTGAGCCCTCCCTGGAGAAACTCGCCCTCTAGAGCTGTGACCCTGGCGCACACGCCGCTGCCTGGAGACCGCGGACTGGCGCACACTAGCGTTGCGCGGAGCAGATCCGACGCGATACACGCGTCTCTAGCTGATGCCTTTTGCGCTTCTAGCTGAGCTCTCGCCTCAAATCTCGCGCGCCCTCGCGCGACAAAACCCGCACAGTAAATCCTGCACTACTACGCAAGCCGGTCGACGGTGCAGGCGACGAGTAGAAGACCTATACTAGTGCAATCCCAGAGAGAAGGCTTAAGCTTCGGTCACTCGGCCTTGTGCCAGGGCGCGGCGGACTCAAACCACACGCGTGTGTTAGTGCTCCGGGTCGCCGCAGCGAGCCGCCGCGCAACTTGCGTCGATCAATCCCATTTGTGCTGCTGCTGTTGGCCAAAACAAGCAAAGCAGGGCAGCCCCCAGAGACACTGGAAAGATGCCGTCGACGGAGTACCACTACGACCCCAAGCTGAAGCGCGTCGTCTCCGTGGACAAGGCGCAGAACTGGTTCTCGTCGACCACGGAACAATTGAGCCGGGCCGGCGCCGACGCGCTCGACTCGGCGGGCCAGTCGATCAACCTCGCGCCGGCGGCGCACCGGCGGCATGCCAGCACCCCCGACGCCCACAAGGACGACGAGCTCGAGGAGGACGACTATGCGCCCCTCTTCCCCACGTCCCTGACCGCGCTCGAGGACGCCCAAACCGCGCTCGAGGACCGCGGGGACCGGACGCGGCGCTGGCTCTTCCCCCCCAACGAGGTGGAACCGCCGCCGCCGCCGCCGCTCGAGCGCGGCGCCGCGCCGGATGCGTGGAAGGCGGCGCTGTGGCCTTCGCCAAAGCACGCGCCCGCGACCCCCGGGCGCTCGTGGTGGTGGCAGCGCGCGGGCCCGGTTCTGGCGGACGAGTCGGCGAATATTGATCTGGGGGCGGGGCTGCCGAGGCGCGGGGTATAACATAACAGAAAGTGTCTATTATACGGACAGCCGTTTGGGTGGTCGCTTGATGGCAATGGGCGACGGGCGAATAAGGGAGCGAGGTGCGACAGGCGCCTGGAGCGGCGCAGCGCCGCCGGATGTTCTGTGCGGCGCCGTATCAGCAGGGGTGAGCGTGAGGGTTCAGTGGGACATGATGACTTGGTGGTCTTGTGAAATTTCAGGCCTCCGTCTCGTCCGAGCTGGTCCTTGGCGAGCTGGTTGACGGCCCGCAGGATGGCGCGCGCGTCCTCCTCGGGCACGCCCATCTTGACGTAGTCCTCGACGCCGTAGTGCAATCTACTGAGGTCGACGGGGTCGTGCTCCTGCGGGTCTGCCACCGGCGGGAGGCCCGGCGGGGGCTCCTCGCTCCCGGCGAGCGCCGCCGCCGTCGCGGACTCGTGCTGGACCGGAGCCGGCGCCGGGGGCAGCTCCTCGGCGCCGCAGGCGAAGGCCTGGGGCTGCAGGAGCGGCAGCGGCGGCGGCGCCGGCGGCGCGAACGGTTGGGGCGGCGCCAGCATCTCGTGCGGCTGCTGGGGGATGGGCATGCCCGGCCGCCAGGGCTGCGAGCTGAGGTCCAGGTGGCCCATCATCTGCGGAAAAGTTCTTTGCGGGCTGCCCGGCATTTGAGGAGGCAGCGGCGGCTGCTGCTGGCGCATGGCGTACTGCAGGGCTTGGAGCCCGGGCGACGGCACGTGCTGGTGGGGCACGTGGTGCGGGTAGGGCGGCGCGCCCGGGTAATGTGCTGGTATTGCTTGTAATCTAGGCGCGCTGTAAGATGGTAATGCCAAACCCTGGGCCTGGGCGGCCTCGACCTGGCGCTGGGTCGTCTCGTTGGCCCTTCGAGACACGTACTGCTGGAACTCGGCGTGGTAGCGCGTGTCGTGCGACGTCTGGCCGCAGAGCGCGCAGCACACCAGGGCACTGCACCGCCGGGGGTGGACCCTCCGACAGTTGCGCCAGCCGCACTTGAAGCACATGGCCACAACATCATTATCGTCGCCCGGCCGCACCGAGGCCCAGTCGTGCACGCCGATGCAGCCGCCATCATACCGCGCGCACGGCGAGTCCCGCGGGCGGATCAGCGCGATCTTGAAGCCTCTTTCGGCTAATCGCGCGAAGGCCAGGCCGAACTGCTCTCTGGGAGCGCCTCCTAGAGCCACTACAAGAATAGGCGCTTTTTCATCACTTCGGTTGTGGGCGTGGTCTAGCGCGTAATCGAAGAGGTCCACGATGATCGGCGACCGGTCCGTCATGCCCGCGGGCCCCGTGTCAATGAGTAGGACGCCGGCCTGCTGCAGGCCGCCCCGCGTCACGGGCGGCAGGGCCGCCACATCCCCATAGGCTCGAGCGGACTTGACGTCGCCATATAGGCTGCTCACGGACAATTTAACACCTTTGCCGGCGTCCGTGCCCCCGGGCCGACACCCCGATAAATCCCAGAACAAGGCGCAGCCCGGCCCGCCGGGGTCGACGCCGGGCCCCAGGGGCTGGCTCACGTCCACCTGGTTCGGGCCGAACCACTGCTGCGTGGGCAACCCCACGGCGCGCCCGGGGTTCCCCAGCCCCGCCCGGGGGTCCACGGGGTTCCACGTCTTCTGCGGCTGCGTCGGGAAGCTCGAGAAGGCCCCGCCGGCCACTCCCGGGGGCAGGTCCATCTTCGGGGGCTCACTACTTCCCCACAGGCCCCGGCCCGGGAGGAACTCGCGGGCGTACATGCCCTCGTTGCTACTCCCCGGGAAGGGGGGCTCCATATCGCTGTCGCGCTAGAAGTACCCGCCCGTTTGAAAGAGGCAGTCCGGCTGCGTGAGAGGTACGCTGAGGTTCAAGGTAAGTTCCACTCGCAATTTGGCCAAACGAAATCCACCCCGGCCGCCGCGGGGCTGGCGCGCGGCGGGCCCGTGGCGGGGCAGGCAGCTGGCCGTGACTGCCCCGGCTGCGCGTGTCGTGCCCTGGGCCGCTCACTATGGGCCGTCGCGCTTATTCTCGGCCCAACACGTCGTATGCCCCCGTCAGAAAAAAATAGTTGCACTCCGGGCTTTGTACCTCTGCGGTGGGTCGTGCCCGGAGCTGTGGGCCCGGACCGCGTGGGCGCCATTTTTTTTGAGAAGTCGCGGGTCGGGAAATGGTGGAAATGGTCGGAGGTGCGGAGCTTGGTGCAGCGCTTGTCGAGGGCTGCGATTCTTCCGGGAACACGCGAAGCACCATGAAGCGACGACGCTGCTGTAACATAGGTGAGGAGGCCTCTCGGTAACAAGTGGCCGAGGCTGTTGGACAGTGGGCAGCCCCCGCCGCGCGCTGGGCGCGCGCGCCCGTCGACGCGCGCGCGGCCGCCGCGGCGTTCCAGGCGCGCCTCAAGCCCGGGACGCGCGTCCAGGCCCGATTCGCTGACGGGTCCGGCGCGGTGCAATGGTACGACGCTGTCGTGGCGGTAGGCTCGGCCACCAACGGCACGGATGTCCGCGTCAAGTGGATGGGCTACGGAACCGTCGACGCCGTGGCGGCGGCCGCCGTGCGGCCGCCGCCGCTGCTGCCGAGCGGCTGGCTGGAGAGCACGGACGAGGCGTCGGGCTTTCCGTACTATACAGCGGCGACCGGCGAGACGACGTGGACGCGGCCGGCGCCGCCGCGGCGACCGCCGCCGCCGAAACGCGCAGTGGCGCCGCGAGCGCGCGCCGCGGTCGCCTCGCCGGCCGGCCGGCTCGGCGCCGTCTTGCCCGCCGCTTCCTCACCCGTGGCCATCGTGGGCGGCTTCGCTTCCAAAGCAAACCGCCGGGCGATCCGGAACTCGCGCCGCGCGCTTACGGCAAACATGACTCGCGGGCAGATCGCCGCGATGGTCGACGCCGCGCAGAGTTATGGGTTTGCGGGGGGCTGCGACTGCGGCGTCGCGGGGTGTTAATGGGCTTGTGTTTGTGATAAACGGGGTATTTCGGTGCGGTTCTGGACCTAGTTTATGTATGTGACTGGCACTTTGACTGCCTTTACGAGTTGCGCAAAAACCCGCATGTAAAAACCCGCGCAAAATCCATCTCGCGCGCTTTTCAAAGTGCTTCCCTGCCACGATCAAACCTTCGTAGCATGTTTGGCGGCTACGGTGGCTTCGGTGGCTTCGGCGGCTACGACGATGGTATCAACCGGTCAGGCTTCGCCGAGAAGAGCGCTGCGGCCCAGCGCCGCGAGAACGCAGCAAGGACGCGTTCGACAAGATCCGCACCGAGACCGAGGCCGGCGCAGGCAAAGAGACCGTCGTCGTCGAGCTCTTGAAGCCGTCGACACACCTCACGCAGCCCTGCTGGACGACCTTCGCGAGACACGTCCACGGCTTCCCGGGCTGGACGCCGAAGCGCCGCGTCGCGACCGCCGAGGAGAAGAAACAGCACGGCGAGACGCGCGTCGCGAAGTGCTATTTCACGGACGTGTCCTTCAACCCGAAGGCGTTTAAGAAGAAGACCCGCGAGAGCTCGGCGGCCAAAGGCCAGACGACCATGGCGCCTCCGGCCAAGAAGGCCAAGGTCATGACCGAGTCGTCCCCGAACGCGCCGGCGGCGCCCAAGGCCGAGGCCAAGCCGCCGGCCGCGCCGGCCGCGCCCGACTCCGAGGACGAGGTCGAGGACTGGTACGCGAAGGCCACGACGCCGCCGGTGCCGGCCGTGTAAAGACCGAGTAAGCTTGAGTGTGCATTTTCGTCCCATGGAACTTCGCCCTCGGCGGGCCTGCCCAGGGGCGAAGTTTAGTTCGAAACCCGTTTTGTTGAATTCCCTGCCCTAGCCACCAAAAACCAAAAACCTGTAGACACGAGACGCTGTATCACACGATTGGCTGTTCGTTGCGCGCGTGTTGCGACGCCTACATACACCGTCGACACGTCCACCAAACTACCGCCGCTTGGACGGGTCCGAGAAGACCATTGGTGGCCTTGAAAAATTGGTGGACCCGCGTGCTTGAGAATTGTTTAAAATAGATGTAATTTCGTTCAAATTTGTCACAAGATATACTCGGAATAACTTCAAATTCGAACGTATCGTCGTCTTTTCGAATAGCGTTGTCACTATTCAGATACAGGTAAGATTCGTTCAATATATATTAATTTTTATATATTTACTATCGACCGCCGCGACCATGGCTCTGGGACGCCTGCTCGTCGCGCTCCTGGCGCACCACGCCGCGGCGTCGCGCTACGCCTACGCCACGCTCGTCAGCGGAAGCGACGCGTACCTCCCGGGCGTCGAGACGCTGCTCTGCTCGATCGTGCGCGCGCGGAAGAAGGCCGAAAAAATGCACAATGCCTGGGCCCTCGCCGTCGGCGAGCCGGACTTCGTGGTCATGGTCACGCGGGATCTGGACGTCCGAACAATAAGGACGAGAATGGAGAAGCTCCCGTACGGCGGTGTACTGAGAGTAAAGCCGGTGAGGGACGTCGCGGGCCCGACGTTCGCCGGCTCGGAGCGCTTCCGGCACACGTATGCGAAGCTCCACGTGTTCAATCTGACGGAGTACGCGCGCGTCGTGTTCATCGACGCCGACGCGATCGTGCTCCGGGACGTGGCGGCGTTGTTTCTCCTGGACCGCGCGCGGTCGTGCGCGGCGGCGTCGGACCACGGGAACCGGCTCCAGCGCGAGCCGGCTGTGAAGTTCAACACGGGCGTCCTCTCGGTGGCGCCGAGCGCGCGCATCTTCGAGGCCCTGCTCTCGAAGCTGAAGACCTTTACGTTGGTCGGGGGCCACGGCGCGGCCGGGTCCGACCAGGGCTTCCTCCAGGCGTATTTCCTGGAGCACCGGAGGGGCTTTCTCTCGTTGACGCACGCCTACAACTTCTTGAAGCGCCGCGAGAAGAAGCTGGGGAAGGCGTTCCGCATCCAGGACGTGTTCGTGTTACACCTCGTGGGCGGCAAGCCCTGGGAGCCCCAGGACCCCGGCACGGGCGAGTACCCGCCCTCGCACGGCGAATGGCACGCGATCCGGCGCGAGTGCGGCCTGCCGGACGGGGGGTTCTGATTACCGCCGCGCCGTCGAGCGCGCCGCGTCGATGGCGTGCCGGTTGTCCCCGGGGGTCCTGGATCACATCCTGGCTAATGTTTCCCATCGCACCCTGGGCTGACTAGTAGTACATGGCTTTTTAGACAACTCAGAGATTCGGGGCCCTTCGCCGGCGCCGCCTTCTTCGGGGCGCGCGGGCGGGTTCCTCGTCCTCGACGACGGTCACGCGCCCCGCGAGAAAATCCGCCATGAGCTCCTTCTGCGCGGCGAACTCATCAACCGGCGGCGACACGGCACACGCCCCAAACACGTCCAGCGCCCACACGCTCGTCCCCCACCGCGTGCCGGGCCGTGCGAGATCCAGCCTGACCTGGTCGACCGGCGCTTGGGCTTGCGACGCGAGGCGATGCAGCACGTGCTGCTTCGCGAGCCGCGACTCGACGGCTGAACGGCCGACCGCGAGCGTGACCCAGCCGCCGTCGCGCGTCCGGCCCTTCAGCGTATAGTCACGCGCGTACGCGGACTTGAACTCGACGTCGATGCGCTCCACGACACATGTTTGTGCGAGGTCCACGAGCAGCCAGTGGGGCCCCGGTATCGGCGCGCCCTGCATGTTTTTCGCGGCCTGCCACCGGTCCTTGAGCCAGTCGTCGCGCTTGCCGTTCGTGACGATCGAGGCCTCGCCCAGGTTGCCTCGCACGGACGCCGTCACTTTCTTGTTCCGCGAAATCAGTGAGCTCGGTGTGGCATGCGGCAACGGCGTGCGAGCCAGTGAGCTCGGTGTCGAAGCCGGCTCCAGCGGAGCTGGTGTGCTGCCCACCACCGCGCCGTCGCGGCACAGCGCGTACGCCGCCTCCGCCGACGGTGGCAACGCGGACGCCGCGCCCTCGCCGCCCACACTATGGCCGATGAAGCTCTTGGCGAAGGGCGTCACGAACAAGTGCGCGGGCCGGTCGAGGCCGCCCCAGGCCAGGGCCTGCTCCGAGAACGAGGACCCGGCCGTCCCGACCAATGTCCAGGCCGAGGCCAGCAACAACAGGTCCACGAGCGGGCCGAGGGAGGACCCGTGGCCGAACGCCACGCCCCTCGCGCGCTCCATCGCGAGCTGCGTCGTTGGTCTCGTTATGCCGCTGTGGTGCCGGTGGGTCGCCGGCGGCGCCCCGACGTGTGAAAAGCCGCGGGCCGTCACTGTGGCGGCCTCGACGACGCGCGTGTCGTCCGCGGCGACGAGGAGCGCCCCGGCCGCGCCGAGGCCCCGCGCGCACCCCATCATAATATCGGCCACGTTCGCCCAGCACGTGATATCCAGGCAGTGCCGCGCGCGCTTGTGCCGCTGCAGGTACTCAGCGTCGAACTCCACGTTCGTCCGTAAGTGGATCGCGGCCGCGATCCGAAACACCGGCTCATTAAACGCCCGCCGCCGCGCGTCCACCAGGGCCGTCTTCAGCTGGGGCGACGGCGTATATAACGCGCGCAGGCCGCAGGACGCCACGTCCGCGCCGGTCCCGAGGTCGGCCACTCGCACGGCGTCCCGGAGCTTGGGGTTCTCGCGCCACCGCGTCGACGGGTCGTGGTTCCAGCCGCTAATAACTAAAGCGACGGCGGGGGCATCGAGGAGGTGGGAAAAATCCATGCTGCGCGCGTTGTTCGCCAGGTGGCGCCGGCGACCCGGCGTTCGCTCCAGGAGCCGGCCGAGCGCGTCCCACTCCACCAACCCCGGCCGCAGGAACGCGAGCTCGGCCCGGTCGTCCGCCGGATAGTCGAGGACCAAACTGCGCCGCGTCAGCGCGGCGAGCGTCAGGCCCGCGCGCGCGGCGCGCAGCCGGTTGCCGAGGCCCGCGCGGCCGTGGGGCTGCACGACGACGAAGCGCGGGGGCAGCTCGCCCCGTAGCATCGCGTGCTGCGTCGCGTTGAGCCGGCGCAGCCACGCCTGCGTCGCGCACGGCGCGCCGCGGAAGCCGCCCCCGAGCCAATGCAGGTCGTCCCAGGGTTCTCGCAGCGCGGCTACAGCCAGGAGAAGGCATCCCGCCAGCAGCGATCGCATGGCAGTGCAGGGCTTACGTAGTCATGCGTGGCAGCAATAACTGCAATAATAACATGCCCTCGTATGACTGTTTCCGTCTAGCCCTAAAACTGGAAAAAACCCGTGCGTAAAACCCGCACCTTCACGCTCAAAACTGGATTGCAAACTGGCCACTGCACTCACCTCGCCGCGGGGCACTGCTGCGCAACTGCGTCCTCGCCGCGCACTACTGCTGCGAAGAGAAATTATGCTCAAACTACTGCTCTTCGGCCTCCTGCGTAGCGCCAGCAGCGAATGGTGTGTGGTAACCGGCGCCTCGTCCGGCATCGGTGAGCACTTGGCGCTGCAGGCCGCAGAGAGAGGCTATGACGTCGTGCTGCACGGCCGCCGGCGCGGCGCGCTGCACCGTCTCAAGAAGGCGATTGAAGCGCAGTATCCCAGTCGCAGCACCAAAATGGTCGTCGAGGACTTGGCGACCCAACGTGGCGCGCAGCGCGTCCACGCGGCATGCAGGGGCTCGACGTGCGCCTGCTCTTCTCGAACGCGGGCGTGGCAAGGGTCCAGCCCGTCGTCGACGACGACGGCATCGACGGGATGCTCGCCCTGAACGTGCGCGCGTCGACGGAGCTGTGCCGGCGCTTCGGGCGCGACATGGCCGAGGCGGGCGGCGGCCGCGTCGTGCTCACGGCGTCGTTGGTGGGCGTCCCGGCGCACGGCTGCGCCGGCGCCGCGGCCTACGCGGCGTCGAAAGCGTATCTGCGGTCGTTCGGGAACGCGCTGCACGACGAGCTCACGCCGCGCGGCGTGTCGGTGACGACGGTGCTGCCCGGCGCCGTGGACACGCCCTTTGCGAAGACGGCGGGCATGGATGAGGGCCGGAGCCTCGTGTTCAGCGTGCCCGGGGGGCGCTTATTTGGCGTCGTGTCGGCGCCGGACGCCGTGGCGCGCGCCGCGCACCGGGCGGCGGCGCGGAAGCGCCGGGAGGTCGTCCCCGGGCTCGTCAACAAGGCGTACGCGCTCACCGCGGAGTTCCTGCCGAACGTGGTCGGCCGCGTCGTGGCGAAGGCCACATTCGCCCCGCCAATGCTGCGTCTGGGCCCGCGCAGCGCCGCCTTCATCGCAGCGCCCGCGTCGCGCTCACCCACGCCGCCGAAGATAAACCCGCCGCCGCGCGCCATTTCGGCAAGTGCGGTGGGCTACGGCCTCCTCGGCGTCGTCGGCGGCCTGTCGGTAGCGAACGCGCTCCAGGACGGGTGGCAGACGCCCCTGGCGACGCCGCCGCCTTACGCGACGAAGGCGGACTTTAATTCCGCGTGGCGCGCGTCGGCTGCGCCGGACGCGAGTGCGCTGCCGGGGTCGGTCTGGGACGGCGAGGTCTTGTTTCTCGGTGCGCTTGCGCCCGTCGGGTCTCTCGTCACGCACAAGTTGTTCCCCGTGAGGAAGGCGGAGAGGAAGTGGCTCGGCAAGCAGTTCGACCGACGTGGCGCCGTCGGAACGAATCGCTTTCCGCGCGGCGATGATGAAGAGGTCCTGGGCCGCGACTTTTCCTGGTCGATATCCAAGTCGCGCCGCGACGGCGCAGAGGCGCTTGTTCTAAATTACGCCGCTGCGCCGACACCTGACCGTCTCTTCGGGACGGTCCTGCGCATGCGCGACGAGCTGCGCGAGCTCGAGCCCGGCGTGTTGCTAGGCATCGGATCGATGTCCGCGACGGGTGGGATGCTGAACGGTGCGCCGTTTATCCTGCGACTGCGCCCCAGTAGTGATGACGCGGAGTCCGCGCAAGAGGCCCTCCTCGACGATGCTAGAGCTGCCGCGGCCCGCCGCGCGGAGAAGAAGAGTCGCCACATAAAGTATTAACTGTGACCACACTACTCAAACCTTAAGCCCAGCATCTAGCACCGCGTCGCAGACCGCCGCCGCCGTCTCGAGGTCCTCCCCGAGGTCGACGCGCGGAGACGCCTCCAGCAGGTCGCCGAAGTCGCAGGGCGCCCGGCGCTTCCGCTTCGTCGCCGGTGCGCGGACGACGACCAGCGGCGCGTGCGGCGTGGGCGCGTCCGCCAGCAACGGCGCGGATGGCGCCGTCTGGCGGAGGTGCAGGTAGCGGCCGACGGCGCCGACGAAGACGTTTCCGAACGAGGGCGCCGCGAGCAGGACCACGTCGTCCACCGCCCACTCGAACACGCAGGAGTCCGAGTCCGCCCGGAACACTTGGACGCGACCGCGCGTCGCCGCGACGAGGGCGCCCGCGTCGTTAACGGACACGGGCACGACAGCGCCCGCGGAGCAGCGCGCTTCGTGGTTCCAGGCGCCCTCGTCGAACAAGGACGCGCAGGACAACCCCTTCGCGTCGACGGCCGCGAGCATCGGGCGGCCGTCGGCGTCGTTGACGAAGCCGACGGCCAGCGGCGTCCGCTTGGCGTCTGGGGCGCCGTGGGTCGTGACCAGACTCAGGGAGGACGCCGTCCACAGCGACACGGTGCCGGCGTGGTGCGCGGCCAGCGTAGTACCATCATCAGAAAACGCTAATTGTCGGGGCGGGGCGAGGTCGTGCGCCGCGCGCCCCAGGCAGACCCAGCCCTGCTTGCCCGCGCAGCCCCACGTCCGGATGCCGTCCGGCCCCGTCGACGCGGCGACGACCAACAAAGGGTGGAAGGCCAGTGCGTCCACGGCCACGCCGCGCCCGTGCGGGTGCCGCACCACGGCCGCGCAAGTCCACTGCTTCGCTTTGAGCGCCCAGAACTTGAGCTCGGGGGCCGGTTTAGAGGACGGGTGCCACTCGTCGCAGGTCACTAAGTTACCCTCGTCCTTGGAGAAGGCCGCCAACGTGACCGTAGGTGCTAGAATGGGATCATCCCCAACGCGTTCCTTGACGTTCGTGCGGTTGTGCGGCACTACAGAAATGGTGGAGACGGCCCCGTCGTAGAGTTGCAAGGCGCCGGGCAGGCCATTGGATGCAATACCGCCGGCCAAGGGGAAGAAATTAACATCATGAGGACAGTGCAACGAGGATGAAGTCCAGAGGACCGCCAAGCGGCCTTCGCCGATGCGACACAGATGTAAGGCCCCATCCACGCAGCTCACGAGGCACCGGTCCTCCTCTGGCGTCGACGCGACGGTCACGGCCGCCACGGGCCCGCCCAGCCGCGGCAAAAAGTCCCGCCGGCGCTCCCCGTCCTCCCGCCCGAGCCGCCACACGACTAGTGTAGCTTCCCGCCCGCCACTGACCATGGTCCCCGGGAGCAGGGCCACGGCATTACACATTGACGCGTGCCAGTGGTGCTGCGCGTACTGCGCGAAGCCGTGGCCTTGAGCTACTCGTTCCACATCGTCCAGCCCGCGCCAGACTTTTATCAAACCATCTCTATGCGCCGTGGCGCACAGGCGCCCGTGGCACGCGAGGGCACACAGCGGGTTCCTGCCCTGGTCGCTCTGGGAGCACGCGAGGCCGCCCTTCTTGGCGTGGCCGACGGCGTACGCGCGCAGCATGTGTTTTCCACCAAAAACCACCACGTCGCCCAACACGGCGAGCCCGGCCACGTCCTCGCTGCCCTTCGGAGCGCTCGCGTCGACGTGGCTCCACTTGTTCTGTTTGTTGCGCCACAAAATCTCCACGGGCCCCTTGCTCCGCCGCGCGACGAGGAGAATACCGTCGCCACCAGGTGCTTGACTCATGCAGTAGCAGGTGGCGAACTTCTCTTCGTCGATCCTGCGCTCTTTCATAGTTCCGGTCGTCCCGTCGACCTCGAGGTCCGCTAATAAACCGTCCGCGCGCGCCACGGTGAGGCGACCGTCGTGCGCGCACACGACCGTCTTCTGTCGATCGTCGTCGCCGCGCCAGCTCGCGAGCGTCTGGCCGGACCGCAAGTCGATGCTGCACACGCCGCCGCCCGCGCCCCCGACGGCGACGCGGCCCCCGCCCAACGTGGCGGCGCCGCTCGTGCAGCGCGGGAGGCCGATGACCGTCACGGAGCCTCCTGGCGTTGCCGTTTCGCCTTCGGTCATTGTCTTTTTGCTGCGTCCGCGCCCGGCTGTAGTTTTCTGCGTCTGCACGCGGCTGGCCGGCGAAGTGGCCGTGCGGCGATGGTGGTGTGCACGGCGGCAGATAGCTGTCTCGCGATGCAGTCTTTGCGCAGTGCTGACGCTGCTAGAGATTTATGACTCGAGTGAACGTATGTGCAACCTTTAGCGATTCCTTGAACGCTGAACCTCATAAAAGGCTAGCTTAGCTCGCTGGCTGCACGGTTTTTACGCACGGGTTTCGCGGCCGTAAGTACTTGTTGGTCACGTGCTCGGGCCAGCTGTGTCCGCCTACTATTCGTACCGTAAGACTTGATCACACGACTGTGCTCGACCCGGCAGCTCTCCCTTGTCGCACGACCGCCACCCGGCCACGCATCTGCCTAGCACCATGCTGCCTTTCTGTCGAGCGGCCCTCGTCATCGCGGCCGCCGCGGCGTTCCTCGCCCCGACGCCGCAGCATACGTCCGTCCTGCGCGCCGAGCCGCGCTGGGTCGACGGCCCGGCCGACATCGGTGAGGCCGGCGCCATGAGCCGGCACACGGGCGGCGCGGTGTGCGTGCTCTACTTCTCGCCCATGGCCGAGGGCGGCGCCGCGGCTTTAGCGACGGTCGAGTTCGCCGGCCAGGCGCTCCCGTCGTGCGAGTTCTTATTAGCCTCGAAGGACAAGGACGACGGCTGCTGGGGGGCGTTCGACGCCCTGGGGCCGGACCGGGCCCTGCCCTGCGTCGAGGTCTTCGACGGCGGCACGAGCCAGGGCGTCGTGCCGGCCGGCGACCTCATCGCCACGTTGGCCGGCTTAGGCTACACGCCGAGCGGCCCGGGCGCGTCCAGTACCCAGGGGAGCGTGGACGGCGACCGCTTCTTCAACCTGGCAGACGACCTGTGGTGGCGCAGCAAGGCAGATAGGGACGCGCCGCGCCCCAAAACACCCGCACCAACCAACCGGCGCCAGGAGCAGCGGTCCCCGCGGACGACGGCGTCCTTCATCCCCGGCAGCGGCATGGGCCAGGCGCCGCCGCCGGGCATGCGGGACGAGATCAAGCGGCAGCAGGACCTGGAGAAGCAGCTGGGGGGCGCGCTGCCGCCTGGCGGGCGCATCGTCGAAGGAGGGGATACGAAGCCGCCCCCGAAGAAGAAGCCGAGCGGCCCCGACCCCATCGAGGAGATGAAGAAGAACGTGGACGCGATGATGCGGGGCCTGGGCAAGGACACGGAGGCCGTGCGGAAGCAGCTGGGGACGCAGGCCCGGGAGGCCCAGGTCCTCTCGCAGAAGGCGGCCGACGACGCCGTGCGCGCGGCGGGCGGCGAGACGAAGCGGGACAAACTGGAAAAACTGTTCGCCTCGGACGCCGAGGAGGTGCCGACCGACGAGAACCTGTCCGAGTTCGAGCGCTTCCTGGAGAATAGGAGGACGGGCGGGACCGACGCGGACTTCAACGCCGCGCCGAAGGCGGAGGACGACGACTGGCTGGGCGGGATCAAGTACAAGCCGCCGCCGAAGTAAGTTTCTGTAGTACTCGTGGCTCCGAGAAGCATACGGTCCCTCCGGGCTTCCGCTTAGCAGCGGAAGCCCCCCCCCGCGCGTAAGTAAAGTATACTACGCCTCTTATGCCTCGTCGTCCTTGTCGGCCTCCCCCTCGTCGCCGGCCCCGAGCGCCTCCGAGAGCGCCGTGACGGCGTCGAGCTCCTCCTCCTCCTCGTCCGGCAGGTCGTCGTCGTCCTCCTCGTCCTCCTCGTCCTCCTCGTCGTCGTCGTCGAGGTCGTCGACGGCGGGCGCACTTGCAAGCTCGGCCTGCCTCTCCACGTCGTCCGCGCTCAGCAGCTCGCAGTGGTCCGCCTTCCGCCTCCCCGACACGGGCAGCCCCCGCTCCTTCAGGAGCTCCTTCAGGACCTTGACCGTGAACTTGGCGTACTCCACGTCCACGTCGCCCCGCGTCGGCCGCGTCAGGGGCTTCTTGGGCTCCTTGACCTTCTTGACGCGCTTCTTCTTTGCGATTGGAAAGAGCTCTTCGTCGTCCAAGCGCAGACAGGGCGGCACGCGCTGGTCCCGGGCCGCGTCGCCGCCGACGTCTTCTCCCTCGAAAACGGCAGGGAGCCACTTGAAGCCCATCAGGTCCAGGAAGCGCTTCCGCTCGGCGAAGTGCTGCTCGAAGACGGGTTTCTGCGCCCGCACCTCGTTGACCCACTCGCCGAGCGGTAACCCGTAGAACGGCAAGGGCCACGGATCTTCGGGAGGCACCCTGAAGTCCCACCGCACGTTTAAGGACCCCTTGATTTTGGAGAAGCTGAACAGACAGCCTAAAAACTCGTTCCAGCTCAGGCCGCTGATGCGCCGCTCGCCCCAGGCAAACCCTAAATCGTCCAACACTTGCCTCTGGCGATCGTTCACCTGGGCGTCGCCGACCCGGAGCGCGTCCACCGCCCGGCCCAAAAGGAGTCCTCGACAGTGCTCGGGCCAGGGCGGCTCCCGCGGCTGCGCGGATGGTAGAGCGCCTTCTAATGCTAGCAACTCCTCCTCAGACGGTTCCGCGTCCAGGGGCGCGTCGCCCAATAGCGCGGCGTCGTCCGTGTCCGCGGGTGACGCGGCACTCAAGAACGCCGCTAAGGCCGCGTCCAAGTCCTCCACGTCCTCACTCCCCACCTCCTCGTCCTCGCCGTCGTCCTCGGGGACGCTGAAGTCCACCGGCACGTCGAGATCGCCGAACCTCGCTAGGTACTCGGTCAACGCGTCGACGACATCTTCGAAATCGAAGCCGCCGTCGAAATCATCGAAGCGCCAGCCCTCCTTCGTCCGCCGTGCCAGCTCCTCGGGGTACATGATGCTCTCGTCCAGGAAATCCGCATCTAGTCCCGCGACGCGCGGCCGCTCGATGTCCTCTTCTTCCGGCTCCTCCTCGAAGTCCTCGCCGCTGATCCCGGCCCAGGCCGGCACGGGCACGGCCTCGCCCCGCTCCGACGTGGTCTTCACGCCTTTGAGCACGGCGTCGAGCAAGCTCCCCGGTTTTTCGGGCGGCGGCGGCGGCGCGTCGTTCAGAGCCAAGCCGAGATCCCGCAACCGCGCCCGGCGTTCCGGGTGCCGCTTCAAAAATGTCCCGTGGGACCGTATCGCGTTCACCCGGCTGCCCAACTTCATGGCCCACGCGTCTTCCGGCCAATCATTGGAAGACGGCACGACAAAGGTCTGCTGCACGTTCAGGTGGCCGTACACGGCCTTGAAGGCCTCCAGGGCCGCGTAGACAATTTCAAATCGTTTCGCCGTCGACTGCCTCTCGGTCCGGCCGCCCGCTTCGCCACTCGGTTTCAGCGCGCCCAGGGCGACCAACGTCGCCTCGCGCTCCGCTAGATCAGGACCTTCGAAATACGGGTGGTCCGGGTCCCTCAAGGCCTCCACCCTCGCACCTAGAGGCAGTCCCCGACAGCTGGGCGGCCAGGGATCTGCGTTCGGCACCACAAACGTCGAGGGCACCGGGTCACTGTTGATCTCGGACTGATAGACTTCTAAAGCCGTCACCAAAACGTCAAAGGGCTCGGCCACGATCTCCGCTTGTTGGGAGGCACTCGGTCGGCGGAGTCGCCACTCGAAGCCCATGGCGTCCAAAATAGAACGTCGAGACTCGTCGTCCACGTAGCGGCCCGTGGCTCTAATGGAGGCTACTCTTTGGCCTAATTTCAAGCCCCGTGTGCTCTCGGGGAAGCCCTCTTCTTCGGGCACGGTGTACCGCGTGGGGACCCGCAGGTCGCCGTGCGCGCCCTTGTACGCTTCCAAGGCTAATACGAGCGTGGTCCACTCGCAGCCCTCCTTCTCCTCGCGGGTCTTCGGGGCGGCTTCCTCGCTGGCGAGCATGCGCAGTTTGCTCGGTCGCCGCGGCGCGAGGCACGCGCGGTGGGGCGGCGTGCGCAGCGACGGCGCGGAGGCCGCTGGCGCGAGCGGCGACGGCGCGAAGGCCGCCGCGACGGCGACCAGCGCCGGCCAGGACTGGCGCATGGCTGCGAGCGTCTGAGCTCAGCAGCGCTGCACTTGCAGGCAAGCGCGTTTCGAGGCGCCCGCAGGCACTGGTCGCGTTTATAACAGCTAAGACGCGAGCGATTACAGGTTCTTGGCGACAGCAGCTTGCTCACTCGCGCGTTGCGCCTGGTTGACTCTCTGCCTCAGTACGGCCGCCGCCAAAGCAGCAAAACCCGTGAGAAGCAAAAACGCCGTCCACCATTCGTCTGGGCGATGCATCGCCCCCGTGGAAAAGTGCAGGGTCTTCAGCTGGGCGGCGAGCAGGGCCGACGGCTGAGCAACTTACAGTGAGCCCAGCTATTGGCATCGGCTCCAGGCCGCATTGCTGCATCGTTTGCAGCGTTGAAGGTTGCAAAGTGGAAGATTTTGGTTGGACTTTTGGTTGCTCCAAGAAAAGCAGCACTGAGCCGCCGGTTTGCGAGATAAGCAGCAGCCTGACACCTTTGTGCAGCTCGAGCTGAAGCGCTCAACTGCTGCCAAAGACTCTTGCAGCAATGTGCCGCGGCGCGACGCCGGCCGAGGTCGAGCTCACGGAAAAAGACGACGTCACCGCGATCCTCGTCGACGACGCCAAGGCGGACGAGCCCGCGGCGTATTCGCGCAAACCGATCATCACGCTATGCTTCGCCATGTTCGCAAACAGTGTAGCACTCACCAATTTGTTCTCATACGCCGGCTTCATGGTGCTGCACTACGGCCTGACGGAGGACGAGACGAGGGTCGGCTTCTTCGCGGGCTGGCTCTTGACCTCGTTCATGGCCGGGCGGCTCCTCTCGAGCTTCTACTACGGCGCGTTAAGTGACCGCGTCGGCCGCAAGGTCGTGATACGGATCGGGCTCTGGAGCTGCGTGGTCTTCAGCATTGCCTTCGGCTTCTCGCCGACCTTCGCCATCGCCCTGGCCATGCGGCTCGGCATGGGCCTGTTCAACGGATTAACAGCAGTAGCGAAGGCCGCGATTCCTGAGATCGTGCCCAAGGGCCCGGCGCAGCAGACGGCCATGGGGTACGTCGCGGGAATGTGGAACGCGGGGATGGTCGTGGGCCCCGCGGCCGGCGGCCTGCTCGCCGAACGCCCGGTCACTGGTCTGTTCCGACGGTACCCCTACGCGCTGCCGAACATCTTCGCGGCGGGACTCGCGCTGGTCGCCCTATTAGTGGTAGAAACGTGGCTCCCGGGGAAGAGCTCCTACGCCAGGGTCGCCAAGGATGACGCCGACGCTGCCAAAGGGAACGACGACGGCGAGCCGGCGCCGCGAGGCGGTGCCTGTGCGCGCGTGCCACACGCGTCGTGGCTACCCATCGGCAACTACTGCCTTTTATCTATGTTCACGATTTTCTTCGAGGACTGCTACCCGCTGTGGCTTTTGACGCCCCGACGAGCGGGTGGCATGGGATTTGCTGTAGACGAGATCGGCACCGCTTTAGCAGCGACGGCGGTCTTCACGGTGGCGTATCAATTTCTTATCTTCCCCTCCATCTCGGAGCGGCTGCCGCCGCACGTCCTGTTCCCGACGTCGGCGGGCCTCGCCGCTCTCTTAATACCCGTGACCGTCGCCATCACAAAAATGAAGCCAGGGGCGGCGACGTGGGCGGCCCTGATCTCGCACAACGTCGTGTACCGATGCGCGGTCTCCAACGCGTACACCGCCATGTTTTGTTGTATTAACAATAGCTGCGAGACCGGCGCACGCGGCGCCGTGAACGGCCTGGCCATGTCAGTCGCGTCTGCATTCAAAGCCGTGGGCCCGACGCTCGGCGCATCATTATATGCATATGGCCTCGACCGTGCGCCGAGCGGTGGTGTGGGAGTCCTCGCCGTGTTCAGCGGCGCTGGGGCGGCGTTGGGCGTGACGGCCGTGGTCGCGTGCAAGTTTATGGGCGCGGAGTACGACACGCCTGTCGATTGATGTTTGATGTCAAGTTTGTTTAATATAAGTATGCATGTTTTCTGCTCGGATAAATATAGTCAATTCGGGTTTTGGGAGGCGCGCGCCTAGGGAATAAGTATGCATGTTTTCTGACTGATGATTCAGCGTGCGGGTTTCACTCTGTTTTTGTCGGTTGTAGAGGCTGCCGCGAAATCTAGTAGTTGCGCAGCTGAGGCAGCGGCGGAATCGCAAGCCGCGACGGACAGCACCACGCGCCGGTGAAATTCGCGGCGCGCGAGACACGCAGGACGGGCGGGCGCCTCGACGGGGCAGCCCATCCGGCCAGCGTCAAACAAGAACCACCACGATGATGGGCGGCGGCGGCGACGATGACGACGACGCGTACAACTTCGACATGGGCGGCGGCGACGCCTTCGGGGGCTTCGGGCAGTCCGACTCCTTCGAGGACAAGCCGCGGCGCCCGGCCCGGAAGCCAGCCCCGGAGCGCCCAAGCGGCGGCCGCGTCACGCAGCCCACGCCCCTGGCCAGCGACGTGGGCACCAAGACCTTCCGGGAGGCGTCGGCGTCGGACGTCCTGGCCAAGGCCCAGGCCATGCTCGACCGGACCGGCACGGGCAGCGGGCAGAAGGCCAGGCCCCCGAAGCCCCCGCCCCGCTCGCGCTCGTCGCGCTCGCCGTCCATGGACGCCGACGGCATCATGGCCAACCTGAGCAGCTCGGAGGACGGGTCGCCGAAGAAGGCGTCCTTGCGGCGCCTCGACACGCAGTCGTTCGACCCGGACGACTCGTTCGCGGACGACGTCGAGGACGATAATGATGAAACCGTGCGGCCCCGGCCGGCGACGTCGCCGGTCGACCACCCGAACGCCCAAATCCTGAATACCAACGTGGCGCGCCAGTCGGCCTACGGCGTCGTGCGGGACGCGTCCGATCTGGTCCATGAGGAGGTCCCCGAGGAGGATGGGCTTATCGAGGAGGTACCAAACCCGCCGCTGACGGCCACGGCCAAGGCCCAGTTCACCTCCTCGATCCACGGGAACGTCCGAAGCATCACGGACCTCCCGTCGCGGCTGGGCGCGCCGCCGACGCGGTCTCAAGAGTCCTTCGACTTCGGGGCGCACCTGGAGTCGCCTCGCAATGCGCCGGCCGCGGCGCCGGCGCATTCGCCCCAGAAGATCGGGAAAACTCGCCTGCGCAAGCCGCGGCGCCAGGTCTCCTTCGACGCGGCCCACGTGTCCAACGACGACGCCGTTAGATTGCGCGCGTCGGACGAAAACGAAGAGCCCCTGGAGGAGAGCGTCGACGAGGCCTCGGAGCGGTCGCCCGCGCTGAGCGGCCGGCCCTTCGCGAGCAACGACTCGGAGGAGTTCCTCCGCGAGTCGCTGGACGACGAGACGTACTCCGAGGAGTTCCCCGAGACCTCGTCGTGGGCCTCGCCGCGCGCGAGCGCGGGGCCGCCCCTCTCACCTCGAGTGGAGGGGCCGCCGGCCTCGCTTGCCATGCCGCCGCCCGTGCAGGCCCCGCGGGCCGCGCCTTATGTACCGCCTGCGCCGGCGACATTAGTGATCGTCGCCGACGACCTGCCGTGCGGCGTGGACTTCACCGTGCGGCTGGACAAGGTGCCCCTCTTAGATCTGGACGGGTCCGTCACGCGGCTCGTGGAGGAGGATATCGCGCGCGCGCTGGGGGTCCCGCGGCGCGTCGTGGCGGTCGCGTCGGCGCGCGAGTCGCTGGCCGGGCCGCAGTCGAGCGTGCTGGAGTGCCGCATCAACGTGAAGGACGGCGCGAGCGCGCGGCGGCTGGGCGAGGTCCTGGTCAAGGCGCCGCCGATCTTGTTACGGCGCGACGCGCCGGACTTCTCGTCCTGCCGGTACCTGGACCGCGTGCGCGTGCGCGACGACCCGCGGCCCGGGAGCGTGCCGACGGCCTACCCCTTCGGGGAGGCGACGAAGATCCGGGGCCCGGCCTCGGGCGCGCAGCCGGTCCGGCTCCTGGTGTACGACGAGGGCGAGGATGAAAACGAGGACGTCGACGAGGCCCAAGGCGCACTGCAGTTGGTAAGGACGCGGGAGGTCGCGACGCAGTTCGGTGGCAACGACGCGAGCATCCAGACGGCCTACGTGCCGACCGCCATGAGGAACGCCGCGCCGGCGTACGCGGCCGCGGCCACGACGCCTGACGCCGCGCTCCACGAGCTGGGCGGCGCGGGGCTCTTCGATGCGCCGCCGCCGCCGCTGCCGTACGCCTTCGCGCCGTACGGCTATCCTCAATACGGCGTCGCACCGGTGCCGCCCCCGATGGTGCGGGAGGCCCGGGCGGAGTTCGACCAGATGCTGAACGACCAGCGCAAGCTCCATGATATGTTGGCTCAGGTCCGGACTGAGTTAAAGAAGGCCCACGCCGACGTCATGGCCGCGGTGCCGACCCCGGCCCTCGGCACCGCGGCCCTCCTGGAGGGCCAGCCGCGCCCGCCGGACCTGCCCGTCTGGAAGGCCTTTATGGACGTTGACCCGGCCCTCACGGAGCGGGAGGCGCGGGACCTGGCCTTCGAGGAGGTCAAGGGCAAAGGCGCGTCTTCCATGGGGGACGTCGGCACGGGGCCCGCCGGCGCGACGGCGGAGACGGCCGGGGGCCCCCGCGAGTGAGTAAAGCGCTTACTACTAGGTTACCGTGGCCGGCGATACAAGTTTCGATACTGCCCTTCGCGTTTTATCGTCTTATCTTCGAAACGGCACAGTTCGAGTTCGCGACGTCGCATTCCAGTTCGAGGATGACCTCGAGCGGGGCGGAGTCGTCGCGCGCGACGTCGCCGCTTTTTGCGGCGTCCGCGGCCATCATGGCCGACGGTTGCAGATCCACCTCGTCGAGGCCGCCCCGCCGGAGCAGCACAAAAAGGTCGGCCTCCCGGACGGTAAACACGCGCCGCCGGCCGCTCTCGTCGTAGGCCTGACAAGCCGCCGATCGCTTGTCGCTGCACGTCGTGGCCTCCTTCCGCACGAGCTCTGCGGCCTTCGGGTCCCAGAAGGCCTGGATGCCGCCCGACGCCTCGCGCGAGCCGGCGTCGTCGTCCAGGTAAAACAGCGGGAGGAACCGGTCGCCGAGGTCGCTGATGCCCGTGATCCGTCGCGCGGCCGCGAGGCGCGCCGGTTCCACCAGCAGCCGGTGGCAAAAGTAGCCCGGGACGCCCTCGCGCTTCGACGGCGGCGCCAGGACCAGGGCCGCGGCCTCGCCCAGCGGCACGCGCGCGAGCGCCAGCGGCGCGGCTTTTGGCCGCGCCGCCGTGAGTGCTTTCCGCACGGCGTCGGCTTGCGCCCGCGTCTCGTAAAAGTACACGGCGCTGCGCACCCGGCTCGTGCGATCTAGATCGAGCGTGGTCACTTGCCCGCCGTCGGCCGCGCGGACGAGGGCATAGACGCAGCCCGCGGCATCCAATGCATATTTCCGCGGTAATGGCGTCGGGGTGGCTGCTGCTGCGGCGTCTGGCCGCGTTGCCAATACGGCTGCGGGAGGTGCAGCCAAAACGCGCTGCAGCACGGTCCTCCGCGGAACGTGTGCTGCTGCTGCAGCCAGCAAGTACACGAGACGCATCCTCGTTGCAGGCTCTGGTGAAACGAGGAACAAAACCCGCGTAAGAAACCCGCGCCGTAAAAATGCGCCGCTGGCCTGCTCGCCCGCCAGCACTGCTCCTGCAGCTGTACACAACCAACGCAACGAGAGTACACTGCACGGTTTCGTAGAGGGTCGCGCCTGTTGTGTGATTCCTTTGCGACGAGCTGCGCAAGGAACCCCAGCCATCCCCAGCCGCTGCATAAAAAGACGCTGTCGGGGCGAGCTGGCTGCGGGCTAGTATAACGCACCGTCTAGGAGTGAGAGACCTCCATAAACATGAGTTACCACTTCGTCACCGGCGACTTCCGGCCCCAGAAGGTGTTCCTCCCGGACCGCGAGTACGGCTTGGCGCTCGACGCCCTCGTCAAGGGCTGCGCCGACGTGCTGTTGACGCGGGGAGAGGGTGCCTCGCTGCGCATTTTGTTAGGCAAGCGCAAGGTCGAGCCGCAGCCCGACTGGTGGTTCGTCGGCGGCCGGACGCAGCCGGGCGACACGCCCGCGGAGGGCGCCCAGCGGAACGTGAAGCGGGAGCTCGGTTTGGTCGTCGAGGCGCGGCGCTTCGTCCACGTGAACACGTACTCCTTCGTCTGGAACTATCGGCAGCAGGCGCCCCAGTCGAACGGCACGGCCGACGCCTCGACCGTCTTCGAGCTGCCGCTCACGGCGGCGGAGGCCGACGCGCTCGGGCCGGCGTCGTTCGACAAGGATGAATACGCCGACGCGGCCTGGGTCGGGCCCCTCGACGTGCTGGGCGGCGACTACCACCCGGCCCTCCAGCAGGCCGTGCGCGACCTGCTGGCCCAGCGCGCCTACCGCGACCTGCGGAACGTGGCGGGCGGTCCGCCGGCAGCCGTCGCGCGGTGCGCGCGGCGCTTCGTCGCCTGGAAGGAGGCCGCGCCGCTGCGCGCCTGCAAGGTGCGCTTCGTCAACGGCGCCTACGAGTTCGTCGACGCGGCCGGCGCCCGCGTGCCGCGGCCGACGAAGGCGGCGCCGCCCCTGGCGCGGCCGCCGCTCGTCGCCATGCGCGACGTCGCGTTCTACGCTTCCATCGCGGCGGTCGCGTTTATCGCCGGGCGGCGGACGAAGTGAGGGTCCGCAACGAGGGTGCTGCTTCTGTGCGACCAGGAACCGGAAAGTCTAACTGTCTATTAGTACATTTGCACAGCGGGCGCCCGGGGGGTAGTTCAGGAGCTTTCGTAGGCATCGTAGCGGCACGCCTCGCCGCGCACGGTCTTGCCCTGGATCGTCGCCGCAGTCAACACGCGCCCCTTGCGCCGGGCGGCGTCCAGGGCATGCTGCGCCGCGGAGGCGTTCTTGGTCGTCAGGCGCGTCCCCTCCGCGCGCGCATACTTCATGCGGACGAAGCCCGCCCGAACTAACGCCTCGCGCATGTCGTCGTCGAGCGTGTTCTCCCACAAGTCCGTGTCCACTTTGAGCCCCACGCCGTACGTGGTCCCCTTTGATTTACTGACTGACACCGTGCGGTTTTCGACCTTCACCTTTAGTCCCTCCCACTGGCGCAGATCGTCCTTGATGGCGTCGAGCGCATCGTTCTGGTCGTTGAGCTCGAGCGTACACTCCCTGATCGCGATGGCAAGGTCTAGGTCTAGCGGCACTTGATTGTCGATAACCCGTGGCCCCCCCGTGTATGTGATGGTGACTGTGGCAATTTTCACCCCGGAAGGGACCCCGTCCTGTTGGTAGATGAGCGGCGGCAGCACACCCTCTTCGTCGGCGTCGGCGTCGTCCCCGTCGGCGCCGAAGACCTCCCCCATAGTCATGGGTGGCCGCACGCGGTCGGCGTATTCGCTGCCCCCGGGCGACAGCCACGACGACCGGACGCCCGCGGGCTCGAGCAACTTGTCGAGCGCGGCCCGTTACTCATGACCATTTGTAACGACAACTTTAATGGCAAACGGCTTGCTGGCCGACCCATTCGTCACGGCGAGCAGCACGCGCGCGTCGCCCGGGTCCTCGCCCAGCGCCTCTTCTGCCACATCTTCGGCCCGCAGTAATGCCCTCTTCGCGGCGGCCGTGGCTTGGGCGCCGCCGAGCGCCTCGTCGACGGTCGTGAGCGGTTCCGCTGGCGCTTCCTCCTCGTCATCGTCCACGTTCATCGCCATCGCGTGCACGGGCAGGGCGGTCATGCGCTGGACGCCGTCGTCGTCGTCCGGCGCGCCGCCGCCGCCGCCGCCGCCGCCGCCGCCGCCGCCAAAGGGACCGCCGAGGAGCGGCGCGTAGTCCTGGTCTTCCGTCTGCTGAGCGAGACCGGCGTCCGGCGCTAGCCGCGGCGCCGCCCGCCGCGCGGCGTAGACGCGGTGCCAGGTCGACGCGTCCTCGGCGAGCGCGGCGAGCGTGCGGGACGTCTGAAAAACGGCGCTTAGAGACTTCACGTCGAGCGCGCCGAGGAGCTCCGCCCTCCGCTTGATCAACACACACTCGACGATGTTCTTCGGCAGCACTCTGGCCGTGCCCGCGAATGGCACCTCGGCCACCGTCGGCGCCGGTGCCGTCAGCTGCGCCAGCACGTTCGCCGAGAAGGGGCCGCGCAGCGTCGCGACGGGCTCGTCCGTCGCGGTGCCAGGCGTGGGATTGATGGGCTCGGCGAGCTCGTCGAACTCCTCGGGCGGATCGTCGGCGGGGGTGACGGCGGCGGCGGCCTCGGCCTTCTTCGCCTTCGCCGCGAGCTTGTCCCGCTTCTCCGCCTCGGCGCGCATCGCGGGGCCCAGCTTTTTAAATACCTCCTTCAAGCGTTTCTTCTTCTCCTTGAGGTCCTTGACGCGGCAATGGAGCGCCACGGCAGCGACCGAGGTCTTGCGCTGCAGCTCCTTCTCCTCGTCGTCGACTGGTGCCGGCTTCGGCTTCGGGCGCTTCGTTGGCGGCGGCTTCGGCGCCGGCTCGCGGCGCTTGACCGGCTTCTTTTCGACCTCGCGTGGCACGACCGGCACGGCGGGCGCGGGCGGCTCTTCTTTCACGGCCGGCCTCTATTTCTTGCGCGCCACGGGCCGCGCGGGCGGGCGCTCGTCCTCGGACTCGGACGTGAGGCACGACTTCCGCTTTGACTTCTTCTTCTTAGGCACGGGCGCCGGCGCGCGGCGCGGCGGTGCGTCGTCCTCGTCGCTGCTGCTGAGACAGCCCATCTGAAACCGCGCAGCTCAGCTCAGGGGCGCTTAAAACCGCGTGAAAGGGACCGATCGAACCACTGTTTTTCGCAGGCGGCGCTTCATATATGGCGCTATATGCGGACAGCGCGTGGCCGCTGGTGTGTCCTCCTGCGTGTACCGCTGAGCCCGTAAAGATTAGACGGACCGGTTCGCCTCGGGTTTTTACTGGTTCGGGTTTTGTACGGGTTTTCCGCCATTTAGCTGCTGTTTAGAGCTCGTAGAGAGTGCAAGTTGCATCATCGCTGACAGCGATCGTGCAGCTCTCCTTCCCCTGCGACGACGGCCGCGCGTACTGCAATTGCTGCTGCTGCTTGACAGCTGTGTTGCTTTGTACGCCCGTACGCCATCGACGCGACCACATCATTGCTAAACAGCCATCGTATTGCACGCCGTCGACGCGAGGCATCATAAATAAAACCGCAGCACTCGCTTGATGAAGCTCGTCATCGCGCGCAACCGCATCGCCCACCTCGGCGTCCTGCTCAGCGTGAGCGCGGCCGTCGCGGAGATCTTGCAGCGCTTCGAGTTCAAGCCCCTCGCCGCGTACGGTTTCGCCGTGACCATGGTGTGCCAGATCAACGGCGCGGTGATGCGCGAGAGGGAGAAGCGGGACGCGCGGGCGGCGGCCGAGGACGACACCGCCGCGGAGAAGGCGGCCAAAAAGGGCTCGAACCCGAAGAAGAAGCGACGCTGAAAATAAGTTTCTTAAATACACGGTCGAAATCGAAGGGCCCCGGAAGCGTGCTCCGCGCGAATAAACGCGCGGCGCGTGGGGTCGTCGCCAAGGACGACGGTCACTAACCCCACGCACACGCCTCCGGGCGCTCAACATCGTCCATCGTCGTCGTCGTCCCCCACCGATGCGACGGCGGACGAGAACGCCGCGAGCGCGCCGTCCGCGACTCGTCCGCCGCCCTGCACTACGAGCGTCGACGTCGATGGCTGTGAGAGCATCGGCGCGCAGGCTGGCAGGTAATGAGTAGCCGCTAGCGCTCGTCGCCGTGCCGGTGGGCGCCGCGCGTGCCGCGCCGCCACGCGCGTTGCAGCTCTGAACATCGCTGCCTGTTGTCCTGTGCGCTCAGCTGTTGATCGCTATGGACGCCACGAACCGCTGCCGCCACAGGAGCCTGTATGTCCAACTGTCACAGGCAGTCGCCAGCCAGCGCTGTAAGACCCGTTCGAACAGTAGCTAACCAAAGCGGCGCGGAGTGAAACCCGTACATAAAAAACCCGTGCAATCAATGAAACCCGCACCTTAGTTTCCAATCTTAAGTTTTAGCTCACTTGCTACTCTGCTCGAATAGATCTCGCTTTACGAAAACGCGTTTCAAATCCAGCTGCCAACAGCGCGCCGCAGCAGCCCGCGCTTTGGGAGAGCTCCAGCACAGCACGCACACTGCGCTGCCTGCATCCTGGCAGCACTCGCGTAACCGCCCGCTGCGATATACAAGCCGCGTGCCGCTTAACGCACGGATGGCCCCCGTGCTCCCCTGGGCCCTCGACGGCATTTTAGCGAACGTGAGCCAGGGCACGGCATTGGCGACCTACTTCTTCCTCGACCCGTGGAACCTGCAGGCCGTGGCGCTCTTCTCCGCGACGACACAAGTGCTCTTCTACTTCCTGCAGCGGCCGCCCGTGTGGATCTTCGTGTTCTGGAACGTGTTGCAGTTCTGCATCAACGCGGTGCAGATTGTGAGACTCGCGCTCGACACGGCGCCGGTCTTCTTCGCGGAGCGCGAGCTGCAGGCCCTGGCCCTGTTTCTGCACTGCTTCGACAGCGTGCCGTCGCGGAAGATCGCGCGGGTGTTGAGAAGGTGCGGCGCGGCGTGGATTCATACAAAGGCGGGCGGCACGGTCGAGGTGTTAAATGACGGCGAGGGCGACTCCGTGCATTTCGTCGTCGCGGGGTGCGTCGAGGCCGTAGCCAAGGACGGCCAGACGTGCTACCGGGCCGAGGCCGGCGGCTTCGTCGGGGAGGCCAGCCTGGCGCACGCCGTGAGCGGCACCCTACCGGACTACGACGCATTGGACGTGCCGGACGCATATCAATACGTGGCCGTGGACCCCGTCATGACATTGAGATGGCCCGTGAAACGGTTAGCGCGGGTCCTGCGGGGAGACGCCGAGCTCCTGGACGCCTTCCGCGAGGCGTTGGCGCTGGACTTCTACGCCAAGCTCGAGCGCGAGGAGGCAATAACGCGGCGCGGCTCCCAAAGCGCCCTGGAGCGGCCGTCTGTGCGCAGAAAACCGCGCGCGCCGGAGGGCGGGTGCCTCTTCGAGCGCTGCCGCAAAATGCCGCCCCCGCGGCCGCGGTCGCCCGCCACGCCGCTCTCGGCGTCCTCGCGCCGGAAGCGCCGGCAGGACTCCGTGCACGCCGTCGTGGCCTTCGTGACGGGCGCCGCGACGGAGCGGGCCTCCCTGTATCGGGACACGGTGGGCTACGAAGCATTGGAGTCCCCGCGCCAGCGCTACCGCGACGCGGCCTCCGCCGCCGCCGCGACGTCGCGCCCGCGCGACGACCGCCGATTGAGGACGTACCAGCGGCGCGCCACATATTTACGAACCGCGCTCTGCGGCGTTGTCGTTGGGGCCTCGGTCTTCCTCGCCTACGACGACGGCGTCGGCAGCTTCCTCGGGAACGCGTCGCAGACGCTCGTGACGGGCGCCTTCGCGATCCAGGACCCGCTCCGTTTGAATGTTGTGGCCGGGTGCGGCTCGCTGTTCCAGATTTTGTTCTTCGCGGTGCGGAGCGAGCGCATCTGGTCCGCCATCTTCTGGTCCGTGGCGCAGCTCGGCCTGAACTTCTACGCTATTTTTCGGTTGTACACCGCACCGGCGGAGCCGACGCACGCCTTCGGCGACAAGGAGCTGTTCGTGGCGCGCGTGCTGCAGCGCGCGGGCGGGCTGCACCTGTCCCAGGCGGACCTGCACCAGCTGCTGCTGGGCGGGTCGCGCCTCCCGCCGCCGGCCTGGGACGATGTGGCGGCGGGCGAGGTTATCCCCACAAACCGGGCCGCGCTATTATGCAACGGCTGCGTGGTCGTGACGCGGCCCGAGGACGGGTCGTCGCGGCGCGCCTACCGGGGCGCGCTGCTGCACTCCGACGTCGTCGCGAAGCGGCTCGACGCGCTGCCGCCCGAGAGCCCGCCGGCCCTCACGCCGTCGCGGTCGTTCTCGTCGGACGAGCCCGCGGCCTCGTGCCGGGCCGCCGAGCCCTGCGATGTGCTGAGCTGGGACGTCGACGCCCTGGTCGAGTTCTTGCGGGAGCGGCGCGACGTGCGCCTGTGCGTCAACGCGCTCATCGCGTCGGCGAAGCTCGAGAGCTACATGCACCTCGACCACTGAATGTTGTTAAGTTGCCATGTGATTATGTCCCCCACCTGCGCCCCTCAAACTCTATAAAACACGCCCACATTAATCCTCCGCCGCGTTCCGCCCCGTCGCCACCCGGTGCGCCAGCGCCGCGCGCCGCCGCTCGGCCCGCCGCGCCACCCACGCCTCCGTGTGCCAGTCCAGGCACATGACGGGCCGCCGCACGTCCTCCGGCAGCTCGAAGTAGCGCTCCGCTAGGAACTGGTGCGGGTTGAAGCGCGGCCGGCCGCTCGGCGCAATCGACGGCGTGCCCAGCCCGCCGCACGGCAGGAACAGGGACGGCACCCGTACGATCGCGTCGAAGTCCTCCGGCGGCGGGGCGTCGGCATAGAGGCCTGCGATCCACCTCACCCGGTCGACGTCGCCGTAGGCGCGCCTCGGCCGCGGGTCGACTCGTTTCAGGGGCTTCGGCGGCAGCTTCGGCTCCCTCGCCTGCTGCGCCGCCGTGGGCGCGAGAAATTTCTCCTTCTCCGGCCGCGGCAGCAGCTCCTGCTCTATTTTTGGTTCCGGCGCGCCGTCGTCGATAACCATGGCCACCGCCTCCGGGGCGACAAATAAAACGGGCGGCGCGGGCGGCGCCGGCCGCCGCGTCGCGACTCGGGCGACGAGCGGCGCGCCCGGCGTTACATCCTTCAACAACTGCCACGCGACGCGGCCCTCGCTCGCTTCCAAGCCAACATTAGGGTCCGGACCGCGCACCAGCCGCCGCGTGCGGGACCGCGCCACGGCGAAGCACGCGCCGCCCACGACTTCGAACGTATCGCCGGCGCCCTCTTTTACAAAAGTGCCCGGGTCCGCGAGGACCGCGCCCGCTGCTAAAGCGACGCGCGCCACCACGCACTCCGCCGCGCAGCCGACGCAGGCGTCCAGGCGGGCGGAGAGCGCGGCGAAGTCCCGCGCAAAGGCGTCCCCGTCGAGCGGCGCCTCGGGCATCGCTTGTAAAATCTCCTCGATCGAGACGAAGGGGCCCGGCCGGCGCTTGACCGCGGGCTTCGGGGGCGGCGCGATCGCCTCGGGCGACGGCGCGGAGGGGTCGAACACGACGCGCTTGGGCCGCTTGCGCGTGCGCCCCTCGACGACGACGGGCTCGCCCGGCGCGCCGCCGGGCCATTCCTCGCTGATGCGCTTCTTAGGGGTGCGCGCCGCCTTGGGCGCGACGCCGCCGCGGACGCTCCGCCAGCACGCGTCGAGCTGCGCCGCGTCGAGCGTGCAGTAGCCCCGCTGCACGTCGTACTTGAGGTGGCCCCAGTTGCCCTTGCGCGCGAAGAACTCGTCAACCGTCGCGGCCGTCATGTACTGGTCGTAGTCCAAGACCGAGTTCGAAACGTTGCCGCGCGCCCGCTTCGGGTTCGGCGACACGAACGCGCACGGCGCGCGCGCCGCGCGCAGGGCCTGGCCGAGCTCCTTGGGCCAGTCCGTGGGCTTGGCGGGCAGGGCCAGGCCCTCCATCGTCGTCGACGGCTCCGTCGGCGCGGCGGCGGCGCCGTTCGAGCGGTACGGGGCTGCCGCCGCCTCAATCAGCTTGGCGAGTTTGGGGGAGGTGGCCAGCTTGGGCGGCTTCGGCGGCTTGACCGCGACGAGGGGTGCGGCGTCGGCGTAGCGTTGCTTCGCGGCGGCGTCCAGCGCGCCCCACATGCTCCCGAACTTTGTCATGATGGCCTGCGCGGTCATGCATCGCAGACGGCCTCTCTTCTCCCCTCTTAACAAGACCACGCCGTCGCCGCGGCGCACGTGCAAGTTCAAAAAGACACGGAAGCGGACCTGGTTCTTCTCTCCCGCCGGCATGTCGGGGTGCGCCGCCGCGATCGCCGCCTTGACGGCCTCGCGGTGCTGTGCGCAGTAATACAGGTAGCCGGACTGCTTCTTCATCTTCGGCGGCTCGGTGGAGGTCGGCGGCGGCGGCGCCCGGGGGGTCGGCGCCGGCGCTTGCCCCGGCTCCGGCCGCCCCCTGCCGCACGTGTGCTTCGTGTGGGCGCCGCGGCACGCGCGGCACGCCGCCGGGTCCGCGGGCGGCGACGGCGGCGCCGGCGGCGCGGGCGGCGCGACCGGCGGCGCCAGGGCCGGAGCGAGGGTGGCGGACAGGGGCGAGGCCGGTGGCGCCGCGGGCGCGAGCGCCGGCATGCCGAGGGCGGCGCGACCCTCGTCCACGAGGCTGTCGCGGACCTCGTCCTCCTCGAGGTCTGCCTCCGTGCCGTCGACGTAGCGGACACGGTACAGGGGCGCGGGCTCGCCGAAAAAGTCCGTGCGGTCGCTGGCCTCCGCCGGCAGCCACGCCACGACGAGCGCCGTCGACTTGCCGTACTTTGACGTCTGGTTCAGCGCGAGACCGATATATTTTGAACCGGCGCGCTGCCAGCCAGCTGGTAACGGCGCTGCTTCCATTCCTATTGCGTGCTGGACAGCTCTAGCTGCTCAAGTGTGCTGCCAAGATGATAACTCGCGCTGCGTGCTTGCTCGATTTGCTGCAGCTGGGAGCTGGCGGTGCGAAGATGATAACGCGCAACCGCAGCCGAACGATGGCGTAGTCAGCGATGTGACCCCTTTAGGTTCTTTGAAATCCAAATCGTAAGTCACGGGTTTTTACTCGTCAAACAAAACGGGTTTTTAGCTCTCAAGAGAGAAACACTCGGTCGGGGGAAGGGGGGTATGTACTAGGAATAAGGATTATCATTACGGAGTTTCTCTCAGATAGGGATACAATATGATTCAACGACGGCGTGAGCCGGTCGTGAGCGGGTCATCACCACTATCAAAGGGAAGGAAACACATCTAACGAAGGTAAGTGTCTAGTATAATTCTTTTCCCGCCCTCCGAGCGCGGGCTATCGGCCACAGTTCCGTCGGATATGTATGAAAACTGAGCCGAAGTACTTATAATGTACTAACTGGATGGTGGATGGCGGCGTTAATCACTGGTCTACTTTGGCAACCCGTAAGACTCATTCGCGAATGTCCCAAGATTTCCGGCCTGACCCGTACCGTTAACGGTACGGGTCACACCGGGGGCTAGTGGAGCGGGCACTAGGACAGAATAGGAGCAACAAGAACGCCGTTTCAACCCCCTTCCTGGGCTCGTTTGGCGCTAAAAACACGTGCAAAATGACCCTCTCGACCGTGCGGACACGTTCCACTTATTTAT
>Ga0302122_10000216_pt1 | contig 33512 bp, 26 predicted proteins | sample CB21_SCM_MG_FD_203115 | JGI IMG/M metagenome (GOLD analysis project Ga0302122, IMG submission 203115) | Marine microbial communities from Western Arctic Ocean, Canada - CB21_SCM | ecosystem: Environmental > Aquatic > Marine > Oceanic | place: Canada: Western Arctic Ocean | collected 2017-09-28 | reverse complement strand
TGAAAAACCCGTTTCTTTGGCTTAGGCCTCAAGCCTCCAATCATACGTGCCTCTACGCCCCAGCCACGCCTCTCCGGGAGGTAGTTCGGAGCCCAGTCATGCCACTTTTCGCAAATCGACGGCTTTGCCCAACTGGCTTTGCCGGACTCCGATGAGCCAAAGCGGCATGGACGCAGCCCAACCGGGTGTGGACGGCGCACGGCTAGCTATTATGCGACGAATCGATGCTTCGATAGAACCATGAGCGGGCTGTAAGCACAGCCAAAAGCTGCTGAGGCTGCCCACCAGCACGCCATCGCAATACGCGTGCGGCTCGGGACAGCAACTGTTTGGAGCTTGCCATCGACGCGCCGCAGCGATGGCCTGGACCCGGGAGTTCGACCACACGTACCAGACCCACTACTGGCACGACGCCGCGACGGGCGCGAGCAGCTGGACGGAGCCGCCGGGCTGGAGCGAGCCGAGCGTGACGGCCCCGAATCCCGAGACCGACCGCTTAGTCGTGGGCGACGACGCGAAGGACGAGGAGCTGGAGCTCGTGGACCGGGGGCCGCGGCGGCGGGCGTCGCAGGACAACACTGAATCGGACTCGGACGACGAGATGCTGCCCGCGAGCCGAATCGACGCCCGAGCAAGACAAGTGCACACTGAGACGGAGCCCGTCATGCGGACCTGGCGCTGCTGCTTCTACTTCCACGCGAACTGCTGCGAGGGACCCTGTGCCGCTTTAGAAGCGTTTTTGAGAGCGCCCTGCTATATAATAGCGGGCGTCCTATGCTTCTGGCGACCGAGAGTAGGCTACCGGCTGGTCCGGGAGGGGCTGCTCTTCGCCGCTTTGGGCATTACTTTAGTCCTGCCCGGCGCCGTGGCCTGCGGCGTGTACGGGGACCACGCCGTCGACAAGGACGCGTGGCTCATGCGGCCCGTCTGTACACTGCTAGGGTGCGTGGACGCGCGGCGGCTCTTCTCGTTGACGTGCGGCCAGGGTTCCCTGGCCAAGAACGCCACCTTCAACGCTTCCGACGATTCGCAGGACTGCTGGCCCGGCGGCATAGCGCACCCGCCCCTCAAGTACTGGCGCCGGGCCGCGCGCGCCTTCAGTCGGGCCGAGGCGGCGTGTAGCGCCGCCCTCTGGTGGTGCGTGACGGAGGGGGGGCACGCCGCGGTGCACTACGGCCGCGAAGGCTTTGATTGGGCGCGCGACTACTTCCGGAGCGACGGGGGCCGGTGGCGGCGCGCCCCGTCCAGGGACTTCCCGGCCGCGTTCTCGCCGGAGAAGCGGCCCGGTGTCCACGGCGGCCTGGAGAGCGTCGTCGAACTTGTGTAAACTTAGTAGTGGTTGATGACCTCCCGGCCGGTGCCGCGTCGTTCCGTCGCGGCACGGACACAGGGCACTAGGGATATATGATCTCCTAGAGTCATACGCCAGGGTCCGTTCTGGGACGACAAGCCCGCTTGCTTCTAGTCAGGGGGCAGCGTCAAAGTTCCCGAGGCCTCTTGCTTTGGTATACGGGTTTTGAGCAGCTCTAGCCGGCGCACGTGCTTGAATCGCTAGGGCTCATAGCGCTACGCTATCGGCGTAATAAATAACGTGGTCGCAACAAGCTCCTTCACTGCTGCTCCAACGCGCGATCAGCGGTGAGCCAGCGAAAGCCCTTGTCAGGCCCCATAAGCTGTCGCCGCCAGCGCGACGCCCGATCCACCGCGCGCCCCCGGCGCGCAAGTTCAACATTGAGTCCGGCACCACCGACCGCGGCACGCCCCTGCTCGGCGAGATGGGTGAGCACCCACCACCACCAACGCCGAACGCCGACCCGAACGCATTGAAGCTCACGAAGCGCGAGGAGTACACGCTGGGCTTCACGACGGTCGCGTTCATGACCTTTTCGATCATCGAGCTCATCTTCGCCTTCTCGAGCAACTCCATGGCGTTATTAGGCGACGCCGTGGCGATGATGGTCGACGCGTTCACGTACATGTTCAACGGCTTCGCCATTCGAAGGGCGCGCATGAAGGGCAAGGAGGACAAGTGGGCCGTGCTCGGGCCCGTCATCTCGACGTCCGTGCTCATCGGCGCGATGATCTACATTTTTTACGACGCCGTGTCCACGCTCGCGTCCGGCGCGTCGGGCGACGGCGTGGACCTGGTGGTCGTCTTAGCCTTCGGCCTGGCCAACTTGGCCATCGACATCGCGTCGGGGATCTTGTTTTGCGCGTACCCGGACGCGTACCGCGCTGTTTTGGTGCTGGAGGAGCCCGAGTCCTTGGAAGCCGACGGCGGCATGAACATTAGATCGGCCCTGACGCACGTCGTCGCGGACACGTATCGGACGATCGCGGTGCTGGTGACGGCCTCCGCGGCGATGGCGGACAACGACATCTCCGGCACGCAGGCGGACGCCTGGGGCGCCATTGCGGTGGAGGTGCCCGTCTTGGTGCTGGCGGTCAGTTTAGGGAGGGCCGCGTGGAAGCGGTACATCGCCCGGCGGGGCGTCGCGGCGCCGCCGGCCCCACACGCGGCGGCGCCGGGGTCGCCCGGCCCGTCGCAGCCCGCGACGCCGGCCGCGCGGGACAGCGACCTCGTCTAAGATTTTCTCGTTCGACGTGGATCCGGTTTGGTGTTCGGTCGGTGCGCGGTCTTGCGCGGCACGCCTCGTCGATGGCGTCGAGCGAGAGCCTGAGCCCCACGCGCGCGGGAGCGTGGAGCTCGACTTCGGTACTAATCGTGCTTGATTCGCGGGAGTTCCTGTCTACTACCTCTGTTGCGCACCCCTGGAGCGATGCTGGGATGTCTGCGCGTCTAACCCCAGCGCCTCCACGAATTGCACCCCGCGGCGAGGCCCAAGTTATTGCTGCTCCTGTCGCCGCTTGCTGTCACTACGACTGCAAGGAGCGTCTGTTACGCATCAGTGAAGTCTAGTTTCGATCCGGAACGCTGCCGGCTCGCGCACGCGCTCCACAGCACGCTAAACAGCCAACTTGCTGCTACTGCTCTCCCAGAGTAGTAACACCGCTTGCCGCGCACCAGACGGCTTCGCGGTGCTCTCTACTTAGCTAGAGCACACGCGAACGTACAACCGCCGCGCAACCACCGCGCAAGCCTAACATGGTCCGACGGCCACCGACGCTCGCGAGGGCGGCCCTCTGCCTCGCCGCGGCCTCCGCCGCGGCGGGCCGCAAGAAGGGCGGCCACGACGCTTTCTGGATCATGGACCCCTCGGACCAGCTCTGCCTCACGACGCACGGGACCCTGGGCCCCTGCGACGGCGACGCGATGTGGGTCTACGTCCCGCGAAAGGGCAAGGACCGGTGGAGCCTGGCGTCCGTTTTGGAGCCGGTGACGAGCAAGATGTGCCTGACGCGCAACAAGGCCACGGCCCGGGGCGGCTCCTGCGGCGGCAAGACCGCGCAGCGCTGGGAGGTTGTTAGAGATGGCCAGCAGTTCGCCGTGACGGAGGACCGGCAGAAGCACTGTGTTGTTAGAGATGCCCACCTGTGGAGCCACCGCGCGCAGCTGCAGCAGGCGGTCAAGGCGGGCAAGTCTATTCAAAGAGGACATGATGCCGCCACATTAGTCAAGAAGGTGCCCGCGAACGTGGCGCACAACACCGTGAGCCTACACAAGTGCGCCAAGGGCCACACGTCCTTCGAGCTGCACACGTCGAACGTGCACGAGCACGGCTTCATGCTCGCCTCGGCGGACACGCAGTGCTTCGACGGGGCCCAGTTCCGGCCGTGTAGTGATGAAGACGCGCATTTGCGGTGGGGCTTTGGGGTCACTTTCGATTGGCTGAGCGGGACGCCCAAGTCCTCGCTCTACAAGTTCTACAACTCCACCGCGTGCTTGGTGGCGGGATCGGATGGCGGCGCTACTTTGGGCGCGTGCGACTCGCAGAAGGCGGCGGGCTGGGGGCTCCGGGGCGGCCGTCTCTCGCGGGGCGGCGACGGCCAATCGTCCGGCCAGTGCATCGTGCGCACGTTGGACGGGACGGGCGCCCTGGCCAAGTGCAAGGACGGCATGTTCGAGCACCTCACGTTGACTCTGGACTCGGACGGCTCGGACATCCTCCAGGCGGCCATGGACAAGGTCGCCGCGATCGACAAGCAGAAGGCCGCGGCGGTGGCCAAGTAGGGACCGCCTAAGAGGGTCGCAAGTAGTGGTATTTTGCACAGACAGGCGTGGATGGCATCGTGTTCCCGCCACCGGAGGGGGACTCGAGACGCCTGGGCGGGTGCAAAAACCCGGTTCGATATATTTGTGCCGCGCGTCATCCTCTTTGACTCTTAAGCTCGCATTTCAGCGGCGCTATTGCCATACAGCCACAGCACCGGTTGTCAGCGCGTTGCACCAGTCTGTGTGACCGGCTCTCGCTGTCGACGCGTTGCACGAGCCCAAAAAGCGCCAGTATACCAGTAAGCCGACGCGCGTCTTTGCAACCATGCGCGGGCTGTGGCTCCTCGCGGCCCTCTGCGCGACCGGCGCGCACGCCGACAAACCCAGGGAGAAGAAGCAACCGAAACCGAAGAAGCAGAAGGAGCAGAAGAAGAACTGCCCGGCGTGCCCTGCGGACCTCGCGGGCGAGCTCGCCGCGGCCACGGCGCGATATGAAACGGCCGAGGCGAAGACCTGCCCCGCGGACCTGTCGGACCAACTGGCGGCTAGTGAGCAGCGCGCCGCCCAGGCCGAGGGGAAGGAGCGGGCCATGTGGGAGGTGAAGGAGGCGGAGATCGCTAAAGTACTGGAGGCCCAGGCGGATGCCGCGCACTGGAAGGCCCAGGCGGCCGGGCTGGAGGACCAGCTCCAGGCCACGAAGACCAAGCTCGAGACGTCGAAGAGCGAGCCGGTCGTGCCCGGGGTGTCCATCTCGCACGACGGCACCGTGGCCTTCAACGCCACGGACGGCTTGCTCGCGGCCCAGGAGACGGGCGGCCAGGCGCTGCGCATGGCCGGGGAAGCGGTCTCCACGGGCTACCGGGCGTTCGTGGACGCGATTCCGACCGAGGAGGCGAAGAAGCTCGGTGCTGATGCAGTGGCCGCGGTCCACGGCGCCGTGGACGCGGGCAAGGCCAAGGGTGGCGAGGTTTATGACCACGCCTGGGGGTTCATGATCGACGCCGGCCACGTCTCGCCCACGACCAAAGCGAGCGTCGAGGCCAAGGTGGGCGGCGCCCACGCCGCCGTGAGCGAAGTGGTGGCGGATGTCTGCTACGTCAAGCTTCCGGCTTTATACGACCAGCACGCCGAGCGCTATGTGGACGCGGCCCTGGTCGAAATGAGCGAGCGCAAGGATCTGGCCCAGGTCGAATTGCGGGAGCTCTCGACGCATTTGAGAGCCACGCTCGCCAAGCAAGTCGGTGCCCTGAAGGCCAAGGTCCCCTCCAAAGGTGAAATAAGGCGGCGCGCGGACCTGGCCCGGGAGATCGTGGCCATCCGCTTCCACGGCGTCCTCGTGGCGGCGGGCGCCTGCGACGACGCGTACGACCAGCAGCGGGACGCGTACATCGGCGAGCCGTGCGCGCCGGCGCGGCGCCTGTCTAGTGCGTGCGTCGCGTGCTGGACCGTGGCCTTTTGCGTTTTATTGGCCATCGGGTCGTACCACGTAGTAGCCATGCTGTTCGGATTGGCGAAGGGCCTGGTGATCGCGGGTGGCAAGCGCGTCGTGCGATTACCCCTCATGGTCCTCCGCCTCGGCGTGGCGCTCGTCGCCTTCGCATTACTGTTGGCGCTGAAGCTCGCGCTGCTGCCGCTGCGGATTCTGCTATTACCCGTGACGCTGCCGCTGGCCATGCTCGCGCGGAAGAAGGGGCCGCCGGCGAAGGCCCCGGCGGCGCGGGCGCCGCGCAAGAACTCGCCGGGCCGCGTCCGCTAGATCGTCTTGCACGTTCCTTCCCGCGGTCGATTGTAAGATGACACATCTAGATTACACAAACTTATATATGCACATGACAGTCCGGACGACAGAGGCTATGTTCGCGTGGACGACAAGCCGACAGAAGGGGCTCAACCGGGCGTGCCCACCGCAATGGCGAACGCGACGACCCCGAACGCGGCGACGGCGTACTTGGGCCACAAGCGGCCGCCGTCCGGCGTGTAGCGAGTCGTATCCATGCGCCCGTCGCCAAACGCCGCGCGGCACTTGCGCTTGGAAAGGACAGAGAGCATAGGGGGAAACCCGCAGCAAATGGCGAAGACGAGCAGGCCCGCCGTGTCGATCATCGCGGTCAGATTCGCCATGCACGCGGCACCGAGTATGGGCGGCAGCGCCACGCAGGCGCGCATCGCCCGGCGGTACCCCACCTGCCGCTGCGCGCGGTCGGCCCGATCGCCGGCGAATAACGTGACCAACGTGTCCGCGGCGATGGACACGTTGAGCGGATAGACCGAGACAACGTCGATCGCCGGGAAAAGCACCACCAGCCACCGGATCGCCTTCAGCGCCGGGCGATCTAATCCGACGCCGAAGGAGTCCCACACGACGTTCGCGGCCTCCGGGATGGCGCCGAAGGAGTAGGCCATGGCCACCGCCAAAATTGCGTAGAGAATAAACGAGCCCGCAAGGCCGGCGAACAACGCCGTGCCGAGGTCGTCGCGGTTCCGCATCTCGCGGGCGACGAGGGGCACCTGCGTGGAACTTCAGGTGACGAGCGTTCGCAAACCCTCGCTTATACGCGCTATGCGTATGCGGGCATCAGTTACTGAATGGATTATGCCTGGTGTTCTCTGCATCGGATAGTCTAAAGTTCGTCATCTAATTACAATTCTTCATCTGCCTCTTGTTTGAATGATTTCCACACTGATTCAGACCTGGCCGCCCATGTTCTGGGCAAAGACCGTCGCGGGCAGCAGTCCTCCTAGACCGGCGAAGCTCACGAGCGGCGTCGTGGACGTCGCGGCGCCGGGCCCGAACCCGGGCCCGAAGTCGACCCCGTACGCCGCCAGCAGCGCCGTCGCCGCCATGGCCACCACCACAACCACCCGCATGACCGACATGAGCATTTGGAACGCGATCTGCTCGCCCGGCTCCAAAATGGACAGGGGCACGGCCAGCATCGCGAAGGATAGCGCGCACTTGCGGTAGGTCCCGCACGCGACGTCGTGCTTGCAGGCTGCGTGGCCGAAGAGCGGCGCGAACGTGCTCAGCGCCTCGGCGAACACAAACGCGTATGCCCACAATGTAGCAAGGTAATACAGGAGAAAGGTCCCCGCGTAGGCCATCTCCAGCCGCGTCCCGCTGAAGATCCGGCACAGCTCGCAGACCTCGTAATTTCTGTTCGAGAGGGCCGGGGGCCGTTTTGGGGCGCCGGGCCGCCTCCGGACCGCTGGCAGCAACAGAGAAGGCGACGCTGTCGCGGAGGCGCCGGCTTTCCGCAGCACGCGCGCCTCCAGCGCTTCGGCGCGCGCCATGGCTTCGGCCTCCCACGCGAGAGACGTGAGCATCACGAGACAGACGACCGCCATCGTTATCGGGGACAGGAGCAGGCCGCACTTTGCCACGGCTGCCGGCAGCGCGAGAAAGCCAGAACCCATGACGAGGTTGAACGCGATGCAGCACGCCGCCACGAGCGACAGGCCCTCGTTGCGCCGGTTCTGGTGGTAGAGCTCGTAGCGCTGCGGCAGCGGCGTCGAGGTGATGAGTAGCCGCTCGCCGCGCGAGCCGCCGCGCCACCAGCGCAGGAATGCGTCCATTGGTTGCTGTGCAGAGCACTCCTGCAGTCCGCAGTGTGTGTGCGGCCGGCGCGCAGCAGCTGAAAGATGACGGCTGGTATCTTTCTGCTCAATCACGCAGCTAAAGCTGTACGCTAACAAGGCCCTGAACCAACTTGCCTGATGACGAAACCCGCACATACACGAAACCCGCACGCACAGGCCAGCAACTTTGCTCTGCTTGTAATTGCTTGCTGTGTTGCTCCCAAGGTACGCAAACGCTACGTTTTGCAACCCTAGACCCAGCTTGAAACCGTCTTCGCGAAGCAAGCAGCCGTCACGACGCCGTCGCCGCGCACAGCCAAGACCATGGCGGCCACCGATGTACCAGCGGACCTCGTCGCCTTCGCCGACGAGCTCGCCGACGCCGCGGGCGCGCTCATCCGCACGTACTGGCGCACGCGCGTCGAAGTCGTCTCGAAGATCGACCCGGACCGCCCCGTCGCGGAGTCGCCCGCGACGATCGCGGATCGGGAGGCGGAGCGCGTCATGCGCACGCTCATCGAGACGCGGTACCCGGCGCACGCGATTCTTGGAGAAGAATTAGGAGAAAAGGGCGACGGCCGCACGAGCGAGTGGGCCTGGGTCCTCGACCCCATCGACGGGACCAAATCGTTCATCACCGGCAAACCCTTGTTCGGCACGCTCATCGCGTTGCTGCACTACGGCGCGCCCATATTGGGCGTCATCGACCACTGCGCCCTGAACGAGCGCTGGAAGGGGACCATGCACGGGACGACCTTCAACGGAAAGGCGTGTACCACCGACGACTGCGTGACGTTGCGGGAGGCGATGGTCTACGCCACGACGCCCGAGATGTTCGCGCCCGGCCTGGAAACGCGGGCCTGGGACGCCTTGCGATCATACTGCAAGCGCGCCCTGTACGGCTGCGACTGCTACGCCTACGGCCTCTGCGCCTCGGGCTCCGTGCAGCTCGTCTGCGAGGCTGACCTCATGCCCTACGACTACCTCGCGGTCGTGCCGGTGGTCCTCGGCGCGGGCGGAAAGATGACGGACTGGGAGGGCCGGGCGCTCACGCTCCCGAACCACGACCTGTCCCGGGGCCGGGTCCTCTGCGCCGCCAATGGGACCTTGCACGCGGAGGCGCTCGCGGCGCTGAAGCGGGCGCCGCCCGTGAGTGCCGCGGTGCGGAACGCGTTCGTCGCGGGCCTGGCGTGCGGCGTCGCGGCGATGGTTTTGATGCGGACGCGGGCGTAAGAATCGGAGGTATTCTGTGCGTGTGTGCGGGTTGCCCTAGATAACACGACGTGCGTCGACGCCCTGGCCACCCGCGAGGTCGTCGTTCGTTCGGGTTCGGGTTCGGGTCGCTTGGCCGAGGAAGCAGAATCTGATTTTGCGCTGCCGCGAGACAGACCACACGTATAGCGGACAACACATTCGTTTAGTACCGAATTCCCATCGCTGCGCGCCGTGGCCAGGCTCCCATCGCTGCGCGCCGTGGCCAGGCTAAACAGGGGTCACCTTGCTCCTCCCCAGCGCTCACACTGCCCAAGCATGCTGCGCATCCTACTACTCCTAGCGCTCGCGCCGCGCGCCGCAGCCGTCGGCTGGAGCCAGTTTAGAGGCGGCCCGTACCGCGACGGCACGACGACGACGGTCGGCCCGACATCGAGCAACCTGTTGTGGCGCTTTTTGTTGCGCGGCACGTCCCAGGGCGCACCGACCGTGCACCCGGACGAGTCCATGGTGTACGTGGGCGGCACGGACGGTTTCTACGGCATTAATAGTGACGGTACCTTCGGCTGGTACCTCCGCATCGACCAAGGCATTGTCAACTCGGCGGCGGCCGTGTCGACCAAGCACAACCTAGTCGTCTTCGGGGGGATGAACGGCGGCATCTACGCCGTGGACGCGCGGACGGGCCTCACGAAGTGGACGGTCTGGACTAAGAAAGCGACGAAAGGGACCCGGTCGGACCCCTACATCTATTCATCGCCCGTGCTCGACGATCGGGAGGACTTACTGTACATAGGAGCAGCGGACGGCCTGTACGCCGTGGAGCTCGAGTCGGGCCGCGTCAAGTGGATCTTCGACGCGAAGGGAGAACCGGTCTGGAGCTCCCCCGCCTTGAGCGCGGACCAGCAGACGGTGTACGTGGGCGGCATCGACAACTTCGTGCACGCCATCGACGCGGCCACGGGGACGAAGGTTTGGGAATGGGAGACGGGCGGCTTCCCCGACGACCCCGATGATCCGGACGTGGACTCGAGCCCAGCCGTGTCCCGACGGGACGGCACCGTTTACGTGGGGTCCTTCGACAATAGGCTCCACGCCATCGACGGGAGGACGGGCCAGGTCAAGTGGTCGTACCGCACGGACGACGACGTCATCTCTTCTCCTTCTGTTGCTAGAGATGGGAGGACCATCTACATCCCGTCGATCTCCGGCAAAGTGCACGCGGTGTCCGACAAGGGCGAGAAGCGCTGGTCCACGGACCTGGGCCACGCGATCATGGCCGAGCCGGTGCTCGATGGCGCGAACACGCTCTACATCGGGGACGACGACGGCAAGGTGTATGCCCTGGACGCCAAGAACGGCAAAATCAAGTGGAGCCACGACTTCGGCGACAGGGTGCGGGGCGAGCCGGCCGTCGCGAACGGCCGCCTCTACGTGGCCACGATCAACGCGGACGCCTTCCTCCACTGCATCGGGGGGGAGGGCGGCTCGTCGGCGCACTCCTCGTCGTCGAAGGCGTCTGATAAAGAGGAGGGCGGCTCCTCCTTCGGGAAAGTGGTGGTGTGGCTCGCGGTCCTGCTTGGCTTGGGCTTCGTCGCGTACGCCGTGCTCACGGTCGGCCGGCCGATGCTGGAGCAGCACGGCTTCCGCCTGCCGCAGTCCATGCAGCGCGACGGCTTCGAGGCGGCGCCGCGCGACGACGGGACGTATGCCGCGCCCTTCGTCGAGCTCCAGGAGTCCATGATGAGCGACAAAGAGCCGGGTGGGGCCGTTATCTAGTGCCCCGTGTATGTTAACTATAAAATATGAACAAAACAAAACAGCAGTCTTTTGGTGAAAACCTGGGTGCCCGAAACGCTAGCTCGACAATTCTTCAAAACCCGTTTTGTGGCCTGTTTTGTCTTAGGAAATTCCCCAGTTGTTGACGCTGGACGAGTCGTCCTTCGCGTTTGGTGCGGCCGAATTGATCCAAACGAAAATCCCCATCGATTCGATAAAAGACGTGTCGCTCTACGACGTGCGCCAGCCCGACGCCTTGCGGTTCAAGTCTAAGTCGCTACTGAGGCGGTGCGGGTGCGGGCGTCATAGGAAGTGGATCTTCCGGTGCGCCGATGAACGGGACGCGGAGTTGTTGGTCGGGGCGCTGCGGGCGCTGACGTCGTTGCGGGCCACGGACAGCTTGCGGTGGAGCTTCAGTCGGGAGTTCGACACGTCGGGGGCGTCGCGGCGCGACGGCGTGACGCGCCTCGACGACGAGCTGCTCGTGCCGGCCAAGCAGTTCGGTTTCCTCGCGGCGGCTTTAAACGAATACGAGCCTGCGCGTCCCGAGGTCCACCGCTCGCACGTGCGGCCCGAGCCCCGGCGGGGCCTCCTCGAGCGAATGAGCTTCCGCGGCGAGCCAGTTGCATAAGAATTATTAATCTAGCTTAGGCCGGCGACGGTGCAGCTTATGCACGCGTCGAAGACGCCTGGAACGAGCTCAATAAAGAGGACTGCCCCCTCGAGCCTTGTCCCCCGCGAACCAATCTTGAACGTAGAATTCGTCTTGACTTTGCACCTACCTCTCCAGCGCAGATTAGCCACGGGGCTGATAAAGTAGAACGGTGGAACGATGCCCGGCGGATCGGGCGCTTGCGCATAAGCTCCCGCGTCTCGTTTAAACAAGAGGTCGACCGTCCCGACTGACTTAGTCCCTTTGTGTGTGAGATCGAGGCTGTCGGGCTTAGTTCCGTTATAGTCTCGGACGTCACGGATGCGCCTGACTGGCGGCCGGCTCTCGTCGTGGCCCCATCCCATCTTCCGAGCTTCAGCGAGGGAAAACGTGGATCCAAGCCTATCATCTCCATTCGCCCAGGCTTGGATCCATGGCTCCGCGGAGCGCGGGTTCTCAGAGCGCTCCGTCTCGGACCCGAATAATTGTGCGAGCCTCGCGTCCACCTTGTCGTAAGCGGCGTCGTCGGCGTCGACCAATTCGCCTTCCTCCGTGGCGCCCCGGTAGATGAGTTGGACTGCGTCGGCGCGAAGCGTCCACGAATGCTGCGCAAACTTCACACCAAAACGCCCCACCGTACTGTCCAAGACATCGGCGAGGGCGGCCTTTTCGACGGGCGAAGAGCGCTCGGCCTCGTCGCGAGTACTGACGCGAACGTGCGCCCAGGACGAGGCAATGCCTTCATCGAAAAGCTGCTCGACCGCATCTCTCCGCTCTGCAGACCAGCGCTCGGGCGTCTGCAAGCGAACGTTCCGGGCGGCGCAGGACGTCGTAAGGCGGTTCCACATTTCGAGCACGAGGTTCGCGTGCGCCCCAATCTTCGCTCGCGCGCGGCACTCCCCGAGCACGCCCTCGCGCGACCGCCCCCCCGGCCCTGAATCGTGCGGGGGTTCAACGTCCCAAAGGCCTCGGAGCCAAGCTCTTGGCGTCGCGGCCCTCCGTTCAATGAGCCGCACGTCACTGGCGATTGCTTTAGATACGGTTTTGATGTCCCGCGCGTGAAAGATCAGCGTGTCGAGCGACGCCGCGGCGGAATAGGGCACGCGCTTGTCGGACCCAGGGTCGGCCGGACGTGCTTCCGACGCGCTCAGCAGATATTCGAGCGCGCGTCCGCGCACGACGGCGGGCAGCTTCAAGAACGGGAAAACGTCGCAGAAGGTGTCCGGATTATCCATGATATACTCGTATTCATATGGTTCATATGGACTCCCCGCCTCCAAGCCGCAGTGCTGGCACACGCCGTTCGCGTCCGTGACCGCGCGGCCGCATCGAGCACAATGTGAGCAGGCGTGGGTCTTGGAGCCCGCCCCTGCCCTGTCCTGTTCGAGGGCAGCCTGCTGGGTGGTGCGATCCACCGGTGCGCTTTGCCTGGCCCCCATCGATCGCTGCTGTGCGAAGATGCAGCGTGATGCAGGCGCGATCTCCAATGGGCGGCGGAGCTCAAACCCTCAAACTCGTCGCTGGCGGAGCTCTAAACCCGTCAAGCTAGCAACCACTTGGGCGTCTCTGGCCCAGGGCTGCTTGTTGTATCTCTCGAAACCCGCGCGATCTCCGTGCGCGCGCGCGCGCGAGGCTGCTCTGTTGCCGGCAGCGGCGCCCTGCGACACGCAGCGATGAAGCGCCTCGCGCTCTTCTGCTGCTCCACCACATGGGCCGCAGCGCAGCGCCAGTGGGTGCGCGGCGAGGCGCGCATCAATGCGGCCGCCGTCGTGCTGCCGCCCCAGCTCCTCTGGCCCTGGGTCGCAGATAACGATATCGAGGGCCTGTGCGCGACGGCGTCGGGCCGCGGCGCGGACGCGGCGGCGGCGGCGCCGAACTGCTACGACATGAAGGAGGGCATCCAGAACACGCATCCCTTAGTGATCGCGCCGCTGGCGTTCGCGGCGAAAGAAGCGAACGCGACGCGGCACGCGGTGCCGGCAATGCTGTCCCTGCAACCAGTCGACGGGCGCGGGCGCGCGTGCCGCCCGCCCGCGCACCTCGACGTGCTGGTCCAGCCGGCGCCCGAGGACTTTGCCACGCCGCGCGTCATGATCGCATGGCCGCCCCTGGGATACGTGCAACACCACAACGCCTCCATCGAAATTTTTATTCACGTCGCCGGCGACGTACCCGAAAACGCCGTCATCAAGGTCGAGTTCGAGGGCGGCACCCAGCCCCCCACCCAGATCGGCGTGGACATGATGTCCATGGTGCTTACGAGGGTGGAGCCGGCGACGCACGTGCTCGGCTTCACGGTCGGGCTGTTTGATGCGTACTACCTCCCGGGCAACGCCGAGGGCTGGACGACGATCGGGCCCAAGGCCCAGCTAAGCTTCGACGCCGTGCTGAGCGACGAGGAAATAGTACAAAACCGCGTCCCCGGGCCGCCCCTCTCGACGTACATCCCGGACGTACCCGAACTGCCGGGCCTCATCAATATTTTGATCGTGGGCAGCATGAAGTACGACGGCCAGAAGAACATTTATGTCCAGCAGCTCACGCATTTAGATCGTAGTAGGTTCAACTTCACCTACGCCTCCTTCATGGGCGACGAGGACCGGGCGACCTTCACGAAATTGCCCCGCATTCTAACAGAACTGGGCGTGCCGCCCGCGTGGCGCCCTATTCCTCCTATTTCTGGCACAGAAGCGGAAGAAAACCATCCTGGCCTAGGTGCGCTGGTCGACCGGCTCGACGGGTCCACCGACGGCCTGAACCACTACCTTTTGGAATCTCTAGCATTAGCGCATGACCGACCAGAAGATTGTGCACCTCATTTCGCCAAGCGGACGTGGCTCCACCTCGTCCAGAACCTGAGGCACTTGAACCCGGACATTCTGGTGTTCGCGAACGCGCGAGACCCCTCGGACCTCATCCTCGCCAAGGCGGCGCGCCTGGCCGTGCCCTCCGCCAAATTGGTGATGGAGCTGCCCAATTTGTTCCCCCAGTTATATGATCTCGATCTGATTATCGCGCCGTCGCACTACGCGGCGCTGCATCATTCCGTGCAATCAGCAGTGGCTCATCTACCGCCAGCAAGACGACCGCGCGTGGCCGTTGTCACGCCGGGCGTCGACGCCGCGATCTATGGCAACGTGCCAGAGGCGGCGTGCCCGCCTGAGTGTTCGCTGAATCGTTCGAGCTGGCCGCAGCACTGGGAACGTGGGGACGCACCAGGTTGTGCCGCGTCGTGTGAAATCGTGGGCTTCCTCGCGCGCTTGAGTCCAGAAAAGTCGCCCGGGCTCCTGGTCCACGCAGCGTCCGTTATTTTGGCGCAGAGGCCCCTGGCCCGGGTCGTCTTCGTGGGCGACGGCTCGGCGCGTTCCCAATGCGAGCTCCTCGCGCGCGCCTACGGCCTGGAGCACCGCGTGTCCTTCGCGGGGGCCGTGTACGGCGCGGAGAGGGTCGCCTCGTACTACGCGTCCTTCGACCTGATCGTGCAGCCCGCGCTGCGGGCCTGGTCCGAGACCTTTTGCATCGCGAATTTGGAGGCCATGGCCAGTGCGCGGCCCGTCGTGTCCTTCGGCGTGGGCGGCGTGGGCGAGTACTTTGTCGCGGCGCTGACGCAGGACCAGTGCCGTGCGGATTCAGCACATCGCGGGTGCGCGGGCGACGCGAACGGCGTTGCCGTGCACAGCGCCACGCCCGAGGCGCTGGCCGGGGCCGTGCTGGAGCTGCTCGCGGACGCGGGCGGGCGGGACGCGCTCGGGGGAAACGCGCGCCGCGCGGCCGCCGGGGCCTTCTCCATCGAGGGGTTCGTGGCCAAGTACGCGGTGCTCTACACGCGGCTGCACCGCGGGGAGGACCTGGCGGACCTGCCCTTTGTGATATCGTAAGTATCTGTGGTCTTTTCTTCCGCGCCCTCGCGCGCGCCGTCGAGTGGCATTTTCGTGCACTTTCGTGAGGGTGACTCGCCGCCATTCGTCCGGCTGGACCCGCCCGGCGCGGATCCGCCGAGTCACCTCCCAGGTTCACGTCCGCGCCGCGTGCGGGTTCAGTTTTATGAGCCTCATGCAAGTAGTACTCACGGACGTAGTACGCGCACACGGATCCTAGCACACCGACACGGGCGAGACGTCCTTGTGCCGTTGCTTGGTGCTCGCTGTGCCGACGGCCGAAGGGGCTGCGTCCGCCACCAGGAGCAGAAGACACGGGGCCATGGCCACCACGGGCGCCTGCGCGCGCGCGATGGCCAGCCTCCGCGCGAGCGCCGCGGACTCGGGCGTCGCCGTCGAGGTCCGGAAGCGCGTGCCCGGGGGCGCGTACGTGCCGGCGGACGCCCGCGACTTCGCGACGGCGGACTTCGACGCCGAGCTGGAGGCGTGCGTGACGGCCGCGCAAGGACTCCCGCGCGCAGAGCGCCTGGCCTACGGCGCGGCCATGCGCCGGCGCGGCAACGCGCAGTTCGCGGCGGGCGCCCACGCGGACGCCATCCGGACCTACGCCAAGGCCATGGCCGGCCTCGACCTGACCGCGGATCGCGCGGCGACGCTGCGGAGCGTGGCGCTGCCGCTCTGGACGAACTTGGCGGCGTCCTATTTACATTTGAAGCGACCGCGGGAGGCGCTGCGGTGCTGCGACGAGGCCCTCGGGATCGACGCCCGCAGCGCCAAGGCCCGCCTGCGGAAGGGCGCCGCGCTATTGGCGCTCGATGCCTACGACGCGGCCCTCGCGGTCTTCGAGGTCGACGACGGCACGCCCGCCGAACGACGGGACGCCGCGGCGTTCGCACGGAAGGCGCGGGCCGCGCAACGCCGCGCCACCACGGCGGAGGCCGCCTGGGGCCGGTGCCTGAGTGCGGCGTTCACGAACGGTCTCGGTGATGTGCGCTCGGAGCGCGGCGGGGAGAAGGAGCTCGCGCTCCGGGCGGCGGCATCATCGTCGCCTGTGGCGCTGGTCATGTGGGTCGCGTTTTGTGCGGTCGTCGTCGGCGCGTACGTGCGGTGGGGGGAGGCGCTGGTGCGATATTTGGTGGTCGGGTAGTTGTGTGAGTCCCTTTGTAAGAGTATTCTCTGTCTTGTTCCTCCCGGAGGATCGAACGATCGCGTGTCGCCTGGCCGGCGAAGCGGGCGGGTGCATCGCGGTGGCGCCTTGGGAAAAGGGACCCAACTCGGCTGCCCGGGCAAAACCCTGGGTATCTATATATCAAGGTGCACGTTACGAGTAGGAAGAGTGGGGGAGGTTCGTGACCGAAAGGGTGGCGCGCGCTTGGGAGGGTTCGTGGGTCGCAGCTGCTCTTCCCTGGATGTCGTCCGGCCTTTATTCAAGTGGCGTCGGCTTCCGGGCTTCGGCCCGTCGGCGTCGGTCTTCGGTCGGCGCGGGCGTCTCCTTGACGACGGGCACGGGCGTCGGCGCGGCCGTCGGCGCCTCACATCATACATAGCCGCGACGAACCAACCCACGAAATTCTATCATCGAAACCACGAGAGGAGTCTAGATACTAAGCACAAATTACCACTACGACGCCGCCAATATAATGCGCGAGAACCTGCGTGTCGGGCCGCGGTCCAGGCGGGGGGCGGGGAGAACGCGCCCGCGCCAACTATATACGCGATTCCCCATGCTCTCGCCTCGCAATTTGACCCGCGGCGACACGTGGAGTCGCCGCAGGAGATACCGGAGGCTCTTGACTGCGACGCCGCGGGACGCACCTCACGCGGGGGTATTGCTCGCGGCGCCGTCGGCGCTCGGCCGCGCCGCCAGGTGCTGCTGCGCGCCGCTGTGCGGGTGCTCGGGCCCCGCGTAGATCCACAGCCGCCGGATGTAGGTCGTCCGCAGCTTGTTCTTGGGCAGCATGCCGAGCACGGCCCGCCGCAGGACCTCGCCCGTCTTCCGCCGCTGCACGTCCGCGGCGGTCCGTTCCTTGAGGCCGCCCATGAACCCGCTGTGGTGCCGGTACAACTTCTGCTTCCATTTCCTACCGGTAAAGACGAGCTTGTCCGCGTTCACGACGACGACGTTGTCGCCGTGCTCGTGCCGGTGCGGCTCGAAGCCCGGCTTGTGCTTGCCGCGCAGCACGGGCGCGATCGCGGCGGCGAGCCGGCCGACGCTCACGCCCCGCGCGGCGTCGATCACGTGCCAGCGCTGCCGCGGCGGCGCGAGGTAGGCGCGCGTGGTTGCTGCGGGTGCGCCGCGGCGGAGGGCGTGGCGCAGCATCGCTTTGCAAGTGCTGTTGCGCAGCGGCTGCGTTCTAGCGCAACGGCTTGCTTTTCGAGCGATGCGAGTCTGGGACTGTGCGCAGGCGGTCGGTTGGTAGCAAGCGCGGCGTCGCTCGAGGTCGTTCGGCGTCGAGCTGCAGCCAAGCGCATGTGCCTCGCTTACACGGGTTTCAAGAAGCGTGACTGCCCTGTCTGGGGAGGCATGCACGCCTTCCATTGCGGCTGGACGACTGACCGACTTTTGACCGACTTTTGATCGACTTTTGAGAAACAAAACGGGTTTCGTGAGCAAATCGGCGGACGCTAGCTCGACCGGTCACTGTCACCTACCGCACGCTCAGCGCGGCCGACGGATCACACCGCCTCCGCCTCTTCCTCGCGCCAGCGGCGACGAGCCCGCACCGCCTCGCGCCTCAGCCTCGTCGCCACAGCGGCGCGGAGCCCGCGGCAGCACCCTGGCGGCCATGGCGCTTCCGCGACGAATCGTGAAGGAGACGCAGCGCCTGAGGCAGGAGCCCGTGCCGGGCATCACGGCCATGCCGTACGCGGACAACATGCGCTATTTCAACGTCATGATCAGCGGGCCCGGCGACTCGCCGTACGAGGCGGGCGTGTTCAGGCTGGAGCTGTTTTTGCCCGCGGACTACCCCATGGCGCCGCCCAAGGTGCGGTTCCTGACCAAAATCTACCACCCGAACGTGGACAAGCTGGGCCGCATCTGTCTGGACATTTTGAAGGACAAGTGGTCGCCGGCGCTCCAGATCCGGACCGTGCTGCTCTCGATCCAGGCGCTGCTCAGCGCGCCGAACCCGGACGACCCCCTGGACAACGGCGTCGCCGAGATGTGGAAGGGGGACGAGGCGCAGGCGCTCCGGACGGCCGCGGAGTGGACGCGGAAATACGCGAGCACGTGAGTGGCCGCCCCGTGTTAAATGTGCCCCCCCCCCCACGTCGCATAGCCCTGCGTTCGAGTAATTTAAAGGACCCGAAATCAGGAGGGTTAGGCACTCCCCGCCTCGCGGGCGCGGAGCGCGGCTCGCGAGAATCGCAAATCCTCCTCAATCTCCGCTGTGAGCGGGTGCGCGCCGCCGAGTACGCGCCGCGCGGTCCGTTCCGTATCTTCGAGCGTCTCCACGGCCTCGCGGAGATCGTCGAGCGTGGCGGCGGAGGCCTCACAGAGCGCCCTCGCGTAGACCGACTTTATCCTTAGCGTGGTTTCATTGTACTCACCGAGGACGCGCCGCGCGACGGGCATCATCTTGCGCGACAGAGACTTGGCTTCTTCGAAGCGATTTAGATTACCAAGGGCTAACACAAAGTTGTAGGCTTCTCTGACGGTGTCAAAATGTTCCTGTCCGCAGAGTCTCGTCGCATGCGTAGGGCCTTCTCAAGCTGTCCAACCTTTCTATACGAACTCGCAAGATTGCTCTGCACGGTGAGCATTTCGTCGTCAGATGCGCCAATGAAAATATTGCGCGCCGGCAGACTCAGGTAGATAAACGCGCTATAGCTATAAAACCCGTATATCATTTTGAAAACCCGCACACACCAAAACCCGCGCGTTATGCATTCTCGTGTCGCCATCGCCGCCACCGCTCGCACACTGCTTTCGAGCAGTTTAAGGACGCTCCAAAGGGAGGTCTCTACCACCGCAACGGTTACACTCGCGCCGCACGGCATCGGTGCTCCGCCGCAGCTCTAAATTTGAATTCAGCGCGATGTCCTCCCTCGTCGGCATGCTCGCCAACTGCCTCCCGAGCCGGGAGAAGCCCTACTGCGGCGGCCCGAGCATCCGGGTCGGGGTCCTGGGCGGCGGCCAGCTGGGGCGCATGATGATCCAGGACGCGGTGGACCTCGACGCGCGAGTCGAGGTCATGGACCCCTCGGCAGACGCGCCCTGCGCCCATTTGACGCCTAGGTTCGTGCAGGGGTCTTTATTGGATGCCAAGGCCGTGGAGGCTTTTGGTACCGGGTTAGATTGCATCACGATCGAGATCGAAGGGGTGAGCGTACCTGGTTTGGAAGCTCTGGAGCGGAAGGGCGTGCGCGTGGTCCCGAAGCCGGCGCACATCGCCCTGATCCAGGACAAGGGCCTGCAGAAGCAGTTCTTCCAGAAGCACGGCATCGCCACGGCCCCTTTTGCGCTGCAGGTGGCCAACGGCGACCGGGCGGCTCTAGGCTACCCCATTGTCCAGAAGCTGCGGCGGGGCGGCTACGACGGCAAGGGCGTCGCCGTGCTCCAGGACGCCGCGTCGCCGCATTTCGAAGGAAAAGACGCGCACTGCGTCCTCGAGGAGCGCGTGGACATCGACAAGGAGCTGAGTGTGGTCGTGTGCCGGCGGTCGGCGTACGACGTGAAGTGCTACGAGCCGACGGAGTGCGTCTTCGACCCGCGGGGCAACGTCGTGCAGCTCATCGTCTCGCCGGCGGCCATCTCATCCGAGCTGAGCGCGCGGTGCACGGCCCTCGCGCGGAGCATCGTCGACGCGATGGACTACGTCGGCATCCTGGCCGTGGAGCTCTTTCTGGAGAAGGGCACGGGCAAGATTTTGGTGAACGAGCTGGCGCCGCGGGCGCACAACTCGGGCCACCACACCATCGAGCAGTGCGCGACGTCCCAGTTCGCGCAGCTCTTGCGGGTCGTCTTGGACCTGCCGCTGGGCGACGTGGCCCCGACGCGCGCGCGGGCCGCGGCCATGGTCAACATCCTCGGCGCGCCGAGCGTGGCCAAGGGCTCCATGCCGCTCTACCGGGGGCTGCGCGAGGCCATGGCCAAGCCGGGCGTCTACGCCCACCTCTACGGCAAGTCCTCCGTCTCGCCCTTCCGCAAGATGGGCCACATCACCATGACGGGCGACGACCGCGACGAGGTCGTCGAGCTCGCCAAGGAGGTCCTCGCCTCGGTCACGTGCGAGGCCGCGCCCTAGTCGCGTAACTTCTCTCTCCTTTTCTCGGGCGGCGCGCGGGGTGGTAGTCTGATGAACGGGTTTTTCTAAAGAAATCCTGGCAGGTGAAGTTTCGCAACACCCAGCGCGGCCCAAGCACAGACCGGGTCCGAGATCTCGCGTCGCCCACAGCCAACCTGAAACCGTACAACCGCCGCCGCGCGCGCCGCGGCGCGCGTAGCGAGCGCTGCAAACAGCTGCTTTTCGCTGGTCCATAAAAAACAGTCCCACCTACTCGCGGTGAAGCGCGCGCATACGTCTCAATCACGCCTACGAGCGCCATCCGCGCCATACGTTTTTGCTGAGTTGCAGCGGCGCGTCTCTACGACGGGACACAAAGCAGACGCCGCCGCCGCGCGCCCCCCCGCGATTGAGGCATGGAAACACACATCTATCTCTTCACGTCGCAGTCTTAACCACCTATTTACCACAGGTAAAAAATCCACAATGGTCCGCGTCATCGTTGCCCTCGCCTTCGCGGCCTCCAAGACCTCCATGTTCGTCCGCGCGATCGGCAACTTCGTCGTCGCGACAGACGGGTGCGGTCGGCCCTGCGTGCCGATTGACATCTCGACCCTGACTGTTCAGCCTGGCGATATCTACAATGCTCGTAGCGGCGACGATGGCGCAGCTGAGTGCCTCGAGGTCGGCGGCGACTATGGTGTTTTCTCCATCAAGATTTATGAGGTGTTTCAGTGCACCAAGGTCGCGGTCAAGAACGGCGGCAAAATCGCGAACATCGACGCATGCCCCCGCGTCCCGTTTCGCCACCACCACGAAGCGCTCTGACGCGGAGCGCGCAGGTCGACGCCTTTTATTCGGAGATCGTCAATGACGGCGAGATCGACCAGATTAGCGCACGCTCCCGCGTTCCGTTCCACCCGCCCCACGAAGCGCTCTGATGCGGCGCGCGCAGGTCACCGGCGTAGAGGCGAAGATCGTCAACGAGGGCGTGGTCCGCGAGATCAACGCACGCTCCCGCGTCCCGTGTCGTCCGCCCCACGAAGCGCTCTGATGCGGCGCGCGCAGGTCCTCGGCGCAGACGCGAAGATCGAAAACACTGGCACCAGCATCAACGGCGGCCCCGTCCGTATCGACGCGCGCATCCGCGTCTTACCGCCTCCGATGGGCCTCGACGCCTCCCTCGCGCGCAGGTCGTGAAGTTGGCGGTAAAGACCTGCGACATCACCGTAGACGGCGGGGGCAAAGCCAAGATCTACGTGCGCGACCCGTGTCCAGTGATTGCGCTCGCCCGCCCGTGCAAAGGAAGCTCGAAACGCAGGCCAAAAGTATGGGCGGGGTCAAGTTCAATTGCTACGGCACGGTGGTGACGGTGTCTCCTGGCGGATGCCTGGCTTGCCTTGGCGCTGGCGAATTCAATAATTGCACACCCTGATAGGGCCTGCAGAAGGGACACGGCTGGGTTCGCGCGTCCCTCTGGCCTAAGCATACATTGCTCAATTACCCCACGACGACCTCCCCGCCGAGCGCGGCGTCGGGAGTAACGTTTGCCCTGTCGCTCAACTTGTCACGACACTTCCCGCGCTCGGCTTTAAGTGAGCACGGGTTTTTCACTGCTGCTAATATTATTGCAGCGCTGTGCTTGCTGCGTGCGGACCGCGAGCTAGTTTCCTTTCCACGCGCGTGTGCCATACTTGAAACGCCGCAGAACAGCCGACCGCGCAGCGACACCTTGGCGTCCCGGCTGCGTTTTTGCTGAGAGAGCAGACAAACAAAAGCAACAATGGCCGACCCGCTGCGCAACCCCCAGAGCGACTGGATCGCGCGCATGCGCGAGACGCCGAACCTGGCGCGCAACACGGTGTTCATCGAGGAGGCCGTGGGGCCGCCGCCGCCGAAGCCTCGGGGCGGCGGCCGCGCCGGCGCGCCGCCGAGCGGCGTGCGCGAGGGCGACTGGCAGTGCCCCGAGTGCCCGAACATCAACTTCGCGCGGCGCGATGAGTGCCACCGCTGCGGGGCTTCGAAACCCTACGAGCCCAAAAAGCCGCGCGCGCGGCAGCTGCGGGACAGCGAGGAGCCGCGGCGGCGGCAGCTGCGGGACAGCGAGGAGCCGCGGCGGCGGCCCCGAGACAGCGAACGCCGGCGGCCGGAGCCCCGCGACCGCGACGATCGCGAGCGGCGACGGCGGAGCCGGAGCCGGAGCCGGAGCCGCGGGGGCCAGAACAGCGCCCGGGGCCGGGGCGGCGTCTTTCCGGACCCGAAGGACGGGAACTGGAAGTGTGGCGGCTGCCAGAACGACAACTGGAGCTGGCGGCGGGCGCGACGCCGCGTATTATTGAAAACAGCGCGCCGTTTGTGACGACGGACCCGCAGGTGTGCAACCGCTGCAACAAGCCGCGGCCCGAGAACCTGGCGCCGCGCACGGGCCGCCAGGGGGGCTTCAACGAGCGCGAGGACGCGGCCCTGCGCCGCGCGCCGCCCCCGGACGAGGACGACGGCTTCGACGACTTCGGCCGCCGGAAGAAGGCGAAGAAGAGCAAAGCGGAGCGCGAGGTGTGTGGTGTGTTCAGCCTTCAAATGTTGGGGGCGCGCGCGTCGCCACCGTTCTTGGACTGGCCGGTTTATAACGCAGGCCGAGGCGCTCGCGCGGCTCCAGTGCGGCCCGCAGTGACGGATGTTCTTCACCGGTCTGACGGCGGCGTGATACCTCCACCCGCCGCCGGTCGTACCAAGTGTCGTACCGAGGAGATTTTGTACTCGCCACGGAGCAATCCTGATCTGGCATTACCGAAGGTTGTCCTCGAAGGGGGCGTGTCTGTTCCATCTAACTTTAGTAACTTGACTTACCCGGCGGCGGCAGAGTACTAGTGGCAGACCTCGAAGAGGCCGGCGGCGCCCATGCCGCCGCCGATGCACATCGTGACCACGACGTGCTTCGCCTTGCGGCGCTGCCCCTCCAGCAGGATGTGCCCCACCTGCCGCGCGCCCGTCATGCCGAAGGGGTGGCCGATGGCGATCGAGCCGCCGTTTACGTTGCACAGCGCGGGATCCACGCCGAGCTCGCGCATCGCGTAGAGGGGCACGCAGGCGAAGGCCTCGTTGATCTCCCACAAATTGATGTCGGCCACGGTGAGGCCCGCCCGGGCGAGTAATTTGGGCACGGCGTGGACGGGGCCGACGCCCATCTCCTCCGGCGCGCACCCGGCCACCGCGTACCCTTTGAAGATGCCCAGGGGCTTGATGCCGCGCTTGGACGCGAGGTCGCCGTCCATCAACACGCACGCGGAAGCGCCGTCGGACAACTGCGACGCGTTGCCCGCGGTGACGGTCGCGTCCGGGTCGTCGCGCACCGGGCTCAGAGAAGCGAGACTGTCTAAAGTAGTAGAGGGCCGGTTGCACTCGTCCTTGGTTATGGTGTACTTGATGTCCTCCGTGGTGCCCTTGGCTTTATCATGAAGGGTCATGATCGTGTCCATGGGTACGATCTCGTCATCATATAAACCTGCCGCCTGAGCTCTAGCGGTCCGTAACTGCGACTCCAGGGCGTAGGCATCACACTCTTCCCGGGAAATGCCGTACTTCTTCGCCAAAATGTCGGCCGTCTCGATCATGGGCATCCAGAGCGCGGGAAAACTTTTGAGAAGCTTCTTCTCGGGCACCGTGGTCTTGGCTACAATAGGTTGCACCAGGCTGATGGACTCGACGCCGGACCCGATAGCTAAGTCCGCAAACCCCATGCCCACGTGCTGCGCGGCCGACGCGACGGCCTGGAGGCCGCTCGCGCAGAACCGGTTCACGGTGGCGCCCGCCGTCGTCGGGGGCAACCCTGCCCACAACGCGGCGTTCCGCGCGATGTTCATGCCCGTGGCGCCCTCCCCAAACCCGCAGCCCGCCATCACATCGTCCACCTCCCGCGGTTCGATCTTTGCTCTTTGGACAGCATGCTCGATGGCGTGGCCGAGCATCGCCGCGCCGTGGGTCTTGTTGAAGCCTCCTCTAAATGACTTAGCGAGGCCCGTGCGCGCCGTCGAGGCGATGACGACGGTGCGGGCGGCGGCCATGGTGTGGGTACGTCGCGGCGTCGGGCGTGCAAGGCGACCACGAGGTGAAGCGGGCTAGGCGCCGCGCGTAGGTTGCGTGAGAATCCGGGGCAACGACGAGGCAGAGCAGCTGCCTTTGTCAAAGAGTTTTGAATCTGCAGCGACTTGGTAAGCACACTCTGCAGAGCGCTGCTCTGAGGCAAGCGAAAACCCGTAGTAAGTGCGGGTTTTACGCAAATTGCGTACAGGACACAGCGCCGTTGGGTCGGTCATCGTGCAGAGAAGGCTCAGCTTCCCATTCGTGCCGTATACAGCTGCCCAGCCGAGCGCCACCAGTGCGATGCTCCGCGCCGTGCTCGCGCGCCTCGCGCCGCGGCCACCGCCAATGGCGCGCGCCTTCGCGAGCAACCGGAGTAAGCGCGGCATCTACGCCGGCAAGGACATCCGCTTCGGCAACAACATCAGCTTCAGCCACCGCAAGACGCGCAGGACCTTCAAGCCGAACGCGCAGCGCAAGCGCTTGTGGTCCGAGGCGCTGGGCTGCTGGCTGCGGTTCAACATCACGACGCACGCGCTGCGCTGCATCGACCGCGCGGGCGGCATCGACGCCTACCTGCTCGCGACGCCGGACGCGAAGCTCGGGAGCATCGCGGGTGCGAACGCGCGGCGCATGATCGAGGCCGCGCGGGGGGGGAGGGTAGTCCCACCGTAAGAGCATTGCGCCAACCCGGCCATCGGCGCGCTGCAGTTCCGGTGCGACGGCGCGCCGGATCTAGAGAGGCCCTCGGCACCGTCGCGGGCCTGAAGCCGACATCGACGCTCTGTATGAAAACCCGTCAGGCGCTGTGGAACTTACCGGTTACTCCGCCCCCGGGACTCCCCGCAGCCGGCGAGGGCCAAGCGAAGAAGGAACAATAAAATACGGACGTCTTATGGAATCTACTCGCCCATCCAGGCCGGCGCGCGCCAGTCCGCGCCCGCGTACACGGCTTTGGAACCGAGCTCGCGCTCGATGCGCAGGAGCTGGTTGTACTTGGCGAGGCGCTCGCTGCGGCAGGGCGCGCCCGTCTTGATCTGGCCCGTGCACAGCCCGACGGCGATGTCCGCGATGTACGTGTCCTCCGTCTCGCCCGACCGATGCGAGGTCATGATGCCCCAGCCCGCCTGTTTCGACATCTTGACTGCGTCGATGGACTCGGACAAGGACCCGATCTGGTTCACTTTTAGTAATAAAGCGTTGCAGGCCTCCTTGTCAATGGCCTCTTTGATTTTGAGGACGTTCGTCACCGTGAGGTCGTCGCCCACGGTCTGCACCGTGCTCTTCACCTTTGGAGCGAAGGCGGACCAAGCGGCCCAGTCGTCCTGGTCGAAGGCGTCCTCGATGGTGACAATAGGGAACTCGTCGCAGAGCTCCTGGTAGAAAGCCGCCAATTGCGCCGCCGTCATCTTGAGCTTGGGATCGTCCCGCTCGTCCGCGGGGTAGAAGGTGCCCAGGTCATAGCAGTCCTCGCCCTCGACCTTAAACTCGGACGCGGCGACGTCCATGCCGATCTCGCACTCCTTCTCGTAACCCGCCGCCCGAATGGCCTCCATCACGAGCTCCACGCCTTCCCGGGCGTCGCACGGCGGCGCGAAGCCGCCTTCATCGCCGATTAACGTGGCGTCGCCGCCGAACTTGCCCTTGATGATTTTTTTGAGGGCGTGGTAGCACTCCGTGCCGATCCTCAAACCTTCACTGAAAGACGGAGCACCAGTGGGAATAATAAAGTACTCCTGGAAGGCGAGCTTGTTGCCGGCATGGCTCCCGCCGTTGATCACATTAAAAGCTGGGACCGGCAAGACGTTGGCGTGCTTAGAATTGCCGGCGACGTCCGCGACGTGCTGGTACAAGGGCACGCCCTTGGCGGCGGCGCCGGCCTTGGCGGCCGCTAGAGACACGCCTAAGATGGCGTTGGCCCCGAGCTTCTCCTTGTTGGGCGTGCCGTCCAGGTCGATCATGAGCTGGTCGATCTTGCGCTGTTCGGCCGAATCCATGCCCTTGACGGCCGGGCCCAGGATCTCGTTCACGTTCTTCACCGCGAGCAAGCACCCCTTGCCCAAATAACGCTTCTTGTCCCCATCTCTTAACTCGCACGCTTCGTAGATGCCCGTGGAGGCGCCGGAAGGTACGGACGCGCGGAACGTGCCCATCCCAGTGTCGACCTCGACCTCCACCGTGGGGTTGCCTCTGCTGTCCAGGATCTCGCAGGCGCGCACGGCCGTGATGTCGCCCTGGGCGTGGAGCTGCGTGGCGGCGCGCAGGGTGGCGGTGGGCATGAATGCTGCGCCGGTGCTGAGGAGCAGCGCTACGGCGATGCGGGGCGCCATTATTGCTGCGACGTTTGTACTGTAGTGCGATATGTGTCTTGCGCAGCGTATGCTGTGCAAATTGGCAGCTGTTATTAATATCCTGCGTAGATGCCGTGGCTTTTTATCGCGGACCGGCCTTCTGCTTTTTTTTGCCAAGACTGCAACCCGCTAGGAATCATGCGCGACGTGCCCCCATGACTCGCGACGCGTGAGAGCCCCAACTGAGTGATATCACGAGCGGCGATTCGAAGGTCGGGAGGTTCCAGCCGCGCGAACGGCGCGCCGCGGTGCGCGAATGCCCATCTTTAGAAGGTCTATCTAAGGCACCTACAAGGGGTTGGTCTCGTTTGTGTTTGTTAAGGAACACCCCCTCCGCGCCGTCGCCGCCGTCCCCTACATCTGGAACGACGTCAGCCCCACGTCCCGCGCCGCGGCCAGCTGCGCCACGGCCATGGCCCGCACCGTGGACAGCTCCACGAGCTCGTCCCGGTCGCGGCAGTGCTGCATGGCGCCCCCGAGCATGTCCACCACGGCCTGGGCCTGGTCGAAGGACGCCGCGAGCTGCAGCTTGAGCTCGCTGAGCCGCATGAGCGCCACCATGCACGTCGGGTCCACGGCTAAGGCCGCCTCAAACAACTTCTGGGCGTTGTGCGCCTCGAACTGGTTCATCTGGATCAGGGTCAGGCCCTTGTTGTACAAAGGCACCGGGTTCGACTCGTCCAAGCGGATGGCCTCGTCGAACTGGCGGATCGCGCCCCGCAAGTCCGCCTTGGCCAGTAAAACCTCGCCCTTGACCTGGTAGACCTCGGACATGGTCGGCGCCAAGCGCTCGGCCGCCTCCACCTGCGCTTCTACGGAAGAAGCGTCCGCGCCCGAGTGGATCAGCACCGTCGCCAGGCGTAGTCTTGCGAGTACGTGCCCCGGCGTGATCGCAATGCAGGCCTCCAGGTCGTTCTTGGCCGCCTCCAAATCTCTCCGAATGACCCGGAGCTGGGCCCGGTGCATGTGCACGTCGCTCCAGTTCCCCTCGCCCTCCTGGAGCGCCGCGTCCAGCTCGGAATCCGCGGCGGCCATGTCCCCGTGGTCCACGTGCACGCCCGCTAATCTCACGCGCGTCTCCACTCGTTTCGCGGGGTCCGTTTCTAATTCTAAAGCTCTTCCATAACATGTAGTGGCGCCCGCCAGGTCGTGCACCAGATGCTTGTAGAGGCCCGATGCTCGTTCTAAATTAGCAATCAAGTCGTCGCTAAAGACCTCGCTCTTGGCCTCGGCCTTGGCGCGCTGCGCGGAGGCTAATTCCACGTCCCGGCGCGCGTTGTCGTAGCCCTTGGAATAAGTTTGAGTCTCCGCCCGTTGTAATAATAAACGGATCGTCTCTCCATCGTCGCCGGCACTCCGGGCCGCCTTGATGCTCGTCGCGTAGTCCGTCGTGTCCAGGGCCGCGAGGGCGTGTCGGGCATCGTACGCCGCGTACGTCATCAGCAATTGCGTGATGGTGTTGGACGAGGGCATGCCGAAGGAAGTACCGGCAGCCTTCCTTGCCGCCAGGACCTCGTCGGCCGCGGCCGCGCCGACGCTCCGCATGACGCTCTCGACGTTATCGACCGGAGTGGGCTGGTCCGCTTGTTTTCCTTGCTGCAACGCCTTCTTGAAGGCCTCCCTTTGTATGAGTAAATCGGCGCAGATCTCCACGAGGGCCTCGGTGTCCCGTCCGAGCTTGTCGAAGATGCGCGCTCTCCTCCTTCTTACCTTGGCGTGCTGCGGGTTCGTCGCCAACACGACGGCGCAGTCCTCCAACGACAGTTCCAGATCGTCGCACCGTTCTCTGCACGCGCTCCGGTTGTTGTATAGAGCCGTGCGCTGGGGCGCTAAGGTCTCGTGCGCGACGGCCAGGTCGATGGCCTTGCTGAACCAGTCCGCGGCCTCCGCGTACCGCGGCGGTGAGGCCTTGAACAACTCAAAGGCCTTGGCCTTGCAGGCGTTGAACTCCGCCTTGACGGCATCGCCGGCGCTCGCGTCCGCGGGCGTCGGCGGCTCTTTTGTTTCCGGGGCGTCCGCCGGCGGCGCGTCGTCCGCGTCGTCGAGCTCGTCGTCCTTCTGCTTCCGCGCCCACCACACCAACGCGGCGATGCCGACGCCCGCCGCCGCCGCGACGGCGAGGGCCTGCGGGGGGAATGGGTGTGAGCGTGCTCGCGTTGCTATTGCGTGGTGTGGCGCACGTGGATTAGATCATGAGGCGTGGGCGCAGCTGTGTGTCGCGCGCGCCGCGCCCGGTTTCAAAGCGATGGTGGGCCTTCTCTAAACACTGGTCTTGCACCTTTGCTGCTGGTCGCGACATGGACTTAATGCAGGCGCCTTCCGCTGGTCGCCAGTGATGCGCAGAGTCCCTCGCAGCAGCAGAGCGCTCGGCGACGTGCAAGGAGCCTGCTGCTTTGCCGCCAACTTTGACGACGAAACCCGTCAAAACCCGGAAGCCCCCGGGACGCCTGAACCGAGCTCTCTCAGGTGTCTCAAGAGCCTTCCGCACGCAAAACAGTACAAGCGCAACCTTAAAAAGCTGACGGGTTTCTCCTTCTGCGTGCAAAACTTGAGCTGTAGCGGTCGCCAGAGGCCCTAGAAGCTGCTGTGTACGCTAAACAGGCTTTCGCGGTCGTAGAGTCACCAGGGACAAATCTCTCTGGCGGCACGGACGGCGGCCACCAAGGAATCCCACCCCGTACATCAATTGCCTCCGCCGCTGGACGCAGTACGAACGATGTCGCGCACGAGCTGCCTCGTGCTCACGCCCACGCTCGCGGAGTTCCAAGATTTAGAAACGCTGCTGGCGCGGGCCGAGGCCAAAAGCGAGGGCGCTGGTATTGTTAAAATAATACCACCGAGTGGCTGGTGGGACGGTGCCCATGAAGCGTCCCAAGCCTTCGACGGGGAACATATCGCGCCGAAGACGGCGGGCGGGCGCCGGGCCAAGGCGCTGATCGACGCCTTGAAATTGAGACCCATTCGCCAGGCCGTGAGCCGGCCGCCGGGCGTGCCCAAGGGGGCCTTTGAAGTGGCGATCCTGCCGCAGCCGACGATGAGCGCATCTGCTTTTAGGAAGCGGGCGTTAAAAGAGGCGGACCGAGCGGATCAGAAGGCCCGGGAGGCGCGGAAGCGCTTTGAAAGGAGAGGATGCGTGGAACGAGGCCACGAGGACGTGTCCGACGACGACGCGGACCGCGCCACGGCGTTGGTCGAGGCCGCGTTCTGGAAGGGCCTGACTCCATTAAACGAAGCACCTTTATACGGCGCGGACGTGGACGCCACTTGTTTCGGTCCCGATGATAGAACGAGCGAAGGCGACGTACCCACTTGGAATATTGATTCTATGCCCTCGTGTCGATTACGACCCTTCATGAAGCGACTAAAGGCTAGGATACCGGGCGTGACGCACGGCATGCTCTATTTTGGAGCCCCGAGGGCCTTTTTCGCGTGGCACGTGGAAGATGCCAACCTGTACTCCCTCAACTACCTGCACTGCGGCGCGCCCAAGTCCTGGTACGCCCTGGATCCCCGGGCTGCTCCTAAATTTGAGGAGAAGTGTAGAGAAGCGTTCCCCGACCTCGCCCGGGAGTGCAAGGATTTTTTAAGGCACAAGACGATCGTGGTCGCGCCCGAACTATTGGTGAAGTGGGACCTGGATCAGTACCTGGTGGAGTGCGTGCAGCGGCCGGGCGAGCTCGTGGTGACCTTTCCCGCGGGCTACCACAGCGGCTTCAACCACGGCTACAACGTGGCCGAGTCGACGAACTTCGCGACGGAGACGTGGGCGCCGATCGGTGCCCGAGCGTCCTTTTGTCGGTGCTCGCCCGACACGGTGCGCATCAACGTGCCCCTCTTCGAGCGGTGGCGCGTCGAGGGCGAGGCGGCGTTCACGTGCCAGCCCGTCACGCTGCCAGTACGGGCGCCGACGCCGCCTCTCCCGCCACCAAAGAAAAAGGCGAAGACGACCGGACCGAAGAAGCCGAGCGCGCCGCGGCGGAAGCGCTGCCGGGTTTGTGTCGGGTGCACGGCCACGGACTGCGGCGAGTGCAAATTCTGCAAGGACTCGCCGAAGTACGGCGGGCCGAACAAGATGAAGCAGTGCTGCGTGCGGCGCGTGTGCGTGTCGCCGATCCTGCCCCCGGCCGCCAAAACTGGCGCGGCGCCGGTCGCGAGCGGCACGCGCGGCATCGACGCGCGCGTCCCGTCGACCTAAGTTTGAAGCCTCATTGTAGTGTCTGTCGGGGCGATGGCACTTGGGCGTAGGGCACGTCGATGGCGTCGAGACGTAGCTTCATCGACGCTTTCATATGCATCATATGCATCCGCTACGCTGCGGGTTTTGTGACTCGAATCCAGATTTGTGCGCGCTCTCCGACTTGTATTGATCCGTATCTGACGCAGCTTGCGCGTTGCAGCACTCCCAACTCAGAGCTGTCCCATTGCCTGAGGGGCAGCCCAGATGGAGTGCTTTGGGATATCATGCTTTGACCCTGTGGCGGAAGAGGCGGAGGAACTGGTCGCAGCTGCGCCGGAGGTTGGTAAGAAAAAGCCCGCCCCCAAGAAGAAAAAGCGGTCGGTGAAGTTCACGCCGACGCCGCCAAAGCGAAGGTCCTCGAAAACAGTCATCCTGGCGCCGCCGCCGCCGCCGCGGCCCGCGTGTTGCTTACCGCCGCCGACGGACGTGGCCTGGGGCCCGCTGGTGGACATGATGCCGCTGACGCCGGACCGCGAGCTGGCATTTTTTGAATTGCTGCACTCGCACCCGTCGCACGCGCTGCTGGCGCCGAGCGGTGCCGACGGGAGCACCATCCTCATGTTCGCGGCCGAGTACCACGCGCACCTGGCCGGGAAGATGATCCTGGCGCACTGCGTGCGGTACGGCCAACGGTACGAGCTGTTCACTGCGCGGAACGATGCCGGGCGCAACGCCGCGTGCTACGTGCACGAGCTCGACCCCGAGCTGCCGGTGATGAAGCTCTTCGAGGAGGAGATGCGCAAGGGGGGCATCGACCGCGACGCGCCCATCGCGAAGCCCGAAATGCCGAAGAAGAAGGGGAAGAGGAAGGCGCCCGCGCGGGGGAGCCGGCCGGGCCTCCTGACCCAGCAGTCCGTGCGCTTCGAAAAAATGAACATGCGGTCATAAACTTGTAGAAAACACTTACACATGCGTAGCCCGGGGGCGGCGTCGCGTCGGGGGCGTGGAGCCAGCTCATTCGATAAACCCCGCGCGTCGGGCGAGAGGCCCTCCCGGCCGCCGCCGGCCGCCGTCGGTGCCCACGCCGCCCGCGCGCTGCCAACGCGCAACGCCCCGCGCAGCGCGGCCCGAACCGTCCGGGCCCCGCGCGCCGGCCCAGCCGAACTTGGCCGGGATGGAGCAGTTCCCGTCCGACGCATATGCAGTACACAGCGTCTCCTTCACGCCCCGCCGCAGTCTCTCGGTTACAGAACACCCGCCCGCGCCGCCGCCAAATAGAGCATCGACGCGCCGCCGGTGCGCGTCCAGCTTCTCGACGGCGCGCGCGTAGAGCCGCACGTCCCGCGGCACGAGCTTCGCCAGCAACTGGAGCTCATTTTGCGTCAAGTCCGCCAGGTTCGCCTTGGGCACCTTGTGCCGCTCGTGCGTGAGGCGCGGCCCCTTTTCACTAGACCCGCAGCGGCAGTACTCCACGGGTTGGTGCGTGGTGAGCATCCTTAATAAACAGGCTGACTCGGGGTAGGCCTCGGCCAAGCCCACAAAGTAGGCCCGTTCGATGGTCGCCACGGCCTTGGCGAAGAGCGGCGGGGTCGAGGGCGCCCGCCAGGCGGACTCGGACGTGGCGAGGTACCGCGCCTGCACGTCGCGCGCGTGGTAGCACGAGAACGCAAACGATGTGTTCCTCCGTCTCAACAGAGCCTGGGCCCACAGCGTCACACCAGCCTGGACGCCCTCACCTCTCCGGGGGAAGCCCTTATCGTTTAACCGGTTGCTGTACTTGCACATGAGGAATTGCGAGTAGGCCATCTTGACGGGGTGCCGCAGTAACAAAACGAGCCGCGTCCGCTGGAAGGACTTCAATAAATGTTGCGTGAAGCCGTGGTAGACGGCCTTCTCCCGCGAGCCCCGCAAAACCGCGCCTTTCGGTAGATGCTTGGGCGAGTCCTTCATGAAGGAGGCGCCCGCGTTCTTCGGGACGTGGATGAAGACGTAGAGGTAGCGGTTGACGGGGGCCGAGCTGTTCTGCTCGCCCTTCCACCGGACGCGGTCGCTGCGGCTGAGGCGGCGCCGGTGCTGGTCGACTTGTAATGCACCGCTGCTGCGCCAGTCGTCGTCTTTTGGTCCGGAGAGGACTTGTGTGGCGGCTCCGGTGCTGCGTGGTCCGAAGAAGCTGCCGTCGGCAGCGTGGCTGTGCAGGGCCAGTGCGGCCGCATAGATGAGAATTGAGATGCGCATTATGTTCAGCTCACATCCATCGTATCGCGGATTTGATTTGCACCGATGTTGTACTGATAGGCCGCGTTTCAAGCCTCCGACAAAAATTTCCCTCGAAAGAAAACCCGCACTAAACTGCACGGGTTTTACGCCGGGTTTGAAGTTGTACTTGCAAGGCCACAGTTGCGTTGCTGTGGACGAGCTGTACAGCGTACTCGGCCCACTGTACTGTCCTCGGACCATAATCGAAAAAG